>Ga0070682_100001893_pt1 | contig 11686 bp, 6 predicted proteins | sample KBSC63LmetaG_FD_64668 | JGI IMG/M metagenome (GOLD analysis project Ga0070682, IMG submission 64668) | Corn rhizosphere microbial communities from Kellogg Biological Station, Michigan, USA - KBS C6-3L metaG | ecosystem: Host-associated > Plants > Roots > Rhizosphere | place: USA: Michigan... | reverse complement strand
AGTAGAAGTGGTTCATAGGTCAGCCGCTAAGCCTGGAAGTGAGAAGTTCTTTCTAGGCGAACTCTTTAGACTGGCTGGATAGCGAGCACTGGCATACGAGTCCGGGCTGCTGCTAGCGAAACAAAGTGCGAGGGATGCCTATAAAATTTATCCTAAAAGATCTTATTTGAGATAGGTCAGATTGGACTTAGTGGCCAACGTGCCGGGATGGTAGAGTCAATATGGGATGTGGAATTCCAGGAAACGTTCTTATCCGCGCTCACTGATAATGTGAACCTGGCCCTTAGTTTCCTCCAACTGATTCCAGTTTTTTTGAGCCTTTTGAAGTCAGTCCTTAATAGCTAAAAATGCTTTGTGGGTTACCTTGCTTTATTCGGATATGCTTCTTTTCGGACAGGAGGGGCTGATTGACATTCAGGCAATGGCACATGGATTCTATTGAGAAGGGCTGAGATGCGGCGCCTTGAATTAGGTCTCTAATGTAAAGTTAAGTAAAGTAAAAAAAACTCTTCTTTAGACCAGAGGATGGGTATGAATTTAGTTTCTTTAATCGGTCTAGCCTGGGAATGGTAATTGGCAATTTGCGGAGATTCTAAAAGGGTATGGTATAGGTCCGGGGGTCACTTTAATAGGGAGGTTGTAGCTGCTTTGGTGAAGGTGGCTCGTCATGGGTTGAGCCGGTCGATGTGCCGGGGCGGCTGATTATACCCTTGTTGGAATTGAGGAACATAACCCGGTGTGGGTTGGGAGGTGAAACACAGTCGATCTTATGATGATCCAATCAATTGAAAAGTGATACGCTTTCTTGGTTTGGTAAAAGCGTTCTTAAGTTTCCGTTTTTAGACGTACATCACGATATCTTTTTCTTCCTCATTCTTTCTTCGTTAGGTTCAAGTCTGACGAGAATAAAGAGAGAATCCCATTCTACATGTCAATACCGACAACAATGAAATTTATAGTAAGAGGAAAATCCGTCGACTTTCTATTCAAAATCGTGAGGGTTCAAGTCAAGTCCCTCTATCCCCAATAAAAAGCCCATTTTACTTCCTAACTATACTATACTATTGTACCAACCTCTATTTTTCATTAATGGTTCAAACAAGATTCACTATCTTTCTTATTCTACTCTTTCACAAACGGATCCGAACTTACTTCTTTGGATCTTATCCCATTCATACAAATGAACATATTATAGTATAGTATAGGCAAGTAATCCCTATTATTAAGTAAGTCATTATCATTATCCTGACATTTACTAAGTCCAATTTTAGAATACTTTTTTCTTTTTTAGTCCCACATAGATACAAGTACGTACTCTACTAGGATGATGCACAAGAAATGGTCAGGATAGCTCAGTTGGTAGAGCAGAGGACTGAAAATCCTCGTGTCACCAGTTCAAATCTGGTTCCTGGCACAGAAAAAAGGATCTACCGAATAGGTATTGATACAAATTACTCGAGATGGATTGGGATACATATTCTAGAATAATATAGAAGGAGTATTATTTTTTAATCTAAATCTAAATCTAAGTAGATAAATCTCTAAATAGAGACACTTCTTTTTCTTTAGGGTCAAAATCTCGGGTTATTTTCTTTTAATAGAGTTGTATCTCTCTGACCAATTACAAGGATAGAGGTGGGGATACCACAATCGGGTAGATACAACTAAACTCATGGAAAATCCCAATAAATCCATAAATAGAACAACTGAAAAGATACAAAACATGGCAAACACTCCATACTCCTCATGGTCGGATTATTCTTCAAGGTCGGACTTACCCAAAACTACAGCAATATCAAACATATGTTGCAAACTGATGAAGAGAGCATTCTTAACAGCTTTGCTAAAATCAACATGTATAAGCAATCTTTACTTGCTAAGAAGCTGTGCGATAGAGTTTTCCATAATGAATATAAAGTATTACCACAAATGGAATACACCAATGAGACTGCTTTCAGTTACTATACTATATAGATAGACCTATATGGAGTCTCGAATGTATATGATTTGATAGAAGAGTTTCATGAATTGCCTCATGTTTTAACATGCTGCGGTCAAACCCTTATTTACGACGGTGAGATATTATCTCAAAAAAATACAAACATTCGTTTAGTAGCTAAAAATGCATGGGAGAGGTTAGGAGATCTTAGAGACGATCCAATAAGAGATCCTGTTATTGATACTATATATGAAGGGGCAGACTATCCCCATAATGAGTTTTTATCACGAAAACTGAAGTGGGCCGAGGATTGAAAGGTATTTTGTTGGATACAATACAGTATTTTCTAGTGCTATAACGCAAGTTAGAACTTGCACTTTTAACAAATCAAACAATAAGTTTGTCTGGGGTATGTTTAATATCCTTGTATTAATGGGGATAGGAGTTGTAGTTTGGTACAGGTATGTTCAGTGTGATAACCCTTTTATTATCCCCCAAGAAATAGCTCACCCATTGGCAAATTTGAATGCTTTTAAGAACCCAGAAGCCGTTATTAATGGTTACAAGAGGGTGACTTTCTTGATCAATAAAGACATAGTGAATACTGTTCTTATCTTAGTACATTTATGAATGATCCAACCTTTCCTTTACGGAGGTTTTTAACGTTAACCAAGCCGAGAACATGGATAATAATGTTGCTATGAAGCGAGTGTCGGCACTGCCATCATGGTAGCAAGCTTTATAGCTACCAATGCGTTGGTTTTACCAACCCCATAAGATGTTTGGTAGAATACAATAATGATTATTCATATAGGGTTCCATGCAGATTCAACAATGACTGTTTCCCTTATTCTTTTACAGTAAGAATTTAGAAGAGGATTTACAAGCGTATTCTAATAAATTGAGCACACATTTCGTTGAACGGTTGGTTTCCTGTATAGTGAGTTCGAGTCTAGGTTACTGTACCTAAGATGGATTATATAGCCTAAGTCGGGGAACAGCTGAGTAGATATTAGCTTTAACCATAGCATCCTTGTGCATCAAATGGGTAGCAGTTTCATACTGTGACCCTTTATAGCTATAAATTCGTAGTGGTAGGCCGCGGGCTTTCCTGTTAATCAACCCCCGAACTAGGTGTGTTATCGAAAAGTAATCTCTGTCTGGGTTAGACCCTTTTGGAGTAAGAGAATGTATAGTCGAGGAAGACAAAACAGAAGTGGTGAAAGCTGACAAACTAAAACCGTTAAATAGTTTACTTCTTTTATTAAGGAAAGACGATGTCAACTGTTAGCTATGAATGTTTAAGGCAATCAGGTTGAAGGGATAAATGTTCAACCTCAGGTAATACTTTCTGTGGAAAGCAGTTGAGATTGTGATAAAGGTTGAGTAGTCATTGGTTGGAGGGATTCCAGTCTTTTAAGGATAAAGAATTCAGCTATTTCATTTCTAGGAGGCATTTCTATTTAGATTTCAAATAAAACCCTAACCTAAAGGCAGACTAAGACTAAATACTCCCCTCCCACCATTAAGTGAGATATTTGCCAACCCATTCTTTATTAATCCCCGCCGCCCCCCTTGTCCTGTCCTGGGGGCTCCCCGGCCGGGGAGGCAAAGGGGATTGCTATCGTCACCCTTTCTCCCGGAAAAGAGAAAAAGTGACTAACTTTTTTTCTTTTCGGTTGGTTGGTCCAAAGAACGAGAGTCAGCTTCCTTAAGTCCGTTCTTCCTCAGTAGCTCAGTGGTAGAGCGGTCGGCTGTTAACTGACTGGTCGTAGGTTCGAATCCTACTTGGGGAGATTTGATTCATTCTGAATTCGAATTGATAGTTATCGCTTTTCTGACCCTGTCCTTCTCCTTTTTCTTTTCTAAAGACGCAGCAGAATCGTCAAACGGGACATAAAAAGTGGGAAGTTGATTGTAGGATTTCTATTCCTCACTCTCGTATAGGTGAACTTGGTTCGTTCAATGAAAAGGATCCACTGGGAATGAATGGGAAGACTGGGGTAGTATCTTCATTAGCCGGAAGGAATTAGTCTCCACTAGCGTAATTCGAAGAACGAACAAGAAAAGGCGTCACTGTTTAGGTAGGAGGATGGATGGATGTGGTCCAATGGCTAAAGCTCTGCCAGCTTCTTGTAGACTGGCAGTCTCCGAGAGGAACCTTAACCCCCCGGGGGGAGGCCGGGTGGGATGGTATACTTTTTTTTCGCCACAAGTGGGAACTCAGTCCTTGGTAAGACACAAGGGGGGAAGGAAGATCTTCACTCATTCATTTTCATTAAGTGCCTGCGGTGAGACGCGACCCACAACAAACGAAGGGGGTGGAGGGAGACCGAAGAAGGAACAATTGTCTTGAATGCTACGCTGGGATCAGCAGCTTCCAGTGAAGACAAAATGAGTCGGGCAGGAAGAGGAAGATCGTGCGGGGAAAACGGGGTTCGAACCCGCGACTTCTGGCGTGACAGACCAGCACTCTAACCAACTGAGCTATTTCCCCCTTTCGTAACTACTGTCGATTCAACAGTCACCTACCGGTTACCTTTGTAACTATACCAAAACCAAAGTAGCTGTACAACAGAATGCCCTTCGCCTTTAGTACTTTTTTTTTCTTTTGACGACAAAGAAATGGCTCTGCTCGCTTAGACTCGGGGCTCCGCGCTCTATCAGCTATCAGTTAGTTGGCGCTACGCGCGACTTCAGTTGACAAAAGCGAACAAGATAGCGCTAGCGCCCGCGGAGAACTTTCGTTTGTTCGCCTTCTAAAAGGCCTACTGACCTGCCGGTGAAAAGCCGGTTACAAAATAAATAATAAGACGTAGGTAGTGCAAAAGTACCAAAACAACTGAAGCCTACATCCCACTACGTCTGGGTTCCCCCTTCCTATGAACCTTGAGTCAGAGGTCTTACCTTGAGTCAATAGGTAGGGTCAACTATACCAAACCAAAGTGGAAGGGCCACTATCTAAGCTATTAGTGGGCTGGTTTGAACTATTGATTTACTGAATCGAGTGAAGCTGTGTTGCGTAACAAGACTATAGGTCGCCAAGGCCTAGAAGTACAAGTGGTCGCCCTAACGGCCACTCTCAAACTCACTACTTGAGTGACGAAAGTCACTTAGCTTCTTTAATAGGGCTTGCCCTCCGGGGCCCCGGGAAGAGGAAGAAGGAGATAGAGCAAAGGGTCTCCTCTTTCTGTCCGCTCTTCCCGGCATGTAGAGATCCGATTGGGCTTATAGTTTAATTGGTTGAAACGTACCGCTCATAACGGTGATATTGTAGGTTCGAGCCCTACTAAGCCCATCTGACCTGCTTAATCAATGACTCCGGTAGTCACCTGAACCACTCTCTCGGATAGCCCACAGCCTCTCTTCTGGATGCGAAAGAAGATTCGATCAACGTACAAGGTTTGCCTTCTTGTGATGTGAGAAGGAGGGTTCTTAATTGTGTTCTCAGTGCAAAAGGAGTCTGGTTCAGTGAGTCTGAAGAGAGAGAAGATCAGTAGAGCAGTTCGGGGCTTTGGGATTTGCCTGATCGACCCCTACCAGTGTATTAAATGAAGATTGACATTCGTATGTACAATTTACCGGTTCTTCCTCCCGAATTGAGACCCATTGTTTATAGGTCTGGGGATAAAGTAAAGTATCGTAAAGTTAAGTTAAGTATCGTAAAGTAGTTGACAAAGCAAGTAGGAATAGGTCATGTCACAGATAGGCAAGTATAGAAGCAGGAGAAGCTGATAGACATTTGTGAATAGCAAGGCCAAGCTGTATACATATAAGCATTTTAAGGAGTTGTTTGTTGGCATATGGTTTGTTGTCACCACGGGATGCTTATTGTTGAGAAACATAAAAAAGGTAGGCATATTGTTCAGTTCACGTTTAGGTCAGTATAGAAGTAAAGCACGAGATAGGTGTTTACAAGCTAGCTAGGGTTTCTAATAGGTATAAAAGGGTAAGCTAATAACCAAGTAGTAGGGATAGGTCAACGCAAGTCACGGGTAGCCAAGAGAGACGTATTTAAGACTTTTAGTTCCAGGATAGGCAGTCATGTCAAGTAAAGTATAGCTTAGATAGTTCCTATAGAAGTATAGCTAGCCAAGTGACTAGGTTTAGCGGAGATAGAAATAGCGGGCGAGATATCAGGAGACAGGACTAGGACTTTGAACGAAGCAGGAATCTTGTCCTTTCTTTCCGCCCACCCAACTATAATAAGAGTTAGAAAGCTCAATCCAAGACATGAAAGCGGATAACCAAGGTAGTGTAGTCATTGGTTGGAGGGATTCGCCTACTGGTGGGAGGCTGGGAAAACATATTCAATCTCGTAGTGAGGAATGCATTTGAAGAGGGATGAAGGAGAGTTTCTGATTGAACTCCACCACACTGTTTGAATTAGAACTGGTTGCGGTTGCAGTTTGGGAAGGAGAGAAACCATTGCTCCTAGGTTTAGGGCTCAAGAGGGCACAATTTTCTTTTATGGTGGTATTCTTTTCTTTTCCTCTTACCTCCCGCTCCGTGGATCTGTGCTACAGCTCTACCTAGGATGACCTTCTATTATCATGTTATGTCCCTCAGCTCCCCATGTGGAGTCACAACCTACGTGCTATATCTGGAACATGAAAAGTGGTTTTCTAGAGCAGATTAGAATTTCTTCACCGTATCGTATGAGGTAGTACTAGCTTTCATCTCATCTGATGTTCGCCTAGTCCTAAGCAGCAACAAAGATTAGATAATCTGTAATATTGAAAATGGAAAGAGAAGGGATGCAAGGGTATCCCTTCTCTTTCTTTTTTTCTTCTGCTAATCCGGCTTGGCTTGGCCCTGCTCTTTACTGAACTTCAACAACAACCTGATCCCTATCTGTTAATCCGATTCGTGGCCCTGCTGCTTTCGTTGCTAGCACTTCCGTTTTCTTCGAAGGGCTGGCTTTCCTATGAATTGGAATTCCTTGCTTCTTGCTAAAACCGTGCCTCCTTTCCGAGTTCCTGCTTTCAAACTAGTACCCACCCAGATGAAAGGAGAGTACGGCTGAAGGCAGGGCCAGTCAGTGCATTTTCTTGCTTTTTCACACTAGGATGCTTTGCTTGACAAGGGCTATCGTTGCAAGCGTTCCTCTTTCAATTCAAAGTATCACGAGCAAAGAACATTTGTAACTAGTTTTCCTCCGTCCACCATGGAATGAAGATGATCAAATCAAGGATTTGAAAGGGAAGTAGGGTTTACTACTTGCCAACCAGGAAGGTAGGACTTACTCGGATAGGGAGCTCGGGGAGCAAGCAGTAGAAAAGCAAAATAGCGAAGACAGGGAAATGGGGGAAGGGGAAGTTCTTGGTTGAGTGCGGTTGTTCTCCGATAATCCGGTTGAGAACTTTTCCAGCGATGCAGAGGAGAGATCATTTACAAAGAAAGCTATGACTAGGCTAGGATATTCTTCATAAAGATACTCTGGACAGGATCATCGATTCGCTTCCATGGTTGAAAGTAGTGGGACTGCCACATAATACAATGAAAATGAATTCATTCTCGGTTGAGCAGGAGATTCTGATCCAGAAGATGCCGCAGAAGACTTTGAAACGGTTACAAATGGATTGGCTCACTCCGCTCTAGATTTGGTTATGCCAGCCATAGGCAAAAGTGAGAAACCTCACCCTCGGGAGAAAGGAATATGCCTCCTACTAGAAGCGTTGGCCAAGGAAATACCCCCGTATGAGCTGCTTTCGGCAATGGGTGCTGCGGTCAACTAGACCAAAGAGGAAGGGCTACTACCTCCAGCTCCAGTTATTAGTGGGCTTTTTTCTCTATGGGAATACTTAATCGAATTCAGCCGTTTTTCCGAAGAAAGAAGACTCCTCTCTATGGGGCAAGGCATAGAAGTACAAGTGGGAAAACGAGGAATGGGGCGTCAAACTGTTGGAAATAAATGGGTTAGTTAAGTGCAAAGCTGATGGGTCTGTCGATAGATAGTTGGCTCGCTTAGTAGCAAAGGGATCCGGGTAGGTAGATTAGAATGAGACATTCGTTGAAAGAAAGGCCTAGTCTGACGCTTCCTAATTGAATGAACTGATCGAACTTCTTTTCTTCACTCCAAAGCAAGGAGATTATATGATAATCAGCACCAACGATTTGAAGGCCAGGATGAAGTAATATCCCTTACGGGAATCGAACCCGTGTCTTCGACATGAAAAGACGATGTCCTAACCACTGGACGAAAGGGACCAAAAAGCAATTCTTCATATACCTAAGAAAAGAGAAGAGAATAGAAGTGGTTCCTTTTCTTTCTATACGAAATTCGACGATTTCGTTTGTGTTCATGTTGGCGATTTCAGATGTGAATGAGGCCGGTCGTCTCCCCTTCCTACGGGTTCCCAGTGACACATCAACCACGCCCCTTCCTTTTCTCCGATCATAAATAACCTGATCTCTTTCTTTGTCTTTCATCCCCTTCTTTCTAATTCAAAAAAGAAAGGGGGGGCGGTAAGGCGCCTATGGTTTGACAGGCAGGCTCGCAACTTACAAAGGGCACTCGCTGCTCGCAGGCCTGCTCTTTCTATTATGATTTCTATGTCTATGAAAGCTCCTTTGACTCCAGCCCCATAAGCTATTCTTTCACCAGCACCTACGAGACGACTATTGCTATTATTTTGCATTGCCATTCTTCTGGATACTTCGAGGGGATCTGTAAAGAGAAGAAATGGACAAAAAAATGAGCTAAAGCCAAGCGAACAACTCGAGTGAAAAAGCCAGGAAAGAAAAGCTCTAACTTGAGTAAAAAAGCCAATAACCAAGATAAAAAAAGCTCGGCGAGCGAGTAGGTTAGGTAAAAGACACTAAGCTAAGATTAAAGGTAAGTAACTAGTATCGATCCACGGGAGCAAGGAACAAGAAAGGTCTTGAGCTGCCAAGAAGAATGTACCTGGGTCGGGAGCAGGGGTTGGTGGAACAACTGGACAAGCCTAAGTATCTAGCTTTGCTCACCTTGTTGAAACTAGCCCCGTTGCAATAGAGAAATCCTTTCCCGTTGAGAATGAACAGCTTTACCATTCCACTGTCTTTGCTGGAACTGCTGTCCTCACTGAACTAACTGCCCGTTTCACTTGTCCCGTAGCTGGCTTGGAATAAGAAAAGTCTTTTCTTCCTTCCCCGAAAGGAAGAGTTTTGGGCTTAAGGCATAATTGCTCTATTGCGGCTACCCTTGCTATGTTATCCGATGCTGTTCACAAAGCGGCTCTTACTATAGCTATAGACCCGGCTATCTCCGAGTTGAAATTGAACCCAGCCCCGTCCATCAATCCAGAGCTCAAGACAACCGCGATACTTAAATCGCTCAAATAGCCAGCCACCTTAGACGGACACAGCCATTAGAAGAAGAAACGGAAACTCGATGGAGTACCAGAGATCCTCGACAAAGAAAGTCCCGATTCGAGGAACGGAATACATTTCCTTGATTGAAAAGACCGGTAAGAGAAAAGAAAGTAAGCATAGTCTTCTGAAAAGACCGGGAACCGTTTGATTTTCCGTCAACGAAGAACAAAAAGTAACGCTGTGCAAACTCATCTGATCCCTGTTTGGGACTTCTTCTTCATGTCACGAGCCGGAATCGAACCGTAAAATGATCATTCATTCAAAGTAGACTTTTGTCATAGGGCAAAGGAGCTTAGAAGGGTGATGTAGGGAAGTCGTAAGGGATGACCTTAGATGTTGTATGACGGAACGATGACTTAATGCTTCCATTTTTGCTTGAGAAATGACGTAGGTGATAGACTCACTCCTTCTTTCCATTTTTGATTGAGAAAGCGTCTGGCCCAAAGAGGTCTACAGTAGTGCCTTGCGAGGTCGTAGACCCGGTAACCCATCGTTCGCCTAAGATCGAAAATGCGATGTGACATCACTCTTCATTCAGTTCAGTCCATTTGCTTAACACATGCATGTCCAAAGAGATGGCGATGATCTGTCAAATCGAGATTGTGTGGGTGTTCAGTGGATCAAACCCTGTATTAATGGTTCTGGCAGGCTGCTGGCGTGGGACTTCTTTCGCTGGGCCCTTTGGACTCTAAATCCTTCCGGAGTGAGTGGTTCGATTCCACTCTCAGAACGATCAAGTCATTCCGAAAGAAAATGCAAGTGAAACGAGACGAGAATCAAATAAAATTGTAGGCTTATTTCCTAAAAGCGGTGGTTCTCGCCTCCCTGTGCCGCGGGGTGGGCGACTGCGGTTCGAGTCTTTTTCGATCGGGTAGATCCATACCATATGTTCCGGGGGGGAGACGAGGTGTAGCGCAGTCTGGTCAGCGCATCTGTTTTGGGTACAGAGGGCCATAGGTTCGAATCCTGTCACCTTGATGTGGTATTCACAGGGGCCGAAGTGCAAAGCCCCGTAGCCTATCCGTGGTCGGGAAGGCAGGCGAAAAGCACGCACCAAAAAAAAAGAAAGCTATAATTTTCTTTTTTTCTTTTCTTCTTTCGTGTTTGAAACCCATTATCAGGCTTTTGCTTTTGATATTCTATATCTATCTAATATTATAAAGCTATTTCACTGGTTTGATTTACATACCTCAGTCATGTTATTTGTCTAGCCTTCAATCAGAATAGCCTCTCCACCGGTTCCGAAGATTCTTTCGGCATCAATGTGCTTTTGGAATCTTCCTATGAAACAAATAACATTCAGGAACTGTTTAGGACAGAACAGGCCGCAGATCAGTAGAAAGCGAGCTTTTTTCGCGTATAGCCAAGCCAACCTCGAAGCCCAATTAGCGCACGGGCCCTCAACTCAACCCTGGCGAGTACGCTAACTTGGTCAGGGAGCATTTAGACGGTGCAGTTAGTATTGACCACTACCGCCAAGTCCATAATTCCTAAATTGATGAAGTACACATAATGGAGCTCAAAAGCCGATTACAAAATATACTTTTTTAGCATCTTGAAACCGCACATAATAAATATTATGAATGAATCACCTTACAATAACATACGAGAGACTGCTTTCGATTTTTTCGAACAACAAGTCGAACCCAATGAACAATTCCATTCAAAGGAATGTTCTAGAGGGGGCCCTTTTCCGCTATATTCGCGATATTGAACAAAATGGAAGAAATTCTTCACGATTTCTAGAGTTCCGGGATTACTTCACTGATATCGATTTTTTCCTAAGCACGGCCTCTACTCTAGGTTAGTTCAAAGTGTAGTACAACGAACTATCGATACACCGAAAACGAGTAAAGATGGGTACATAAAATGAAGACATCGTGGATTACCCAAATTGGGACGACGATAGGACATTTCACTTTCTTTCGCAATATTTCTGATCATGACTCAACCACTAGGAAAGGGGATTGCTTACTCTCAGCCACGTTTTTCGCTTATGCTTAGTCAAGTGAGGATTCCATTCGAAGTAACGTAACAGGAGCACCATCTTCAAAACTTCTCGGGATCCGGAGTTTATCGAGAAAAGGTCCCATCCTTCAATATCATGATTGGGTCAACCAGGCCAGATCATAAGTTCAATAGTTTGATCGGGTCGACCAGGTCAGGCCCGATCATGAGTGAATAGAAAATCGAAAACGTACATAGCTGTTCCAGCGGAAATACTTTGTTTAATTCTACCACTTCTACTAGGAGTAGCCTTTTTAGTGCTAGCTGAACGTAAAGTAATGGCTTTTGTGCAACGTCGAAAGGGTCCTGATGTAGTGGGATCGTTCGGATTGTTACAACCTCTAGCAGATGGTTTTAAATTGATTCTAAAAGAACCTATTTCAC
>Ga0070682_100001888_pt1 | contig 11700 bp, 24 predicted proteins | sample KBSC63LmetaG_FD_64668 | JGI IMG/M metagenome (GOLD analysis project Ga0070682, IMG submission 64668) | Corn rhizosphere microbial communities from Kellogg Biological Station, Michigan, USA - KBS C6-3L metaG | ecosystem: Host-associated > Plants > Roots > Rhizosphere | place: USA: Michigan... | reverse complement strand
CCGAGGTCGATCGTCTCTTGCCGATCCGCCGCAGTCATCGCGCGCGTGTCGACAACCGCGCCCGTGTCCTGCCGCACGAGCTCGAAGCAGTTGTTCTCGAAGCGCTCGATCCACGCGCAGCGGACTTGCCGGAACTCCTTGCCCGCATCGATGATGCCGGCGAGCTTGCGACGCGTGGCGCGCTCGGCCTTGATGCGGTCGGCGACTTCACTGCGCTGCGCCTTGAGCCGCTCGATGTGCAGCTCGGCGTCGGCCATTGCGTCGCCGCGGTTCAGGAGCTCTGCTTGCGTCAGCTCGCAAAGCAGTTCGCGATTCTCGCTATCTGGTTCAGGCATCTGCTCTCTCCTCTCGGATGAAACAGGCGCCCTGAACTGCAGCGCCGGGACTTAGCGGTCGCTGCTAGGCGGTGGCCTCCGCGCGGTTGACGCTGCGGGCTGTGACGAGGTGGCCGATCACGCGGCGCCCTCGTGGTGTTCCGTGTCTTCCGGCTCGCTGTCACTCGATGCTTGCTCGTTCGCTAGGTCCTCGGCATCGAGCTCGCTCGGCGGGCGGACACTCGGCAGCGGCTGTGGAACATCGCCTTGTCCGAACACTAGCCAGACTCGATCGACACCAAACAGCTCTGCTGCTCGCTCGAGACAAGGGAGCGTCAACGGCGTCTCCCCCCTCTCCCAGCGGCTAATCGTGCCGGTCTTGACACCGAAAAGACGCGCGGCCTCGTCCTGCGTGAGGCCTCTGCAACGGCGCGCATACCAAAACCGCGTGCGTATCGATTCCATCTGAACTCGCCATCACAAGAGTAGTCATGGCGTGACTAGTTCGTCAAGCACGCCGTGTTGAGTCGCGCACGTGCCCGATGATTAGGCCGCGGTTTTCGCCACCCGCGCCTACACGGGAACTAGTCATGTGGTGATGGCTGCGTTATACGCTGCAGGCGCACCTAGCCCGCCGATGCAGTATTTACGCGAAATGTCTCTTGCGATTGAGGACCCGGCACGCGGCCAACGAATCGCTGCCCTACGCGAAGCGCACAACCTCACGCAGGCTGCGCTAGCCACAAAGATCGGCGTCAGTACGGGCACGCTGAGTCGCTGGGAACGCGGTGACAAAATGTTGCCCGCGAACTGCGACAAGCTCGCGAAACAACTGAACGTTACGCCCAATTTCATCATCGGGGGCAAAGAGGACGAGTCGGTCGGCACGTTTGAAGCGTTCGAGGCCTACCAAGACTGGCTCAACGATCATCCCGACGAGTTCGATGCGATGCCGCCAGGAGCGTTTGAGAACATAAAACGCTTTCAATTGGCCATCTCTCCGGAACGCGCGCCGACTCTACAGGATTACCTCGCCCTTCACGCGCTGATGGTTGCCATCATGCGCAAGAAGCGTAGTCGGTAATAGGCGCACCGGCGTGCGGCGCCGACACAAGCGCATGACCCTCGTGGAGTAGCAGAAATCACGGGCTTTCAAGAGTTGGCAGGGTGTGTGAGTTTCGCTGCACAACACCCATGGCACGACTTGAACTCGTCTACAAAGCGACTCGTGCGTACCTCAAAACCCCTGCGGCGCGTGCTCTCCCGGTAGCCGTCCGGGCCGCGCTTGTGACCTGGCAATGGCCACGCGGCTACTTACCCACTGCAGATGACTTCTCCAAGTTGGTGACTGTTTCCCAGCAGGCCGTAAACGGGCCGCGGCGGAAACCAGTCGTAAGCGCCCGTAGGACCCGTCCCCGCATGAAACGCACAGCCTGACCCGTGCGGGCGATCGGCGGCGATGTTGTATATCTCAAACATTTTCTAATCACCGCGTGACGCGTCACTTGATGACTAGAACTACTCATGCCATGATTAGTTCATGGACCACGCAGTATCGGCTCCGTTTCCCCAGCTCCCCCGCGCCGAAGCCCTAGCCCGCTCGCGCGAGCTCGACGCCGCCCTTCACCGCGCGATGCGCGAGCGCGGCGAGCTCCTGATCGACCCGCGCCACCTCGCGCGCGCCGCACGCGTCGCTGATTGCTGCGAGGCCTGTCACAGGCCGGTCAGCTGCCGCGATCCGATCGCGCTGATCAATGGCGTCCTCTTCCACGCGGTGTGCCGATGAAACGCGCTCCGCTCAGCACGCACGACGTCGCAATCGTCGCCGTCTGCCTCGGCGTGACGACCGTCGCCGATCACTACCGGTTCGCGCTGATGCTCTCGGCCCGCCACGGCCGCAAGCCCGCGCGCTCTGCAGGCGTCTCTGCCGCGGCCTTCGGCGCGACCTTCAACTCCGCTGGGAGGCTCCGATGATTGCCGCTCACGAGCACTGGGTGGTTGTCTTCGTGCTCTGCGGCGAACGCCGCGAGTGCCCCGTCAGCTGCAAGGAGGAGGCGCGGCGCGCGGTCGAGCTGCTGCAGAGAGAAGGCCTATCCGCATTCAAAGAGCTCCGTTCGGCGCGCCACGGCCAAGCGCAGGGCTTGCTCGGTGAGAGGAGCCTGTGATGGCAGACGGTCACCTCGACAGCCTCGACGGCCTTACGTTACCCGGGCAGCTCTCGCTGCTCGCACGCGACCCGCACGAAGAGTGCGACCGCGAGCGCGACGCCGCCGAGGCGGAGATTGCGCGCCTTGAACTGGCACTGCGACTGCGCAACGAGCACGAGTTGCTCACTCAGGGCGCGCGCGTCGACCTTGTGACGTCGCTCCATGCTTTCGAGTGCCCCGCGTGCGGTGCCGAGCGGGCGCGCGGCGAGTGCTGCTTCGAGGTGTCGCCGTACCGCGGCCAGGCGTTCCATTGCTGTCACGGGTGCGTCGGCAGCGTGCTGACTGAGCGGTTCCCGGCTTACGAGCCCGCACCCTTCGAAGAGGACCTACTGCCATGGTGACGAGTGCGATCCCCGCGGTGGGCCTCGTGGCCATGCCGCCCGAGCAGTACCACGCTGACCCCTGCGCAATGCCGTCGCTTAGTTCGACGATCGCGCACAAGCTGGTCTCGAAGTCTCCGGCGCACGCGTACCTCGCGCACCCGCGTCTTGGCGGCAAGCCGCAAGAGCCGACGGCGGCCATGGACGAGGGATCGCTCCTGCACGAGATCATCCTGCGCGGCGTCGACTCTGTGCAGGACCGGCTCGTGATCGTCGCGGCCGACGACTGGCGCACCAAGGCCGCGCGAGAGAAGCGCGACGATGCGCGCGCAGCTGGCAAGCAGCCCGTGCTCGAGAAGAACCTCATGCCCGCGCTCTCGGCATGCGTGGAGATCCTCGCCCGCTTCCAAGATCTCGGCATCGTGCTTAGCGGCGTGAGCGAGGTCGCAGCGTTCTGGCAAGAGCACGCAAGCGATGGGACGCTCGTCCAATGCCGCGGCATGTTCGATCACCTCTTGCGCGCCGATGGTGTGATCTACGACCTAAAGAAGTCGCGCAGCGCTCACCCAAAGGCACTCCGCAAGCACGTCGAAGGCTACGGCTACCACCTCCAAGCGGAGGCCTACAGGCGCGCGCTCGAACGCATCGAGCCGCGGCTCGCAGGGAAGGTCCAGTTTCGCTGGCTCTTCGTCGAAGCTGAAGCGCCTTACGGTGTGACCATCGCAGAACCCGCCGGCAGCATGCGGCGCCTTGGTGAAGCGTGCTGGTCGCAGGCCGTCGACGCGTGGGCGCATTGCCTTGCGACCAACGACTGGCCCGCCTACCCGCGCGAGGTCCAACGCCTTGAAGCTTCGCCCTGGGCTCTTGAGGGAGCGTTCTCTGAAGAGGAAGGGGAGGTCGCAGCGTGAGCACCAACGGAAATGGCAACGGGTCTGGCGCGAAGATGCGCTCGTTCGAGGACCGGCCGGCAGTTCGTGAGCAGGTGCCCTTGATGATTGGGCTCATGGGGCCGTCCGGCAGTGGCAAGACGTTTTCCGCGCTTCGCGTCGCGGAGGGCATTCGGCGCGTGTCCGGTGGCGAGATTTTCGTGATCGACACCGAGGCCCGCCGCGCGTTGCATTACGCGGACCGCTTCAAGTTCCGGCACCTGCCGTTCACGGCGCCTTTCGGACCGCTCGACTACCTCGCGGCGATTGAGCACTGCGTGAAGAAAGGGGCGAAGGTCGTCATCGTCGACAGCATGTCGCACGAGCATGAGGGCCCGGGGGGCGTCCTCGAGATGCACGAGGCGGAGGTCGCGCGCCTGAGCAAGGGCGACGCGGCCAAAGCCGAGCGCATGAAAATGCTTGCGTGGAGCAAGCCGAAGGCGGCGCGCCGCCGCATGATCAACTCGATCCTGCAGCAGCCATGCAACTTCATCTTTTGCTTCCGCGCGAAGGAGAAGATCAAGGTCGAGCGCGGCAAGGAGCCCGAGCCTCGCGGCTTCATGCCGATCGCGGGCGAAGAGTTCGTCTACGAGATGACGCTCAACGCGCTGCTCTTGCCGAACGCCGGCGGCGTGCCGACGTGGGCGTCGAACGAGATCGGCGAGAAGCAGATGATCAAACTGCCCGAGCAGTTCCGCGCGCTCTTGCTCGGTGCCAAGGGCCCGCTTAGCGAAGACGTGGGGCAGGAGCTCGCGACCTGGGCTGCCGGTGCGGACTCCGAGCTCGACCCCGAGGACTTCGTCATACCCGCGACGTACTCGAAGCAGCACGGCGGGAACCCACTGCGCCGCTATGACACGGCGAAGGTCCAGCTGATCGCGAACCACGAGAAGGCGCCGGTCGCGCTGCGCGAGGCGGCACGCCGCGTCGTTGAAGCCCGTAATGCGCCGCCAAAGCCGGAGGTCGATCAGTCGCACGATGAACTGCCAGGGGACGACGTCGCCGACTATGACCCTGAGACGGGCGAGGTACACGACGACATCGCCGATGACGCGCCGAGCGACGAGGCCGTCGCGTGAGCACCTGCAAGCGCTGCGGCCGCGAGATCCTATGGGGGCGCAGTGAGCACTCCCGGGACGAGAACGGCAAGCGCCGCTGGATACCGATCGACCCCGAGCCACACCCGCTCGGCGTGATCGATCTGCGCGATGGCAAGACCGCCGTGTTTGCGGGTGCGACCCAAGACCCCGAGGCCCTGCGCTACCTGCCGCACGAGGCATCGTGCACCGACCCGTATCGACCGACCCACCCTCGCAACAAGGAAGGCTCCTCGGCATGAAGCAGGTCACCGAACACCCCGAAGTCCGCGCCGTCGAGGACGCGGCCTGGCGCCTGAAAGAGGCGGCGTCCGATTTGTATGGCCGCTCGCTCTCCGGCCCCGACAAGGCCGCACTCGCCTCGGTGCTGCGCGACCTCACCCGCCTGCAAGAGCGCGTCGTCGCGATCCGCGACAAGCGCAAGCGCAACGCCGCCGAGACTCAGCCCGATCTTGAAGTCCCGGAGGCCTCGTGAGCTACGTCCACCCGCGCAACACGCGATTCACGCGCGGCCGGTGTCACCCGTGCGTGACGTCTTACGTGTGGACGAGCTTCCCTCGCTTCCGCGATGCGCAGTGTCCGAAGTGCGGCAGCGCACTCTCGCAGTGGCACCCAAAGCAGCGCGGAGTGATCCGCGAACTGAAACCCGCAGCCCGGCAGGAGCACGCGAGCCTATGACCCCGCCGACCCATCATCGCGGCCGCTGCCCGATCTGCCGCGTGCTCTGCGAGCAGACGCGCACCATGGCGACCATTGACGGCACGTCGTCAGTCTCGGCGCTCACGTGCAACGAATGCGGCGCGAGCTACCGTGCAGGCGGCTGCTGCCGGTGCGGTTCGGATGCTGTGCTGCACCGCGTGGTACGCGACCCAAGCGGCGCCGAGCTCCCTGTCACCGACTGTCCCGATTGCGAGTCGCTGTGCTTGCAAACGCGCGTCGCAACCCACGAGGAGCGCGTCGAGAGCGAACGTAACCGCGCGCTCGAAGAGAAGGCCACGCTGCTCTCGGCGAGCTTGCGCCAGTCCGACGATGTGATCGCGGCCCAGGCTCGGCAGCTCAGGGAAGCTGACGTAGCCCGCACCGCACTGCGCGAGCAGCTTTTGCTCACCGAGCGCCGCGCGTCATCACGGCCGCCGCCGCCCGACGAAGAAGCCAGCAGTAAAGCCGACGCCGTGGTGCGCAAGCACGGCATGCTGACCATGCGAGACGGCATCGCCGCGGTGGTGCAAGAGGTCATCAGCGAGCGCAACGCAGACCGGGTCAGGCTCGAGGCCCTGCTCGCGGAGGTCGACGCATGGGGCGCTGAGCGCGTGCAGGAGTCTGAGCGCTCCGGGCTCACCGAGATCTTAGCCCGCTACAAGGAGGTACCATGAAGCGCGTCGTCATCGAGAGCCCCTACGCGGGCGACGTCGCACGCAATCTTCGCTACGTGCGCGCGTGCATGCGCGACGCGCTGATGCGGGGTGAGGCGCCGTACGCGAGTCACGCGCTGTACACGCAGCCGGGCGTCTTGCGCGACGACGTGCCCGAAGAGCGCGAGCTTGGCATTCGAGCGGGCTTCGCGTGGCGCGCCGCATCAGAGGTCACTGCCGTGTACCAGGATCTCGGCATTTCGAGCGGCATGCAGCTTGGCGTTCGGCATGCCGCGGAAGCGGGCGCAGTACTCGATTTTCGCCGCATCGAAGCCTGGGAGTCTGATACCGGCTCGGACTCGGCCTCCGATAACACGCCGACCGACGCTGACATCGAGCGGGCGCATGCGACGCTGCTCGGTGCGGGCACGTACGAGCAGCGCGTTGCCCAGCTAATCGCAGACGTGCGCGCCGAGGAGCGGGACAAAGCCGCTCGCCGGGTGGCGCGCTGCGAGATCATCGGACCGCAGCTCAGGGATACGCTTGTACGCGACCTCAGGAGCGGCGAGCCATGACCGGCCCAAGCCGCCGCGCGCTCAACCTCGCCAACGAGCTGCGCCTTGCGTGGCTCACGTCGAGCGCGCCGACCGACGAGTTCTTCGACGGACCTGTCGCGCTGCAGTTGGAGGCGCTTATCGTCGAGCGCAACCGCGCTGAGGACTGCGGGCAAGCTGGCACGTGCGCGATAGGGCCCGGCTGTCAGCGTCACTGGCTAGAGCGCAATCGCGAGCTCGCGACGGAGCGGGCAGCGGCGGTGAAGAAGCTCGCGGAGCTGGTGCGCGCGGTGCGGGAACTGGAGCGAGAGCCGCGTATGAGTGGCCCGAACTTCGCCGCGATCATGAGGCTGGTCGACCAATTAGACCCGGAGCCGGAGGGTGGCTCATGACCGAGCTCCGCGTCAGCGAGATGCTCGTCCACTACACTCGCGAGATCGCGGTTGACGCCGCGGAATGGGCGAAGACCGCGAGTGCGGCCGAACTGATTCACTACTCGATCGTGTGGTTCGTATTCGCCGGCCTCCTTCCGGTCGTCCAGGTGGACGGGAGCGTTGTCTCATGACCGAGCATCCCGTCCCGGCTCGTCCAACCGATCCTGCGCGTGGCTGCGTGCTCCCGCTCTTCATCTTCGCGCTGCCGTTCTGGGCGCTCGTATTCGTCGCCGTGAGGTGGTGCTGATGAGCACGTGCCGATCATGCAACGCACCTATTCGCTGGGCGCGCACCGCGCATGGCAAAGCGATCCCGATCGACCCCGAGCCGATGATCGTGGGTAACCTCGAGTTCACCACGGGCGAGATGGTTCGATACGTGCAGCCCGACGCGAACGCTGTCGAGAACCGATACCGCGCCCACTTCGTCACGTGCCCGAATGCGAACGGGCATCGCAAAGCGAGGTCGCGGTGAGCGACATCGTCGTCGTCATCGAGGAGCCTGTGCGCCTTACGCAGCACCGCTGTTGGGAGTGCGGACGATGGTGGGCTTACGAGCGTTTCTCGATCGAATCGCCCGAGTGCCCGGTGTGCGCAGGACGCGCTCTTCAGCGCGTGAATAAGCGGATTGCCGAGCTTGAGCGCAGCAACGCATCGCTGCGTGGGGCGCTCACGCGTGCGAAGGAGGTGCGGTGATGGCCAAGCTCGCCGGCATCGACGCCTACCCGCTGCACTGGCCTGTCGGCTGGAAGCGAACGCCGAGTCACAAGCGCACGCGCTCGCGCTACGACCTCAGCTTCGCCCGCTCACGCGACGAACTGCTACGCGCGCTCCGGCTGATGGGCGGCCGGGACGTCATCGTCAGCTCGAACGTTCCGCTGCGCCGCGACGGGCTCCCACTCGCAGGCATGCGTGAGCCCGAGGACCCGGGCGTAGCGGTGTACTGGACCGCGAGGAATGAGCCTCGCGTCATGGCCTGCGACGCGCGTCCGACCGTGCGCGAGAACCTGCGTGCGATTGCGCTCGCGCTCGAGGGCATGCGCGCGATCGAGCGTGCGGGAGCGAGCCAGATTCTCGAGCGAGCCTACGCGGGGTTTGCGGCGCTGCCGGCCGACGCGGGCGCAGACGGAGTGCCGCACTGGCGTGAGGTGTTCCGCATCTACCAGCAGGAGGTCACTCGCGATCAGGTCGAGAACCTCTATCGCGCACTCGCCCGAGTGCGACACCCTGATGCGGGCGGGTCCACAGAACAGATGATCGAACTCAACCGAGCGCGCGAACAGGCGCTCAGCGAGGTGCGGTAATGCGCGTCGTCGTGATCACCGGCAGTCGCGACTGGAAAGCCACGCGTCCGATCCAGCTGGCGCTCGTAGGCGCCAACCTGGTGATCCACGGTGGCGCGCGCGGTGCAGACGCCCTCGCTGAAGCCGCTGCCGCATACCTGCAGATCGACACGCTCGTCATGCGTGCGCGGTGGAGCAGCAAGGGTGGGAGCGCGGGGCCCGAGCGCAACGAGCGCATGGCGCAGAAGGCTCGCGAGCTCATGGACGCGGGCCACGATGTCGAGTGCTTCGCGTTCCCAGCGCCCTACTCGGTCGGCACCTGGGATTGCGTGCGGCGCATGAAAGCGCACGGCGTGCTGACGACGGTGTACGGGGCAGAGCAACAGCGGGAGGTGCGGTGATGGGCAAGCCCCGCGACCAATGGGGTTGGCAGCGCCGCCCACGCTTGGCCGAAGCGCTCGGCGTCACGTGCAACGAGTGGAAGTCGATCCTAGCGGCTGGCGCGGACTCGGGCCTGACCGTGCGCGACTACTGCCGCGTCATGCTCGTGTGCGCCGCGGGGCACAAGGGCGCGCTCAAGAGCATCGAGCGCGTGCTTGCGGCGCAGCAAGTCGTCGACGCGAAGACGCTCGAGACTTTGGCAAAACGGGAGGTGCGGTGATGGGAGCGGCGGAGGACCGTAGCCATGACAGCGAGTCCGAGTCCGAGTTCACCCCTGCGGAGCGAGCCAAGCTCCGGGTGCTGCTCGACCTGATTGAGCGTGGCGCGCGTGAACGCCTCCGCAAGGCACCCGTTGACGAGTCGGACGATGACAAGGTAAGGCCGACCCCCGAGCAGCTCGCCGAGGTGCGCGCGAAGGTTAGGAAGCACATGAAGCGTCAAGGTGCACTATGAGGGAGCCCAACGGTCGCATTGACTGGGTCTATGCCAAGGACGGTACGCGCAAGGCGCGCGCGCGGTTCGCAGGCATCTACCTCGGACTGCACGCTTCCAAAGCGCTCGCGCAGGAAGCGATCGACGAAGCGCGAAAGGCTCGCGCTCGCGAAGAGACAGACACGTGCCGCTCGTACGCGCCACATTGGTTCCGATTTCGCGAAGAGTCAGGCCAGGTCCGCGACATCTCCGACCAACAGAGCGACTGGCACTCGCGCGTCGAGATCCCTGAGGCCAAGTGGCTCGACATGGCACCGCGCTATGTGCGTCCTGTCCACCTGCAGACCTGGCTCAAGGCGCTTGCCAAGCGCACGGCGCAGGACGCGATTCGTCACAAAGTCGACGGCGAGTGGGTGACCGATCTCGTCGACACAGGACGGCTCCTGTCACACGAGTCCATCTCGAAGGCGGTATCGCTCGTCAAGCTCTTCTTCGATTGGCTGCGCAGCGAAGGCAAGATGGGTAAGACCGAGACGAACCCTGCGCGCGCGCTCCTGATGCCGGTTCGCAAGCAGCACAAGCGCAAGGGTAGTCAGCGCATCGTGCACCTGGTCGCGAAGGAGATCGCAGCCCTATTCGCTCTCGACCTTCCGCTCAAGGTCCGCGCAGTGTATGCGGTGGCGATCTACGCGGGTTTGCGTCGCGGCGAGATCTGGGGACTGCGCTGGGAGTTCGTCGACTTCAAAGCGCGCAAGCTCTACGTGCGCAACTCGTATCGCAACGACGTCAAGACGGCGACCTCGGTGCGCGACGTTACCATGCTGCCGTTCCTCCACGACACGCTGCAAGCGTACCGGTCGTCGCTCAAGCCCACCCCGGCCGCCGGTCTCGTGTTCCCCGCCGACGGCGGCGGGTGCCATGGCGCGACCTACGACTGCGGCTGGCGCGACAAGGCCGAGCGCCGAGGTCCCAACGGCGAGCTGCGCGTCGTCCCCGGGTGGCGAAGCGCGGCCGGGATCCGTCCCGAGGTCACCTTCCTGTGCATGCGCCACACGACCGCCTGTCAGCTCTTGCAGGGGACGGCGCTGGGCAACGCCGAGCGCCTCGACCTACAGGACATCTGCACGTGGCTCGGGCACAGCGACATCGGCGTCACGCAGCGTCACTACGCCGAGTTCGCGCCCGGCAACGTGCATGACAAAGCGCTTGGACTCGGCAAGAAGCGCGGCCGCAAAGTGGAAAAGCAAAGTGGAAACGAGTTTTGACCATACGCGCTAACCACCTGATTTTATTGCGCTCCCGGACTGATTCGAACAGTCGACCAACGGCTTAGGAAGGAGGAGCCTTGTCCAATGATTTCCGGTAGTTACAAGACATTTTCCACTAGCGTTCCATCCTGACCCGCCACCATCTTCCCGCACCGGCCACATACTCGCCACCGCTCGCTGCTGACGCCGCTTGCCGCCCGCCCCTGACCCGCGCTACCGAGGAGCTCCCATGCCGACGGACCTGACGACGCACCGCACGGCGCCTGACCGCTGCCCAGAATGCGGTCACCTCCTCGACGCCGCGACGAACACCGAGGGCCCTGGCGCGCCCGGACCCGGCGACTTCAGCGTCTGCATCAGCTGCACCGCGATCCTGGTGTTCGACGAGCAGCGGCGCTTGCGGCTGCCGACCCGATCGGAGCGCGAGGACATGCCCGACGAAGTGCTGCGTGTCGTGAAAACGATCGCCATGGTCAACGCGGGGCGTCGCGGGTGACGACCGACGTCACCGCCCCGCCCAAGGTCGTGCACGTGCTGCTGTACGGTCTCCCGCTCTGCGGCTTCTCGCGCGACCTCCCTGCGCAGTGGCCCGACGGTCACGTGTGGACGCACCTCGGTAGCGATGACCCGGTCAGCTGCCGGGCGTGCGCGGCGCAAGTGCGGGAGCTCGGACCATGAGCCGACCCATCCGCTCGCTGTACTTCAATCGGCAAGGCGAGGCGATCGATAACGATGGATGGTCGCGTCTGCTCGGTGATGACGAGTACCGGCGCGTCATGTACGACGAGGTTGGAAGCGTGCGGATCTCGACGATCTGGGTCGGGCTTGATCAAGACTACGGGATAACAGGGACGCCTTTGATCTTCGAAACGCTCGTGCACAACAGTCCTCTCGACCATGCCGGATGGCGCTGGCCCACCGAGGCGGACGCCCGCATTGGTCACCGCGATATCGTCAGACAGGTTGAACACGCGTTACGCGTGCCCCATGGCTCACAGGAGGAACGCATCATGCCCGACGACGATCGCCCCATCGCAGACGTCGAACCCGGCAGCATCGACATCACCGCGCTC
>Ga0070682_100001887_pt1 | contig 11701 bp, 11 predicted proteins | sample KBSC63LmetaG_FD_64668 | JGI IMG/M metagenome (GOLD analysis project Ga0070682, IMG submission 64668) | Corn rhizosphere microbial communities from Kellogg Biological Station, Michigan, USA - KBS C6-3L metaG | ecosystem: Host-associated > Plants > Roots > Rhizosphere | place: USA: Michigan... | reverse complement strand
GACCCTGGCCTACTACAACGCGACCAAGCATGCGGTCGAAGGATTCTCTGAATCTCTTTCGCTCGAAGTCGCGCCGCTCGGGATCAAAGTCACGATCGTCGAGCCCAGCGGGTTCCGCACCGACTGGGCCGGGCGATCGGCCGGCGAGAGCAAGACGCGAATCGCGGACTACGCGTCCACGGCCGGGCAGAACCTGCAGAATCTGCGAAGCAATAGCGGCAAGCAGGCTGGTGATCCTGTGCGTGCTGCCGCGGCGATCATCTCCGCCGTCGAATCTCCCAATCCACCCTTACGGTTGCTCCTGGGTAAAGCCGCGCTCAAAGGAGCGCGAGGCAAGCTCGATATGCTGAAGAAGGATTTCGATGCCTGGGAGAAGACGACGGTCGAGGCGGATTTCCCGGACGCGTAGCGTGAAGGCCTGTCCGGAAAACTGTCCGGCTTTATCGCGAACTAATTCACCCGCTTGTAACTGACCTTCCCGGGAACCTGGCCGGGAGTGTCCGTAGCAATCGATCCCGCAATCACATTGAAGGAAGTGAACACTCCGTCGAAGTGCTCCACCATCGGATCACCGACTCGCGGCACTTGTTCAGTAAAGGTGAGATCGAGATGTACGGTGGGTCCATCGACTGTTCCCGCAACACCTATAGTGCCGCACGGTCCCGCTTCACCGCAATAACTTCCGCTCCCGGAGACACTCGACCCGGCGGAGGTAAGGTCGAACTGCAGAAAGCTTCCGGGGAATGAAAAACTTTCCGCCCATCTACCGTCGATGCTGACGGGCCCCACGAATCTGTCCGCGCCAGAACAGCCTATCGCCAACGCAGCAACCAGCCACACCGACCTTACAGAACGCATAGGCACCTCCCGTGAGGGTTTGCTTCATCGATTTCAATCTCCCACGATGACCATTGCATCGCCATAGGAATAGAGCCGGTACCGCTCCGCTACCGCCTCCTGATAGGCTCGCATTGTGAGATCGTAGCCAGCGAACGCGGCGACCAGCATCATGAGAGTCGAGCGCGGCAGGTGGAAGTTGGTTATCAGCCGGTCGATTGCGCGGAATTCGTACGGTGGTCGTATGAAAATCCGCGTCTCTCCGGATTGCTCCCGAAAGAGTCCGTCGTCGCCGATCGAGCTCTCGAGCGTTCGCACGCTTGTTGTTCCGACCGCCCAGATTTTCCCGCCTGTCGCTCGCGTTTCGTTCAGTATCTCCGCAGTGCGCGCGGGCAGGACGTACGACTCCTCGTGCATGACATGATCCGCGGGGTGTTCGACTTCAACCGGCTTGAACGTGCCGGCCCCCACATGCAGAAGAACGTCGGCGCGCTTCACTCCCTTGGCCGAGAGCGCGTCGAGCATCCCCGGCGTGAAGTGTAGTCCCGCCGTCGGCGCCGCCACCGACCCGCTCTCGGCCGCATACACTGTCTGATATCGCTCGGCGTCCGATGGTTGATCGGCGCGTGTGATGTATGGCGGAAGTGGAACGTGACCGTACTTCTCTATCGCCTGATCGACCGGCAGCGGCGTTTTGAGAAGCACGACCCGCGTGCGGCGCTCCGTCGTCGAGACGATCTCGATCTCGAAGTCGTCGGCGATGTGAACGACGCGCCCGGGTTTGAGCTTGCCGCCGGGATGCACCATCGCTTCCCAGGTCGAATCGCCGAGTGGCCGGAGTAGCAGGACTTCTGCGGGCGTCCCATTCTCGCGCACGCCGATGAGTCGGGCGTTGAAGACGCGGGTGGTATTGAGCACGATCGCGTCGCCGGCCGGAATTATCTGCTCGAGATCGCTGAACTGTTTGTGAGAGATCTCGCCGGTGGTGCGGTTGACGACCATGAGCCGGCTATCTCCGCGGCGCGCAGTTGGCTGTTGGGCGATGCGGTCGGCCGGAAGATCGAAATCGTAGTGGGAAGTGCGGGTTCCGTCGTGGGTCAAAGTACCATCGTTTCAGAATGCCTCGACCGAAATCTACGGCCCTTCCAGATAGCGAACCGATCCTGATCAGCCGCGGCGGAGTGCTTTCGGCCTGAAACGAGTGTCGATGTCCCGCCCGATCCCAACGATCAATTCCGGCAACAGCTGAACGTCGGCAAGCGTCGTCCGGAAATTCACGATGCACGCGCGTAGCACGTACCGGTCCTCGATGTGCGCGTTGGAGACGAACGCGCCGCCGCTCAGACGCAACGCCGTCGCGATGCGCGCGTTCAGCTCATTCAGGTAATCCGTGACCGCCTTGTCGCCACGAGCTCGGTCCTTCAAGTCGACGGGGACGAATCTGAAAGTGCAAATGCTCAACGCGACACTGCCCTGCTCGAGCAGCTCCTGCTTGCCGACAAATTCGTGGAGCCGGTGCGCGAGCTCGATGTCGTCTGCGATCATCCGCCTGTACCCGCTCGCGCCCGCCTGCTGAAAGCCGAGCCAGATCTTGAGCGCGCGGAAGCCTCGCGTATTTTGCGGGCCATACTCGAAGTAATTCTTCACCTTCTGCCCCTCGTTGTCGTCGAACTGGTAGTACGAGGGCTTGAAGCCGAACGCGTCGCGCAGTGCTTCGGGGTGGCGCGTGAGAAGACATCCCGCTTCGATCGAGCTGTACAGCCATTTGTGCGGGTCGATGGCGATCGAGTCGGCCAATCGAAGCCCCTTGAGATCGGCGCTCGCGTCATCCAGCGCGACTGCCGGCGCTCCGTATGCGCCATCCACGTGGAACCAGAGATCGAATTCCTTGCAGATCTTTGCGATCTCGGGGAGCGGATCGATGACACCCGTGCCGACAGTGCCCGCGGTTCCAACCACAAGGAACGGCTGGAATCCAGTGATGCGATCTGACTGGATCTGCTTGCGGAGCGCGTCGGGCCTCATGCGAAGCTGGTCGTCGGTCTCGATCCAGCGCACGGCAGCTGTGCCCAGTCCGGACATATCGGCGGCTTTGTTGATCCACGTATGCATTTCGGCCGAGCCATAAAGTACGAGGTTATTGCTTATAGAATGGCCGACGCCCAGGGCGCGAATGTCCCAGGACGCTTTCGCTTTCCGAGCCGCGAAGAAGCCGACGATGTTGGCCATGTTGCCGCCGCTCACCAGCACTCCATCCCACTTGCCTGGGAGGTCCATGAACTGGGCGAGCCAGCGGATCGATTCATTTTCGATTTCGGAAGCGATGGGAGAGAGCGCCCACGCTCCGACGTTCGGGTTGACTGCCGACGCGAGAAGATCGGCTAACGCACCAATCGGCGCTGCCGACGACGTGATGTAACCGAAGAATCGCGGGCTGCCGTTGTGCGTCGACTGCTCGAAAAAAAGCCGGCTGAATTTCTCGAGGATGGGTCCAATATCGGCCCCCTTTTCAGGCATCTCACGCTTCCCGAGTTTACGCCGTATCTCGTCGGGCAGAAGAGGCGAAGCCGTGCGCGCCTTCGGAAGGCGCTCGAGGAAGTCGGCGACTGAATCGACCAAAGAGTGACCGATCGCGCGGAATTTCTCGGGAGCCAGATCCGCAGGAGACGATCGGCGATTCAACGGATCCGACGGTTTGCTGGAAGTCCGTGTGGTGGTTTTGGATCTACCGCGTTTAGCTGTTGTAGCGCGCCTGGACTTGGGCAAATCTCCGCCTGATCGAAAAGTTCACAAGAAAATAGCGCCCGGAGCACCCCCCTTTTAGGGCGTCATGGTCTGCTTTATCAAAAGTACGCATCCGTACAATTAGGATGCTCCAACTCATTGCCACAGAAGGACTTGCATGAAGAAATAAACAACAGTAAATAGTGCTTGCGTGTAGAGCGTGTGTTCAAGAAAGAGGGCTTTATGTCGAGCGAAATGGCTGAGTCATCTCAATCGTTGACCAATAGCCAGCGCAGGCTGCTCCGCGATGCGTTGCGCTCCGGTGAAAACTCCGAGCAACTCACTTCCTCGCAGCGTCAGGCGATAAGGGAGATTCGTGTTGCTCTAGGCAATGGCGCAACAAAACCGGAAGAACTGCTAGTGGCTTTCAAGGGTTCGCTCACCGAAATAGCGAACGACGCGAGGCTCCCACTTGGTGGAGAGAGGAGCGCGGTCTTCGATCGGTTCGTGAGTGCTTTTATCGAAGAGTTGTACAAGCCTCAACGGACGACGAGGACTTCTACCGATGGCGAATCGAACGGATCGGCACCCGCAGGATTTACTCCAGCAGAAACTCACGATTTATCCGACGCTCACCTTTGAGCTGCCGGTCCGTCATTTCATCTACCAATCGCGAGAACTCCTCATCGGAGAGGTGAGTGCACGCTCGTTTGACTCGCTTGGCGATGTCGGCGCGGACGCTCGCTCTGCGCGCCGCCTCCAGCTCAGCGACAGTGAGATTTACCCGCGACTCTCGCTCTGGCCCCAACATCGCACCCCGCGCAAAAAAATTGTACGTCGACGCACAATCGGGGCCATTTGACCAACCTTCCCGCCAAACATTGGTATTGCTGTGGTGTGCGCGAGACCATACTATCCCAACTCAACAAACATCCAGATCGCTACAGGCAATACAGCTCCTGCGACCTTCTGGCGTTACGCCAAGCAAAAGGTCCCTGATGAGCCAGCGCGCCAAACCCCGCGCAGCACCCGTCGAAAGCGTTGCTACCGCGCCTTCTCGACCCCCACAACAGAATGACATTCTCTCGAAGATCCCTGCCTCGGAGCTCACAGTCCTCATGGAGCACGCGGCGGAAATAGAATGTGTGGGTCGTGAGGTGATGTTCGAGGCGGGTGATCCGATCGAGTTGGTCTATTTCCCACTGAGTGGAATGGCGTCGCTCGTCATCGTCCTCGAGAACGGCACGACGGTCGAAGCTATGACTGTGGGACGCGAGGGCTTCATCGGCGTCCCGCTTCTAAATGGAGTGACAACTGAGCGGTACAAAGGGATCTGTCAGGTCGAGGGGAATTTTCTCACACTGTCGGCCACGACTTTCCTTTCGATAATTGACAGGTTGCCCGATCTGTCCAAGAGGCTGCATCGCTACACGCAGTATGCGAGCGATGTCGCCGCCCAATCGGCCGCATGCAATGGGGTCCACCGCGTCGAACAAAGATGCGCGAGATGGCTCCTTGTCACCTCCGACGCGATCAGAAGCACCACCTTCAATCTCACCCAGGAATTTCTGTCGCAAATGTTGGCGGTGAGGCGACCCGGAGTGACGGTGGCGATGGCGAGCCTCGCGAAAAAGGACCTTATCTCATACCGGTACCGGCAAGTCACGCTGCTCGATGTACCGGGGCTGAAGGCGACCGCGTGTGAGTGCTACGCGACGATCAAGGCCAAAGCCGAGGAGCTCCTCGCGTAGCTTTATTAATCTTCCGTCGTGAGCTGGCGCCGCCTAAGAGCGGCGCCTTGTCTTTTCCGGCAGCATCAAGGCCTCTTTTGTGCATCGGCTGGCGCGAATGAGAACTACAGAACGCCTCGTGCTCGCCTGCATCACATGGAGCGGCTGTCTTATCGCCAGCGCCGGCTGCCGATCGGCACCTGCCCGAACAGAATCTCCAGTCCCGATCACCAGACCAGCAACTCACGAAGAGGAACTGACGCTGATACGCGCCGATTCCGAGATATTCGCCGCGATAGTGCGCCTCCAGCTCGCGGCAGGCGACGAAGATTACCCGCGTCACATCGATCGACTTAAGTACGACCCCCGTCCTTACGGAACCCGCACCGGGTATCCGGAAGTTTTCGCGGGGGTACAGGGGATCGATCCGACCCTCAGCTTTGCCAGGGCGGGTGAATCGGCAATGGCCGACCTGATCGACATTCGACAACAGATTCTGAAAGAGAACGGCCTGAGAGGTGGGCCTCCGGTCGCTTACTCCCAGTGCGCGGGTGTTGGTGTGCCGGCTCCGCCACCGCCGCGTGGAACCGCGCGCTCGAAGCAGGTCGATGTGCACGCCGGCTGCCCGCGTGCGCTCGAGTATTATGTGACCGTAGGTCTCCCGATCCGTGGACAACCTGACGGGCTATGGAACGCGCGGGACACGCGAGGACGGCGAGTGGCGCTGCGCGGTGATGTGTGGACGGCGCTCGTCGACGAGCATTCCGCAGGTCCACAGGGATGGAGCTGGTCGCAGTACGCTTGGCTCTTCAAACGTCGTGGAAACGACGGCCTCGAGCTCGCGGCCACGATCCTGATTCGGGTGATCGAGTAACACGCAGCTCCGCTGACCTATCGCCGGCCTCTTCGTGTAGGGATCTCGAACGGCTTCACCGGCAGCACCGCGTTCAGCTTGAAGTCGATCGGATACTGGACCAGCTGCTCGATCTTGTGCCCCTCGAGCGTCGCCGGAGTGAACTCCATGGTTTTCACAACCGCCATCGCCGCGTCGGCGAAATCCTTGTACGTCGCCTGCGTGCACATGATTGACTCCGGCTTGGCTTTGCCCAGAGTGTCGACGACGAACTGCACGACTGCGGATCCGCTCTGCCCTGCGAGCTTCGCAGTGCGCGGATAGACGAAGTTCACGTGCTTGGCCAGCGCAATCGGCTTCTGCTGCACTGGCCCCGGGCGCGCCAGCTCGGCGTCGGTTAGCGTCGTCGCAGCGGCGGCGCCTTTCGCCAGCAGGTCCAAAAACTCCTCCATGCCATCGATGTCAGTAACGACCTGGCGTGATTTCCCACTCGTGTCGGCCACGGTGAGCACGTAACCGATGCTCACGCTGTCGGCGGCAAATGGCTGCACGAGGATCGCGTTCCCCAGCATGTATTCTCGGCGAGTCGGCTTGTCGAGTTCCGAGAACACCATGCCCTGCCAGGCCTTTACAGTATCCGCAGGAAGCTCGGGGCTTGTGAGGTGCGATGTGTCGAGCTGGCTATAGAGCCTGACGGTCCGCGCGGGGGAGACATCGACGCGAACGCGGAATCTTCCCATCTTCAGGGACCGCACTTCGCGCCAATTTGTCTGCGCGTGTACAGCGGGAGGACCAAGCGGTGGCGCAGCTGTGAAGACGAAGGCGCCGCTCAGCGCGCCGAGCACGATGGTGACACTTTGTCTCATCGGTCCTCCTTGCTGCCGCGACCGGTTCGCGGGCCCCTCGTCGACTACAATCTAGAACAAAGTCGGCTGCTGAGAGCCGTTCGTTACATTCGGCGGATTGAAACCGAAGTGGCGGTATGCCTGCGCCGTGGCAACGCGGCCACGCGGCGTGCGCTGGAGGAATCCGTTCTGAACAAGGAACGGCTCGTAGACTTCCTCGAGCGTGCCCACGTCTTCTCCCACCGCTGCAGCGATTGTGCCGACGCCAACTGGTCCGCCCTCGAACTTCTCGATGATCGTTTTGAGAATGCGCGAGTCCATGTCGTCGAGACCGAACTGATCGACTTCGAGCAGCTGTAACGCATCGGCGGCTACCTTTCGATCAATGCTACCGCCGGCCCGGACCTGCGCGAAATCGCGAATGCGGCGCAGCAGTCTGTTCGCGACGCGCGGCGTTCCGCGTGATCTCTTGGCGATCTCCTTCGCCCCGTCCTCATTGATCTCCACCTGCATCACTTCGGCCGTGCGGTGGACGATCTGCTCTAGATCGGCGGGCGGATAGAAGTTGAGCCGCATCTCGATCCCGAATCGCGCGCGCATGGGCGGCGTCAGCATGCCAAGTCGGGTCGTCGCGCCAATGAGGGTGAACTTCTCGATGGGCATGACGATCGTCTGCGCCTTCGGCCCTTCGGAAAGGCGGATGTCGATCCGGTAGTCCTCCATAGCGGGATAGAGGAACTCTTCGATGATCGGCCTCAGCCGGTGAATCTCGTCGATGAAGAGGATATCTCCTTCGCGGAGATTGGTGAGCGTTCCCACCAGATCGCCTGGCTTCTCGAGCGCGGGACCGGAAGTGTTGCGAATGTTGACCCCCAGCTCGCGCGCGATCAGCTCGGCGAGGGTAGTCTTGCCGAGTCCGGGCGGACCGAAGAACAACGTGTGGTCGAGCGGTTCTCTGCGGGCGAGTGCCGCATCTATATAGATGCGCAGTGACTCCTTCACGCGGTCCTGTCCGATGAACTCGGACAGGCGCTGAGGCCGGAGCGAGAGCTCGACTACGCTCTCGTCCGGAATGATCTCAGGGGTTGTTATCTCGGCGCGGGACATGGGCGATTAATCTGGCGTCGGAAGCAGTGAGTTGACCTGAAGGAATAATACTGTAGCGATCTTCCAGAGCCGCGCCATATCGAAGACGCCGGAGATTCTCCAGCTACTGGGTCCTCGGCGGATCGTTTGCCACCCGATGAAACGACTGAGGATGCGGAAGCTGTATCTGGCCACCGGTCGAGGATTCTCTCACAGAGCCTGAGAGAGAGTTCGAGGATGTCAGGCTCCCGTCGAACGTCTGGGTCACGCCGTTATCCTCCGTGGTCACGAGATGAAACCTGTTTCCCATTGCCGTACCGGTCGTGCTTGTCGATCCACAGCCAAGCGCTTCGCCACACCAGCTTCCCTGGCCAGATACGGCCGACCCGTTCAGCACTAGCGAGATCTGAAGCGAGTTTCCCGCGGGGGAGTTGTCCACCTCCCAGAGTCCGTCGATCGACTCTGGACCGATCGAGTCCGAACAACCATTCGCGGCTACTGCCAACATGAACACCGACGTCACTGACATCAACAGGCGCATGAGCACCTCCGGAAAGGGTGTGACCTCGACTTCAGTCTACACCGATGCACGGGAACGTACCAACCTGATTGTGGCGCACCCCGGAATCGGCAGGAAACCAATCACGCCTGACGTCTAGCGCGAAACCTTTGCCGGTATTGCCCCGGAGCTGTTCCCAGGAGTCGTTGAAAGGCCGCACGCATCGAGCCGACGGTGCGAAACCCACTTTCGATGGCAATCCTCTTCAGACTGTGCTGGCTCTCTTCGAGGCGTCTGCGGACCGACTCGACCCGCAGCCGTTCAATGAAGACGGCGGGGGTCGTGTTCATTTCTTTCGTAAAGACTCGCGCAAAGTTGCGAGGGCTCATCGATACGTGCTCGGCGAGCACGCCGACGTTCAATTCTTCGCCAAGGTTGTCGAGCACCCACGGCACCAGGTCGCGAAAAGGCTGGGGATCGGTCCCCTGAAGAGTCAAAGCTACACTGAACTGGGACTGGCCCCCGGGCCGCCGCAGGTAAAGAACAAAATCGCGAGCGACCTCGAGCGCGAGCCTGGAACCGTAATCCTCTTCGATGAGAGCGAGGCTGAGGTCCATTCCCGCCGTCACTCCCGCGGACGTGTAGACATTTCCATCACGCATAAAAATCGGATCCGGGTTTACTTCGGTCCCCGGGTACTTCGTCGCGAGCACCTCGCAATACTTCCAGTGGGTCGTTGCTTTCTTTCCCTTGAGCAAGCCGGCCTGCGCGAGCAGCAGCGCCCCAGTGCAGACTGATCCGACGCGCCTCGACTCAGCCGCGGCTTTGCGAATCCATCGCAGAACCTCCTCGCTAATGTCGCCGCGCTCGATCGCGTTGCCGCCGGCTATCAGGAGAGTATCTATCGGGCCCCTGGTCTCGCGAAACGTGCGGTGAGCTATCAGGCCGAGTCCGCAGTTTGTGAGGAGCGGCTTGCCACGCGAAGTGCTGACTATCTCGACGCTGTAGATCGGAGGAAGCGAAGGATTCTTTGCGGCGAATAGCTCCGCGGCGCGGGTGAAGATCTGAAACGGACCGACGAGGTCCAGAATCTGTGTTCCGGGCGCGCCGACGAGTACGACACGTCTTGTAGCACGTCGGGCTTTGCGCGATGTAGAAGGAGCTGTCACCCCTAAATGCTAACTCGCGGTTTTGTGTCCGTCGCGTACCACCCTCAGAGTCACCATCATTCTGCCGGACATTCCGGAAGCGGGCGCGACGAGGCCCTGCCCGTGCCAGCTGCGCCCCTTCTCGTCTGTGAACGCCCAACCCAACTTCCCCGAGCCGGTGTTAGTCGGCCCAAACTTCAACGCGTTCCCGGCCGGTGAGACGTTGGAAGCCGTCATCGATTGGGTGTTTCGACCAGCGTTCGCCGCGATACGTGTGCGCAGAACACCAAGAACCTCAGCCTGCGTGCGAGGCGCGGATACCAGCATCTTCGCCTCCCATCGATCAGTATTGCCCTCGGTCGAGACGAGCTTCGCCTCCATCCCCTGGAGTCTTGGCTTGCCGAAAGCCAAACCATCGGGAAGGAACCTGTCGGCGAGCGCCGAGCGAACGAACTGCGAATCGGGCTCCCAGCGGTATTCCATGTTCAGCGCCGCCGCTTGTGCCGCACCAACTCCGTCGACTCGAGAAATCAAATGAAGGGCGCCATCGATGCCCGAAGTCAGTCCTCCAGTCGTTATGATTTTCCCGTTGTCGACGAATCGCTGGTTGTGAACGACCTTCACATTCGGAAAGGCGAGCAGATCGTCGACCATACCGTAGGTGCACGTCGCGGTCTGTCCGGCGAGCAAACCAGCCTGGCCCAATACAAACGCGCCGGTGCACACGGACATGACGTAGCTGACGTCCTTCGACTTGGACTGGAGCCACTGAATGAGCCGCGGATTCTGCATCGCCTGTGTGTAGCCGCCTCCTGGAACCAGGAGAATATCGGCCTGCGGGCTGTTCTCGAACGTGTAGTCCGGCAGGACCTTCTGATTGAACACGAGAGTGAGCGGATCCGGTTTCTCTGCGACAGTGTGGACGAGAAAGCCCGCGGTTCCAAACGCCTCCCATGGTCCGGAGATGTCGATGATCTCGACTCCGGGGTACAGAAGCATCGCGACCGTCGTGACTCCCTCACCGCCCGCGGGAATCAGCGTCATCCCGCATTGCGGACAACTTCCCGGCTTATCGAATGTCAGCTTGTCACACGGCAGACCGCATGGAGGGCACACATAGACCGGCGCACCCGCGATTAGAGCAGGATTGGTCCCTGACGTTGGCGAGGACGCGGCCATGAGACGCGTCGGACTGAGAAGAGCGTAGGCCGGGACGAGAGCCGCCATCGACGCGACAAACGAGCGCCGGTTTACTGGACTGCACATTGGACCTCCGCAAAGCGTAAACACTCCGCTCCGCGCTGACTGCAGCCGGCCCTTATCGGGCGCGGACTGCAGCCTTGCCCGCCCATCCGCGGGCACATGGAGCAGCAACTACGAATCGAAAATTGCGGGGTGGTGAAGGCAGTGGACAATGACAATCATCGTCGAGTTACTGCCATCGTGACGATTGGTGCAGTAGGCGGAGCGACCTACTGCATGTAAGCGTCTCTGAACGCTTCGAGTTCCGGCTCGGCTGCATCCGACACGGCCCAGTAGCTCAATCCGCCTTTGGTCCAATGAAGGAGGCTGTGTCCTCTCACCTCGAATGATCCGTCGCGCGGCTCCGAAGTACCAGTGCGCCAGACGAACACGTTGATGGTGTGCAGGCGACGCCCATAGACGAGTACAGCCGCTGAATGACCGTCGACGTAATCGAGTCTTCCGCCGAGCAGTGGGAATCCCTTGTCGGTGAGATCGACAACCGGAGGCGCGATGTCTGTCTTGCCGGCGAACCACGGCTTCACCGTGTGCCTGTCTGTCGAGACTACGTCGAGAAGATGATTGGGGAGGAGAGAACGAACGTGTGCGTCGACGAGCTGATTCGTAGTTGCAGTCGTAGCCGGACTAGCGCCTCCGATCGGGCGCAACGATGCCGCGCCCCAACCCACGACTGCCGCAACCAGCAGGCTCGCCGCAATGCGCCAATCGGAGAATCT
>Ga0070682_100001886_pt1 | contig 11707 bp, 9 predicted proteins | sample KBSC63LmetaG_FD_64668 | JGI IMG/M metagenome (GOLD analysis project Ga0070682, IMG submission 64668) | Corn rhizosphere microbial communities from Kellogg Biological Station, Michigan, USA - KBS C6-3L metaG | ecosystem: Host-associated > Plants > Roots > Rhizosphere | place: USA: Michigan... | reverse complement strand
CGCGAATCGCGGAAATACGAGGTGGTGCGGTAGCCGCTCACGATGTGGATCGGGCGCCCGCCGAAGGTATTGCTCACATCGACGAGGAGCCGGATGAGCCGGTCGGGAGCGCCCGGGTGATCGCCGTTCGCGCCGAGCAGCTCGCAGATGGCCGCCCGCGCCGTCGGGCGCAGCTTGCCTTTCGAGTCGATGACGAGCCCTCGCCACTTCGACCGGTGGTTCGACACCTCGAGCCAGTTCTTGCGACGCGGGGCACGCGCGTAGTCCTCCCACGCGGGGCCCGAACGCCTTCGGCCCGAGCTGTGCTCGAGCGACGCGCGTCGGGTGGGGTGCTCGTCGCGAGCGGCGCCGGGTCCCAGGTAGAGGGCGCGTGCCTCGCTGCCGTCCTTGTCGCTGCGGTCGGGGATGACCAGGCGCAGACCGGGCTTGATCGGATCCTTTTGGCGGATGCCGTTCGCGTAGGCGAGCGCGTCGACGCTCACGTTGTAGCGTTTGGCGATCGACCCCAGGCGTTGGCCCTTCTGCACGACGTGCGTCTGCGGAGACCCCTTGCCCGTGGCCCACGCTGGGGGTGAGGTCGCAAAGACGAGGGCCAGGCCGAGCGGCAGGAGCAGGCGTCGAAACATGGTCGCGGGGGCCGATACCGCTCCCACAGTTTCAGTTGCCCGACCACTCTCCGGATGTACCGTGTACAGGTCGGCCGTTCGGTCTGCTAAAATGAGGCCCTTTTCTCGGCGCGTGATAGGCGGGGAGGCATGCGCCGTCGCGTCGTCTCGCTGGCCCTCGCCGGGCTGCTGGTTACCCCGGCTGCCTCCGCGAGCGCGCCCTCCGAGAGCGCACCCTCGGCAGCGAGCGACGAGGGCGCCGCGGATCCGGCGCTGCTTCGCGTGAAGGAGCTTTTGACGTCCGTGAGCGGGCAACTGAAGGCGCCCGCGAGTCCGCGTTTCACGTCGCTTCGCGACTCGTCGCTGCGCGGCACGCGCTTCGTCGTCGGCTGGCTCTTGCCGGGGCTCTCCTCCGCGGACGCACCCGAGGCGGTGGCGCTTGCCGACGCGCTCGAGCGCGAAGGAGCGGGCGGATTGTCGTCCGCGCTCGCCGCGGTCGGTGCGCGCGTCACGAGCTCGGCCGTGATCGAGGAGGTGGCGGGCACGCCGCTCCTCGTCGTCACGGTGAGCAGTCCGCGTCGCGGTATCGGCAAAGAGCTCGAGCTCGGCGTGTTGAAAGCGGTTTCGCACCTCGGCGACGATTCCAGCGCGCCGTTCGCGGGGCTGGCTCGGCGCGCGCTGTCACCGCTCGCGCGCGTGGTCGTCGAAGTGCACGCCCCCGAGGCCCCGCAGGTGGGCTTGCGGCGGCCGTTGCCCGTGCGCCACGTGATCGAGCGCGGCGATACGCTTTCCGAGATCGCGCAGAGCCATGGCCTCGATCTCGAGGCGCTCGTCCGCTTGAACGGGATGGATCCGAACAAGCCGATTCACCCGGGTGAAGAGCTGAAGCTCGGTGCCGGCGCCCCCCGCCCGAAGCTGTACGTGGCCCGGCCTGGCGATACGCTGGCGAAGGTCGCGAAGCAGTTCGGTGTCAGCGAGAAGGCGCTCCTCGAGGCGAACCGCATCGAAGTACGCGACCTGAGCCCCGGCCAGAAGCTCGTACTCCCTCGCTGAAAATCGCCTGCCCTTGACTCGCGAGACCGATCACCGGCATTCATTCGGCGTTTCGCGGTGAAGACCGAACGCGACGTGCGCAGAGCAGGTGATTCCGGGGACACGATCCCCGAGCAGGCGAATGTCTACGTGCCGCCCCGCCCGCTCGCGTCGCTCGCCGACCACCGCACGATGGACGTGAAGGCGATTCGACTCGCGGCGGAAGTCGACCCGCGCCAGGCGCTCACCGAGCTTCGTCTGGCGCCACCGCCGCTCATCAAGAAGGACAACAGCTGGATCGCGCCACTCTTGCTGGCGCTCCTCGCCATTGGTTTCATCGGACTGTGGTGGGTCACGCCGGAGCCGCTGCCGCTCGGCACCACCGACGCGAGCGGCCCGGCATCGCCGGCCGTGCGCGCGACGGCCGAAGTGATCCCGCCGGTCGCTCGGCCCCGCGTCGCACCGAGTGAACCTCCGCGGGGCACGGCGGCGCCCGATGCCTTGCCCAGCACCCCGACTGCGGCGACCGTGCCGACGGAGGCGAGCGTGCCGACTGCGACGATCGCGGCACCCGGCGCGCCGACCGCTGCGCCAGCGCCGACTGCCGCCCCCTCGACGACCCATCGAGCCAAGCCGCATCGCGACCCATGGCTCGAGTAGCGCGACGGGTCGCGTTCCTGGCCGCGGCGCTGATCGCGCTCGCCGCTCGCCCCGGCCTTGCCGCGGACGACGAGAGCGAGCGCGCCGAGCAAGCGTTCAAGGACGGCAATCGCGCGTTCGCGGCCGGAGACTTTCACGCGGCGTTCGCGGCGTACCGCGCCGCCTGGTCGCTGAAGCAGACGTTCGACATCGCGTGCAATCTCGGCCGGACCGAGGTCGAGCTCTCGCTTGCTCGCGACGCGGCGGAGCACCTCGACTACTGCCTGCGCACGTTCTCGGTGAGCTCGCGCGGCGAGGTGAAGGACGCGTACAAGCGGTTTCGTGAGCTTTTTGCCCGCGTCCGGCGCGAGGTGGCCGCCCTCTCGGTGGAGGTGCGACCGACGGGGGCCGAAATCACCGTCGACGGAGCGTCTTATGGGCTCGCGCCGCTCGGCCACGACATCTTCCTCGCTCCCGGGACGCACCGCGTGCGTGCGCGGCAGAGCGGATTTCGCGACGATGAACGCACGGTGGTGGCCGAAGCAGGCGGCACGCTGAGCGTGACCCTCGCGCTCGAGAACGCCTTGGCCGTGGCGCCCGTCGTTGCCGTCGCCGCACCGCCGTCCGCGACGAAGCCCGTGCAGGCGGCCCAGGACGCCCATGCGGGCGGTATCCAGCCACGAACGATCGCGCTGCTCGCGGGAAGCGGCTTGTCGCTCGTCGCCCTCGGGATCGGCGTCGGCTTCACGATTGACGCGAGCGCGGCGCATGACGACGCGAAGAGCCTCGGCGCGCACATCCATCAAAGCGCCGCGGGGGGATGCACGAACGCGGCATCGCCCGATTGTCAGGAGCTTCGCGCGCTCGTCGATCGCGAGCAGCAGAGTCGGGACGCCGCGGACATCGCCCTCGTCACGGCCGCCTCCGTCGAAGCGGCGACGCTCGTCGCCTGGCTCGTCATCCCCGATTTTGCCGCCGCGAAGAAGGCCGCAAATCTGCGGGCCCTCCCCGTGGTCGGCCGCGCTTACTCGGGGATTTTTGTTTCGGGGAGCTACTAGGGGTCAGGGGGCGGGGTGTTGGACGCGACGCGCAACTCGGAGCGGCGGCGACCGACGGGACGTCCAGTGAATCGGTACCTGGCCGCCGCTTGCGTCTTTCTCCTGGTTTCGGGCCACGCCGTGCCGCTCCTCGCGGAGCCGACCTCGGCGGCGCTCAGCGAGGCTCGCGCGCTCTTCGCCGAAGCGACGTCGCTCGAGGCCGCGGGTGACCACGTCGGCGCGGCGGCGAAGCTCACCTCGGCCTTGGCCATCAAGGAGACGCCGGGCCTGCGCTATCACCTCGCTCACTGCGAAGAGCAGAGCGGTGCGCTCGTCGCGGCGTTGGGCAACTATGCGCGCGCCGCCGAGCTGATCCAGGCCGGCGCGTCCGCTCCCGACGTGGAGCCGCTCTTGCCGCTCGCCGCGCGCCGCCTCGACTCCCGCGTCGCACGACTCGAGATCGTCGTGCCTGTCGATGCGCAAGCCAGTGCCGAGCTCGACGGAACGGAGCTTCCTGCGTCGTCGATCGGAGCGGCCGTGAAGGTCGACCCGGGTCCGCATCGCTTGCGCGTGCGCTCGCCAGGGCAGGCCGATTTCAGCGCCGATCTCACGCTTTCCAGCGGCGAGCGTCGAACGATCAAGGTGTTCTTCGCCAAGGCCGCCGCGCCTGTTCCGACCGCCCCGCAGGCCGCGCCAAAGGCCCCACCCCCCGCGGCTCAGTCCGCCCTCGGGGGTCGAGGAGTGGTGTTGCTCAGTGAGGCCGCGCTGACGCTGACCGGGCTCGGCTTCGGGGTCGGCTTCCTGGTCGCGCGTGCGAACGCCGCCGAGCGTGTGCAGCAGGCGCAATCGGCGGTCGACGCGCAAGCGCCCGGGACGAGCGGTTGCGGAGCTGAGCCCGCTCCAGCCGCATGCACGGATCTCGACCAAGCGCTCGATGATCACGCGCAAGCATCGAAGCTTGCGACGGTGAGCTTCGTGGGCGCAGGTGTGGCGGCGAGTGCCCTCGTGGTCACGTGGGCACTCTGGCCATCGTCGCCGCGAGCGGTATCGCTCGCCGTGCATCCGAGCGCGGCGGGAGTCGAGCTCGCGGCGACGGGTGCGTTCTGACGAACGCCCCGGTGTTGTCCGCAGTTAGCGCGGGAAATACTGCGTGGCGCGCTTCTGTCCGCGAGTCTTGATGGCCTTGGAGGCAATCAGCTTCTTCACGGGCAGGTTCAGCTCGCGTGTCGACACACTCATGCCCTTCGCGACCTGCTCGATTCGCTCGCCCTTGTGAGCCTTGACGTATTCGAGCAGACGCTGCGTCAGCTTGACGATGTCGCCGGGCGGACGCTTCGCGCCCTTCGGCAAGCGACGACCAGCAGCGGGGCCTGCGGCGCGTACAGCGCGCGCGGCTCCACCCCGGCGACCCGAGGGGGCACCACCGAGAGCGTCACGCACGGTCTCCATCGCGGATTCGCGAATGAGGCTTGCGAGGTCGCTAGCGAAGGCTTCCAACATCCCCCGGATTTTTTCGTCGATATCGGTCTTAGCCATGGGGGCTGCATACGCGTGGGGCACGAGGTCTGTCAACACCAAAACCTTGCTGGTTGTACGTGACTTGACCTCACATTGCGCTCCGACTGAATCCACGACGCGTGTTTCTGCTCACCACGCAGTGAGTGACGTCCGTCGCGAGCGATGCGCTCACGTCTGGGAGTGAGACACGCGTGCGCGCTGTAACACCTTGGGGCGCTCACGAATTCCATGTCGATGGGTGACGGACTGCGTGGCGTCGCGCCACTAACACCACCGAGAACCCCACCACGCTTGGGGCACTCGCGCCTCGACGTCGCATGTGACAGCGAGTGTGTGGCACTCGTGTGCAGGATTGTTCGACTCGAAGCGTCGGTCGATTCACCTGAGAGGGGGGCTGGGTACCAGAGCTTGACCGCAGGCGACTGGGGCAGGGGTGTCGGGAGACCCGAGCCAAAAGGCGTCAACGGCGGCACGGCACGCACGAGCGGCCCGCGGGAAGAGAATTCGGGCGGGAGGCCTTCCGAGCGGGAACAAACGGGGTGACTTACGCACCTTCACTCACACATTTTTCCAAAAAATCGTGGATTGGAGGATGCTACCGTTCTCAAGCGTCCGAGTGCCGATGACTGAGCCCCGCCCGCTCCTTGGAGGACGCTATAGCCTGGAGCGACCGCTGCTCTCGTCGCCCGACGGGCACCGTTGGATGGCGATCGAGGCGACGAGCGGTCGCCTGGTCGTGGTCGCGCTCGCCGAGCCTGGCCGGCTCAGCACCTTCGGTAAGGGCGTCACCCACCGCCACCTCGTCGCGGTGACGGAGGTCGTGAAGGAGGTGGACCCGGCGTCGTTCCCCCCCGACGTGCGGTTGCCGTTGGGGGCCGGCTTCGCCGTCGCCGATCACCTTCCCGGCAAGAGCCTCCGCCACGCCGTCGAAGGTGGGCCTCTGCACCCGGCCAAAGCCGTGGCGTGGGCGCTCCGATTGGCGGACGCCGTGCAGGCGCTTCACTCCACCGGCTCGGTGCACGGCTCGGTTTCGCCGCGCAGCGTCGTGGCTGCTCCGGCGGGTCGAGCGATTGCTCCCGTGCTGTCCCAGCTCATCGCGCCACCGGTTGCGGCATTTTGTCCCCCCGAACGCCTGCGCGGGGCGGCTGAAAGCGCGTCGGACGACGTGTGGGCTTTGTGCGCGACGCTCTACACGATGCTCACCGGGAAGGTCCCCTTTCCCGGCACGACGCGCGAGGCCGTGCTCAAGGCGATGGCGGGCAAGCCGGAGCCGTTGTTCAGCGCCGGCGTCACCGAGCCCGTGCTGCAAGAGGTCATCGCGCGTGGGCTCCTCGCCGATCGGCGGCAGCGCGCAGTCGATTTGAATGACTTGCAGGCGGCGCTCGACGGTTGGGAGCGCGAGCCGACGAGGATGCCGCCGCCGCGGCCGCCCCCGCGAGGCGCCGTGCGGGGTCTGGGCGACATCGTGGTCGGCACGGCGTTCGGTCAGACGCGCGACGACGGCATCGTCGTCGACGACACGTCGGTCCCGGACGATCAGGGCGCCCCTCCGAAGAGCGTCGTGCCGGAGCCGGAATCGGTCGAGCCGACGAGCCTGCCACCGGTCGCGCCCGTGACGGGCGTCGTGGCCCCGCTCAACATTCCTGCTGTCCCGGGGCTGCCGGTGGTCGAGACGCCGGCGCGTCCCGCCGTGCCGCGGCGGATCTCCTTCAATCCGTTCGAGCGCAAGACCTCGATCTGGCCCTGGGTCGTCGTCGCGCTCCTCGCCGGCGGCGGCGGCGTCTACCTGACGCTCGTGCCGAGCTCGACGCCCGAGGCGACGCCCGTCGTGAGCGCTCCGCCCCCCGTGCAGAACGCGCCGCCGAAGCCCGTCGTCAAGCGCGACGCCGACGTCGTGCGCAACGAGTGTGTCGCCGCGCACTTCCCGACCGACTCCTTCGAGCGGGGGGCCGACTTCGCGTTCGTGTGCGAGGACGGCGAGTTCCCGGCCACCGTGAAGCGAGTGTTCTCGATGGCGATCGAGCGTGAGCCCGACGCGGGTGCCGACGGCAAATCCCCGCTCGCGTCGGATGCGGGCATGCCGGTCGAGGTCGTGCGCCTCTCGGGCGGGCGTCGCGCGGACGGCGGCGTGCGCGGCTCGGGCCTCGACTGGTACGAGCTTCCCGCGACCGCGATCATTCGCAAGGCCTGTTGCCCGAACTCGTCCCCCGTGATCCTGCCGGAGCTTCCCGGCTGGTGCGAGCAGCTGCAATCGGTCGTGCGGCGCCTGGCCGACGACAGCGCCAAGTCGGTCGATCTCGGGCCGGGCGCGCGGAGCTTCGACCGTGCCGTCGGCTGCCTGTTCGCGGGTCGCGTGAAGCACGGTTACGGCTACTCGGCCGCGCCGTCTCCCGCGAGTCGCGCGGTGTTTCAGCAGTTCCTGAGCCGCGCCGCCATCGCCAGCACCAAGCGCTGAGCGAAGCCGTGCGGCTCCGGGCCGGCGTACTACGCTCGGCGCATGCCGCGCATCGTCGTGCTCGACGGGCACACCGTGAATCCGGGGGACCTCGCCTGGGACGCACTGTCGGCTCAGGGCGAGCTCACCGTGCACGAACGCACGCCGAAGGAGCTCGTCGTCGCCCGCGCGCTCGGCGCCGAGGTGCTGGTCACGAACAAGACCGTGCTCAGCGCCGCCGTGCTCGCGGAGTTGCCCGGGCTCGCCGGCGTCAGCGTGCTCGCCACGGGGTTCGATGTCGTCGAGGCACGCGCTGCGCGTGAGCGGGGGGTCGTCGTCTGCAACGTGCCGGCCTACTCGACCGCAAGCGTCGCTCAGCACACGCTCGCGCTGCTGCTCGAGCTGGTCTCGCACGTGGGGCTGCACGCCGCGGCGGTGCGCGCCGGCGACTGGGCGAAGAGCGTCGATTTCTCGTTCTGGCAGCTGCCGATTCGCGAGCTCGACGGGCAGACGCTCGGCGTCGTCGGGCTCGGCACGATCGGCCGGCGCGTCGCGGTGCTGGGCCAGGGGCTCGGCATGCGCGTGCTCGCGACGCCGTCGCGCCGCTCGGACCCGCCGGAAGGCGTCAGCGTCGTCGACGTCGATACGCTCTTTCGCGAATCCGACGTGGTCTCGCTGCATTGCCCGCTCACCGAGAGCACGCGGCGCCTGGTGCGGCGCGAGCGGCTCGTCACCATGAAAAAGGGAGCGCTCCTCATCAATACGGCGCGGGGCGCGCTGATCGACGAGGCGGATCTCGCCTGGGCGCTCGAGACGGAGGTGCTCGCGGGGGCAGCGCTCGATGTCCTCAGCGTGGAGCCACCGCCGCCCGACCACCCACTCCTGTCGGCGCCCCGGTGCATCGTCACTCCGCACCAAGCGTGGACGAGCCGCGCCGCGCGCGCGCGGCTGCTCGGCGTCACGGCGGAAAACGTGCGTGGCATCCTCACCGGCCGGCCGCAAAACGTCGTGAATGGCTGACACGGACGAGCCGCCGCCGCTCCGGCCGGCGCCGCTCGCCGCCCACTACGTCCTGACGCGTGCCGTGCTCCTGCGCGGGCTCGGCTTCCTGTACGTGGTGGCGTTCGCCATCCTCGCGCGCCAGGCCTTGCCGCTCATCGGCTCGCGCGGCCTCCTGCCCGTGGCGCCGTTTCTCGAGCGGGTTTGGTCGCATTTCGGCGGGTCACCCGCGCTCTTCCGGGTGCCGACCTTGTTCTGGCTCGGCTGCTCCGATGGCGTGCTCGTATTTGCCGCTTGGCTCGGGGTGGTGCTCGGCGCGCTCGTGCTCGCGGGCGTCGCGAACGTGCCGATCCTCGTGACGCTGTGGGCGCTCTACCTGTCGTTCGTGCACGTCGGGCAGGTGTTCTACGGCTACGGCTGGGACATCCTCTTGTGCGAGACGGGGTTCCTCGCCGTGTTCCTCGCGCCGCTCTGGCGCCCGACGCTGCTCCACCGCTCCGAGCCGCCGCCCGTGATCGTGATCGTGCTGTTCCGCTGGCTCACGTTCCGGCTCATGTTCGGCGCCGGCCTCATCAAGCTGCGCGGGGACGACTGCTGGCGTGAGCTGCGCTGCCTCGATTTTCACTACGAGACGCAGCCGAATCCGGGGCCGCTCAGCTACTACTTCCACTGGATGCCGGCGTGGACGCACACCGCCGGCGTGGCTTTCAACCATTTCGCCGAGGTGATCGCGCCCTTCGGCGTCTTCGGCCCGCGCAAGCTTCGCATCGCGGCGGGGGCCGTGATCGTGGCGTTCCAATCGATCCTGATCCTGAGCGGCAACCTGTCGTTCCTCAATTGGCTCACGATCCTCGTGTCGCTCGCCTGCTTCGACGACGGCGTGTTCCGTCGCTTGCTCCCGACCCGGCTGCGCCTGCGCGTCGCGGAGCTCGCGACGCAGCTCGCGACCCCTTCACGCGCGCGCCGGGTAGCGAACGTCGGCATCGGCGTGCTGGTCGGGGTGCTCAGCCTCGGGCCCGTGGTGAACCTGCTTTCCGATCGCCAGCGCATGAACAGCTCGTTCAATCCGTTCGAGTTCGTCAACACCTACGGCGCGTTCGGCAGCGTGGAGCGCGTCCGGCACGAGGTCGTGCTCGAAGGAACACGCGGCGACCCCCGCGACGCTCGCGCCGCGTGGCAAGAGTACGAGTTTCCGTGCAAGCCAGGCGATGTTCACCGCGCGCCCTGCCTGATCACGCCCTACCACTACCGGCTCGACTGGCAGATGTGGTTCGCCGGTCTCTCGACCTTTCAGCGCGAGCCGTGGATCGTGCACCTCGTCTATCAGCTGCTCCACGGCGACGCGCTCGTGAAGACGCTGCTCGCGCGCGACCCCTTCCCGGAGTCGCCGCCACGCTTCGTGCGGGCGCGTCTCTACCGCTATCGCTTCGCGACGGGGCGCGCAAAAGGCCGCTACTGGGAGCGCGACCTCGAGGACGAGTACCTCGTGCCGGTATCGCTCGAGCACCCCGAGCTGCGGCGCTTTCTTGCCGCCTACGGCTGGCTCGAGCCCGCGCGCGAGAAGCCGAATCTCAGCCTTCGGAAGTGAGCCTCCGCGCTGCCGGTTTCGCGCTCAGCGCGCGACGTTGCAGTAGTTTGCAACCTGGCGGCACGAGTTGGTGCCAAAGCCTTGAAAGTAGTCTTCGAACTCGTACTGCGAGTCGATCAAGCAGGTGCAGTACCAGAGGTCGCTCGTCGCGTCGGCGACCTTGCACTGGGTCTGGTGGTTGTGATTCGCGCAGGAGAGCTCGTAGCTGCAGAAGTCGGGTCCGACCCCTTCGCCCGTGCCGCAGCCGATCGTGCAGTCGCTGTACGCGCTCAGCCAATACGTGCAGGCGGTCTGGGCCGAGTCGAGGCAGCCATTCCCGTAGCAAGCGCCCGAGGGGTCCATCATGCACATCGCGTCGGGAGACAGGTTCCCCGCGAGGCAATTGAGGTAATCGGCAAGCTCGAGCGAGCACTGCGGGTTCTCCGCTGACAGCGGGACGCAGCCGCTCACGCACTCGCTATACCCGACCGATCCGCTGCACGACGTTGGCAGGCTTCTGCAAGCCGCGTCGCACGCGGCGACCACCGAGGGGGACCCGCCGTACCCGCCGCCCGCCTGGCCTCCTTGTCCGGCGCTACCCCCCCGACCCACCCGTCCGCCGTAGCTGGTGCCGCCGTAGCCGCCGCGTCCCGCGCTCCCGCCGTACCCAGGCCGGCCGGCAGTGGGGTACGCGCCGCCGGTGCCGGCAGTGGGGTAGGCGCCGCCCGTCATCATCGGGTACCCAGCAGAGCCACCCTTGCCGTACGTGCCGCCTCGGCCGGGGCCGCCGCCCTTGCCGGGAGTTCCACCGTAGCTACCCCCGGTGCCGCCCGTACCCCCCGTGCCGCCGTAGCCCGGACTCCCGCCTTTGCTGGAAGAGCCGCCTCCTCCGATAGCTGCGCTGCCTCCGTCGGCGCCGGTGCCCGTTCCGCCCCGGCCGCTGCTACCGCCGTTGTCGGCTCCGGACGCGCCCGCTTCCTCGAAGTCCGTCTCGAGCATCGAGCGAGACCCGCACGCCTGCGCCGCTCCGAAGATCCACACGAGCGCCAGCGCCGTTCGAACCCGCCGCGTGGCGGACGTCCCCCTACTCATTTTCCCACGCACCACGACCATTCCCGCAGGCTAGCACGCCGGGCCCCGCCTGAATCGCCGAGAGCGCGCCTCGCGCGCCGTCGTTCTAGGCGGCCGGACTGGCTGCGCGCCGACGACGTAGCTCACTCGCTGCCAGCATCGGCACGAGCAGGACTCCACCCGGTGCTACCACCACGGCTGTCCAGAGCAGGAACCTGAGGAACGTCGGCATCTTCTTGTTTGTCTACGTATGCAGTGCGCATGCCAGTTTCTTGACTTGTCGTCTGACCCGATTTTTTCCGCGATGACGCACAACGGCAAGCTCTCAGCACTGCGGAGCGCCGTGATCGCGGTGTCACAGTGACGGCAGGTTGTGTCGCGCGTGACACCTGACCGGTGACGATCGTCCGCGCGCCGGACGACTTTTTCGTCACTCCGAGTGATCAAAACACCCGCGTGGAGACACTTACGTTGCGTCGGTAGTTCGGGAGTGGAACGGTGGTGCCGGCTCGGCCGTGCCCGCACTCAAAGAATCAACAGCCCTGGCGGTGCTCCGCATCGCAACCGGCGCGCTCGTGTTTCCGCACGGTCTCCGGAAGCTCGTGACCGGGCCGGTGGCGGTCATCGGCAAGACGCTCGCGGCGCATGGCTTCCCGCCGTGGTTCGCGTACGTCGTCACGTTGGGGGAGCTCGTGGGGGGGCTGCTGGCGCTGGGTCTCTACACGCGGCTTTCCGCCGCGACTGTCGCCCTCACGCTCTGGGGGGTGATTGCGTTCGTCCAGCTGCCGCTGCTCCGCGAGGTCGG
>Ga0070682_100001885_pt1 | contig 11710 bp, 10 predicted proteins | sample KBSC63LmetaG_FD_64668 | JGI IMG/M metagenome (GOLD analysis project Ga0070682, IMG submission 64668) | Corn rhizosphere microbial communities from Kellogg Biological Station, Michigan, USA - KBS C6-3L metaG | ecosystem: Host-associated > Plants > Roots > Rhizosphere | place: USA: Michigan... | reverse complement strand
CTGTGGGAGATCATCCTGTCGCAGCCGCCGTTCGGCGAGGTGATGCGCGGGTTCGTACCAGACCACGAGATCGTCAGCAATCCCGCGATGCTCTACGTCGCGGTCGGCATCCTCGGCGCGACGGTGATGCCGCACAACCTGTATCTGCATTCGTCGATCGTGCAGACCCGGCAATACGACGAAACCAGCGCGGGCAAGCGCGAAGCGGTGCGCTTCGCGTTCGTCGACTCGACGATCGCGCTCACCTTCGCCTTGTTCATCAACGCCGCGATCCTGATCATTGCCGCGGCGACCTTCCATACCTCCGGCCATCACGAGGTGGGCGAGATTCAGGATGCGTACAAGCTCCTGACGCCACTGCTCGGCGCGGGCGCGAGCACGGTGTTCGCCCTGGCACTTTTAGCGTCGGGACAGAACTCGACTCTCACCGGAACCCTCGCGGGTCAGATCGTGATGGAGGGGTTCCTCAACATCAGACTGCGGCCGTGGCTGCGCCGTCTGATCACGCGGGCGATTGCAATCGTGCCGGCGGCGATCGTCGCGATCATGTACGGCGAAGCTGGGACTGCAAAGCTATTGGTGTTGAGTCAGGTGATCCTGAGCATGCAGCTGTCCTTTGCTGTGTTTCCGCTGGTGTCGTTCACGTCGGACAAGCTCAAGATGGGCGAGTTCGTGAATCCGGCGTGGCTCAAGGCGCTGGCCTACGTTGTTGCGGGAATCATCGTCGGCCTCAACATTTGGCTGCTGATCCAATTCTTCGGCAGAGGGTGAGCGATGTATCAGCGCATACTCGTGCCCGTCGAGCATTCCGCGTACGACGAAGTAATTCTGGCACACGTCAGGAAGCTGGCGGTGACATGCAACCGCGCGTCGATTGTGCTGATTCACGTCGCCGACGGCTGGGCCGCGCGCAACATCAATCAGCTCGACCTCCGCGAATCCGAAGAGATGCGCAGCGACCGTGAGTACATCGAGTCGATCGCCGATTCGCTCGAGCGCGAGGGATTCGAGGCGGAGGCGATCCTCGCCGGCGGCGACCCGGCGCGCGAGATCGCTGCCTGCGCTGAGCGGGAGAAGTGCGATCTCATCGCGATGGCGACCCACGGACATCGCGGGCTCTCCGACGTGCTGCGGGGCAGCGTCGCCAGCGAGCTGCGGCACATCTCGATGCTGCCGGTTCTGATGGTGCGCGGGAGCAAGAATGCCCCGAAGTGAGGCGCTGACCGCCCCGGTCGAGGATTATCTCAAGGCGATCTACACACTCGCGCGCGGCACCGGCGCTGCGGCGACCAACGAGATCGCCGAGCGTCTGGCGCTGGCGCCCGCGTCGGTGAGCGGGATGGTGCGGCGCCTCGCCGATCAGGGACTGCTCGCGTACGAGCGGTACCACGGCGTCAAGCTCACCGAGGCGGGCCGTCGTGCCGCCCTCCGCACCCTGCGCCGGCATCGCGTGATCGAGGCGTACCTCTCGCAGGCGCTTGGCTATCCGTGGGATCGGGTACACGACGAAGCCGAGCGCCTCGAGCACGCGGCGTCGGACGAGCTGGTGGATCGGATGGCGGCAACCATCGGCGAGCCCGAGGTCGATCCCCATGGCGCGCCGATCCCGACCCGCGATGGATCGGTCGATGAGACGGAGTACACATCCCTTGGCGAGCTGCCCGTCGGTGCGAGCGGCGTCGTCGTGCGCGTCGCCGACGAAGATCCGGAAATGTTGAGGTATCTGGCAGAGCTGCTGATCGTGCCGGGCAAGCGCGTAACCGTGAAATCACGCGCCCCCTACGGCGGGCCGATTCTCCTCGGCGTCGGGCGTCAGGAGCTGTCGATCGGTCCGGCGCTCGCGACGCACGTTCTCGTCGCGCCTCTTGCGGACAAGGCACGGCAGCGCGGGCACGGCTAGCTTTCGCTGGTGCTGATCGCGTTCGTCCTCGCTTCCGCTCTACTACAAGATTCGTCCTCCCTTCAATCCGCTGCGAACGCGGCGGCCGCGGCACGAACGATTGCCATCGACGACGTGCTGGCGGCTCAAGCGGGCCTCAAGATCGGCGATACCATATCCCTTGCGGCGCAACCCGGAGCCCACGGCGACAAAGTCATCGTCGCCGCAATCGTCCGACGAGGCGCCGATCCATCGGAGGTCGCGCGCGGGGACCTGAGAGTTCGACTCCACCTCGATCAGCTTCAGACGATTTCCGGATACGGCGATCGCGTCGACCGATTCGCCGTTGCGACGACTCCCAACACCGACGTCTCGGCGCTGATCGATCGCGTGAACGACGTCGCGTTCGGATTCAAGGCGTACCGCTCGAGCGACATCGCCGTCGAGACATCGCGAACGTTCCAGGTGGTGAGCCGATTCCATCGCGCGATCGGCGTCATCACCATTGTCGCGAGCTCGGTGTTTCTGCTCTGCATCATGGTGCTCAAGGTCGAAGAAAGACGCCGCGACATCGCGGCGCTCAGACTGATGGGGATATCTCGCGCGACGGTGATTCGCGCGATCGTTCTCGAGGCGGCAGTGATCGCCGTGCTCGGCAGCGCGCTTGGAATCGTACTCGGCTGGGCGATCTCGCTCTTCGTCAACTGGCACTACCGCGGCGTCTATCAGACGCCGCTCTCGTTCTCGATCGTTACGCCACCGATCATCGTCGGCGCAGTGGCGCTCTCGCTCGTGCTTGGCATCGGCGCCGGTGTCCTCGCGTCGCTGCGACTCGCGCGGACGCCACCGCTCCAGCTCTTCGGCCGCTGATGCGCGGCGCGCTGGCCCAGGCCTCGCTGATCCGCCATCGCGCGCGCACCGCCCTGGCAGTGCTCGGCGTCGCGATCGCCGCGGCGATGCTGCTCGACATGGTGATGCTGGCGACCGGAATGCGGGAATCTTTTCGGGAGCTGCTGCTATCACGCGGGTTCCAGCTCCGGCTCGCGCCGAAGGGAACTCTCCCTTTCGACACAGACGCAACCATTCCCGGCGTCAGCGCGATCATCGACACGCTCCGCACCAACCCTGCGATAAGCGACATCAGTCCAGTGCTCGGCGCATCGATCCATTTTGTGGGGAGCGGTCGCGACGTGAGCGGCTCTGCGATCGGAATCGACCCGGCGGTGCAGGGCGACTACGAGCTCGTCTCGGGTCGCGACCTTGCCAGTACTGACGACATCGTCGTGAACGATTTCATGTGGCGTCAGCTCGGCGCGCACCTGGGCGACACCCTGACCGTCGCGCTCGGCTACGATCCCCAGACGCGCACCTACTCGGGTCAGCGGCGACTGGTGCTCGTTGGAACGGTCCGCTTCATCTACGGAGCGAACGATCAGCCGGGCGCAGCGTTGCGGCGCGAGGCGCTTGAGGGAATGGGCGGCAGCGGAGCGAGCGCGGGGCGAGTGCTACGCGACCGCGCGTCCCTGTTCATGGTGCGGGTGCGCAATGGCGCCGACGCCGAGCAGGTGAGGAACTGGATTGAAGCGAAGATTCCGACCGTGAGCGCGATCTCGATCGCGACGGCGATCGCGCAGGTTGATGAGCGGCTCAGCTACTTTCGACAGCTCGCACTGATACTGGGCGCGGTGAGTCTGTTCGTCGGATTTCTGCTGGTGACGACGCTGGTGACGGTGTCGGTAAACGAACGGGCCGGGGAGATCGCGGTGATGCGCGCGATTGGAATCTCGCGCTCGCACGTGATTCAACAGATCGTGATCGAAGGCGTGGCGATTACGGTGTTGGGTGCAGTGCTCGGGCTCGGACTCGGGTTGGTCACGGCGCGATACCTCAACACCATCCTGTCGGCGTTCCCCGGACTGCCGATGGCGATCGACTTCTTCCTGTTCCAGCCGCGCGCCGCGTGGTCGGCGCTGGGACTGCTGGTGGTGAGCGGCATCGGCGCCGGGATCTATCCGGCGTGGCGAGCCGCATCGCTTCCGATCGCCGAATCGCTCAGGCGCGAGGCGATCGCATGACATCTGTCGGACGCGATGCTGACGGCACAATCGTCTCGGTTCGGGATGTCCATCGTGACTATCCGGTGGGTGCTGAGCGAGTGCACGCCCTGCAGGGCGTCAATCTCGACGTAGCGCGGGGCGATTACGTGGCGATCGTGGGACCGTCCGGTTGCGGCAAGTCTACTCTGCTCAACCTGATCGGAGCGATCGATCACCCAACGTCCGGCACGGTGACGATTGGCGGACGGCACGTCGAGTCGATGAGCGACCGCGAGGCGACCCAGTTTCGCCTGCGCAACATCGGCTTCGTATTCCAGCGGTTCTATCTGCTGCCGATTCTCTCGGCGGTGGAGAACGTGGCGCTGCCGATGGCGGAAGCTGGAGTCCAGAAGCAGGACCGCCGGCGGCGCGCGGCCGAGCTCCTCGAGTACGTTGGGCTCGGTGGCCGCCTCCGGCACCGGCCATCCGAGCTCTCGGGTGGCGAGCAGCAGCGGGTCGCGATCGCGCGTGCATTGGCAAACCGGCCTTCTCTACTCCTGGCGGACGAGCCGACCGGAGAGCTCGATGCGCGGACGGGCACTGAGATCATCCGGCTGTTTCAGCGACTCAATGAGGATGGAGCCACGCTCGTCGTCGTAACCCACGACGAGGATCTGGCCAGCGCTGCGCGACGGAAGATTCACATGCGCGATGGACGAGTGGTGGACGCATGATCGCCGAGCTCGCGCTCAGGAACATCACTTACCGGCCGTGGCGGTCGATGCTGCTTTTCTTCGGATTCGGCGTCGGGGTCGCGGTAATGATCGTGCTGCTCTCGATTGGTGAAGCGATGCTGTCGCAGGCGCGCAACGAGAAGCTCGTTGGTGGTGGGACGATCACAGTGTTGCCCGAAGGTCTCGATATCGAAGTGATGAAGACCGGCGGCATCGGCGGGCTGTTCTTCTCGATCGATCACGCAGCTTTTCTCTATCGACAGGTTCTGGCGTCGCCGAGGTATAGGGGACGGATCGCGGCGGTAGCTCCGCAAATCGAGGGGCGGCTGTTGTACGCGCGAACGAACGACGGCCGCGAATTCGCAGTGCACGCGACAGGGGAGATCCCGTCTGCGACGCGCGCCGTCGGTGCCGCCGCCGAGGTCGTTGCCGGAAAATGGGAGGACGACGCCGGCGATCGAAAGTGGGTCGCGCCGACTCTGTACGAGCTGAGAAACGAGATCGACCATTTCCACATTCCGTCGGACAGCGTCACGAATCGCGAGACCTGGGCCGAGTGGCACTACTTCAACGTGATCTCGGCCGACACGAAACGGTGGGCGTTTGTCTCGTTCATTGTCGGCGGCGACGTCAGGGGGGAGCGCTGGGGCGGACAGCTCGGCATCACCGTCCGCGATCAGGGCGGCACGACGAAGAGGTTCACGGCGAGCTACGATCGGTCGCGAGTGAGATTCTCGACGACGGATGCCAATCTGGTATTTGGAGATTCGCGCGTGACCATACTCCCGGACGGAGACTACGACGTGAAGGGGTCCGCGCGCGGCGAGAATGGTGCGGGCACCGTGAAGCTGTTGTTGCGCGTTCATCCCGCGCCTTACGCGTACTTTCCGGGCGTGTCGATGGGATCCGGCGGATTCGTATCCGGCTACACAGTGCCGGGATTGCGCGCGACGGCGACGGGCACGCTTTGCGTCGATGGACGGTGCGAGACCTTCGACGGTGCGCAATCGTACCACGATCACAACTGGGGCGTATGGCGCGGAGTGACGTGGGACTGGGGCGCGTCTCGCGCGGGGCAGTACACGTTTCTCTACGGGCGCGTGTATCCCGCGGACACATCCGCGTCGATACCACCGGTGCTGGTCTATCTCGTCGATTCGCTCGGCTTCAGGGCGGTTTTCCGGCCGAAGGAAGTCTCTTATGAGGACAATCGAGCGGTGACGGTCGGCGCGGCCCAGCTACGGGTGCCTTCGCGCGCGAGCTTCCAGGACGTGCGCGGAAGCGACACGTTGCGAATCGACATCACGGTGGACGACGCAATCGCGACCGACACGCGTCCGCGACCGTTGTCGACCGAGGCCGAACGCGGTGATCCGCTCGGCAGCGAAAAGAAGCGGCCGTATTTTATCCAGATGAAAGGCACGGCACGTATCTCGGGCCGGCTCGACGGGCAGCCGTTGACGGGCACTGGAACCGGTTTCTTCGAGACCTACCGATGACCGACGCCCATTCGATCCCGCATCTGCTGCTCGTTCTCGCCGCGCTCCTCGCGGCGGCGAAGCTTCTGGGCGCGCTCGCGCAGCGGCTCGGACAGCCGGCGGTGCTCGGCGAGCTGATCGCTGGAGTTCTGCTCGGCAAGTCCGTGCTCGGGCTGCTCGACCCGACCGAGCCCGTGATCGCGGCGCTGTCGGAGCTTGGAGTAATAGTCCTGTTGTTCGAGATCGGGCTCGACACCGACTTGCGGCGGATGATGAAGGTCGCGGGCGCGGCGACGATAGTGGGACTGGTTGGGGTGATCATCCCGCTGGTGCTTGGTTACTACGCGGCGTCGTCGCTTCTCGATCTCGGGCGAGTACCAGCACTGGTGTGCGCCGCGGCACTCACTGCTACTTCAGTCGGAATCTCCGCGCGGGTGCTCTCCGACATCGGGCAGCTCGGCTCGCGCGAGGGTCAGGTGGTGCTCGGCGCGGCGGTGCTGGACGACATCGTCGGGTTGATCGTGCTCTCGGTGGTGACCGGAATCGTCGTTGGCGGATCGTGGACGGTTGCGGGAGTGCTTGGCACGACGGCGATTGCGGTCGGATTCATCGTCGTCGCCGTCGTCGCGGGGCGGCTGTTGGCACGGCCTATCTTTCAATCGATCGGGAGCATTCGCGCGCCCGGGACGCTGTCGGCGGTGGCGCTGGCGTTCGCGTTCATGCTATCCGCGCTCGCCGCGAGTGCCGGCTCAGCGATGATCCTCGGCGCCTTCGCCGCCGGGCTCATTCTCAATACGACGGCGGAGCGCGGCGAGATCGAAAAGGCGACGACGACGATCGGCCACGTGCTGGTACCGATCTTTTTTGCGTCGGTTGGCGCGGCGGTGGAGCTCTCGGCATTTGGCGAGGCCGGGACACTCGCAGTCGCAGGACTGCTGATTCTGGTCGGGGTGATCGGGAAGTTCGTCGCTGCCTACGCGCCGTGGTGGTTCAAGGGCAACAAGCGCCTGATTGGCGTCGCGATGATTCCGCGTGGCGAGGTCGGTTTGATTTTCGCGCAAATGGGCCTCGCCACCCACGCGATCTCGCCATCTCTGTTCAGCGCTCTGGCGCTGATGGTGCTCGTCACCACCTTCCTCGCGCCACCGCTGCTCGTGCGGGTCGGGGGTCGACCGGCCGCGGGCGCGCTCCCGGATGAGACCGGGATTGATGATCTTGTCGCTGGGGAAGGGCCTGGCTTCTGAGACATTATCGCTTCGGCGGTACCCCTAGTCCTAAAGGTGGCCGGTGGGAGAGATGCACAGAGATGCTCAGGATTCAGTTGTCATACTCGCATTCTCGCTGCGTTACGCCACTACGGAATGCGCCGGATAGCCTGACATCCGTGCCTCTGACCAGGTCTCCCACCTGCCGCCTTTAGGACTACAGTGGCCAGCCGCAGCGGCGAGATCCCAGAATCCGAGGCACCGAGCTTGACTTTGCCCGCCGCGGGCGTCCCATTGGATGCATGGGGATTCGCATCGGCACCCAGGGCTGGAATTATGACGCGTGGGTCGGTCCGTTTTATCCGAGCGGGACGCGACCGTCGGATTTTCTGACGGTTTATGCGAGGGCGTTCGATACCGTGGAAGTCGATTCCACCTTCTATGCCTCGCCGGCGGAGACGACCATTCGCAGCTGGGCGGAGCGCACGCCGCGGGGATTCCAGTTTGCGCTGAAGCTGCCGCAGGAGATCACCCACGAGCAGCGGCTGCGGGATGATACCGGCGCGTCGCAGACTTTTTTCGACCGGGTGCGCGACCTCGGCGACAAGCTCGGTCCGGTGCTGGTGCAGATGGGTCCCGACTTTCAGCCGGGCGAGCTGCCGGCGCTGGTCGACTTCCTGGGGCGCGTTCCGCGGGACCTGCGCATCGCCATCGAGTTTCGTCATCGCGGATGGATCACCGACGGCGTTCTCGCATTGCTCAAGGAGCACAACATCGCGCTGGCATTGAGCGACGGCCGCTGGATCCCGCGCAAGGTGATGCTCAATCTCGCGGCCCGCCCCACGGCGGACTTCGCGTACATAAGGTGGATGGGCCCGAATCGCGATCTGGTCGATTACGCGCGTGTTCAGGTCGATCGATCGCACGAGATCGAGCAGTGGTCCGACGCGATCGACGATCTCGCGCAAAAAGTCTCGGATGTGTATGGCTACGTTGCCAATACATTTTCCGGGCATAGTCCGGCGACCGCGCGCGAGCTTCAGTACCGGCTGGGCCAGGTGCCAGTCGATCCCGATCTGCTCGGCGAGCAGATGTCGCTCTTCTAGGGTCGAGCATGTTTCTCGGCCACTATGGACTCGCGTTCGCGGCCAGGCGCGCCGCGCCGCGTACTTCGCTCGGCACGCTTACGTTCGCGGCGGAATTCCTCGACGAGCTGTGGCCCATTCTGCTCCTGGTTGGCGTGGAGCAGGTCCGTATCGCGCCGTGGCTGACGAGAATGTCCAGCTCGACGCTTCCCAACGACCGACATCAGCAGTCAGTGACACCGCTCGAGTTCACGTACTATCCCTACTCGCATAGTCTGCTAATGGCGGTAGTTTGGGCTGCAGTTATCGGTGCGCTTTATTTCGCCATTCGCCGTTACGGACGCGGTGCCTGGGTTATCGGACTGCTGGTTCTCAGCCACTGGTTTCTCGATTTGCCGATGCACCGGGCCGACCTCCCCCTCTGGTTTGGCGACACCAGTCCGAAACTAGGCTGGGGAGTCTGGAATTCGATAGTGGCGACATACGTCATCGAGTTCGGTATTTACGCCGCTGGAGTTGTCACGTACGTCCGGGTCACCAGACCGCGAGATCGCATCGGCAGCTGGGGACTCTGGGCGTACGTCATCTTTCTCGCAGCGATATACATCAGCAGCAACGGTCCGCCGCCCCCGAGTGAGCGCGCGCTGGCCCTGACAACGCTCGGGGTCTGGCTGTTCGTGCCGCTGGCGTGGTGGATCGACAAGCATCGCTACTACGCCGGCCGCGTCGACATTCCGATCGAGCATGTAACTGCGCGCTGAATCGCGCCGGCCCGTATCCCTGAAATCCGCGCGAATCGGAATCAGTGACGGCCGCGCGCCATTGCGGCGTCAACGGGCGATATTTCGCGGGTGACCCTACGAAAATGGATTCTCAGCGCTGTCGCGATTTGCCTGGCGATACTCTTCGTATCGCTCGGCTTCTGGCAGATCAGCCGCCTCCACGCCCGCCAGCGCGCCAATCAGCTGCTTGCATCCCGCCGGTTCGCGCCAGAAGTCGAGCTCGAATCCCTGCCGGCCGACACCGCAGCGGCGCACTTCCGACGCGTGCACATCAAAGGCATCTATGACTATGGCCAGGAGATCATCTACACCCTGCGCGGTCGTGACGGATCTCCGGGCGTCAACATCATTACGCCAGTGCTCCGCGCACGGAACGACACCGCCGTTCTCGTGAACCGCGGTTGGGTGTATTCGGCAGATGGTACGACGCTCGACGCGGGCCCCTGGCGGGAAGACGACACGCTCGATGGAAACGGGTTCGTGGAGACATTCCCGACAGCGCCGGCAGAGCCGCCGAGCCCGGCCCGCCCGCGCTCCTTCCGTCGACTCAACCGCGCCGAGCTGCAGAAGGTTTTTCCGTACCCGATTGCCAATTACTACGTCGTGTTGACGGACTCCTCCACATCGCCAAGCGCGCCGCCCAGGGTCGAGCAGGCGCCACTCAGTGAAGGACCGCATCGCAGCTACGCCATCCAGTGGTTTTCATTTGCGGCGATAGCTATTGTTGGACTAGTGATCTTCCTCAGGCGCACATGAGTCCCGATGCGACAGGTGCTGTAAGCGAGAAGGAGGCGCGCGATGTAGCGGAAGCGGCGCGCGAGACCGAGTGGGCGCACCCCAGCTTCGTGCGCGAGCTATTCCTCGGCAGATTCCGGCTCGATCTCATCCATCCGCATCCCCCAAACGACGTCGCCGAAGAAGCGCGCGCCAAGCCGTTCATGGACAAGCTGCGCGCGTTCATGGAGCGCGTCGATTCCGAAGAGATCGATCGCACCGGCGAGATCCCCGAATCGGTCGTCCAGGAGCTCCGCGACATGGGCGCTTTCGGAATCAAGATTCCGAAGGAATACGGCGGGCTCGGCTTGTCGCAAATGAGCTACATCCGCGCGATCGAGTTGGTGACTTCCAAGGACGGCTCGCTTACAGCGCTACTGTCCGCGGCGCAGTCGATCGGGGTGCCGCAGCCGCTCAAGCTGTTCGGGACGCCCGAGCAGAAGAAGAAATATTTTCCGCGGCTCGCAAAAGGGGCAATCTCGGCGTTTGCGCTGACCGAGGTCGACGCCGGATCGGATCCGGCGAACATGCGCTGCAGCGCGACGCCGACCGAAGACGGCAAGTACTTCATCATCAACGGCGAGAAGCTGTGGTGCACCAACGGGACGCGCGCCGAGCTGTTCGTGGTGATGGCGCGAACACCCGACAAGATCGTGGACGGAAAGCCGCGCAAGCAGATCACCGCATTCATTGTTGAAGCATCGATGCCCGGCGTAGAGGTCGTGCATCGTTTGCGCTTCATGGGACTCAAGGCGATCGAAAACGGTGTGATCCGATTCGCCAACGTCAAAGTGCCGCGCGAGAACATTTTGTGGGAGGAAGGCAAGGGGCTCAAGCTCGCGCTGATCACGCTGAACACGGGCCGTCTCACGATTCCCGCTGGCTGCGCCGGCGCCGGCAAGCAGATGGTCGGCATCACCCGCAAATGGGCGAACGAGCGGGTGCAGTGGGGCCAGCCGATCGGGAAGCACGAGGCGGTCGCGCAGAAGATCACGCGCATGACCGCCTACACCTTCGCGATGGAAGCCGTCGCCGAGCTGTCGGCGGCGCTGTATGAGAAGGGTGGCTACGACATCAGGCTGGAAGCGGCGATCGCGAAGCTGTTCAACACCGAGGCCGGCTGGAAGATCATCGACGACACGATGCAGATCCGCGGCGGTCGCGGCTATGAGATGGCGGAATCACTCGCGCGTCGCGGAGAGCCCGCGATTCCTGTCGAGCGCGCGATGCGCGATTTCCGAATCAATCTGATCTTCGAAGGATCGTCGGAGATCATGCGGCTGTTCATCGCCCGCGAAGCCGTCGATTACCACTTCAAGCTCGCGTTCAACATCGTCAACCCCGAGTCGTCGCTGAAAGAAAAGCTTTCCGCGATGGCAAACGCGACGCCGTTCTATCTGACGTGGTATCCGTCGCGCTGGCTGAACGCGTCGCGATTCCGGCGCTACGGCGAGTTCGGCAAGCTCGCGCGCCACGTCCGTTACATCGAGCGCACCACGCGCCATCTCGGCCGCTCGATCTTCCACGCGATGGTGCGCTTCGGTCCCAAGCTGGAGCGCAAGCAGATGGTGTTGTTCCGCGCTGTCGACATCGGCGCCGAGCTGTTCGCGATGTCCGCTGCCTGCTCTCGCGCGCAGATGCTGGCGAAGCAGGGCCAGCGCGAGGCGCTCACCCTCGCCGACGCGTTCTGCATCGAGGCGCGCGACCGAATCAAGCTGCACTTCGATCAGCTATTCG
>Ga0070682_100001882_pt1 | contig 11719 bp, 5 predicted proteins | sample KBSC63LmetaG_FD_64668 | JGI IMG/M metagenome (GOLD analysis project Ga0070682, IMG submission 64668) | Corn rhizosphere microbial communities from Kellogg Biological Station, Michigan, USA - KBS C6-3L metaG | ecosystem: Host-associated > Plants > Roots > Rhizosphere | place: USA: Michigan... | reverse complement strand
GTGATTCGCGAGCATCCGGTGCTCCTGAATCGCGCTCCGACACTGCACCGGCTCGGCATCCAGGCGTTTGAACCAGTGCTGGTCGAGGGCAAGGCCATCAAGATTCATCCGCTTGTCTGTACGGCATTCAACGCCGACTTCGACGGCGACCAGATGGCGGTACACATTCCGCTCAGTCCCGAAGCACAGATCGAAGCGGCAGTGTTGATGCTTTCGAGCAACAACATTCTGAGCCCTGCGAGCGGTCAGCCAATCGCGGTTCCGTCGCAGGACATCGTGCTCGGTATTTACTACCTGACGCGTGACCGTCCGGGAGCAAAGGGTGAAGGACGTGTCTTCGCTTCGCTCGAAGAAGTGTTACTTGCACTCGACGCCGGCGAAGTCACTACGCAAACACCGATCAAGTTGCGTATTCAGGGCGACCTGATCGACCTCGTTCAGGAACACGATCCGCAGGACATTCTGCGGGCCGTCGTTCAGGACGACGTGCGCCGCGTGATCAATACGACCGTCGGCCGCGTCATCTTTAACGATTCGATTCCTGCCGGTCTGCCTTTTATCAACGGCACGTTGAAGAAGAAAGGTCTGCAGTCGCTCGTTAACTATTCACACATCCGTTTGGGCCATGAGATGACCGTCAAGATGCTCGACGATCTCAAGACCCTCGGCTTCCTGTACGCGACCAAAGCCGGTATCTCCATCGGCATCGACGATCTGGTAACTCCACCCTCGAAAAAGGGACTTGTCGACAAGGCTGACAAGGATGTCATCGCCGTCGAACAACAGTACCTTGATGGCGTTATCACAAATGGTGAACGTTACAACAAAGTCATCGCCATCTGGTCTGAAGTGACTGACAAAGTTGCTAAAGAAATGTTCAAAGCGATGGACGATCGCGAGCGTGCCAGCGGCGAGTTAAATCCGATCCTCGTCATGAGCGATTCCGGCGCTCGTGGTAGCGCACAACAGATTCGCCAGTTGGCGGGTATGCGTGGTCTCATGGCTCGGCCATCTGGTGAAATTATCGAAACGCCAATCCAGGCAAACTTCCGCGAGGGACTGAACGTGTTGCAGTACTTCATCTCAACACACGGCGCTCGCAAGGGTCTGGCTGATACGGCACTGAAAACCGCTGACTCAGGTTACCTGACTCGTCGACTTGTCGACGTGGCTCAGGACGTGATCATCAGCGAAGAAGATTGCGGCACGCTGCGCGGTATTCCTGCCAGCGCCATCGTCGAAGGCGGTGAAGAAATCGAGTCGTTGCGCGACCGCATTGTGGGCCGCACCTCACTCGAGGAGGTCGTCGATCCAATCGAAGGTAACCCGATCGTAGAGGCCAACCAGGAGATCGATGAAGACCTTTCTTCCGAGATTCAACGATCAGGCGTGCAGCGGGTCCGAATCCGCTCTGTGTTGACCTGCGAATCGCGTCGTGGCTGCTGCATTAAGTGCTATGGACGTAACCTCGCAACTGGCCGGCCGGTTGAAATCGGTGAAGCTGTCGGCGTCATTGCCGCGCAGTCGATCGGTGAACCTGGCACGCAGTTGACCATGCGTACGTTCCACATCGGCGGTACCGCACGTCTGGAAGAATCGTCGAAACACGAAGCGCGACAAGATGGCACGATCAAATACCTCGACCTGCAAACGGTCAAGAGCCGCAAGGGCGAGCGCATCGCGATGAACCGCAACGGTTCGTTGACGATTATCGACGACCGTGGCCGCGAGGCAGCGCGTTACCAGATCGTTTACGGCGCGCACATCCTCGTCGAAGACGGCAGCCGCGTTACACAGGATCAGCTCCTGGCGACGTGGGACCCGTTCACGTTCGCGATCCTTACCGAAGTTGCCGGACACGTTAAGTTCCAGGATCTGAAGGAAGGCGTGACGTTTGACGAAGAAGTGGACGAAGTAACCGGTCAGTCGCGCATGGTCGTGAAAGACTCGCCCGACGAGAAGAAACAGCCGCGTCTGGAAATTCGCAGTGGTGGCAACAAGGTACTGAAGACGTACCAGATGCCTGTGCGTGCGAACCTGATGGTCCAGGACGGCGAAGAAGTTGAGCCGGGCGACATCATCGCGAAGATCCCGCGTGAAACGACCAAGACCAAAGACATCACGGGCGGTTTGCCGCGCGTCGTCGAGCTCTTCGAAGCACGGCGGCCGGCGGAAACAGCGGTCATGTCTGAAATCGACGGCACCGTTACACTCGGAGCGATTTCGAAGGGCAAACGCAAACTGATCATTACCGGCGACGACGGTGAAGAGCGCGAGTACGACATCCCGCGTGGTACGCACATCAACGTGCAGGATGGCGATCGAGTTCGTGCCGGCGAAGCCCTGATGGATGGACCACTGAATCCGCACGATATTCTGCGAGTTCTGGGAATGAGTCGTTTGCAGGAATACCTCGTAAACGAAATTCAGGAGGTCTATCGTCTGCAGGGCGTGAACATCAACGACAAGCACATCGAAGTGATTGTTCGACAGATGTTGCGCTGGGTGAAGATCAAGGAAGTCGGCGACACGGAGTTTCTGCTCGAAGAGCAAGTCGATCGTTTCCGCTTCCAGGATGAGAACGAGCGCGTGCGTCTGGAAGATGGTGAAGTGGCACAAGCGGAGCCGCTCTTACTTGGTATCACGAAGGCTTCGCTCTCAACTGATTCATTCATCTCGGCGGCGTCGTTCCAGGAGACCACGCGCGTGCTTACCGAAGCCGCGATTTCTGGTCGCGTGGACTATCTCCGCGGGTTGAAGGAAAACGTGATCATGGGGCGGTTGATTCCGGCCGGTACGGGCATGGAATACTATCGCAACGTTGATATCGAACGTGATGAAACCGTCGATCAGGGTAGGGATCGCGATCTCGATGAGTTTCCCGACATTGTCGGTGGCCACGAGATGGTGTTACCGCCGCGTGAGCCGATCATAGTGCCTGCTGCAGGACCGAGCGACGGCGATGGAGTTGCCGAGCCGGATACTAACGTCGACGAATAGTTAATTCTTTTCAAACAAAGCCATCCACAGATTTCGCAGATTTTTCTGTGTAATCTGTGGATGGTTTTTTATTGGGCTCTCGGCTCCTGCCCCTTTATCCGTTCGCAGTGCTTGCAGATCATCAGGTTGGGCTCGATCTCATTGACGAGTTGTAAGGTGCTGGTCTTTCGTTCGGACGTAACCCGACTTATTCTTAGACCGCACAACGTGTGCTGTCCACCGGGTTCTACCAGGTGATACACCTCAGTCATGAGTCGAGTCGCGTACATTTCCCGTTGACTTCTTTCGGTACACCCAATCATGCTGATTTGGTAAAAGTGCAAAACCGATGCCGCTGAAAAAAATAAACTTGAAAAACCTCCCTGGTGCGCGCAAAACCGGAATGCCTGAGTTTGTGCCGCCCCAACTTGCCACATTGACGGATAAGCCACCTTCAGGTGATGAGTGGCTTCATGAATTAAAATTTGACGGCTACCGTTTGCTTTGCCATCTCGAAGGCCGGCAGGTTCGTTTCTGGACCAGAAACAGGAAAGACTGGACGGCGAAGTTTGCGACGGTTGGCAAAGCGGTGAAGGCGTTGCCGTTGAAGAGCGCGATTCTTGATGGTGAGATTGTCGCACTGGACGAGAAGGGTCGCGCGAGTTTTCAACGGCTGCAGAATTCGATCAATAAAGGCGCCGCGGCCGGACTGATCTTTCACATCTTTGATTTGATCTATATCGATGGTTTTGATGTCACGCGTTGTCCATTGCGCGAGCGCAAGCGAGTTCTCGAAGAATTGCTGAAGCCGGTTGGCGATGCGGGTGTGTTGCGTTACAGCGATCACTTCGAGGGAAACGGCGCGCAGTTTTTCAAGGAGGCTTGCAAGCTCGGGCTCGAAGGCATTGTTTCGAAGCAAGCTGACTCGGCGTATGAATCGACGCGGTCGCGCAGTTGGCTGAAGATCAAATGCATCAGGCGGCAGGAGTTTGTGATCGCGGGTTATACGTTATCTGATAAAGGCATCCCGTTCAGTTCTTTGATCCTCGGCTTTTACGAAAAGGGGAAACTAATCTACGCCGGGCGCGCCGGCACGGGTTACACGAACGCGATGCGTGTTGAGCTAAAGAAAAAGCTCGACCGCATCGCTGTGGACAAACGCCCCTTCGCCGAAATCCCCAAAGACCCGGGCCTACGCCGCGCCGTCTGGACGGAACCCAAGCTCGTTGGCGAAGTAGCCTTCACAGAATGGACCGACGAGGGCATAATTCGCCATCCCTCCTTTCAGGGACTGCGCGAAGACAAAAAGCCCACGGACGTCGTACGCGAAGAGCCATCTTAGCCACGGATTTACACGGATCTTAAGACACGGATTACTGCCTCATGAAACTACGTCCCACCATCTTCCTCAGCGGTGTCTCCAGCGAGTTCGCATCGTTCCGCGATGCGGTTGAGGTTGAGGTTCAGAAGAAAGATTGTTTCCCGCTCCATCAGCCGAGCTTTGGCGTTGATCATCGAACGATTGAGGAGATACTGCGACGCAACATTGGCGAAGCCGACGCGGTGATTCACATCGTCGGCTTTCGTTTCGGCTTGGAGCCGCAAAATCGTCCTGAAGGAAAGCCGCGACGCTCTTATACGCAAATGGAGTATGACATCGCGCGCGAGCTGAATAAGCCGGTCTACGTTTTTCTCTCCGCCGACGCGACCGTTCGCGACTCGGGTCCCGGCGAACAACCCGAAGACGCCGAAGCGATCCAACTCCAACTCGCCCACCGCAAAGCTCTCGAACAGTCGAACACCATTCGGTATTCATTTCAGAACAAGAACGATCTCTGCCTATGTGCCGCAGGCATCCCGCTCTTGGCGACCGCCGACTTCCGCGTCGACATCTCGCGCATCGACCGATATGCACCCGCCGAACTCATCGGCCGAGAAGACGAACTTAAACTCCTCGATGACGCTTGGCTCAAAGTCCGCCGCGCCGAACCAAAGCGCCCCCACATTCTCACTTTCGTCGCACTCGGTGGCGAAGGCAAAACTTCCTTGGTTGCAAAATGGTTAGCAAAAATCGCGTACGAAGGTTGGTCCGGTTGTGATTCTGCTTTCGCTTGGTCCTTTTATAGTCAGGGCACGAGCGATCAGTCGGTTGCTGCGTCAGATCTATTTCTCAAAGAGGCAATCACGTTCTTCGGCGACGGCGCTGACAAAGAATTCGCCGCCAGCGCCGCCGGCCCCTACGAAAAAGGCCAACGCCTCGCGCGCATCGTCGGCCAGCGTTGTGCTCTCCTTATTCTCGACGGCCTCGAACCGCTTCAGTACGCGCCCACATCTTCAACTCCCGGTGCACTCAAGGATGCTGGCATTACGGCATTACTGAAAGGACTAGCAGCTCACAGCGATGGGCTTTGTATCGTGACCACACGTTACTCATTCCCAAATCTAAAAGCATTTTGGCAAACGACTGCACCGCCAATACCCCTAACCCGTTTATCACAAGTTGCCGGCGTCAATCTCCTGAATACTCTCGGCGTCAAAGGCTCGGCAAAAGAATTCCAAACGCTCGTCGAAGATGTAAAAGGCCACGCCCTCACGCTGATTGTGCTCGGCACATATCTACGCGACGCTCACAACGGAGATATCCGGCGACGTGATCTAGTGAAGTTGGATGAGGCTGACGCGGAAGAACAATCTGGTCATGCTTTTCGTGTGATAGAAGTCTACGAACGAGCCCTTGAAAAGGAAGGCGAAAAAGGCAAGCACGCTTTGGCCATCTTGCGCCTCTTCGGGCTCTTCGACCGACCTATATCGGCTAACAGCCTGGGTGCCTTGATCGCAGAGCCGACAATTCCAAATCTCACTGATTCGCTTGCGGGTGTGACTGAAGTCCAGCTCAACCTCGCTCTTAACCGACTTGAACACGCTCAGTTGCTCACAATCAACCGCGAACGATCGGGGGCACTTGTCTCGCTCGATGCCCATCCGCTTTTGCGCGAATACTTCGCTCATCAACTGCGCACGCAACAAATCGATGCTTGGCACGCAGCTCATCGCCGACTTTACGAACACCTATGCGCCAGCACCCCCCACCAAGATGAACCCACACTCGAAGACCTTCAACCCCTTTACCAAGCCGTCGCTCATGGCTGCCATGCAGGCTTACAGCAAAAGGCATGTGAGGTTTACCACAACCGCATCGTTCGGCGACGTTTCAACTATAGCACTGAGATACTAGGTGCGTTTGGTTCTGATCTGAGTGCAGTTGCCCCTTTCTTTGAAACTCCTTGGAAGGGAATATCGGCGGATATGGAGGAACCAGCTCAAGCGTGGCTATTAAATCAGGTGGCAACTCATTTGTATGCTTTGGGCCGGCTGACTGAAGCCGTTGAACCCATGCAAGATGCTATAAAGATGGCTATCGATCAGGAGGACTGGACCGCATCTGCTTATGGCACTATGAATCTGACTGAGATGGAGTTGAGTCTCGGTGAAATAGACAGCGCCCTTAATCATGCTGCGTGTTCAGTTACTTACGCTGACCGTGGCGGCGAGCTAGGCGCACGAATGTCTTGTCGTGTCGGTGACGCCTACACCCTGGAGCAAGCTGGTTTTCGGATTGAGGCCGGGATGCTCTTCCGTGAGGCCGAGCGAATACTATCGGAGACAGAATCCAAAACGCCCCTTTCCCCGGTGATGTTTTCGGCGGTGGAGTACTTCTGGTATTGCGAGTTTCTGCTCTCCGAGGTCTACCGTTCGGCATGGCAATGCATGTTAAGGCGACATATGACGCCACCTTCTCCAGAGCGGTGGACAGCTCCTGAGCCGCTTTTTGACGTTTTGAATCAGGTTGCTATTGTTTTGGAGATTGCGAAAATGAACAATTGGCTTCTTCAGACGGCATTGGGTCTTCTGACATTGGGACGCTTCAAACTATATGATGCAGTGTTTGAATCGGGTTCGCGACCGGTCTCCCGCGACTCGGACCTGAAGACGACGCTTGATGATGCCGTTAACGGCCTTCGACATTCGGGTTATTTGAATGCCATTCCTTATGGCCTCTTCACTCGTGCCTGGCTGCGATTTCTCAACGGCACGCTCACTGGTTCCGAAAGCGCGCAAGAGGATTTGGATGAAGCATGGGAGATTGCGGAGCGTGGACCAATGCGGTTGCATATGGCGGATATTCATCTTTATCGGGCGAGGCTGTTCTTTCGAGAAAAAGAGTATCCGTGGGAGAGTGCGGAGGCGGATCTGGCGGCGGCTCGGAAACTGATCGAGCAGTGCGGATACTGGCTGCGTAAAGAGGAACTCGAAGACGCTGAACGCGTGATTCTTAAAAAATCCGCGTAATAATCCGCGTTAATCCGCGGCTAAAAAGAGGAAGCGCTTCTCAGACTGTGGGATGAGGAACGCTTCGAAAGTCACATTCGCTTTCCTTAATTCCTCTCGCAACGACTCACCACCAAACAAGAGTAGTGTTTTGCCACCCGCCCAATTGATTAGGGCCGGAAGCTTTTGCGTGAACTGATCCAGTGCGCGACAGGTGATGAAGTCCACCGGTGGAGGATCGACTTGTTCGAAACGCTGCGCAATGATCGTCGCCTGTAATGATCTTGAGGCTTCGCGGAGGAAGACCGCCTTCTTTTGAGAGGATTCAATGAGCGTGGCTTGAAGATCGGCACGGGCGATGAGGCAGGGGATGATTGGCAAGCCGCCTCCTGAGCCGATGTCCACCACACGAGCGCCCGGAGGGAGGTGTTGTAAAAGCAGCAGGGATTCGAGGACGTGGCGGACCGCGAATTCCTCGGGGGAGCAGGGCGCGACGAGGTGTAGCCGATCGTTCCAGCGTGTGAGTAAACTGTAGTACTCCCCAAGCCGTGAAACGGTCTCGGCGGGGAGGTCCAGATTGAAGCTCCCCATGTTGGCTACTAAAGATTGTTCGAACTCGTTCACACACGAAGCATAGATCATGATTGACGATTTTGTTGAGCAGCATCACTTTCTCGGGAACGCGGTGGCGCGAATTATTCACGAGCACGTGGCGGGACTGGCTACGCGACGGGTGACGCCGGAAGCCACACCAGCGGAGTTGGAAAGACTATTCGACGAACCACTGCCCGAGAAGGGAATTGCGCTTGAAGAGATCCTAAAGCGATTCAAAGATGACATAGCACCGAACGCGATGGGCGTTCCCAGCCCGCGATACTTCGGCCAGTTCAATCCGACACCGCTGCCGATCGGCGTCTGGGCCGACGCTTTGAGTTCAATGCTCAATCAAAATGCAGGCGCGTGGCGCAATGGGCCAACGTCAGCCATGATCGAAGCACGCGTCATCCGCTGGCTCTGCGACTTGCTGAACTACGGTCCGCAGAGTTTCGGGACACTCGCGAGCGGCGGCTCGGAAGCGAATCTCATTGCGTTGAAGTGCGCCAGAGACAGTGTCGCAGCAGGCATCAAAGATCGTGGTGTGCGCACAGCCCAAAGCGACCTCGTCGTCTACGCCTCAGAGCAGTGTCACTATTCGATCGATAAGAGCGCTGACATTCTGGGTCTTGGCCGCGAAGGCCTGCGAAAGATCCCGACCGACGATCGTTTCCACATTCGCGTCGATGCGCTACGGGATGCAATCCACAATGATCGTGAAGCCGGAAGAATACCGTGTTGCATAGTCGGCGTTGCCGGCACGACCTCCACCGGCGTCATTGATCCTCTCGAAGAACTTGCCGCAATCGCGAAAGAGAATCGCTGCTGGTATCACATCGACGCCGCCTACGGTGGAACACTCGCGTTCTCGCCGAAACACAAACACATGCTGAACGGCATCGAACAGGCCGACTCGATCACATTCGATCCGCACAAGTGGATGTTTGTTCCTTTTGCCTGTGGCGCAACACTCGTGCGCGAAGGCGGCCGCGTGCTGCGCGAATCGTTTGATATGACCCCTGAATACCTGAACGAGGACCGCGGTGGCGCCGACGTCGAGTTCGACTTCTTCCGCTACGGCCAGATGGGAACGCGGCGCTTCAACTCGCTGAAGTTATGGATGGCGATGAAGTTTATGGGCCGCACAGGCTACGCAAAAACGGTCGAACACCATATCGATCTCACAAACTACCTCGCGAGCCGCATCGACGCGCTTCCCGATTTCGAACGTGTCGGTGAAGTCGAAACTGCCGTGTGTTGTTTTCGGCATACTTCAAGGTCGGACCTCATTCAGCAGCGATTGCAACAGCTAATCGAGCGCGGCGGCGAAGCGTGGCTTACGACAACCGTCCTGCACGGAAGTCGCGCGCTGCGTGTGAACATAAACAGCTTCCTCACTGAACAGCACGACGTCGATCATCTCGTAACGCAGATCGAAAAGGCGGCGGCCACGCTATGAAACTAATAAAGCTCGTCTTTGTTTTGGTATTGATTTGCCTGCCGGCGGTGGCGCAGACAGGTCCCAAATCGCTGCCCGCGGTCAAATCGCAAGCCGACTTCAACTCGATCTCCGTCGTTTACGACGCCAACACTCCATACGCACTCCCGCACGTGATGTTTGTGATCGATCGCAAAGACGGCAACAAGATCTATTACGTCAACAAGAAGCGCTTCAGCTTCCACAAAGATTTCGTAAACGGCACATATCTCTCACTCGAACGAGGCAAGGACTTTTTTGTAAACAACTACATCAAGCCTAATCGTCGCTTTATCCTCGGCACGCTTGCATATCAAACTCCGATCAAGCGCTGGACCTTCGAGTTCTGGGAAGGCGATCTCATACCGGCGGATCAGATTCAGCTCGCTTACGAAGTGATCAATAAGTCGTTCTTCACACCAGTCGCGTTCAAACCAAATTCGTTGCGACAGGATGAGGCCTCGAAAGATCTTGCCGGCGTGCAGCGCGTTTTGCTGAGCGACATCGCAAAGGGCCAGGCGTACCAGGCGCTGAACATTGCAAAAGGGATCGGCCGCATTCACATCATCGAAAAGCTGGATGACCACGTCGAGATTGGTTCCAACGAGATCCTCGTCCTCGACGAGGTGCCGGTACAGCTTCCGCCTGTCGCCGGCATCATCACTTCGCAACCTTCGACGCCACTCTCGCACATCAACCTGCTCGCCAAAGGCTGGGGCATTCCAAACGCGTATATCAAGAACGCGAAAGAACTCTTCAAGCAGTACGACACTTACTGGGTAAACTTTGAAACCCTGCGCGAGAATTACAAGATCAAACGTGCCGACAATGTTCAGTTGCGCGACTATGTGCGCCGCGAGGCAGAACGTGCTGACCTCATAAAACCTCGCTCGAATCTGGCTGAAAAGCGTCTGTTGAGTTTGGCCCAGCAGCGTTCGCAATCGAGCATCGCTTTTGGGGGCAAGTCGGCAAATCTGGGCGAGGTGCTCAACGCCCGATTGCCGGGCATCGTCGTACCTGGCGGTTTCACCATTCCGTTTTTTTACTACGACGATTTCATAACCCGAAACAAGCTCGACGAAACGATTCGCGATTTGATGGACGATCAGAAGTTTGTTCACGATCCGGCTTATCGACGCCAGCGACTGGTCGAGCTACGACAGAAGATCGAGAACGCTGATTTTGATCCCGAGTTGAAGCGCATCGTCCTCCAGCGCGTTGCGAGTGAATATGCGGGCAAGGGATTGTTCGTGCGCAGCTCTTCCAACTCGGAGGACCTGCCAAACTTCAGCGGCGCCGGTCTGTACACGACTGTACCCAACGTGCGTGGCGACGAGCAGTTGATCGATGCAATAAAAAAGGTTTGGGCTTCACTGTGGAACTTCGAGGCTTACGAAGCGCGCGAGCGTGCGGGCGTGGCTCACTCGAAGATTTTTATGGCGGTGCTGTTGCAGGAGGGAATCAATTCCGAGAGCTCGGGCGTGATGATCAGCACGGATCCGTTCGACGCTGAAAACAAAGGCGTGATCTATATCAGCGCCAAGCGGGGTTTAGGTATCAAAGTGGTCGAAGGCCAGCGTATTGCCGAGCAGATACTCTTTCGTCCGCGCAGCAATTCGATAAAGGTGTTGACGCGTTCTGCTGAAGACAGTTTGCTGACGTTTGACGAGAAGGGTGGCGTGAAAGAGGTGCCGATCGAAGGCGATCGCGTCGTGTTGACTGATGATGTCATTCGGCGGCTCGTACGTGCGGCGAATGCGATCAAACGCGTGTTTGGCAGTCGCGACCAGGACATTGAGTGGGCCTACATGAAGGGGCAGATCTACATCGTGCAGGCAAGGCCCTTTATTTCGGGTGGTTAATTGGACAGTTTACAGTCAGGATTGTTTGACAACCTCACGTGCAGTCGGGTATAAGCGCAGGGCAATGTTCATCAATCGCGTTCACGGTCATCATGCGTACTGGCATCACCACACCGGTGGCGGGATGATCGTGTAAGTCGACATAGAACGATTTTCCAACCCGCTGCCGACGCGAAAGCCGGTAGCGGGTTTTTCTTTTACTCGAGAATTAGATGACCTCCAGAATTCCAGCCGGAATGCGTTACTACATCGGCGCCGAGGCACGCTTGCGACGCACGGTCGAAGACGTCGCCATGTCTGTCTTCGAGGGCTGGAACTACGAAGAGGTGATCACGCCTTCCGTCGACTACTACGATCTCTTCGAGCAGGGAATGGGACGGACCGAAGCTCAACGCGGCTTTCGCTTCACCGACAACGACGGGCGTTTGCTTGCACTTCGTCCCGACGTAACAAGCTCGGTCGCGCGTATGGCTGCGAC
>Ga0070682_100001881_pt1 | contig 11722 bp, 24 predicted proteins | sample KBSC63LmetaG_FD_64668 | JGI IMG/M metagenome (GOLD analysis project Ga0070682, IMG submission 64668) | Corn rhizosphere microbial communities from Kellogg Biological Station, Michigan, USA - KBS C6-3L metaG | ecosystem: Host-associated > Plants > Roots > Rhizosphere | place: USA: Michigan... | reverse complement strand
GCGGCTGCAAGTACCAGAACCACGGCGCCGATGGCGAGTGGTGGACTTGCTCTTGTGGCCCAAGCCAACGCCGGTCCCATCGCGACGAAGATATGGGGCGCCAGTTTCGCGAAGAGCTCGACGCAGAGAGGGTGAAGCCATGAATGCACCGTACAAATGGATCGGACGCAAGATTCGACACGCGCACGCCACCGTGGGTGAACGCAAGCTGAACCCAGAACCGCTGACGTTCAGCACGCGGTGGCTCAACACGCATCCCGGTGTGTTTGACCAGAACTCCTGCAACTGCGGGTATGCGATTTGCTCGAAGACCGGCCCGTGCGCCCCGAAGCCGTCTTTCGGATGCGATGAATGCTGGACGCGTCTGGACACGTGGCCAGCCAAGTACCGCGGCCGAGCACATCTGCCGACCTGCTCGAAGGCCCCGAAGCCGGTGGACGCGCTGCCGGATGGATGGCGACTGGATACGTTCGTGACTCGTCACACGAGCGGGGCATGGGTCCAGCCGTTCGGATCTATGTGGGCTTGGGCGTCTTCGGAAGGCGGCTCATGCGCTCCGCATAACCTCGTGTACACACGCGACGAAGCAATGGCGTGCGCCCTCGCAGCAGCCAAGCCCGTCGATGCGTTGCCAGATGGGTGGCGTGACATCACGCACCCGGACGGCGTCAACGAGATGTACAGGCACGACAAGGGCGCTCTGGTGTCGCGCCTGAAGCCGGGAATCGGCCAGCCGGATGACCAGTGGTGCTGGTCGCTCTCCGAAGACGTCTGGGGCTACAAGCCGACTCGCGAGCTCGCGATGGCAGCCGCCCTCACCTGCGGCAAGACCGACGACACGTTGCCGGAGGGGTGGTCACAGCACTACGCCGACAAGTACACGTTCGTCCACGTCGAGGGCCACGAGGTCCGTGAGAGCATCGACGGCTCTTGGCTGTGGTGGCGTGCACCGATCGTAGGATCGCCGTCGTCGGGCGAACCCAAGGCCACCCGCACAGACGCGATGGATGCAGCGCTTGAGGCTTCGAAGCCAAAGGCGTGCGCGATCTGCTTAGGGACTCGTGAGCCCCTGCGCGAGACTGGCGAGTGCTTCCGGTGCTGGCCAGAGAAGCCAGCAGAGCCCGAGCTGCGGCCGGGTTGGCGCGGATACACCGATCCGGACGTCGATTCCGTCGGATGGAACGGGCAGCCCGCGTACTGGCGCGGCGAGCGAGACGCGTACGGCAATGAGCGCGTTGTATTCCGCGTGCTGGGCGACAGATGGAGGGTCCGATTCGACGAGTCAGGTCGCGACGAGCCGACGCGCGAAGCAGCTCTCATCCGTGCCGAGCAGCTATGGGGTGACAAATGACGAACGGGGTGTTTGAGCCTGAAATCGAAGCAATTCGCCTGATCTCAGAAACACTCGACCAGCGAACCAAGGAAGAACAGGCGCGCATCCTGGCCTATGTCGTGGCTCGCGCCTTCCCAAAGGCAGAGCGACTCGAAGATTTCCTGTACGGGCTGGCTCGCGCGGAACGGGGTTCGCGATGACCCGCACCCTCCCCTTGCTGCTTCTCCTCTGCGGCTGCCCGCTGACACCGGAGCTTCCGAAGCTGCACAAGCCAGCCGCCACGTGCAGCAACGCATGCGCGAACCTTACGGCCCGCAGGTGCATCGGCTTCATGGGCGCACCTGGCGATGACGACACCTTCGGCACCGATGACGACGTGCCGTGCGCAGACACCTGCGAAGACTACATGGACAGCCTGCCCAACCCGCAAAGCGCCAAGCTCGAGCTCGGCTGCCTGTCAGCGTCCGAGAGCTGCGGCGACGTTGAGACGTGCTTCGAGGACTGGGAGGGCGGCCGATGACCGAGCCGAGCGATGAAGCGCGAGTCTTCGCCGAAGAGGCAATATACGGCGCCGGTCCAAAGGACTCGCTGAAGCGAGTCACCGCCGCCCTGCAGAAGCTCATCGACGAGCGGGACAGGTTCCAAGGGCTGTACGAGCAGCTGCAGAAGAACTGCTTGCAGATGGCCGACTCGCGCGCGGTCCAAGAGCAGCGCGCCGAAGCTGCCGAGAAGGCTCTGAAGCAGGAAGAAGACGAGTGCGAGCGCTGGCACGAGCGAACCGAAGCCGCAGAGCAGCGCGTTGCAGCGCTGGAAGCAAAGTGCGACCTGCTGGCTGCGAGCTTGAAGCAGGCTGATGCGAAGGCCGCGCTCGCCGCTGACTGGAGCGACGCTGTGGAAGACGAGCTTCGTGGGGAGGGCGGCGAGGCACCCGACTTTGACGCCTTCGTCGCTAACTGGGCCGTCAAGCGTGGCCTCTGCACGATCGAAAAGGGCGCTGTATGTCGCGCATGGCTCGTCGGAGACACCTTCTCCATCCGGGTGCATGACGGCGCCGAGTGGAAGGAAGTGGCCAGCGTTCCAAACGCATGGACCAGAACGCAGGTGGAGCCATGAGCAAGTTCACCGAAGCTGATTTGGAGCGGGCCTACGCGGTCGTCCGCAACACGACTGCATGCACAGACAAGGTCGCCCAACTGATCGCTGACGTGCGCGCCGAGCAGATGGAGCGCGACGCGCTGCTCTGCATCGGGCGCTGCAAGAACAAGGCGACCGGCGCCGTACTGGCAGGGCTCATTCGCAGTGGAGCGCCCATAACGGCGGAGGACGAGCCATGAGCAGCCCACGCTTCGCAAAGGGCGACCTGGTGCGCTGCATCGACGTTGCCACACTCGGCGTGCTGCTCGAGCTCGACAAGGTCTATCGCGTTTCCGACACGGCTCCGCCTGCGCTGATCAAGCTGGACGGCATCAATGGCGTCTACTTCAGCAGCAAGCTGTTCAAGAGAGAGGTGGCGTCGTGAGCTACTGCCGATGGGAAAATCGAGACTCCGATTGTTACATCTTCCTCAATAGCGACGGGTTCTACGAGTGCATGGTCTGCCCGCTTGGGCGGGACCCAGACGGGTACATGCATCACTGGCTGGAAACCGCACAGGAGATGCTCGACCACATGCATAAGCACGTCGCGGCCGGGCATCGCGTTCCTGACTACGCGATCGACGCGATGCGCGAGGACGTCGAACGCGAGGCTACACATGGCCCGCCTCCAAAGCGCACGCTGAAGCCGGAGAGCGGCGCCGAGTCGCGTCCGTACGACTTCCCGGAGAAGGCGTCGTGATCCCGCTGTGGGAATGCGCCTGCTGGGTCGCTCTCGGCCTGCTCGGCGGCTATCGGCTTGGGCTCTGGCTCGGCTGGCGGCGTTCTGAACAGCGCGTGATGCGGTGCGCATGGTCACTGGTCGACGACAGGGAGCTGAAGCGATGAGCGCCCCAGTAGACGCATATCCGCTGGCGTGGCCGGTGGGATGGGAGCGCACCGCCTCGTGGCAGCGAAAGGGTGCGCCCTACCAAGTCTCGTTCGCCCGCGCGCGCGACGAGCTCATGCGGTCGATCCGTCTGCTCGGCGGGACCGACGTCGTCATCTCGAGCAACGTCCCGCTGCGCCGCGATGGGCTGCCCTACGCCAACGTCGCAGAGCCGCGCGACGCGGGCGTGGCCGTGTACTGGACGCAGAAGCGAAAGCCGCGCGTGATGGCGTGCGACTGCTGGTCGAAGGTACGCGACAACCTGCGCGCGATTGGACTGGCCATCGACGGGCTGCGAGCAGTGGAGCGCTCGGGCGCGTCGCAGATCCTCGAGCGCGCGTTCACCGGATTTGCTGCGCTGCCTGCGGACGCAGGTGCGGTCGGCGTTCCGCACTGGCGAGACGTGCTCGAGTACGGAAACTCACCGCCGACACGGGAGGCCATCGATCGGCACTATCGAATCCTCGCGCAGGATGCACACCCGGACAAGGGCGGCAGCAACGAGCGCATGGTGGAGCTGAACCGTGCACGTGAACAGGCGCTCCGAGAGGTGCCGCGATGAACGCGCTACGCAAGCTGTGGTGCCGCCTGTTCGGGCACACAGGTCGCGTGTTCCATCGCGAGGTGTCTCGCGGCTACTGGGTGCCGTACTGCACGCGATGCAAGCGGCCGGCGCTTGAGTTGCCGGTGCTGAAGAGGGCTCGATGAGCGCCGAGAAGAAGCGGCTGACGGTCGACGTTCAGAGTTTCTTCGGCTTGCCCGAGGACTTCTTCGAGGCGTACGTGCGGCTCGACGGGACTACGGTGGAGACGTTCGAGCGTGACTCAGAGTCCGAAGCGCGCGCCGCCGCAGAGGCGTACGTGGCCGAGCTGTTGGCGCACTTCCGAAAGGGCGGAACATGAGCGCCGCTACATCCATCGAGTGGACCGACGTCACATGGAATCCGGTACGCGGTTGCGCACGCGTCTCCGCCGGCTGCGAGAACTGCTACGCCGAGCGGGTCGCGTACCGCTTTGGACGGAAGCCAGGCTCTCCGTACGAGGGCCTGACGGTGCTCGGGAAGCATGGCCCACGCTGGGTAGGCGAGGCGCGCTACGTACCCAACATGCTTGGCGAGCCGCTCACGTGGCGCAAGCCGCGCCGGGTGTTCGTCAACAGCATGTCAGACCTGTTCCACGAGGACATCGCCAATGAACACATCGCCGAGGTGTTCGGCGTCATGGCTGTCACGCCGCGTCACACCTACCAGGTGCTAACCAAGCGGCCCGCACGAATGCTGCAGTGGTTCGAGTGGGCGAGCGAGCACTATTCGCTCGCGACAGCCGAACCTCGCAGCGTTGGCTGGCCACTGTCAAACGTGTGGTTGGGCGTGAGCTGCGAGAATCAGGCCAATGCCGACGATCGTATTCCGCTCTTGCTCGACTGCCCGGCGGCTGTACGCTTCATCAGCGCGGAGCCACTGCTCGAAGAGCTGCACCTGTTCGCCTTCCTTCCTGGCGAAGAGCGGGATCAGTGCCTCTGCATCCTGAACCAAGGGGCGGGCCCGCGCATCCCAGCGCTCGACTGGGTGATCGTCGGCGGCGAGTCTGGACCGGGCGCTCGGGCATGTGACACGAATTGGATTCGCGCAGTGCGAGACCAGTGCGAGCGAGCTGGTGTGCCGTGCTTCGTGAAACAACTGGGCTCGCACCTTCAGACCGAACTCGCCAGCGTTCGTTTCAAGAACAAGGGTAACGCCCTGCAGGACATGCCAGCCGACCTGCGCGTTCGCCAGTTCCCGGAGGCTCGTCCATGAGCGCCGCCGAAGACACGGAGGAGCTGACGCCCGCGGAGATGTCGCTGATGGCGAACCGGATCGAGCTTTTGGAATGCCGCGTGCGCGAACTCGAAGCGAAGCGGGCGGACTGGGCAAACAAGGCCGTTCACCGCAGCGAACAGCTCGAAGACGTGGTGCGCGAGATTCGGAAGAACTGCGCGCTCATGGACGAAGGGTTTTTCTCGGTTGGCTACGAAGGACTTCTCGGTCTGGCCGACAAGTACGAGGCGAAGCCATGAAGTGCAAGCAATGCACCGACGACATCTACTTGCAGGACTGGTGCGTAGCGCGGCGGGAAGACCTGGCAGCCCGAAGTCTTCCTCCGGCAACCCGGCGCCCAATCTTCTGCTCTGAGACGTGCAGGGAACTGTGGGGTTCGTCCGTCTGTCCTGTGTGCCAGAGTCGCATCGCCGAGCAGACTGAGGTGGCGTCATGAGCGAGCCGGCTGATGACCTCACCCCCGCGGTGATGTCGGCGCTTCTGAAGGCGCTGGTGAAGCTGGTTGGACCCGAGAAACTAGCCAAACTTGCCCAGCCGCAACCGAAGGTGGTAGGGACGGCCCCTACCCTCGAGGACTACGCCGAGTTGGACGCCCGCATGCTGAAACGAAAGCGTCGTCATGGGTAGGAAGCGAACCGGCTACAAACGCCCGCTTGCCGATGGCCGAGTAGAAGCCTGGGTTGGCAAGGACTACCTCGGCATCTACGACGACGCGAAGGCCGACCGCATGATCGCGGCCTTCATCGCGCGCGACGCGGGCAAGGCGCCCGAGTCGTTTGCGATGTTCGCCGAGCCATGGATGACGCGCAGAGAGATTGCCGCCCGTCGCCGCAAGCGCGCGCGGTCGTTCGCGAAAGAACGCAGCCGGTGGAACACGCACGTAGTCACCGCGCCCTTCTACACATGGCATTGGAAGCGCATCTCTCCACAGGTCGTTCAGGAGTGGGTCAACAGCCTGTTCGAGAAGCATGCGACGCAGACCGTGCGCAAGGGGAAGTCCGGAACGATTCAGAAGCCCACAGGGCGCCGTCTCTCTCGGCGCGTGGTCGAGGATTCGCTCAGTCTCGTGAAGCTCTGCCTGGACGCAGCTGTGGTCGCCGGCAAGTTCGCCTACTGCCACGGCCAGAACCCAGCGCGCGTCGTGATCATGCCCTCGACAGAGGCGCCTGAAGAGGTTGACGGAGAGCTAATCGTGCATCTCACGGTCGAGGAGATTGAAGCGCTCTTCGCGCTCGACCTGCCACCCTTCCAGCGCGCCGTGTTCGCAATCGCAATCTACGCTGGGCTTCGGCTCGGTGAAATCTGGGGCCTGCGCTGGCAAGACGTCATTCTCACTGGTCCCAAGCCAGAGCTTCGTGTGCGTCGCAGCTACGATGGGCCGGTCAAGACGCGCAGCTCTGTTCGAAACGTTCCGCTGAAGCACTCACCGCGCGCGATCGAAGCTATCCAGGCGTGGAAGGATGCCCAGCCCACCACTCCGATCGCTGGCCTGGTGTTCCCCGGAGACGACGGCAGTTGCCACGGCGAGAGCTTCACTGCTGGCTGGCGTGATAAGGTCGACAACACCCGCGACGAACCGCTGCTCGGTTGGCGCTCGAAGGCAGGCATTCGCCCCGAAGTTACGTTCCACGCGCTCCGCCACACCTGCGGCTGCCACCTGGCCCAGGGCACCTGGACGCCTCAACAGCTCACGCTGCACACCATCAAGCGATGGCTCGGACACGGGTCCATCGCCGTAACCGAAAGACATTACGCAACGCTGACCTCGGACAACCTGCATAACGCGATTGACGAGGGTGCATTTACCGGGTATTTACCGGGCGCCGTTGATGACCATACACGGTAAGAGCTTGAAATCGTGAGTGAAGGGCCGTTAGCTCAGTTGGTAGAGCAGCGGGCTTTTAACCCGCTGATCGAACAAGCGATTCCGTATGGTTAGCTGCGGTTCCCGGTGAATCCCCGTTCAAACGGAGGAATGACCGATGCATCGACTCCGGTTACTTGCAATCCGTCGTGGTTCGGCGATCGATCCATCGCATGCAGCGCTGGGATCACACCAGGGTGCGCATGGGTCCAAGCGCGCTCACGGAAGAGTGGCTGTCCAAGCTCCAGGAGATGGGCGGACAAGGCTGGGAGCTCGTGCAGGTGATTCGCCTGCCAGACGGGTGGCAACACGCGTACTTCAAGCGTCCCGTGGTAGAGGAGAAGCCTCATGAGGGGTGACCTTCCCTGGCATGCGCTCTGCCTGTTCGTGGCGCTGGTCACCACCTCCATCACCGTGCGCGGCTGTCACTTGCCATTGGCCATGGACCCGTGGCCCGTGAGGGACGTGGTAGAGTCGGTGGGGCCATGACGCGCGTCATCTGCAGCAAGTGTGGCTGGACGGTCGAAACGGAATCGGACCCGCGCGCACTTCCAGAGCACACCTGCAACCCTGGGAAGCGCATCCTTCAACTGGAGGCGCGCATCATTCGTCTTGAGGCTGAAGTCGCAGCGGGGCGCGCTCTCATTGAGGAATTCGGCGAGCGCCTAGAGAACTTCGCAAGCGACCTCGAGGGCGGCGACACCATTGGGTCGGCAATTCAGCACCTGATTAGGCCGATAAAGCCGCTCAATCCCGGAGAGCCAGCATGAATCGACGTGACTTCCTACGCCTGCTCGGCCTCGGCGCTGCGACCGCAGCTGTCGTCGAGCCCGTTGCCAAAAAGATGTGGTTCGTGCCATCGAGCGCGCCGGTTGGGAGCCGGGTCGAGCGGCTGGAGGACCCGATGTGGTTCAGCGTGACCCAGTCGGATGGTGTCGAGCGTCAGGTGGTTTGCCGGCCCGGCGAAGTCGGCATGGACATCTACCCAATGTGGCGCGCCGATCAGCCCATCGGCGACGGCTTCGACTTCTCGGGATGGGACATCGACATCAACGAAGAGAAGGCCCGTGCGGCTGGCGTGGACCCAGAAGTCGCGCGCCACATCATGAAGCAGCACATCTCGCCTATCTGGCGAGAAGATCGGGCCGAGTCGCAGCGGCTCATCGCCGACATGGCCAGGCAGCTGCACGAGTTCGGCCGAACCACGATGGCGTTGCCCGATGGCACCGAGCTGGCCTGGGAGTCGCCCAATCAAGAGCTTGTGCGCCTCCAATCCGCGTTCGAGCGCCTCTACCCCAACGGCGCTCTGCTGACCAAGCTCACCTGAGCCCGTGCCGCCTGAGCAGTGAGAGCAGGTAGGGCCGATCCATCTGCGCGCGCCTCGCCGCCTCCGACGCGTTGCCCTTGCACGCCGCGAGTAGCCGGCCGAGCCATCGCGTCGACCAGGCGTCCACCGCGCGCCGCCGTGCGTCGCGATAGGATAGGTTCGGCCCCGGATCTATCGTAGCTGCTTCGCTTATACTACCTGGCGCTTCTATAACCAGCCGCCCCAGTACGACGGCGGACTCGACCAGATTGCGCAGCTCGCGCACGTTGCCGGGGAACGGGTAGGCGTCGAGCTGCGCCCATTCGCCCGGTGTGAAAAGAAGGCCTCGATCGTCGGCTGTGTAATTTTCCAACGTCGGACAGGACTCGAGGTGTTTCCTGTCCGGAGCTGCAGAATTCGCGAAGTGCTCGACGAGCGGGCGCACGTCCTCCCGGCGCTCACGCAGGGGCGGGATGTCGATCCGTACGACCGCGAGCCGAAAGTACAGGTCTTGCCGGAAGGTGCCGGCGCGCAGGTCGCGGTGTGTCGCGCTCACCACGCGCACGTCTACCGACCTTTCTCGACTGCCCCCGACCCGTCTAAAGCGCCTGCGTTCGAGCACCCCGAGAAGCACTGGCTGCAGCTCGAGCGGCAGCTCCCCAATCTCGTCGAGGAACACGGTTCCGCCGTCCGCGCGCTCGAAGGCCCCGAGCCGCGTCTCAATCGCGCCAGTGAACGCCCCGCGCTCGTGCCCGAGCAGCTCTGAGCCGATCAGGTTCGGGGCGAGCGAGCCGCAGTCGATGACCTCGAAGGGCTTCTCGCGCCGCGGGGACAGGTTGTGCAGCTCGCGGGCGAGCACTTCCTTGCCGGTGCCGGTCTCGCCGCAGAGGAGCACGCTGACGTTCGACGGCGCCACGCGCTGAAGCGCCGCCACCACTGCTTGCATGGCCGGCGACTCAGCGATCACGGTTCTGCGTCACCTACCGGTTGCACAGCGATACCGCGGAACACGTCGTGGCGGATGTGATGCACGCGGGGTGCATGCTGAACACCGGCGACTGCTGGGCAGCAACCTCGAAGTCAGCACACACACGCTCGCAGCTGACATCATCCGCAGTGCCGAAAGTCTCGTCCGCACCGGGCGAGCCCTCGTAACCCCAGCAACGCAGCTTGCGCAGGTTCGCGCAGGCGGTCTTGCATGCCGATGGAATGCGCGTGGCCTCTGTGGTGCCAGCGTCGACAACGGGAGGCGCTGCAGGGCAGCCAGCGAGCAGCACGAACACGATTGCTAGGTTCTTCATGCCATCAGCTCCTGACGCGCGCGCGCGTCCTTGATGCGCTGCCAAGAACGCACGACCCAAAAATCATAGCTTTCAGACCACGTGATGTAGTCCCAGCTCATCCGCACGAAGCCTTGGTCTGCCCAAGCATCTCCCCAGCTGTTGACCACCGTGATTCCCTCTGGGTCATACGCCACCGCAGTCAATGCGTGGCCACCGCCCATCTGCTCACTGGGTAGCGGCCGAGTCATCATGTCGCGACCGGTTGCGTTCCAGAACTGCTCTCCGACGAGCGTTCCGAACACGAACGGATAGCCGTCAGCGATCGACGCCTTGCACTGCGCGATGAGCGTGTCGCCTGTGCCGGCGAGGCGCGTGTACGTCCCGCCGCGTCGCGGGTGAGCCTGCATGTGCGGGCGCAGCCCGGGGACCTCGTTGACCTTGGACAGGTCGAACGGCCATGCGGCTTCGGGAGGCGCTCCCATCACCTGCAGAGCCTTGGCGCCGCCACGCATTTGGGTTCCGCCGTCGTAACGCTCGTCTCCCGTCAGAGCGCGTGCGCAGCTGTAGACGTAGAGCCTGCTCGGTAGGTCGTACTCGAGCCCGGCCATGTCTTCGCAGATGGTGATCGCCTGCGCGTACGCGTTTGCGACGCACGAGCTTGACGGACCCTGGTCCAGGACGTGCTTGACGTGCTGGCGCAAGCTCGCGCGCTCGGGCAGCGCGGATGCGTTGAGAGGCGCCGCCATCAAATGATCGCGAGGGTCGGGCTTGTCTTTCAGGCAGCCGTATTTACGAATCATCGCTTCGTCTCCACGGACCAGGGTCCAATGAGTTGATCCATCGTGATTTCCATCGTCTCTTGCGGCGGCCTCGGCGGACCCTTCGCCGGTACCGTGAAGGGCTTGGTGGGCATGGGCGCGCGCGGCTGCGTGTCGTCGTTCTCGAACTGCTCGAGCTTCGCCGCGCACGCGTGCAGCAGGTCGATCAGCACGCGCCGCACGCGTGGCGCGAACTCACCTGCGGGCTTGTAAAGCAGGTCGACGATCTCGAGCACCCGCGACTCGATCTCTTCCTGCAGAACCTTCAACACGGCGTCCTGCCTCGGCACTGACGGGAAGAACCCCGAGAACCGCTTGTTACGCACATGCGACCCTTCCTCAGATGGATGGCCACCGATAAGTCAGCACACGCTCTGCCGGGTAGAGCTTCGTCTTGAAGGCCCGGTCCTGATTTCCGCCACACAGGACGACGTTCGGACCGACGTTGCCAATCCAAAGACCCACGTGCCCGGTCCATGACTGCTTGCTGCCTCGCCAGAGCACCGCAACGCATCCAAGCTTGGGCTCGTCGAGCTTGACGCCCCAGTGCTGCCAGGAACGAGCCGCGCGCGAGCCCGTTCCCTTGATGCCAGCTTGCTCCATGACCCAGTTCAACGCTGCCGAACACCAATCGTCTCCGGGCTCGCCGTGAACCGTGGCGATGTAGCTTCGAATTCTCTCGTTCGGCCCACCGGGGATTTCCTTCACCCCGATTTCCTTGCGCGCGATGCGCAGCCACTCAGGCTCATCAGCCTTTGCGCTGTCTGTCACGGAGCCTTCTTCGCAGGTAACGGTTTGCCACCTGCAGGCGCCTCCGCTTTCGGGGTGGCGGCCGGTTGAACCATCGATCCACAGCATTGACTGCAAGACGCTGCAGCCATTGGACGAGCCGATCCATCGAGCACCATCCTCGCGAGGGAAGCATGACCGTTCAGAGCATCGATTGCGGTAAACACCGCGTTGACCGCTTGCTGCACGAGCTCGAGCCCCGCGCCCGTGCGCTTGTACGTGTCGTACAGCTTCTGCGCGTCCATCGCCGCAAACGACACCATGTCCATCGAGTGCGCGAGCGTGCTGCACATCTTCGAGGAGGAGCCCTCCTGGTTGCAGATGGCATCGACGATGCGCGACGCGAGCTGCACCATCGGCGCGATCTTGTTGATGGTGTCGCCGATTGGATCGGGCGCACCGGGGTCCGGGGTGACGGGAGGAGCGCTGCTGATGCAGCCGCTCAGAAGCACCATGGCCAGAATCATCGCACGCATCACTTGTTGCCTTTC
>Ga0070682_100001880_pt1 | contig 11723 bp, 11 predicted proteins | sample KBSC63LmetaG_FD_64668 | JGI IMG/M metagenome (GOLD analysis project Ga0070682, IMG submission 64668) | Corn rhizosphere microbial communities from Kellogg Biological Station, Michigan, USA - KBS C6-3L metaG | ecosystem: Host-associated > Plants > Roots > Rhizosphere | place: USA: Michigan... | reverse complement strand
TGCCACGGTGGATCCGGCCAGCGCGATCCAGGCCAACGCCCACCGCCGCGTCAGCAGGGCCAGCATCGAGAAGCCGACGCTGAACACCAGCGCCAGCCAGATGAACACCCGCGACGGCAGCGACACTCCCTCGCCGACGGCGGCGTCGTTGCCCGCCAGCACGTCCCAGCCCCTTGCGCCGCCGGTGTGCGGGAGGATGAACGTCACCAGCAGCACGAAGACGGCGATGGCGATGACCAACGCCCGTGCGCCTGGATCGATTTCCCGCGCGACGCGGCGTTCGGCCGCCTCGATGTCGCCCTTGAAGTCCTCGAAGTTCCCGTCCTGACCCTTACCCAAGCTCACCGGACACATCCGGAAGCGGTCGGTTGGTTCGCGGGCGCGCCGATGGCGGGCATGCCAAGGCCGACACCCGGCCGGGTGCCCTCGTGCGCGTCGCCCGCGCGGGTACGTCGATGCGCCAGCAGTGCGCCGTCGGCAATCAGGTGGTGCGGTGCGGCGTCGGTGACGGTCGTGGTCACGATGTCGCCTGGCCGGATGTCGGCTCCCATGGGTGTGAAGTGCACGAGCCTGCCGTCGCGTGCCCGGCCGGACATCCTGGCGGTGCGGGTGTCCTTGCGGCCCTCCCCCAACGCCACCAGCAGCTCAACCGATTGGCCGATCTGCGCCGCGTTCTCTTCCAGCGAGATCCGCTCCTGCAAATCGATGAGACGTTGATACCGTTCCTGTACAACGGCTTTGGGCAGCTGATCATCATATTCGGCCGCGGGGGTACCCGGCCGCTTCGAATACTGGAATGTGAACGCCCCGCTGAACCGGGCGGCGGCGACCACATCGAGGGTGTCCTGGAAGTCCTGCTCGGTCTCCCCGGGAAACCCCACGATCAGGTCGGTGGTGATGGCGGCATGCGGGATCGCGGTCCGCACTTTCTGCAGGATGGACAGGTAGCGGTCGGAGCGGTACGAACGGCGCATGGCCCGCAGCACCCGATCCGAACCCGATTGCATCGGCATGTGAAGGGCGGGGCAGACATTCGACGTCTGTGCCATCGCCTCGATGACGTCGTCGGTGAACTCGGCGGGATGCGGCGAGGTGAACCGCACCCGTTCCAGCCCGTCGATCCGCCCGCACGCGCGCAGCAGCTGCGCGAACGCCCCACGATCGCGTGGCTGATCGGGGTCGGCGAACGAAACGCCGTACGCGTTGACGTTCTGACCGAGAAGCGTCACCTCGAGAACTCCTTGGTCCACCAGTGCCTGGACCTCGGCAAGCACATCACCGGGCCTGCGGTCGACCTCCTTGCCGCGTAACGCGGGCACTATGCAGAACGTGCAGGTGTTGTTGCAGCCAACGGAGATGGAAACCCAACCGGCGTAAGCGGATTCCCGCGCGACCGGCAGATTAGACGGGAACTCCTTGAGGGCTTCCAGGATCTCGACCTGTGCCGTGTTGTTGTGCCGCGCCCGGTCCAGCAACGCGGGCAGCGAGCCGATGTTGTGGGTGCCGAAGACCACGTCCACCCACGGGGCCTGACGCAGCACCGCGTCGCGATCCTTCTGGGCCAGGCACCCGCCGACGGCGATCTGCATGTTCGGGTCCGCCTGTTTGCGCGGCACCAGGTGGCTGAGGTTTCCGTAGAGCTTGTTGTCGGCGTTCTCCCGCACCGCACAGGTGTTGAACACCACCACGTCGGCATCGGCGCCCTTGGCCGCGCGCCGGTAGCCCGCCGCCTCCAGCAGGCCCGCCAACCGTTCGGAGTCGTGGACGTTCATCTGACAGCCGTAGGTACGCACCTGGTAGGTGCGCGCCGCCTGGGTTGCCGTCGATGTCACCAGGCCCATGGTACGGGCGGCAATACGGAGTTAATTGGGCGGATTCACGAGTTGAAGACAAGCTGCGCGTTCCCTGGGTAAGGTCAGCACCCATGGGTACGCCGATGGTCTCGATCAAGGGCGTCAACAAACACTTCGGCGACCTTCACGTGCTGAAAGACATCAACCTCGACGTCGACCGCGGCGAGGTGATCGTGGTGCTCGGGCCGTCGGGTTCGGGCAAATCGACGTTGTGCCGCACCATCAATCGGCTCGAGACCATCGAATCGGGCACGATCGAGATCGACGGCGAGGTGCTGCCCGACGAGGGGCGCAAGCTGGCACAGCTGCGTTCCGACGTCGGCATGGTTTTCCAGTCCTTCAACCTGTTCGCGCACAAGACAATTCTGGACAACGTCATGCTGGCGCCCAGGAAGGTCCGCAGAGTCTCCAAGGACGATGCGCGCAAGCGGGCAATGGAGCTGCTCGAGCGGGTCGGCATCGCCAACCAGGCCGACAAGTACCCCGCCCAGCTATCCGGCGGCCAGCAGCAACGCGTTGCGATCGCGCGATCGCTGGCCATGAACCCGAAGGTGATGCTCTTCGACGAGCCCACCAGCGCGCTCGACCCGGAAATGATCAGCGAGGTGCTCAACGTGATGACCTCGCTGGCAAAGGAAGGAATGACGATGCTCGTGGTGACCCACGAGATGGGCTTTGCGCGCGGCGCCGCCAACCGGGTGGTGTTCATGTCCGACGGCGCCGTCGTCGAGGCTGCAGAGCCCAAGGAGTTCTTCGAAAACCCCCGGTCCGACCGCGCCAAAGACTTCCTCGGAAAGATTCTCAAGCACTGAACAGCACTAACGCCCCGGCGAAAGGAACACCAACATGTCGTCCTTCTCATTGCGCGTAGCAGGTGCGGTCGCGCTGGCGATCGCCCTGCCGTTCGCGGTCACGGCCTGCGGTGGCGGTGGCGGCGGTGACGAGAACAGCATCGTCATCGGCACGAAGTTCGACCAGCCCGGTCTCGGTCTGAAGAATCCCGACGGCAAGATGAGCGGCTTCGACGTCGACGTGGCCACCTACGTCGCCAAGGAGCTCGGCTACCCCGCAGACAAGATCGAGTGGAAGGAGTCGCCTTCCGGTCAGCGCGAGACGCTGATCCAGAACGACCAGGTGAAGTTCATCGCCGCCACGTACTCGATCACCGACGCCCGCAAGGAGAAGGTCAGCTTCGCGGGTCCGTATCTGGTCACCGGGCAGAGCCTGCTGGTCAAGGCGGACAACACAGACATCACCGGCGCCGAGTCGCTGGCCAACAACAAGAAGCTCTGCTCAGTGTCGGGTTCAACACCTGCGCAACGCATCAAGGACAAGTACGCCGGTGTTCAGCTGCAGCAGTACGACACCTATTCGGCGTGCGTCGAGGCGCTGAAGAACGGGGCTGTCGATGCGGTGACCACCGACGAGGTGATCCTCGCCGGATACGCGGCGCAGAGCCCGGGCGTGTTCAAGATCGTCGGCAAGCCGTTCTCGGAGGAGAACTACGGCATCGGCCTGAAGAAGGACGACAGCGAGTTGTGCACCAAGGTCACCGACGCGCTCAAGAAGATGGAGTCCGACGGCGCTTGGAAGGCCGCGTGGGACAAGAACCTTGGTCCCGCCGGTCTGGCCGCACCGGCGCCGCCGACGCCCGCCGCCTGCTGATCCCGAGCAGCTGACAAGACACACGTGGAGGTCCTCCCCGGATACACCGTCGGCCAGATCCTCGAGGCGTTCTGGACGACAGTCCAGCTGACGATCTTCTCGGCGGTCGGCGCGCTGGTCCTCGGCACGGCGCTGGCCGCGATGCGGCTGGCACCGGTGCCGGTCCTCAACTGGCTGGGCACGACCTACGTCAACGTGGTACGTAACACGCCGCTGACGCTGATCATCTTGTTCTGCTCGTTCGGCTTGTCCCAGACGCTAGGCATCACGTTCGTGGATTCGAACTCCCCCACATCAATCGAGGACAGCAACTTCCGGCTGGCTGTGCTGGGGTTGACCGTCTACACGGCATCATTCGTCTGCGAAACCGTGCGCTCGGGGGTCAACACGATCCCGCTCGGGCAGGCCGAGGCGGCCCGCTCGCTCGGGCTGACATTCGGCCAGAACCTGCGAATGATTCTACTGCCACAGGCTTTTCGCGCGGTTCTCATTCCGCTCGGCTCCGTGCTGATCGCGTTGACGAAGAACACCACGATCGCGTCGGCGATCGGCGTCGCCGAGGCGGCGCTGTTGATGAAGGAGATGATCGAGAACACCGCGGCACTGCTGACCATCGGCGCCATCTTCGCCTTGGGCTTCGTCGTGCTCACGCTCCCCCTCGGCCTGCTGTTCGGGTGGCTGGGTAAGCGATTGGCGGTGGCGAGATGACCGGGTCGTCGGTTCTCTTCGACGCGCCGGGACCCAGGGCGCGCACCCGCAACTGGGTGATCTCCGGCATCACCCTTGTGGTGCTGCTGCTGGTGGCGTGGGTGGTGTACTCGAAGCTGAACGCCAAGGGCCAGCTCACCGCCGCGAAGTGGGAACCGTTCCTGACCGCCAACCTCTGGAAGACCTACATCCTGCCCGGCATCCAGGGCACCCTGACCGCTGCCGCGGTGTCGATCGTGCTGGCGCTGCTGCTCGGCTTCGTGCTTGGCATCGGGCGGATGTCCTCACACGGCTTGATCCGCTGGCCGTGCGCCGTGTTCGTCGAGTTCTTCCGCGCCGTACCGGTTCTGGTGATGATGCTGTTCGCGTTCGGACTGTTCGCGTTGTATGACTTCTTCCCCGGTAAGCAACTCGCGCTTGCCGGCGTGATCGCCGGGCTCACGTTCTACAACGGTGCCGTCATCGCCGAAATCGTGCGGGCCGGTGTCAATGCGCTGCCCCGCGGCCAGTCGGAGGCTTCGTTCGCGCTCGGCCTGACCTGGGGTCAGACCATGCGGACCATTCTGCTGCCCCAGGCCGTCACGTCGATGCTGCCCGTGCTCATCTCGCAAATGGTGGTCGTGCTCAAGGACACCGCGATCGGCTACCAGATCACGTTCCTGGAAACGGTCAGGCAGGGCACCAACATCGGTGCGGCGTACAGCAATTACATCCCCGCACTGATCGTGGTCGCGGCGCTGATGATCGCGGTGAACTTCGCCCTGTCGTGGTTCGCCGTCTGGCTGGAACGGCGAATGCGGCGGTCGCGGCGGGCGCCGACACCATTGGATCCCCAGGCGATCGAGCAGGAAGGCGCGCCGGGCTCAAAGGTGAAACTCGCCGCGCTGGGTGACCAGTCGCACACCTACTGAATGTGCTGCGCGCAGCGCGCCAGTTGTTGCGGCGTCGGCGGTTGGTAGAACGACAGCACCACGTGCTGGCATCCGACGGCTTTCAGCGCGTCAAGCTTCGACAGTTGATCGTCCACGTGCCCGTCCACAGCGGGTTGGACGAAAAGCTGTATCGAGCGCCGGATCTCGGCTGGATCCCGACCGATCTCGGCGCATGCATCGTCAAGATCGGCGCTGACTCGCGCCCACTCATCCACGTCGCCGTGGCTCGGCACGTTCCATTCGTCGGCATGGCGTGCGATGACCCGCAGCATCTTGGGTTTCTCTCCGCCGATCACGATCGGTGGGTGCGGTCGCTGAACCGGTTTGGGTTCACACAGAGCGTCGCGAACGGTGTAGAACCGACCGTCGAGGAACACCGAATCCTCGGTCCACAGTCGCCTGATGATCGTCAGCGCCTCGTCCAGCATTGCCACTCGTGTTCCGGCAGTGGGAAACTCGATTCCATAGCCGCGGTGCTCGGCCTCGTGCCAACCGGCCCCCAGCCCGAAGTCGAGCCGTCCGCCGCTGATGTGGTCGACCGTGACCGCCATCTTCGCCAGCACTGCCGGGTTGCGATAGGTGACACCGGAGACCAGGCAGCTCACCCGCGCCCTACGCACCACCGCGGCCATCGCGGCAAGCGACGTCCACGCCTCCAACGTCGGAGCGGCGTTGTCGATCAGCCCGTAGAAGTGGTCGTAGTTGGCGACCGAATGAAAGCCGAGCTCGTCGGCGGCCCGCCAGAACCGTTCCAGCACCGGGTAGTCGACGGTGGGGGCGAGTTTGGCCGACAGCAGCATGGCCGCCAACCTACCGGCCGCTAGACGGCCCTGCGCTCCCGCTCGTTGGCGAGTTCCACCGTGACGACGTCGAGTGCCATCGACTGGTGGTAGCCCCGGCGACCCAGCATGCCAACCAGCCTGCGCATCACCTTCTGGTCATCGTCACCGTCGAGCCGTTCACGGCGCAGTTTGTCGCGCACCAGTTGTTCGGCGCGCTCCCGTTCGGCGCCCGCGTCGATGTCGGCAAGTGCGGCGGTGATCACCTCGTTGTCGACGCCCTTGGTGCGGAGCTCGGCGGCCAAGGCGCGCTTGCCTTTTCCGGCATGCATCCGACGAGACCGCACCCACTGCTCGGCGAAGTCGGTGTCATCGATCAGGCCGACACCTGCCAACCGGTCGAGCACCTGGGTGGCGACATCGTCGGGATAGCCGCGCTTGGTCAACTGACCGGCCAGTTCGGCACGGGTGCGCGCCCTCGCGGTGAGCAGGCGCAGGCAGAGCGCCCGCGCCTGCTCTTCGCGAGAGAGTTCAGCCGACTTAGAAGTCAACGGGGGCTGGCAGGACTTCGTCATCGGTCACCACGGCGCCAATACCGAGCTTTTCCTTGATCTTCTTTTCGATCTCGTTGGCGATATCGACGTTTTCGATCAGGAAGGTGCGGGCGTTCTCCTTGCCCTGACCCAACTGCTCGCCCTCGTAGGTGAACCAGGAACCGGACTTGCGGATGAAGCCCTGCTCGACACCCATGTCGATGAGCGACCCTTCCTTGCTGATGCCCTTGCCGTAGAGAATGTCGAACTCGGCCTGCTTGAACGGCGGCGACACCTTGTTCTTGACGACCTTGCAGCGGGTGCGGTTACCCACCGCGTCGGTGCCGTCCTTCAGGGTCTCGATTCGCCTGACATCCAGACGAACCGAGGCGTAGAACTTCAACGCCTTTCCGCCCGTTGTCGTTTCGGGCGAACCGAACATCACGCCGATCTTCTCCCTGAGCTGGTTGATGAAGATGGCAGTGGTACCCGAATTGCTCAGCGCGCCAGTGATCTTGCGTAGCGCCTGGCTCATCAGCCGGGCCTGAAGGCCGACGTGGCTGTCGCCCATCTCGCCCTCGATCTCCGCACGCGGTACCAGCGCGGCCACCGAGTCGATGACCAGGATGTCCAGCGCGCCGGACCGAATCAGCATGTCGGCGATCTCCAACGCCTGCTCACCCGTGTCGGGCTGGGACACGAGAAGCGAGTCGGTGTCGACGCCGAGCTTCTTGGCGTACTCCGGATCCAGCGCGTGCTCGGCGTCGATGAACGCCGCGATGCCGCCCGCCGCCTGGGCGTTGGCCACCGCGTGCAGTGCCACGGTGGTTTTACCCGAGGATTCCGGACCGTAGATCTCGACCACCCTGCCCCTTGGCAGACCGCCGATGCCGAGCGCCACATCCAGCGCGATCGAACCGGTGGGGATGACGGAGATCGGCTGGCGCACCTCGTCACCGAGCCGCATCACCGAGCCTTTACCGTGGTTCTTCTCAATCTGCGCGAGAGCCAGCTCGAGGGCTTTCTCGCGATCAGGGGCCTGTGACATGGGTTGGTCTCCGTCCTCGTGGTGATCGTTTTCGATCGGGTTGGCCGTGACGTTAGAGGTAGGTGCCGACAAGTCGTCGTTTCCGCTGCCGCCCACAGTAGACGAACACCTGTTCGATTCAAGCTGACACGCCGATCACTGACGAGCCGACGGAGAATCGGCCTATCGTGGGGCCACGGGCTCGACAGAGCGGACATACATGCACGAAATGGCGATCACGCAGAGTGTTGTCGACGCGGTGTGTGAGCATGCCGCGGGTCGCCGCGTGCACAGCGTGAAGCTCGAGGTCGGTGAGCTGTGCGCGGTGGTCCCCGACTCCATGCTGTTCTGCTTCGAACTGGCCACCCAGGGCACGGTGGCCGACGGCGCCCTACTCGATCTCGACATGCAACCCGGCGCGGCCCGCTGCCGCACCTGTCAACAGACGTTCGAGCTACATGACCTGATCCTGTTGTGCCCATGCGGGAGTGCCGACGTCGACGTGCTGGCCGGCCGCGACCTGCGAATCCTCTCGATGGAAGTGAGCTGACCATGTGCGCGACATGCGGCTGCGGCGGCGAAGGCGCTGTCATCACCGTTGCAGGCCACGAGCACGAACACCCTCACGATCACGATCACGACCACGACCACGACCACGACCATCACGATCACACCCACACCCACACCGAGACCATTTCGCTGGAGCAGAAGGTCCTCGAGAAGAATGATCTGCTCGCCGAGCGGAACCGGCAGTGGCTTGCCGGGCGCGGGATCCTCGCGCTCAACGTCACCAGCTCACCGGGCGCCGGCAAGACAACGCTTCTGGAGCGCACGATCCGTGAGTTGACGGCCGACCGGTCCGTCGCTGTCATCGAAGGCGATCAGGAGACGTTGCTCGACGCCGAGCGAATCCGCGCCGCCGGCGCGCGCGCCGTTCAGGTCAACACCGGAGCGGGCTGCCACCTCGACGCCGACATGGTGCACCGCGCCCTGTACGCACTCGAACCGGAATCCGGGTCGCTCCTGTTCATCGAGAACGTCGGCAATCTGGTCTGCCCCGCGCTGTTCGATCTCGGCGAGCACAGCAAAGTGGTGGTCATCTCGGTGACCGAAGGTGCGGACAAGCCGCTCAAATATCCGCACATGTTTGCCGCCGCCGGACTCGTCATCATCAACAAGATCGATCTGATGCCCTATGTGGACTTCGATTTGGAGATGTGCGCCGGCTACGCCCGCTCGGTTAACCCTGGCGTCAATATATTGCCGTTGTCCGCCACCACCGGTGAAGGTGTGCAGGCATGGTACGAGTGGATCACTTCGCAAGCGCACCCATCGGCAAACGCCGACATGTCACAAGTATCCGTTGACAAGACAAACCCTCCGGAGTAAACCGAGAACCAGCGCTCGAAAAGCGGGCGTCAAACGTCCGGTGTGACGATTGGGATCCCCAGCCCGGGTCCCGGGAAAGCTGTGACATATGCCAACTGAGGCAGCGGTCAAAGCGGAAGAAACCTTGATTCATGTTCTATGGATCAACGCGGGCCTGAGTTGTGACGGAGATTCTGTGGCGCTGACTGCCGCCACGCAACCCAGCATCGAGGAGATCGCGCTTGGCGCTCTTCCCGGGCTACCAAAGATCGCCGTGCACTGGCCTCTGATCGATTTCGAATGCGGACCAAACGGGGGTGCGGACGACTTCCTCGAATGGTTCTTCAAGGCAGACCGGGGTGAACTTGAACCCTTCGTGCTGGTCGTCGAGGGATCCATCCCGAACGAGCAGCTGCACGATGAGGGTTACTGGTGCGGGTTCGGCAACGATCCCGCGACCGGACAGCCGATGACCACCAGCGAGTGGCTCGACCGGCTAGCGCCCAAGGCCACCGCTCTCGTCGCCGTCGGAACGTGCGCGACGTACGGCGGTATCCACGCGATGGCTGGAAATCCAACCGGCGCAATGGGTGTGCCCGACTATCTGGGGTGGGACTGGAAGAGCAAGGCAGGCATCCCGATCGTCTGCGTGCCCGGCTGCCCGGCCCATCCGGACAACATGGCTGAGACCCTCACGTATCTCCTGTACATGGCCACCGGGCAGGCACCGATGATCCCACTTGACGACGCGCTGCGGCCCAAGTGGTTGTTCGGTGCGACCGTGCACGAAGGGTGTGACCGCGCCGGCTACTACGAGCAGGGCGATTTCGCGACCGAATACGGTTCGCCGAAATGCATTGTGAAGCTTGGCTGTTGGGGACCGGTTGTGAAGTGCAACGTGCCCAAACGCGGATGGATCAACGGCATCGGCGGGTGCCCGAACGTCGGTGGCATCTGCATCGGCTGCACGATGCCCGGCTTCCCGGACAAGTTCATGCCCTTCATGGACGAGCCGCCCGGCGGCACGCTGTCGTCGACCGCGTCGGGACTCTACGGATCGTTGATCCGGCCCTTGCGTGCAGTCACCGGGCGCACGCTCGACAAAGAGCCCAAGTGGCGCCACCCGGGTAAGAAACTCGAAACCGGAGCAACTCGCACCTGGTAGGTGCGGGCTCCTTCGGCGCACACGGCGGGCGGTGGCCCGGTTGGCGGAATGCCCTGTGGCGCAGTGGACCCTAGATAGAGAGAGAATTTGCGATGACAACGACCATCCCCGAGCCGTCACACGTCAAGCGCGACCCCGGCCAGCTCGTCGAGATGGCGTGGGATCCGATCACCCGCATCGTCGGCAGCCTCGGCATCTACACCAAGATCGACTTCGAGAACCGCGAAGTCGTTGAGTGTCACAGCACATCGTCGATCTTCCGCGGCTACTCGATCTTCATGAAGGGCAAGGACCCACGCGACGCCCACTTCATCACCAGCCGCATCTGCGGTATCTGCGGCGACAACCACGCCACCTGCTCCTGCTATGCGCAGAACATGGCTTACGGCGTGAAGCCGCCACACCTCGGCGAGTGGATCGTCAATCTCGGCGAAGCCGCGGAATACATGTTCGACCACAACATCTTCCAGGAAAACCTGGTGGGTGTGGACTACTGCGAGAAGATGGTCGCTGAAACCAATCCCAGTGTCCTGGCCAAGGCAGAGAACACCGCGTCGCCCAATGCGGAGGCGCACGGATATCGCACCATCGCCGACATCATGCGGGCGCTCAATCCGTTCACCGGTGAGTTCTACCGGGAGGCGCTGCAGGTCAGCCGTTGGACGCGGGAAATGTTCTGCTTGATGGAGGGTCGCCACGTGCACCCCTCCACGCTGTATCCGGGCGGAGTCGGCACCACGGCCACCATCCAGCTGATGACCGACTACATGACCCGGCTGATGCGCTATGTGGAGTTCATGAAGGCGGTCGTGCCGATGCACGACGATCTGTTCGACTTCTTCTACGAGGCGCTGCCCGGCTACGACCAGGTCGGCCTGCGCCGCACGCTGCTCGGGTGTTGGGGCTCCTTCCAGGACCCCGAGGTCTGCAACTTCGAGTACAAGGACATGGAGAAGTGGGGCAACGCCATGTTCGTCACGCCCGGCGTGGTGATCGACGGCAAGCTGCACACTCATTCGCTGGTGGACATCAACCTGGGGATCCGGATCCTGTTGGGGCACAGCTATTACGACGACTGGACCGACCAGGAGATGTTCGTCAAGAACGATCCGCTCGGCAATCCGGTGGACCGCAGACACCCGTGGAACCAGCACACCAACCCGCGCCCGCAGAAGCGGGACTTCGATTCGAACTACAGCTGGGTCATGTCGCCGCGGTGGTTCGATGGCAAGGACCACTTGGCGCTTGACACCGGCGGCGGGCCCCTCGCCCGTCTGTGGTCAACGGCGCTGGCAGGCCTTGTCGACATCGGCTACGTCAAGGCCACCGGCAACAGCGTGCAGATCAATCTGCCGAAGACCGCGCTCAAGGGCCCGGTTTCGTTGGAGTGGAAGGTGCCTCAGTACGGCAGCAACACAATCGAGCGCAACCGCGCCCGCACGTACTTCCAGGCCTACGCCGCGGCGTGCGCGCTGCATTTCGCCGAGAAGGCGCTTGTCGAGATTCGCGCGGGCCGCACCAAGACCTGGGAGAAGTTCACGGTCCCGGACGAGGGCATCGGCTGCGGGTTCACCGAGGCGGTGCGCGGGGTGCTCAGTCACCACATGGTCATCCGCGACGGCAAGATTGCGAACTACCATCCGTACCCGCCGACCCCGTGGAACGCTAATCCACGCGACAGCTATGGCACACC
>Ga0070682_100001879_pt1 | contig 11727 bp, 29 predicted proteins | sample KBSC63LmetaG_FD_64668 | JGI IMG/M metagenome (GOLD analysis project Ga0070682, IMG submission 64668) | Corn rhizosphere microbial communities from Kellogg Biological Station, Michigan, USA - KBS C6-3L metaG | ecosystem: Host-associated > Plants > Roots > Rhizosphere | place: USA: Michigan... | reverse complement strand
GAGGGCTTGGCGTCAAGCATCACACCACTCGAAGGTCGGTCAACTCCACGTCGGCCACGCCACCGCTCACGCTGACCACCCGACCATCAGCGATGACCTTCTGGCCTACCGTAAGCGCGGAGTCCTTGACGACCAGCTTGCGGCCGCCGTCGACCTTGGTGATGAGTCCCTTGACGTGGTGATCAGCGCCGCCGCAGGTTCCCCCGCAGTCAGGGCAATCACAAGTGCGAACCCTCTTCCTCCCCAGGTCAAGGGTCCGCGTCTCTCCGTTCGGGTCATGAACGTGGAGCTTCATTCTTAAATCGTAGCAGCCGCCGCAAGAGCCTTCAGAGCGTCGTCCCGCGCCACGTTGACGCGCGCAAACGCCTCGCTGGGAGAGCCGTCCGCGTGGAGCTTCCGCAGCATGTCCCGGTGCGACAGGGTCACCATCCTGGAATCGCTCATCGGCGGCAGGTTGAGAACCTTCCAGCAGTCCTCGCCTGCGGAGGCGACGGCCGGCAGCGCCTTGAATCCGGAGAAGGCGCGGTCCATGAGCTCACCCGCTCCCCACCGCTCGATGCCGCGCATCGCCTCGATGGTCTTCGCCACGGCCATCATGTTGTCGCGCAGATCCTCGTACTGGTCACAGGCCAGAACCATCTGCTGGCCGTCGCGGTTGAAGTACACGGCCACGCCGGGGTCCAGCGGCTCCCGATCCATGCGAATGGTTCCGTCTGCCTTGAGGGGAACGTTGGTGGAGACGACCACGTGAGATGCCCCGAGTCGGCCTAGCTCTGCGGAGAGCAGGGTTGCGGCCTTGCCGGTGGGGGTCTTGAACTTCGCCGCCCGGGTGCGCTTTGCTCGCGGCCATCCGTCAGGCCACTGAAGAGGATATGCGTCTGCCATAGCAGCAGTATGTTAGCACAAAAATATGGGCTCCGCGTGAAACCGGAGCCCGTCCCAGAAGAGAGAATCAGCGTTTTGGCAAACGGAAGAAGGCCGCCCGCCAGCAAACGGACGACGCCGCTATTATGCGCCTTCTACCGGTGAATCGGCGAAACCAATTACGCCGTATCCCTTCACCGTGACCACATAGGTCGCGTTCCAGCCGATGCGCGGGTCGGGTCCGCTGTAGAGCACCACCTTGACGTCTTCGTCTTTGACGTCGAGGCCAAACGGCTTGAGCAGCTGCTGGATGTGAGACACCAGCGCGGCGCGGCCGTCGAGGTTGACCTTCGTTTTCATAGCCTCGGCCAGGCCGCCTCTGTGCTCGCGGAATTGCATCGTCACGCCTCCCTGCCCTGCTTGTTCAGCAACCACGCTACCACCGAGGGCGGAGTGACATACTTGCCGGTCTTGCGCCAGCGCCGGTACGCTGCCAGCCGGTCATTGTCCGGCCACTGGATGCTGTAGTCCTCGCCCTCCCACCGCTTCTGGAAGATCGGGTAGTTTCGGTTCTCGTCGTTGATGATGTGCGCGTCACCGTTCCACGTCGCGTCGTCGGCGCGCTCCAGGCTGAACTCCACCCCGATGTAGCACAGGCCGGTGTTGGCCCAGGTCGGGTCCATCAGTTCGCCCTCATAGTCGTTCCAGCCGTGCAGGATGATCTCTCCAGTGGGAGCCAGCGCGAACCCCTCGACGTACTTCATCTGGTACTTCCCGGCGTTGGCGATGGCGTTCCCGAAACACTGCTTCTGGACGCCCACGCCATCCTTGCCCCAGCGCCACGGAATCGGCTTGTAGCCGACGCCGTGCTGCGCGATGAAGTCGAAGGGCGAGGTGTACACCAGCCCAGGAAGCAGCGGGTACTTGGCTGCTTGCTCCTCGAGAGCCAGCTTCATCTCGCGGAGGTTGTACTGGTAGTCCTCTTCCGTCATTCCACCGCTCCTTGGCGGGTAGTGCTGCCTCATCACCGTTTCACCGTTATTACAATGCTAACAACCTGTCCCCAGCGTGTCCAAGCTTGTTTTTCGATCATTGGAGACTCGCCGGGCGGTTGAAAACCGACCGACTACAGGTATCTCTTTAACCCTAAAGGCATTAACTACAGGCTACATATATTGCGAGCAAAAAGCGTGAGCGTTTCACCGTAGCTCCGTGAGCGTTTCACCGTAGCGATCCTGTACAAAAGTCGCTTTTGCTGGGATTTTTACGTGAGTGTTTCACCGTCGCGAATCTCGGAAATCTCGGAAATCTTTTGGCGTGAGCGTTTCACCGTAGCGCCATTTGGTCGGTGTTTCACCGTTACTATCTTGAGTCACCTGGGGCGTGAGCGTTTCACCGTAGAGATTTAGCGAAAGTGGCATTCCGCGTATGGAGGCCCCGTTTCACCGTTCGCCTTCTAGTACCCTTTCCTTCTTAGGAGCCGAGGCAATCGGCGTCTTGCCGGGGTGAACCTTCAGGCCATAGTCGGTAACGTCCACCTTCATTCCCGACACCAAAAGGATCTTCCGAAGGGCCTTGCGAACGTTGGCCTTGAAGAAGCGTAGTTCAGCGTACTCCGCGCCCATCTGCTGATGCAGCCCCTCCCACGGAATCGGAGACAGGCCGCCATCCTTCTCGGCCTTCCGGTTCGCCGCGTCTGTTTTGTAGGCCAGCAGCGCGTACAGGTCGAGCGCCAGTGGAGACCGTTTCAGAGCCTTCAGAGCGCGAAAGTCTACCGGGATGGAAGACTCGAGGATTGCCTTGTAAAAGTCCTCTCCCAGCTCAATCCAGCTGACCCACAGCTTGCCCTGTTCCGGGTCAGCGGCCTTCCACCAGAACTCGCCCTTGGGAGCAATCTTCATGTCCACGTAGCTGGCTCCGCCGATGGACTCGAAGCTGATGGTAGCCCGGAACAGCCGCTCCATCTGGCTACGCATCCGGTGCGCGTCGCCGCGCTTGCCTCCGCCAGTCCGCGGACTTAGGCCAATCTGTCGCATGAACTCATCGAGGTTGGAGCCGAGGTCCAGCCGCCGCGCCGGAGTGCCGCCATTTTTGGCTCGGGTCACCTCGCTCACCATCCAGAACAAAAGCAAGCGGGGAATTGAGCCGTAGGGGTACATCGCCTGCATGGTGTCGCGATTATGGAAGGGCTCGATCGTCAGCCGTAGCCGACCGTTCTTGCGCGTCCAGATAGGGACGTTTCCGGGGTCCTTGTGGGGGAGGGTGCATTGCACCAGATGCTTCGCCATGTACGTGGCGTCTTCCTTGGTAGGCGGCCGCTCTTTGATCTCCAGAGCCGTGTCGATAAGATCGTTCAGGAAGCTCTGCTTCGCAGGGGCTCGCTTGCCTTTCAGGGTCATTGGCAAATGCTAACATGACGCTGCTCACAGGTGATAGCACTTTGCAAGCACAAATACACTGCCAGAACCTCGCAAGTTACGTCCCTTCAGCCATTTCCGGAAACCGGAAACACTCATTTGTGAGTGGGAAGCTTCTTCGGCTGGCTGGCCGTGAGCAACACGTCCTGACAGTATTCCTTCTGCTCGGTGGTGACGGTCGGCGGCAGCTTCTTGAAGCTGATGTTCGGGGAGAGCAGCGCCATGCAGAACGCCTCCGGCGTGAGCTCCGGAGGACCCATAGAGGCCGCAGTTTTGTTGCCGATCCCCCAGTTCACAACGATGAGCGTGTGGCTGCATCCGGTGAGAAGCGCGAGAGAGGCCACCAGGCACAGGCGGCGCACGTTCAGACCGCGAAGGGAACTTTGCCCCCGCTGACGAAGAGGGCCCATAGCACAATGAACAGCGCGAGGACGTAGACCAGCACCTTGGCAAAGAACAGGGCTTGTTCCTTCAGGCACAGATCCAGCAGCGGCACCAGAACGAACGCGACGAGGAGGATGATGACGATGAGGAGCATAGCTACCCCCTCTTTCAAGGGTACCAGCCGGTGCAAGCTCAGTCGTCCTCCTCGACGTCGTGGACCAGGTGCCCAAACTCCTCGCCGGGAAGGATACGTTTCATCGTCTCCAGATCCACCAGCCGGTCGTAGTAGGCCGAGGGAGGCAGAGCTGAGTCCGGTACGTCGGCGGGAATTTTCACTATCATCACCTCGCCGCCGGGATTGATGCCCAGCTGGTGGGTGCGCACGATCGCATGCATGGAGCCAAGAGCGCGCGTCCAGATTGCGCCGAGGAAGCGGCCGTCAGAAAACGAGAGGTAGAACAGGGAAGTCTTGCCTCCGGATTCCCTTTTCTCCTCTTCGAGTAGCTGTTGCTTCCGGGCCTCACGCTCCGCGTCGGTCATCGAATCCCCCTTAGCTGCTTCACCGCCTGGACGCCCTTGGCGAACTTGAACCGGTGCTCGACCGGGATATCCATCAGCGAGGCCAGCGCCAGCTGCATATTCTCGTCGAAGCGCAGCAGGCTCGCGCACTTCGCGCAGATCGTGTAGTCGCCGGGTTTCGGTGGTTCCTGGCCTTCCATGCTGGTCACGCCGTCGAGCATCATGAAGCACGTAGGGCAGGCCGTCGCCGGCATCCTCGAGGAGTAGCCGTCCTTGATGAAGGGGCTTTTCATGAGAGCTCCTTCGCCATCGCCACGAACAGGTCGAAGCACCCGGCGCAGAACAGCGGCCGCAGGCTGGGAAGCTGCTGGTGATAGGCCCAGCCCTTGGGAGAGATGCCTACAAACTCGCCACAGGCGCAGCAGATCCGCTGCAAGGCATGATTGTGCGCGTTCGGCCACGGACCACAGCGGATAGGGAAGGCGTCGTCCGGAGCGGGCTCGGTTTCGAGCACCTCTTCGCCGTCTGCACTCAGAAACTTGCCCAGCGGCCAGTTCATAGCTTCTCCCATGTCTTCAGATTATTTGGCGTCTCTTTGCCCGGGAGGTCGACCGGCCACTCGATCCTCGCGTACTTCCTGTTTTGACTATTCCCGTAGGCCGTCACCGCCGAGTGGAGGTCGTGCGGTCCCTCCACCTGGCAGCGCACACCGTTGCAGTATTCCGAACAGGGCTCGTTCATTGCTTCTCCCACGGCTGTGGCTTACGTAGCGCGGCGGCGATGGCCTTGTCTTCCGCTGGGGTTCCCACGCCATCGAAGGACTTTTCTCGCTCCATGGCCTGTTCTTTCGTCTCCTGCCGCGCAAACACAAAGGGCATGTCCATAAATTTGCGCTGGAACTCGTCGTAGCCACTGTCGTTGATGACCTCGTACACCCTGCCCACCTCGGCGTTGCCCTCCTGCCTGAGTCGAGCCGCTTTCGCCAGCTGCTCGGCTACGCTACGCAGCGAGGCGAGGCAGTAGGCCCGGGTCCCGGTGACCTCGGCCTCGTACCAGTTTTTCTTATCCTCGCTGTCCCACGCATTGTCGTCCTTGTAGTACCGAAACCGGTAGGTCAGCGAGTATTTCTCTTCAGGAACAATCTCGCGCAGCCCGGCCATCCAGTCCTGGACGTTGTGTATGGTCAGGATGAACCACACCCCGACGATTTTCTCGTCCATCAAAATCAATTCTTGCCTTCTCTCTCTGCGGCCGCCTGGACATAGCGCGCCGCCGCCGGTGATGTCTGCCGGTGGCAGTTGCCGCACCACCCGTTCTTTACGTCGTTGATGTTGTAGCTGGTCATGTCGCAGACCGGGCAGGTAATGCTGGGCTCATGGGACAGCGTATTGAGCATGCTGAGGCGCGCAGCCGCGGCCTCCTGCTTGGCGGCATCGACGTCCTCGAGCCGGAGCCGGGGAAACTTTGCCTCCAGCTCCTTCCACTGCTTCTGCAGCCGTCGATGCTCGCGCCACGTCCACAGCAGCAGCGCCGTCACCAGCAGCAGCAGCACGACAGATAGGATGACCCCCGCTCGAGTGTTCCGGCCGATCCAGCGGTCAATGTTCAGGCCGAGGCAGTAGCCGAAGGCTCCTCCTACCGCTGCAAACCGAAGAAACGTCAATTCATTTTTACCCATGCCATGCTCTCTTTCTCGTCTCTCCTGAAACACACTATCAGAATGCTAGCTGTGGGTATGCCCGTCCGTCTCGATGGCGAGCCACATACTACACCAGCGGATAGCGATAGCCGAGTCCATGCAGATAGTCGGTCGCGCCCGGGCGCAGAACGTCTCGAAGCTCTCGGAGCCGTCCGGGTCCTGAACAAACTTGCGATTCAGCGCGTCGCGCTGGGCCGGGGTGATGGGAAAAGACGGCTTGCCGTCGTCAGGAGTGATGACGCTCAGGGAGTCGAGGGTTACGTGGTCGCAGGGTTCACAAGCCTCGTGGGATTTGTTGCCGTGGGTGCAGATGCTCATAGGTCTCCATGCTCGGTTAAGCCCCATTTCCGGTTTCCGGAAACAGGGCAGCTTGATTGAGGCCGCCGCGGTACTCGGCCAGGATTTGTGCCATCTCTCCGGCCGCCTGCAGCTGCGCCGAATTGGTGCAGGAGCCGTACATGCTCTTGCCCTCGCGAGAGAACTTGTCGAAGTAGGTGAAGGCGCGCTCCAACTTGTCCACCAGCGCCGCCTGGCGATCGGGAAACACATCGGCGACGGTACTGGCGGTGAGCGGGGAACTCGAGCCGCCGTAGCTACCACAGTGAAAATGGCTGGCTAGCGCAGAAATCCAGCCTCGTTCGATCTGTAGAACGTGAATTTCGCAGGTTGCGCGTCCCTTGAGAGAGGAAAACTCGATCTTCTCGGCGCGGTACTCCGGGTAGACGCCACACTCGTTGGGCTGCGGAGGACCGCCCTTGAGAGCTTCGAGCAGTTCCTTCTCGTGCTCGATGGCGCGCTCGTGCCGGTGCTTGGCGATCCACGCCGCTCCCGGCTTCTCCGCCTCCAGGCGCATCGCCTTGGTGTGCTGCTTGGCCTCGCGGTAGGCCGCCTTGAGCTCGTCCGGTGTCACGGAACCTCCACATGGTCATAGGCGCCGGGAAGGATGGTGAAGGGAGGTAAGCCGCGCTTGGCGCGTTCAGCGTTGGCTTTCTCCACGCAAGAGCGGCAAACCGCCTCGCGCTCTCCGTTGACCCTGATGGACGGCACCGTCTCCGGATTGCAGGTGAACATCGTCCCGCAGTTGATACACGCACAAATCAGGCTCATGAAGCTCATGTAGATTCTCCTGTTTACTACTATTACAATGCTAACAATGCGTCGTTTGCGTGTCCAAACCAAAAGCGGTATCGCTACCGACACCTTGACAGGGACTAGTAGCGTGTTAGCATTTCTAGGTCCTCGCAGGGACGTTCCGGGAGAGAGATGACCAAAGAAAAAGTTAAGTGCCCTGACTGTGACCAGATGTTTTATCCCTCCGGTCTAGGGCCTCACCGCAAGACGCATAAACCGGAAGTAAAAAAGGTTGGATCCACCACCGTCTACAAGCGGCTTGTGGGGGAGTTTCCCTGTACCGTCGAGGGCTGCACCTTCGTCGGCAAGTGGCAGGGAGGGCTGACCAAACACATGCGTACCCACAAAGCAGTCAGAAGGAGCAAGTCGATTGCAAAATTCCCCACAGAAATCGAAGTTAGTCACAACGGAGTCAGCCAAGAAAGCCACTTTGTTGCAAATGGTATCGCCGAAGCCACCCTCGCCCTTGCCCTCGGCCGATTCCAGGGACTTTGCCAAAGCATGGCGTTTGAGTTCGATATTCCTCCAAAGTTGTTTTACCCAAAGGCTCGCAGAGCTTATTTACCGCACGCAAGTACGGTAATCACATCGGGGTGCCCTGCATCTGCCCCCGCTGCGATGAGCGCCCGCCGCGTTACATTAAGCCCTGGAACCGCTGGCGCTGGATGGCGTTTCACGAGATGACGAGGCACAAAGGAGGTCGCTGATGTGCTTACCCATTGGACCCGGAGTGAAGATTGAGCGCGAGTGGACCCACGCCGGGCTGAACTGCGCGGTGACCCTGACCAGCTACGGTGCCCACCGCTGCGGCTACGTGCGGGTCCCGCCCGGGCACCCGCTGCATGGCAAGGAGTTCATGGCCGATCCTCCGAATGGAGTCGACATGCTCGAGGTCCACTGCGGCATCAACTTCTCCGAGATTGAGCCCTGCGCCCACGACGACGGAACCGGGTGGTGGTTCGGATTTGACTGCGGCCACGTAGGCTATGACCGGAAGTTCGACCCGGACGTGGACGTAGAGAAGATGAGCGAGGTCGGCCGCGGGGTGTTCGAGATCTGGAGCAAGTGCTCGTTCTTCATGGAAGGCCACTACTGGCGCGAGGACGAGGTGGCGGCGGAGTGCGAACATCTGGCCGAGCAGCTGGTCGAGGTGACGGAATGCCTGTAGGACCGGGAAAGTACGACCCCGAATGCACTCTGGTCCGCGAGGCAACCGGGGCGGCGCTGGTAGCGGTAATCGTCATGGGCGGCGATCGCGGGCAGGGCTTCAGCGTGCAGTTCAACGCGGACGCATTCGAGGTGGTGGCCCGGCTTCCGGACCTCCTACGCACAATGGCGCAAGACATAGAAAAAAGCATGGGGAACCCGACATGAAAATCACGATGGAATCCACTGACAAAACGATGCTGGTCGACGGAGTAGAGGTGCGGGTGTGGGAAGGCATGGTCGAGGGAACGGGCGGCGGCGTGTGCTACGTCCTTGTACACCGCCTTGTGATACCCACCGCCAACGCGATTCTGGCGTCGCGCGCCGATCAGGAGCTTATCGAGCAGCTGCAGCCGGGGCATCCGGTGAACTTTTGACCGGATTGCTACAGCAGGGTGATCTGGTGCGAGTGCGGAAGCTGGGCACCGCGGACGAATGGTGCGTGTGCCGCGCCGACCTGGTGTCTCCCAACGGCGAGAGCCTAATGCTGGTTCCCTGCGAGGACAACGCGCTCAGGCTGGATGGCGGCATCATGGCGGGCGCGATCGGCGTGGTCATCCGGCGCGGCGGAGCCTTCGAACTGATGACCAAGACCGAACTGGAGATGGAAAAGTATGCCAAGCGAGCGTGAGGTAATCCGCAAAGTCCTCCGCCAGATGGACAACAAGACGCTGGCCGTGCTCAAGAACATGGAGTGCGAGGAGAGCGTGCCCGACACGGAGCCGATGAAGGTGCTGGCGGCCGACGACCCGGGCGGCATCACCGGTTCCAAGCAGGTGCCGGCGACGTGCTGCGGCCGCAAGGTGTGGATCTCGCCCTCGACGCAGGACATGATTGCGCGGCGCGGCAAGCACATGGTCGAGGTGGTCTGTGTGCAGTGCCTCATCGTCCTCATGAAAGAGGCCAAGCGTGAGAAGAACTGACCCGGAGACTTTCGAGCGCAACGCCAATGCTCTGGCCGCGAAAGTAGTTGAGGACCTCGACAGGTTCCGCGCGATGTTCGGTCCCGGGGCAGAGGGCATGATTCGCTGCCTCCTGCTGCTGCACACCCTGCAGGAGACTATGCCGGGATGGGAGCGCATCCCCGAAGCGGTGAAGCTGTCCGGGACCTGGCTCATCCTGGGCTGCCCGGAAACCGAAGAGGAGTTTTTGCGCGCCTATGAGGGAACGACACAATGAGCACGGTGAAGGTCAACGACTACGTGAAGGATGAGGACGGGACGATCTGGTGGGTGTCGGCGCTGGTATCGGACGCCGAGGGAGAACATGCCGTCCTTCTACCGGCTAAGCCCATCATTCGATTCGTGATAGATATACGCGAGAAGCGGGAACGACGCTTAGTCACTGGCCTTCAGGCTTTACAGGAAATTACCGTTACCGAGGCCCTGTGATGCAGACATAATCAGTTTACTAACATTCGTGCTAGTATCCTGCTTATGTCTGACTTTAGTGATTCTGTCTTGGACCGTGTAAAAGAGATTCTTAGCAACTGTCCCTGCCCTCCAAAACGTCACGCCCTCACCGTTGAAGGTGAAGGCGACCTTGACCTCATGTCGTGTTTTAAGCAGTGTTTTCGGTGGATCTTCAGGCAATAAAGGGCTGGCGCTTCGGCGCCGGCCCTGTTTTCCGGAAACCGGAATTACCGCGGCTGTCAGGGGTTCATCATCCTCCACGCGTCGAGGGCCAGCTGCGCCGCCTGGCGCTTGGTGAGTTCCCGGGGGATCGTGCCTCGTGCCGCCGTAGCAGCTGCACTCCTTGAGGACGTGCGCTGCGGAGCCCGCGGTGAGCCGGAACAGGCACTCCTGATGCGCTGGCTGCCCGTTCAGACTGCCCCACATCTCCTCCTTGGTCACTTCCTCCTCGCAGTGCCCGCAGATCATCATGGCCGCTCCTTCGGCATGTTGAAGGCGTTTTTCTTGCCGTCCACTCCCTCTTTCCACGTCCGGCCGCGTTCCAGCCAGCGGATGAGCTCGCCGACGTTGCCCTTGGCCCTGCGGTAGAGCTCGACGTCATCCTCCTCGTAGGCAAACAGGACGCTGAAGTTTTCCGGGTGGAGCGGAGGCGGCAGGAGGCCGCCGGCCAGCGTCGACTCGAGGGTGATCGGGTCGGCCTTCTTCATGCGGTCGAGGTTGTCCTTCTCCATCGTGACGACGAGCAGAGAGCGCCCCTTGAAATTGAGCATTAGCATCAGCATGCAGCAGCCTCCTTGGGAGCGTTCAGGTAACGGTAAGCGGTCTGCCGGGTGACGCCCAGGTCCCGCGAGGCCACGGTCAGCGGAACCCCGCTGGCTACGCGGCGGCGCATCTCTTCCACCTGTTCCGGCTTCAGCGCCTTCCCCCGGCCGCCCTTGTAGACGTTGCCCCTCTGCTTCGCCAGGGCGATACCCTCGCGCTGGCGCTCGCGAATGAGGTCACGTTCGAACTGCGCGAAGGCTCCCATGATGGAGAGCAGGAGGTGGCTCATAGGCGAGTCGTCTCCGGAGAATTCCAGATTCTCTTTTACGAACTTCACGCGGACGCCCTTCTGCGTCAGGGTGAGTACGAGCTTGCGCAAGTCATCGAGGTTGCGCGCCAGGCGGTCGAGGGAGTGGACGGCGACCACATCTCCCTCGCGGACGTAGGCCATCATGGCGACGAGCTGAGGCCGCTTGGTGTCTTTGCCGCTGGCCTTGTCGACGAAGCGGCGGTCGAGGTCGATGCCCTCCAGCTGGCGCTGCTCGTTCTGGTCGAGGGTGGAGACGCGGAGGTATCCGACGAGTTGGCCTTTACGTTCGGGCATCTTCCTCCTCCTTCACGCGCCGGTTGAACTGTTCCAGGCGGGTATCTATCGCGACGGGGTTGGGGAAAACGACGACGTTTTCGGGGAGGAGTTCAGGCATGAGGTCGTCTCCGAGGTCTTCCTGTGACGCATTAGGGTCTAAGGGAATGTGCATATATGTAACAATAGCACAAATAGTAAGCCTAAGCGTTACGCCTTCCTGAAAACGAGCATGTAATTGTAGGGGTGTACCCAAAAGCTACACGTCACCATCCCGTCCAGTCGAAGATGCCACGCAGAAGCAGGTACATTCCCACCAGAATGACAAGGCCCACCGTTGCTAGACTAGCCGTCTCTTTGATGTTCATGCTCCACCTCTCCAGAACAGAGGCCCACCCAAAGGTGAGCCCCCTTTTTCTACCTGCTAGGCCACGCCTCAACCCGACGTGCCTCGCCATTCCCAGCCGCACCTCACCAGCCGTACCCTGCTGGACCCAGCACCGCCGTACCCGGTCTTACCGCACCCAACCTGACCGCACCTGCCATGCCTCGCTCGACCTCGCCCGACCAGGCCATGCATTTCCACGCCTCGCCAGCCGTGCCACTCCATACCCAGCAATGACCTGCCGCGCAGCGACGTACCGCTCCGAGCCTGCCATGCCATGCCACTCCCGGCCCGACCTAGCTGCACCAAGTCCTTCCGTACCACGCCTGCCTCGCCACAACACGCCATGCCCGACCTAACCGCTC
>Ga0070682_100001878_pt1 | contig 11732 bp, 11 predicted proteins | sample KBSC63LmetaG_FD_64668 | JGI IMG/M metagenome (GOLD analysis project Ga0070682, IMG submission 64668) | Corn rhizosphere microbial communities from Kellogg Biological Station, Michigan, USA - KBS C6-3L metaG | ecosystem: Host-associated > Plants > Roots > Rhizosphere | place: USA: Michigan... | reverse complement strand
CACCGACCGCTCCGTCGTCCTCGTCTCCGACCCCGCCAAGCCACGGAAGTCGCGGATGAGCGACCGTCAGCAGATCCGCAAGAACGAGGCCGCCGGATACGAGATCTCCTCGCTCCCGGGCCCCGATGTCGACGACGCCGTGCTCGACGGATTCCTCGCCGTCTACACCGAGACGATGCGGGCGGTCGACGCCGCCGAGCACTACTTCTTCGACGCCGACTACTTCCGAACGCTGCTCGCCTCGCCGCTGAGCTGGCTGATCACGGCCACCGCGCCGGAGGGCGGATGCGCCGCCGCCGCGCTCGTCGCCCGCAGCGACGGCTTCCTCCACTACTACCTCTCCGGCACCGCTGACGCGCACCGCCGCCGTGCCCCTTCGAAGAACCTGATCATCGCCGCCACCGAGCTCGCCGAGGAGCGCGGGCTGCCGCTGAACCTCGGCGGCGGCGTCCGCCCCGGCGACGGCCTCGAGGAGTTCAAGCGCGGCTTCGCCAACACCGAGCTGCCCTTCCGGACCCACGAGCTGATCTGCGATCCGGCCGCCTACGCCGAGCTCAGCGCCGGTCGCGAGGACGACGGCTTCTTCCCGCTCTACCGGCGGTAGCGCAGTGATGCACGCCGCACGCGCCGGCTAGTCGATCTTGTGAGCGACCTTGCGGCGGATCTTCGGGACGAGCCGGTTGAGGGCGGCTCCGGCGCAGGCGGTGTAGTTGGTGACGCCGTGGTAGATGATCGTCTTCACCTTGACCCGCTGGCCCTTCGGAGTCCGCTGGCTCGGGCCGCCGGTCGACAGCAGGTGCGTGCTGCCGCGGCCGGGGACGCCGGCCAGGCCGAGCTTCCAGGAGAGGTAGCGGATCAGGCCGCGCTGCAGCTTCCGCGACGGCTTCTTGCGGGTGAAGTCTCCGATCGCCGCGACGCCTGTCGTCTGCGCGTTCACCCCCTCGGCCTGGGCGCCGACCACCGGCCGGGCCATGCCGCCGGCGCGGCCCTGGTAGATGTTGCCGAAGCGGTCGACGAGCGCGTTGTAGCCGATGTCGTTCCAGCCGTTGCCGTTGCGGTGGAAGCGGCAGATCCCGAGGACGATCCCCGGCGCCTCCGCCTCCGAGTAGCGGTTGGTGCTGACCGTGTGATGGATGACGCCGGCCTTGATCCGCCCCATCTCCGGCCGCGTCCGCGGCTCGCAGCCGCCGGGCTTCTGCTTCGCGCCCCACTCGCGGCGGGTGATCCAGTCCGGCTCGCGCGTCGCCGCGGTCGCCTCGGGGATCCCGGCCGAGGCGAGCGTCACGACGGCCGAGTTGACGGCGCCGCGGAGGCCGTTGAGAAGACCGCCGGCGAAGCTCGTGTCGCCGCTGACGTTGACGTAGTGGAGCTCGCCGCGGATCGGGCGGTTTCGGCTGCGGATCTGGACCTCGTCGCTGCCGCCCGTGTAGACGGGGTCGCCGTTGTCGGTCTCGACCCAGCGCGACCAGTCACCGCCACCCTCGCGGGCGCGGAACTCGAAGGCGTGCATCTGGCCGGCGATCCCGACGAGGTCGAACCGGTGGGGGGCGGTGATCGGCTCGGTCCGGTAGAGCACCGGGCCATCGGCGCCGTAACCGCCGCGACCCGCGGCACGCTCGACGGCCCGCGGCGTCGCCGCCCGCAGCTTCTTCGCGCCCGGCAGCGGCTGGCTGAAGTCGACCGCGGCCGGCCGGAACGGCTGGGTCGAGAGCGCCGGTGCGACCGCCCAGACGAGGACACCCGCGAGGGCGGCGATCGGAAGGGTGAGAAGGAGGGTGCGGCGGCGTCGAGTCATCCCAGAGGGGCTGCGTGTAGGTCTAACAGACCGAAACACCGCCCCGGTCCGTTACTACCGCCTGGGTCAGATCACCCAGGAATCGGCATCTAGAAAGGGATGGCCTCGGGGCCGCGGCCCCGGTAGGCGTCGCGGAAGTCGCGAATCGCGTCCAGCGTCGCGTCGCCCTCGAAGGTCTTGCAGCCCATCAGCTGCGTCCACGCAGTCGTCGCGACCTCGTACGGCATGTCCGGGTTCGGGAAGAGGTCGACGCCGGGGCGATCGGCGTCGAAGACGCCCTTCAGCGCGAGCTGGTCCGCTTCGGAGAGGTCGGGGCTGTACATGATGATGATCCGCCCGTGCTCGAGCGAGTGAACGAAGGTGCCCGGGCTCGGATAGTCGAGGAAGGCGCCGTCCGCCAGCGGGACCGGGTAGTGGTCGCCCGAGGTCGGCGGGTTCGTCCCATACTTCGGCAGGTCGTCGGTCTGGGGGTCGAGGTGGGTGCTGCCCTCGTCCTTGAGGTTGAGCCGCAGATCGCAACCGGCTGCCTTCGCGGCGGCGGTCAGGTCGCCGTTCTGGACATCGGGCGGCGGGGTGCCGACCCGGTCGTCGACGCGGATGCCCTCGGGCACCTTGCCGCCGAACTCCACGTTGACGTTGTCGCCCGCGGCCTCGGCGCTGCCGTCGCCGGAGTCGCCGCCGCCGGCCAGCGCGATCACGAGCCCGGCGACGATCACGAGGGCGAGCACGCCGGCCACCACGTAGCCGATCATCAGCCGGCGCCGACCGGCCGACTGCGCCTGGCGTTCGGCGTCGAGACGCTCCTGGCGGAGGCGCTCCTTCTCTTCCTTGCGGCTGGCCACGAGCGCGGAAATGTAGCGGAACCCCCGCACCCGCTTGCGGGGCCGACACCTGACCTTCGCAACCGTGCTGTTTCACCCGCAACCGGGTCGGGTATGTCGGATGTCGTGATTCGCGGCTTTGGAGAGCAGGGGCGATGAGCGCGGCCGACGAGACGCTCGGGACGATCCGCACCCGGATCCCGGCCCGGCTCGACCGCCTGCCGTGGTCGCGGTTCCACTGGCGCGTCGTCCTCGGGCTCGGCACCGTCTGGATCCTCGACGGGCTCGAGGTGACGATCATCGGCTTCCTGGCGCCGACCCTCGTCGCCAAGGGCAGCGGGATCGACCTGACGAACGGCGACATCGCGCTGGCGGCGTCGATCTACATCGCCGGCGCCTGCCTGGGCGCGCTGTTCTTCGGCCAGCTCACCGATCGCTTCGGCCGCAAGCGCCTGTTCCTGCTGACGCTGCTCCTCTATCTCATCGCCACCGTCGCGACCGCCTTCGCGTTCGCGCCGTGGTTCTTCCTCGCCGCCAGGTTCTTCACCGGCGCCGGGATCGGCGGCGAGTACGCGGCGATCAACTCGGCGATCGACGAGTTGATCCCGGCCCGGGCCCGCGGCCGGGTCGACCTGATCATCAACGGCTCCTACTGGCTCGGGTCCGCCGGCGGGGCGCTGCTGTCGCTGATCTTCCTCGACCAGGCGATCTTCGCCGCCGACGTCGGCTGGCGGGTGGCCTTCGGGATGGGCGCGGTGCTCGGCCTCGCGATCCTGTTCGTCCGCCGCCACGTCCCCGAGAGCCCGCGCTGGCTCTTCATCCACGGCCGCGAGGAAGAGGCCGAGGAGATCGTCGACAGCATCGAGTCCGAGGTCAAGGAGGAGACCGGGGAGCAGCTCGAGGAGCCCGAGGGCGACCCGATCGAGGTCCACCAGCGCCGGCGGATCCCGTTCCGCGAGATCGCACGGACCGCCTTCCGCGTCTATCCGAAGCGCAGCGTCCTCGGGCTCTCGCTGTTCGTCGGTCAGGCCTTCCTCTACAACGCCGTCACCTTCACGCTCGGGCTGACGCTGACCACCTATCTCGGCGTCGCCGAGAACAAGGTGGGGATCTTCTACGCGGTCTTCGCCGCCGGCAACTTCCTCGGCCCGCTCCTCCTCGGCAGGCTCTTCGACACCGTCGGCCGGCGGCCGATGATCGCCGGGACCTACCTGACCTCGGCGGTCCTGCTCGTCTTCGTCGCGATCCTCTTCAACAACGAGTCGTTCAGCGACTGGGGGCTGATCGCCGCGCTCGGCGTCACCTTCTTCTTCGCATCGGCCGGCGCGAGCTCGGCCTACCTGACGGTCAGCGAGATCTTCCCGATGGAGGTGCGGGCGCTCGCGATCGCGTTCTTCTACGCGATCGGCACGGCTGTCGGCGGCATCGCCGGCCCGCTCGTCTTCGAGAAGCTGGCCGCGACGAACGACCCCGGCCAGGTCGCGCTCGGCTACGTGATCGGCGCGATCGTGATGGCGATCGGCGGCATCGTCGAGCTCGTCCTCGGCGTCCGCGCCGAGCAGCAGCAGCTCGAGGACATCGCGACCCCGCTGACGGCGGAGGCGGCCGAGGGGGAGGAGGCCGAGGCGAAGCCCGGCGACGAGGAGCGAGAGCGGACCGAACGCCGCCATCGCGACCGCGAGTCGCGCAGCCGCCAGGGCCGGGGTCGCTACCGGCTCGGCCCGGGCAGCGCCTCGTACTCGCCGTTCATCGGCTTCCCGGCCCAGCAGCGGCCGGAATGGATCGACGTCGAGGTCGACCGGATCGCCCGCGAGGTCGGCAAGCAAGGCGAGATCGACACGCGGACTCTGGCAGCACGAGTCAGCGCGTCGCGCTGGGGTCCGGGGCGCTACCGCGCGGCGCTTCGCGAGGCGATCGCGGAGGGCGCGATCGTCAGGACCGGCCGCAACCGCGTGGCACCCGCCGGCCGCGCCGACGACAGCGTGGTGGCCGAGAGCGGCGCGGCCGGGACCGGATAGGACCGCTGTGCTCGCCTGCCGGGTGCTCGGGCACCGTCCGCGCTTCCGGACCGAGGGCGCGACCATGATCTGGGATTGCGAGCGCGGCTGCGGAGCGGGCGGCAGCAAGGAGTACCCCTCGCCCGAGACGGCCAGTCGCTACGCCGAGGCGTTCGACCGCGAGGACTCCAGCGACATCGGCAAGCGCCCGCTGCTGTCGCTGCTACCGCTGCGGATGGCCCGCCGCTCCCGCGACCGGAAGACCTGAGCTTGGGAGGGCCGCCGGGGCGTGACCCGGTGGCCGGCGCAGTCGAGCAGCCAGAGGGCTGCGAGTCGCGCGGTTATCTGGCGCCGCGGGCTGCGGCGGTGATCTCGCCGCCGGTCCGCTCCCAGGGCCGGCCGGCCTTGATCGCGCCGAGGATCGCCTTGACCGAGGTCGCGCGGTTGAGCACGAAGAAATGGATTCCGGGAGCGCCGGCGGCGAGCAACTGCTCGCACTGCCGGGACGCGTAGGCGATCCCGAAGGCACGCTCCGCGTCGGGGTCGCCGTCGAGGGCGGCGAGCTGCTCGTCGAGTCGCTCGGGGATCCGCGCCTGGCAGACATCGCAGAAGCGATGCAGGCCGGCTCGCGAGATGATCGGCAGCACGCCGGGGATGATCGGCACCTCGATCCCGGCGTCGCGAACGCGCTCGAGCCAGTCGAAATAGACGGCGTTGTCGAAGAAGAGCTGGCTGATCAGGAACTCGGCGCCGGCATCGACCTTCTCGCGGAGGAAGGCGATGTCGGCCTCGGCCGATGCGGCCTCGGGGTGGATCTCGGGATGGCAGGAGGCGCCGATGCCGAATCGCGCCGACGCTTCGCGACCGCGGATGAAAGCGGCCAGCTCGGCCGAGCTGCGCAGGCCACCGGGCGGCGACTGGAAATCGGGTTCGCCGCGCGGCGGGTCGCCGCGCAGGGCGAGGACGTTGTCGATCCCGGCCGCGTCGAGGCGGTCGAGGATCGCGTCGAGGCCCTCGATCGTCTCGCCGACGACGCTGAGGTGCGCCATCGTCTCGATCCCGTAGTCGCGCTTGAGCCGGGTCGTGACCTCGACCGTCCCCTCGCGGGTCGAGCCGGCCGCCCCGTAGGTGACGGAGACGAACGACGGCGCGAGCCGGCCCAGGTCTTCGACGCTCGCGAACAGCTCCTCGACGCCCTCGCTCGTCTTCGGCGGGAAGAACTCGAACGAGAAGCAGGGCTCGTCGGCGGCGGCGAGGAGATCGGGGATTCGCATGGCGCTGAATCGTAAGGGGCCCAGGCCGATATTGATTAGGGTGCCGCAATGGCCGCAGGGGTCGAACCGGGCAGCGCCGGAACGGTGATCTTCTTTCCCGAAGGCGCCTTCGGACCGACCAACAACTGCATCGGCATCGCCGACGTGATGCGCCACCGCGGCTGGCGGGTCGTCTTCATCGCCGAGGAGTCGTTCGCCGGGACCTTCGTCGAGAAGGGATTCGAGGAGCGGCTGATGCGGCTCGGCCCGCCGCCCGAGCAGGAGGAGGACGCCGGCCAGTTCTGGAAGGACTACATCCGCGAGACCGCGCCGGTCTTCCGGAAGCCGACGATCGAGCAGCTCGAGGGATTCATCGCGCCCACCTTCGAGGCGCTGATCGACGGAGCCCGCTACGTCGACGAGCGGCTCGTCGAGATCATCGACGAGGTCCGCCCGGACGTGATCGTCGAGGACAACGTCGTCTCCTTCCCGGCCCTGCCGGCGAGCGGGGTGCCGTGGGTGCGGATCGTCTCCTGCAACCCGGCCGAGATCAAGGACCGGGACGTGCCGCCGGCCTTCTCGGGCTATCCGGTCGCCGACCGGGGCGGCTGGGACGCCTTCCGGGAGGAATACCGGCGGGTGATCCGGCCGCTGTACGAGCCTTTCAACGAGTTCTGCCGCGAGCGCGGGGCGCCCGAGCTGCCCCCCTTCGAGCTGATCCACGACTCCCCGGACCTCAACCTCTGGCTCTATCCGGACGCCGTCGACTACAGCCGCGCCGACCCGCTGTCGGGGATCTGGCGCAACCTCGAGTCGTGTGTCCGCGACACCGACGAGCCGTGGCGGCTGCCGGACCGGCTCGCGACGGACGAGCTCGGAGGGCAGCCGCTCGTCTACCTCAGCCTCGGCTCGCTCGGCTCCGGCGACGTCGGCCTGATGCGGAAGCTGATCGACGAGCTCGCCGACGCGCCCTATCGCGTGATCGTCTCGATGGGGCCCCAGCACGCCGAGCTCGAGCTCGCGCCGAACATGGCCGGCGCCGAGTTCCTGCCGCAGGTCTCGCTGCTCCCCGAGGTCGATCTCGTCGTCACCCACGGCGGTAACAACACGGTCACCGAAGCCCTTCACTTCGGCAAGCCGATGGTCGTCCTGCCGCTCTTCTGGGACCAGTACGACAACGCGCAGCGGATCGACGAGACCGGCTTCGGCAAGCGCCTCGACACCTACGCCCACGATGGCGGTGATCTGACCGGGGCGATCGACGAGCTGCTCGCCGACGCCGGGCTCGCCGATCGGCTCGAGCGCGTCTCCGAGCACCTCGCGGGGGTCCGCGGGACCGAGCGGGCGGCGGAGCTGATCGCCGCTCACGGGTAGCCGCGCCGCGGTGGCCTCGGACGAGCGGCAGCGGGCAGCGGTCGCGGCCGAGCGCGAGGAGAGCTTCCTTCTCGCGGTCCCCGAGAAGCGGCTCCTGCGCTGGCTCGCCGGACGACTGCCGCGCTGGATCCTGCCCGACGACATGACCGCGATCGGCGTGGTCGCGGCGCTGGCCGTGGCGGTCGCCTACCAGCTCTCCAACGACGGCAACGGCTGGCTCTGGGCGGCGAGCGCCCTACTCGTCGTCCAGTGGATCGGCGACTCGCTCGACGGAACCCTCGCCCGCGTCCGCGGGATCGAGCGACCGACCTACGGCTATTACCTCGATCACCTCGTCGACGCGATCGCAACGGCGGCGATCGGGATCGGCCTCGGGCTGAGCCCGTTCATGCTGCTCTCGGTCGGGACCCTGATCGTCGTCGCCTATCTGATCCTCTCGATCAACGTGTACCTCGAGAGCTTCGCCTTCAGCCGTTTCAGCATCGGCTACGGAAAGATCGGGCCGACCGAGATCAGGCTCATCCTGATCGCTCTGAACACGCTGCTGGCACTCGACCTGGTCGGCCTCGACTTCCACCTCGCCGGCCTCGACTTGACCGTCTTCGACCTCGTCGGCCTCGCGATCGCGGCGACGATGATCGCCCTCCTCCTCGCTCGCTCGGCCCGCAACCTCCGCGAGCTCGCCGAGCGCGAACCGGCGGCGTCGCGCAGCGGAAGCCCTCCCCCTCGTTAGACCGGGCCGGGAGGGGCAGGCCCAGGACCGCGCTTTCAAGATTCCCCGCTGCAATAGGTTTTGGGGCCTGCCGGCCCGGGCTCGCCAAGCTCAGCCGCTGCGCGACGCCGGGGTAGGGTGAGCCGGTGAAGTTCGGCCTGACCATCTTTCCGACCGCGGAGACGATCCAGCCCGCCGCCATGGCGCGCCTCGCCGAGTCGCACGGCTTCGAGTCGCTGTGGTTCCCCGAGCACACCCACATCCCGGTCAGCCGCGACACGCCGTATCCGGGCGGCGGCGAGCTGCCGGACGAGTACGCGCGGATCTACGACCCGTTCGTGGCCCTGACCGCCGCAGCGGCGGCGACCGAGCGGCTCCTCGTCGGCACCGGCATCTGCCTGATCGTCGAGCGCGACCCGATCACGACGGCGAAGGAGGTCGCCACGATCGACCGCCTATCCGGCGGGCGTTTCCTGTTCGGCGTCGGCGCCGGCTGGAACCTCGAGGAGATGGCGAACCACGGGACCGACCCGCGAACCCGCTTCTCGCTGATGCGCGAGCGGATCGAGGCGATGAAGGAGATCTGGACCCGCGACGAGGCGTCCTACCACGGCCGCCACGTCGACTTCGACCCGGTCTGGTCCTGGCCGAAGCCCCTCCAGCGCCCGCATCCGCCGATCCTCGTCGGCGGCAACTCGGGCGGTGCCCTCGACCGCGTCGTCGCCCTTGCCGACGAGTGGATCCCGAACCCCGAGACCCGGCTCCGTGAGCTGCCCGACCGGATCGCGGACCTCCAGGAGCGGGCCAGCGCCGCCGGGCGCGGGCGGATCCCGGTCACGTTCTACGCAGTCAAGCCCGAGGCCGAGGCGTTGCGGCGGTTCAGCGCCGCCGGGGTCGACCGCGCCGTCTTCTACCTCCCGCCGGCGCCGGCCGAGCAGGTCGAGCCCTACGTCGAGCACCTCGCCGGCCTCGCGGCGGAGGTCGGGTAGGGCGCGGTGTCGGCGTGGTCCGTTCCCTGGTCTTGACTGCGGGCTGCGTGCTCGTCGCGTGCGGCTGCGGCGGCGACGAGTCGGACGATGGCGGCACCGGGGCGACGGCTCGGGTCGCTGAGCGCACGAGCGGCGACTACGCGTTCGTCACGACCTGAGCCGCGAGGGCGAGTACGCCGTTGTCGTCCGTCATAGGCTTGAGCCCGGCAGTGGTGGCTGCCAGGTGACGACTCGCCGCGCGGCTGAGCCCGCTTCCTGAACGCATTGGGCGTGATTTCTCCACCATGCGGGGCTGATCCCGCCCACTGACGTCGGTACTACTTCAGCTGTCGTCTCAGGATCTTCCCCGAGGCCGACTTCGGGATCGCCTCGATCCGCTCGAGCAGGCGGATCTTCTTCTGCGGCGAGACCTTGGCGGCGACGAACTCGAGGATCTCGTCGTCCTCGACCTCGCCGGCGCAGACGACGAAGGCCTTCGGGAGCTCCCCCGCCTCCTCGTCGGGAACGCCGATGACCGCGCAATCGGCGACCGCCGGGTGGGTGATCAGGATCGCCTCGAGCTCGGCCGGAGGCACCTGGAAGCCCTTGTACTTGATCAGCTCCTTGAGGCGATCGACGATCGCGAAGTAGCCGTCGTCGTCGACCTCGGCGACGTCGCCGGTATGCAGCCAGCCGTCGGCATCGATCGTGTGCCTGGTCGCCGACTCGTTGTTGAGATAGCCGGCCATCACCTGCGGGCCGCGGATCAGGAGCTCGCCGCGGCGGCCGTCCTCGCGGGTCTCGGGATCGACCACCCGCGTCTCCGTGCCGGGCACCGGGAGGCCGATCGTCCCGGCCTTGATCCGGTCGGGCTCGATCGGGCAGACGTGGGTGACCGGACTCGTCTCGGTCATTCCGTAGCCCTGGACGGTGGCGACGTCGAGCCGCGTCGAGACGGCGTCGGAGAGCTCGGCGCCGAGCGGGGCGGCCCCCGACATGATCAGCCGCAGGCTCGAGAGATCGGCGCCGTCCACGGCCGGATGCTTGGCGAGCGCGAGGGCGATCGGCGGCACGACGTTGGCGATCGTCACCCGGTGCTCCTCGATCAGGCCGAGGAACTGGTCGAGGTCGAAGCGCGGCATCGTCACGATCGGCGCGCCGTTGTGGAGGCCCATGTTCATGATCACGGTCTGCCCGTAGATGTGGAAGAAGGGCAGGACGCCGATGACGACGTCGTCGGGCTCCATCCGGATCACCTCCTCGCTCTGGAGGACGTTGGCGACCAGGTTGCGATGGGTCAGCATCACGCCCTTGGGCAGGCCGGTCGTGCCGCTCGAGTACGGGATGGCGGCGAGGTCGCTCGCCGGGTCGACGACGATCTCCGGCGGAGCCGCGCCCTCGCCGATCAGCTCGGCGAGCGTCGGCTCGCCGCCCTCGCTCGGGCCGACGACGACCACGTCGCTGATCCCGGCGTGCTCGGCGGCGGCCTTCGCCGTCTCCAGGAACGGCGCCACCGTGACGACCATCTTCGCGCCGGAGTCGCTGAGCTGGTGGCCGAGCTCGCTCTCGGTGTAGAGCGGGTTCGCCGTGGTGTTGGTCGCGTTCGCGCGCAGCACCCCGTGGAAGACGACCGCGTACTCGGGGAGGTTCGGCATGTAGATGGCGACGACGTCGCCGTGCCCGATCCCGCGGGCGGCGAGCGCGCCGGCGAGCGCGTCGACCTGGCCTGCGAGCTCGGCGAAGCTGATCGTCCTCCCGGTCGGGCCGTCGATCAACGCCGGACGGTCGCCGAACTCGGCGGCCCCGGCCAGCGTGAACGTGGCGAGGTCGACGTCGGGGATCTCCGGCGCTGCGGGCGTCTCGGGGGCGGTCAAGCGGTCTCTCCTCCTGCTCTCCGTAGGACTTCCGCAGCGAGCCTATCGGTCCCGCGCTTGACAACTGCACTACCGTATAGTGGTGAATGAACCGATCGAATGATCGATCCGATGAAACGCCCAAGGAGCCGACCGTGACCCTGCCAACCCCGATTCCGATCGAGCTCGCCGAGATCATCGCCGAGCGACTGCGGGTGATCGGCGATCCCAACCGGATCCGGATCCTCGACCAGCTCCGCGAAGGTGAGGTCTCGGTCACCGAGCTGACCGACCGCCTCGACACGAGCCAGCAGAACGTCTCCAAGCATCTCGGCGTCCTCCACAACGCCGGCATCGTCAGCCGCCGCAAGGAGGGAACGAGTTCGCTCTACAGCGTCGCCGACGAGGGGGTCTTCGACCTCTGCGAGCAGGTCTGCGGCGGCCTGCAGGACCGCTTCGCCGAGCTCACCGAGATGGTCGGGGGGCGCTCGTGAGCGCCGCATGCGAGAAGCCCAGCGCCACCACGGCCGCCGGTCGGAGCGAGCGCTGGCCGCTCGAGCGGGTCCTCTTCGCGATCGCCGGCACCGTCGTACTGATCGGCGCCCTGCTATCGGCGCTCGTCAGCCCGTGGTTCCTGCTTCTGATCGCCTTCGTCGGCCTCAACCAGTGGCTCTACGTCCTCGCCGGCGACTGCCCGATGTCGCTCCTGCTGACCCGGGTCTTCCGCCTCCGCAAGCTGGTGACCCGGTGAGCGCCGCCGCCGGCACCACGCCCGCCGCCGCGGCGGAACCGGGTCCGAAACGACCCGAGGACGGACCCGACGCCCGGCTGCACCGGCTCGGCCGCCTGGGGCGGCTGGGCCGGTGGGCGGCCGATCATGCGCGAATCGTCTTCGCCGCCTGGGCGGTGCTCGCCGTCGGGCTCGGCATCTTCGCCCCGAAGGTCGAGCACGCGCTCTC
>Ga0070682_100001876_pt1 | contig 11733 bp, 9 predicted proteins | sample KBSC63LmetaG_FD_64668 | JGI IMG/M metagenome (GOLD analysis project Ga0070682, IMG submission 64668) | Corn rhizosphere microbial communities from Kellogg Biological Station, Michigan, USA - KBS C6-3L metaG | ecosystem: Host-associated > Plants > Roots > Rhizosphere | place: USA: Michigan... | reverse complement strand
TTAGGAAATTAACCTTCCACTCTGCTAGGGGAATCGAACCCCCCGGTTAAAAATATCATATTATAAGTTATACTTCACTATGGTTAAGTACTCACCAGGTTAGAATAATTTATAAGCCAGCCAGTAATTGAATCACGAGGTTTTTCGGGTACATTAACTCTTTTACTTTCCATATAACATTAGAGAATATTCTACCTTATCCTTCTAAAGCTATTCGGTAAAATTTATTGCAACTACGGACTTTAGAATCTTCGTTAAAGTGCTGATACCTGAAGCATAAATTCACCTGATACCCAAACCTGTACTAATAATTTTGAGGTAACGTAGACTACCAATCATTACGATTTATTACCTGGTTTGAATTAATTCATACATGGACTATCTAACTTTTACCCTTAAAGTTCCTACCTATTTAATTTGACAAGCTTACTAATCGAGTCCCATAAATAAACTTTAAGGGCTATCAGGGTGGTGGATACCGATTCCACGCTCTCCGCGTCCCAAACACGGGATTTTTCCATTAAACTACACCCTGTAAACCATTCTTAAACCAACTCAACTATTATTATTAACTAAGTAAATATACTATAACAAATTGATCCTAAATATTACTAGTCCAACTGAGGCGGCAACTTATTTTATTTATATTACTGTTGAAGGGATTCGAACCCTTAGTCAACGGATTAAAAGTCCGCGGCTTTACCGTTAAGCTACAACAGTTAATTTATAACCTTATTTCCTACTTACTTTTTTTAGCTAAGTCGTTCGAGGGTTACCTCCGAAGGGACTCGAACCCTTAAATAACAGGTTTAGAGCCTGCTGACTGTAACCAATTCGTCTACGGAGGCATTAATATTAAAAGATCCCTGTTGATACTACTAATAAGCCTAATAACTTGTGAATATATGTAGGCTTTAACGATTCGTAGACTCATACCCATGAAGCTAAAACTATTTGGTTACCAGATTATACTGAAAGCGATAGGACTCGAACCTATATTGACAATGTCATTGATTTACAATCAACTCCCTAACCATTCGGGCACACTTTCTTTAAATAACGGCCACCTCGCCCAACTAAATTCTACAAGCTCCGTGGTGTATTCTCTTACCTACATGTGACTCTTAATTCTTCTTAACAAAGCCCACAGGATATTGATTTTCAGTACCCAATCGAGGGCGGGAAAGATATATCCTGTGGTCTTATCTGGAAAATAAGACATATATTACTAGATGTAATCAAATCCTAATGCGATGTAGAATTAAGTTTAAAAACGACGTTACCGCTAATCAAGATTATTAGGCTTAAGGGAACCTCAGCTTAATACAAAGCCGAAGTGAGCCAAGGGAGTTTTGAGTCAATCCCTTACGAGTTGGTTTAAGTGGAGAGGGGATTCGAACCCCTTATCATAGTACCAAAAACTATTGCCGTACCTATCTGGCTCCTCCACTAAGACCTCCCAGGAACCCTGTTAGTTACATGTTCCTTATACACTGCCAGTCAGTTCTTTATCTACTAACCGGAACTCTTGGGCTTCTGGCTCCCAGCATTCTTTGTTAGGTGAACCTATATCGGCAACTAAGTTTTTAGGGGCGGAGGAAGTCGAATCCTCATTGATGACTTTGGAGATCACAGCTCTACCATTAAACTACACCCCTTTAAAGTAATAATCTCGTTAAAAGCTGGGCCGCACACACCAATTATATGGTTACCTAATCTATACTATGCCCGCTTCTTTGTTGGCAAGACGGATTATTTGTGATCCGCGGTACCTTCTCCGTCCTTATTGAATACGCCGAGAATTATTATTAACCGGTATACTGACAACACTTAAGGAAGCTACAGAATCACAACTTACAAAGAAGGTTGCTGGTTACTAAAAATAGCCATATTAATGGTATCAAAAGCAATGTCCACGCTAAATCAATATTAGCAACTTATCCGCGAGGTGAGATATTACAAAGAAGGAGCCGGTTAACCCAACAAAGAAGCGGGTTGACAAAGTGGATTTAGGAGCCGCGTATATTTTGTAAATGTTGACCGTCACTAGGTAGGCCGGGCCGAAATTGTAGGCCCTCGATTAATAACCATACAATATCACAAAGCTTATAAGACTTAATTAGAGAAGTTTATCACTAAGGTTTGGTTTATATCTCATAGCCCCCCCAGGAATAATAAACGGACTAACTAAAGAAACTAGATGTGACATAGAACCCGTATAAACTCTAATATTATACTGATGTGGGGTTGTAAAAGGCAGGGTCTTTCGATTAATTGGCCGGGTACCCTTCTTAGTAAGGTAAGCTTACAACCCGCTTAATTCACTTTGTTGAAGGTACAAGTTCCGCGGGGAATAAGTACAATACTAATTAAAATTAGTTTGTAATACTTTAATTAATAACTGAATTTCTTTCTCAGAAAAACTTTGGGTGTTAAGCTCCAGTAATACGACATTAATGGTCAAATTTAGCATTACCATCATCCATAATCCAAAAAGCAAGACCTCTCCCAGGACGCTGTTAATAACTCCCCAATATTTTCAGGGACAACTTTAACACCAGAAAATGCTACATAAAAAAGATTATACTACTCAGTAATAGCAGGATAAGCAAGTGTTGAAAATCTTCTTTGAGAGAAGGCCCCTGAATGATAAACCCTATCAGGATATTCGACCCGAACTAAAAAGGTAAGCTTACCAATCGAGTACCAGGTCTCACAACAAAGAAGCGAAGGTCATACCTTAACAAATTAGTGAAGGTTCCACGATTAATTTTAAAACATTGTTACTTAAGTAAAGTAAAGAGGACCGGGCCAGTAGAATTACCAGTTGCCTACGTATTTATTCCGGAGGGCCTAAGGATAGAAAGATTTAATTCTATCAAAGGTTCCGGGTAACACAGGTCCTACGTAGTTCTTATTAACGGATTAGGCTAATCAAGCATAATCTTCAAGCGGCCTTCTTTGTACTTGACTAGCTATAACAAATAAGGGGTTATTAACTACCCCAGTAATAGACTAAGCAAAAGATTAATAACCAAACAATATCACAAAGATGTAAATAAATAATTGAAGTATCTAAAACTAAAGCGTGTTCAGTAGTTACTGAATCGGCCCAAATACGATATGTTGCAACAGCAATATAAATAAAACAAACAATCATGTGCTAGCAATGCTAGCCTGTAAGTGCGTAAAAGGTGGAACCATAAGCACTATCAGAAATAGTGAATCCCCCCCAAGTATACTCAACAGCTTGGACACCTAAGAAGATTGCAATAAATACTAATCCAATCATTAAACCTAATATAGCATTAACTTTATGTCCGTATAAAAAGCAGTGATGACCGTAAGTTGCTACAAAGCCAGAACCTAATAACTAAATACTATTAAATAAAGGTAAACCAAGATAATCAATTACATTAATACCTAAAGGAGGCCAAACTGCTAATTCAACAGATGGGTTTAAAGAGTTGTGGAACAGAGACCAAAAAAATGAACCAAATAATAAAATTTCAGTTAATAAAAAAATTAAAAAACCAGTCATTAATCCATGACGTACTTTTTCAGTATGGTAACCTGCACGAGCTTCTCTAGCTACATCTCTTAACCAAAGAATAAAAATCTAAACCATATTAGAAATAATTACGATAGTTGCTACCTAATTATTTTCTCCTAAAGTTAACCAATTTACAAGTAATAAAGCCCCTCCCTATAAGGCAAAGGACATTAAAATAGGCCAAGGTGATACATCAACTAAATGATAAGGATGTGTAGTATTGATCCAACGACCTTTAAGGTTCGTGGAAGCCATACCGCTGTGATAAATAGAAGGGGTTGTCTAGCGAGTAAAGTTAAACATAAGTAGTCGGCTGATTATTACCTCCGGAGGTTACCACCATCTTTATAAGGGGTGGCTGGTCCGTAATAGCTCCTAACCAATGCTAAGCTGAGGAGGTAATTGTGTTAACGTTGCGGTTAAGCTAAGACCTTTCGAAACCAATCTAAGTGGGTCACCAGATAGTTCCGGTCTTCTTAATGAATAAACCTAAGGTTTTTCATTTAACACCAGAGAATTCTCTCTGCAAAGAAGGGGCCATCTAGAGTGGCTGATGCTAACCTTAATTTACTTTCGTGCAGTATCATCCCTGAAGATTACTATAAGTACTTATAAGTAGATATGGCAATAAAGTGGAGTCCATGTTTAGCGAAGTAGACGCCCACACATTCTTCTTCGTAGGCCAGCACACTTATAGGCTTGCCACTTATAGACTTAGATAGACCAACCGTACATTAAAACATGAATTGGCAACGTCCAAATGTTCCCACCAGCTGCCTGGGAGGGCTTTATAAGAAGAGAACAGCATCGAAGCAGGCTCAAAAGACTACCTATACCAAGTCTTCCGGTACCAAGCAGGTAAGGACCATCAATTACAAAATGGGTTTAGGCAGCTTTCTTGCGACCGGCCGGTTAACCTTACAAAGTGGGGTTAGCGAAGGATCCTGCGGGTAAGAAAAATCTTATTAACTGAGTGAGGCACCTGATAGGTCAGCGGCACCTATTCTGTTAAGGGCGGGTCCACGATTGGTGTGGGGAGAAGAAAAGAAATTAGTGGAGCTAATGAATTTAGAGTATTTAACAGGAGCAATATAGTATTTTTTATTAATAAATATAGTAGAACTTACAATATACAAGAAGAGTATTACAGAAATTACAGTTAAGAAAGATCCTAATGTAATAATATTGTTAAAACCAATATATGCATCTGCGTAATCAGGAATTCTTCTGGGCTAGCCGTTTAGCGAAATACCTCAGAGATATAAATTTATAATAAATTGAATCATAGCACATATTAATTTATTTTTGAAAACACCCATCTATTTTTATAGAGCCTATTAGCTTTCATAGCTCTACGTACACCACTGTCTTCTCCATTAACAGCTGCTACGGCATCTTTAAATTTTGAATAAACAGTTACCGTATTTTTTAAAATATCAGTGACTTCATAAGATACAAAATTACCTTTGACAGGTGTAGGTGTCTAAGGATGTTTAACCCTTTGTGTAGTTTTATTGGTAGCTCTAGTACTTAATTTGGTAAATTTAAATTTACCTAAATAAGGTACTACTGACCCACCTTTAAGGTGTTTACGAACACCCCCTGTTGAACCCCCTATAGCTCTAACAGCATCAATAAAAGCACCATAATAAGTAATTGAACCGTCAACTATATTTTCAACTTGATAAGGTTGGCCCCTGTACGGTTTTTAATTTGTTGAGCAAGAAATTCTTCTGATTTTTCCCTCATTGATAAGATAGAACTCATAGCCTACATACGTTCACTCATTAATAATTTAGTTTCTTCTGTATGTTTTTTACCGAAAAAAGGGTTTCGATCCGCAGCAAGTGAAGCATTTTAATAGAATTTAAAACAAAGTCACATGTATTAATATAATAAAATTCCATCAAACCCATATAGTCAATAAAGAGATTAAGATCCTCTTTATCAAAAGTTTGAATTATAATTAAAGAAAAATTATTAACCCCATATTTTAAAAGGGAATTCCAAAAATATGTATTAGTTTTACTATGAAGATGGTGAGGTATTCTTCTCGCAAGATTCACACTTTTACCAATATAAATTTGACCATTAACCAAAGAAACGTAGGCATAAATACCCGCTATATCTTTAAGATTTTGGCGGGCATATTCAATGCCTTCTTTAGCCTCAGCAAAAAAGAGTTCTGGATCATGAGCTAAATTAAATCTTTCTTTAAAAATTGTAACAGAAGGGGTTAAAGGTAGAATACTCATACACATACCCGAGGGATCTTCAATACCCATAAAAAGTTAGTCCAATAAATATCTTAAATTATTATTACTAAAGATCTAGTTAATACATTTTTCTGATCGGGTAAGCTTACGAAGCCATCCAGGTACTAAGAAGGGTCCCGCGGGATAATGTTGGGAGAGTAATCAGACCAGGGGCTAGCAAGCTTACTATTCTGGATATGGGGTTTATAAATTTATATAAATGTGTCCATCCCCTACAATAACTAATTATTTAGAGGTAAAAAAAACTCCTTACTGGGTGAGTTCCTTGATTTATAGCTAAAAAGAAATGGAGAGACAAAATATTAACCAAGAGTTAGTAAAAAGAATTTTTAAAATGGACTAGGACTATAACTTCTTAATATGATATTACAATTTAATTAAGTCTTGTGATTAGTCTCTAAAAACAGCTAAGCTGCTCTGTTGATTATTTAATTCCAACATCTTACAAGATTTGTCTTAAGCCTAAAACCTAGGAAATGCATTGGGAAGAATACAATATTAATAGCAATTAAGAATGTACTGAAATGGATAGCAGCAAATTTTTCATTAATGCTGTAACCAGTTAATTTACCAACCCACATATAGAAACCTGCAAAAATACTCTAAATTGCACCCATACTCTATACATAGTGGAAGTGCGAATTGACCCAATAAATTAATTCCTACCGGACTCGATTGGTAAGCTTACCAATCGAGTACCGGGCCATTGAATTAATTTAAGAGTGAGGACTATTAATTAACACACGCAGGCAATACATGAGTTATTAGCGTTTAGTCTCTAAAATAGGTTTTACAAATCAACCCATTAAGGAATTGTTCCATATTCTCCTTTTTAGCTAATTATTTTAGTCGGCCACGTTAATTACCGACCACGTAATAAGTATCGTGGAGAGCTATATCAATACTTGCATTGGCTAAAATTACACCCGATAAGCCCCCACATGTGAAAAGTATCAAGAATCCTAAAGCAAATAACATTGGGGCATTATAATGGATTTTACCACCATAAAGTGTTGCTAACCAAGAGAATACTTTAACACCTGTTGGTAAAGCAATAATAATCGTTGCGGCTGTAAAGTAACTTCTTGAATCTACATCTAAACCTACAGTGAACATGTGGTGTGACCATACGATAACAAATAATACATTAAAAATCTATATATTATTTACTTTTATTAGACCTAGCACCTCTAGCAGCAGACCAGGGACCGACTGGTCGGTCTTTCATCCAAGAAAAGAATTTAATGTTACGGTTACGTGTGGAATAGGCTTGTTTAGTATGTTTAACATACTCAGCACAAGCCTATCTTACTTTATCAATATATACCAAACCATCCTTAGTTAAATGATAACCCATACACATCATGGAGTAAACTTCAATCCATATAGCTAAAGCGTAGGCCCTGCTAGTATAAATAGGAAACCTAGTAAAATAACCAACCAAAATACCTATAGTATCCCAAACTCTAACAGAATAAGTTCTTTGGTGTGGTAATTTGGCATTAGGACTAGATATACCGCCTACTAAAGGACCTCCTAGCTAATCTTGAATTAATTTCAAAACATTAGAAGTGCCATCTTTGTAAGCACAGGAAACATAGAATGTCAGGCCAACTTGGTAACCAAGAGCATTACGCTCTAAGGGTTAGATAAAACAGATACTTGGAATCCACCATCACCATCTACATACCTACACAACCATGCCTCATCCATGGAAATACTAACTTTAATTGGTAGAGGAGTAATATTAGGGTAATTATATCGGCTATTTAAAACTGCTACTAAATCTAAGTAGCGACCGTAAGAATAATCACTAACTAAGCGACCATTAATATGATATAGAATGTGATAAACAGCAAATGAATTACTAAAAACCAATTTAATACCAGTAGCGTCACTGTAAATTGAACCAAAAGAACCTAATAATCTATTAATCATAGCTAAAAAATAATAATCCATAAATTTAACGTGAAAGACAATACGAGGGTATTTACCTTCGCTAATATAAAATGAAGCATCTGCTTCCATATAGCCTGCTAGGTAATCCCAGGCATCATTTGGAAGACTAGGAAAAATTTTATTAAATAAAATATATATATAAGGAGGATTTAAGGGAGGATTAGGAATCAAAGTACCACTAAAAATTAAAGGAGGTTGGGCTAAAATCAGCTAAAGGACGCATTGGTGGCTAGCTACTTAAAGCTAAAAAATTAGCACAGATTATTTCATTAAAAGAACACCAGGGTAAGTAACCAATAAAAATATTAGCAATAAATATATAAATATGTATTACTTAGACTATTTTATAATATAAATCATCTTGCCACCGGGCTTCGCTTTATTATTGATGATTTTATATTTTCATTGTTTAGTCGTTGAGATAATTTTGTTTATCTAATAGGAGATCTGGTCTAATCGTACTATTATTTCAATGAATTTAAATAGGGCCTAATAACCCTAAAATACCAATACTGACCATTGCGTAGACCATGCCAACTTGCGATTAATACTTAAAAATAAAGATTAGTATTAAATGGACCATATCTTTAAATATTATTATTCAGTAAAACAATGGGATTAATCCCATTTATCCCATTTATCCTAAAAAGATTTCCAAATTTTCCCATTCGCGGATGTTTCAGGGGCAAGATGAAATTTTTTACTTCTTAATTCAAAATAGGTAGAAATTAATTTAAATCTATTTTTTTTAGCTGAATGAGATGGGCAATGAACAAAATAATTATCTAAAAGAGCAAAAATATCTGATTTTTTACTTAATACCCATTTAAAGGATCTACCAGTTGTATTTGTAACAGAAATACCACCACCATATAAAGATACTAAGGGATCTAACAGACTTTTTTCATTATTGGTGGCAGAAATATGTATAGAAGTAGCTTTAGTCGATATATAAACTGAACCATCCGCGTCAAAAAAACCTGATAACCAACCAGAGTGGTATTTTAACCCAGCCGGAGAAGGTAAAATCATAATGATATCATATTTATCACAAATTTTACTTAATTGCTATAATCTAATTGGATTTCTAATTAATCCATTAATATCCTAAATTAAATTAGTTAAGCCAGCTTTATTATGTAAACGATATCTAAAAGATTTTGAACCGGATCTTTCTTTAATAGCACCACCATATTTTTGTTTAATTAAATACTAAGCTTCTTTATCACGTGTTTCAACAGTAATTTCTAAACTAGCATAGCCTTTTTTAGATAATAAAAAACACCCATCACCATCAATTAATCCAGCTAACCATTCCTTAAAGATTCTATCTGAATCTGATTTTGTTATTGGAATAATAGACATAAGAAGGGTTATATCTGAATTGTAACCATGATTATATAAACTTAATAAACTGAATATAATAAATACCACACATATGGCCTCTGAGATTCCTACTAGCATGCTTAATAAACCTATGTTAACAAAATTATAACGCGATACTGAGAAGGGCCAGGAGGCCTTTATGGTACCAACATTGAATTTACAAGAAAAAATATAGCCGGGTGAGTCTTCACCCGCGGTAACGCCAGTAAATTTATAAATTTGCGATAAGGAATGACCGAGCAACTAAGTTGCATATTCCATTATCTTTAGTATATATTTAACCCCTGAAAGGGATTGTGCGTTGGTTATCTGCGGATAATAACATTTATTAGAAGTTGTAACATAACAATTATTAAAAGAGTTAGTATTCTAATAATTAACCTAAAAGGTAATTACTTCCCCGCATTTAGTGTGATGCAATACACAACGTAAAACGTTATGCAAGGGCCAAGATTGACCGAAGATTGGTTTCTAACTGAAACGAGATATAATAGTACTGATTATACCAAACCCAGGAAGAATTAAAATATATACTTCGGGATGCGCGTGGACCATATCTTTATCCACTATAAGAACTCCATTTAGATAAGAAAGCTGACCAGCTTTTACCTAAAACTGAATCCTATGGCTCAGAATGAGCTTTAAGGGATTTAAGTCTATAGTACTCAGTAATAAGGAATACTCTATTTCTTTTAACTGAATAAGGAGGAAATTGATTAAAGTAATCTACAAATGATAGAATACTATCTTTATCCGTAATATACCATTTAAAAGAAGGATATTTACCACGATCAGGGTAAATATAGCCACCAAAGAATTCTTTGTATGGGTAAAGAATATCTGGATATTTATTACTAACTGATATAGACAATTGGTAGTTACTACTAGCATTTAAGGTGATAGTGCCATCGGCATCCCAAAAGCCGACAAACCACCCGTTATCTCTAGTAATAGTTAAAGGATTGATGACAGTTATGCCATAGAGCTCACAAATGCGAGTATATTGAACGATGCGAATAGGATTTCTGATATAACCATTTAAATCTGATACTAAAGCAAGCATGCCTGCTTTATTATGTAAGCGATAGCGTATTGCTTTGACACCAGATCTTAATTTTATAGAACCCCCATAATTTTGTTTAATTTGACTTAAACAAAACTCATCCGCTGCACTCATAGTAATTTCTAAGCTGGCATAACCTGCTTTAGATACTAAGAAGCAGCCATCCCCATCAATCTAACCCCCTAACCATTCCTACCAATTTTTTCTATTCCTTTTATTGGATAACAAACGTATGGCCTCTGAGGTTCCTACTCGTGAGCTTAGCACTTTGGTTACCGGCAGATTATTTCCAGTTAGCATAATTTTTACTAATGAGGAATGATTCAATAACAAAAGTTCTTTTAAACAAACATTTGTATCACTACTTACTACATCAGTATATGCTAAATTTAACAGAAATTCCCCGCATATAGTTTGTTGCGTGACACAACAATTGACGTTGTGTAAGGGCCATCCTTGACCGAAGAACCCATCTTTTAAAATTAATCTTCTACCAAAGATTAATCCCTGTACCTCCTCGACTTTTAAATCCCAAGTATTAGGTCATCTCTACAATTTCTTAAAAGTTTCATTGGAGGCCTTGTGCCAAATTAATTTGGTAAAAGACCGACTGTACATTAAGCAGAAATAGAAAGGGTTTAACCCCAAACCTTATAAGGTTTGGTGGGATCCGATGTTACTAGATTGGTAAGCTTACCAATCTAGTAACCGGCGGTAATAATTAATTCAATTCCACCCATTTCTGACCCAGTCTGTAGCGAATCACATAATTTAAATGTTAACCCGACGGTCTTCTACCACGTTAATAGTCATTAACCGTTTTCAGAAATGTTGCCCTTTTAATACCGTTCCCTGTCAGGACCGGCAACCAATATTGGTTGGGACTAGGAAAAAGGTAAAACCGAACTAAGGCGATTTTTTATAAATAAAGTTTTTAATTTCCAAAATCTTAATATTGATTCACACTTACTTTATTTATTCCAAACATAAATGAATAAAGATTTATGTTAACCCCTCCTTAATTTCCTTAATAATTTTTACTTACTTAACTTAATTATTTAGATTTTCTTTTATAAGAATTAACATTTTGACTTAATAATACTAATTCTTTACGAGAATTTTCATCCTAATGTAGACCTTGTTCAATTTTATAATTTAAATCTTTAAATGCTATATAACTATTTTTTTTATTACCCATAAATTTGATTAAATTTGCATCAAAATAAGGGTAGATCTTAATCACATTTTTTAACCCTGAAACAATTAAACTATAATTATCTTTAGCAGAATGACCTTCTATTACACCTACATTTAATAATTTAATTAAATGAGAAAAAATAGGTAAATTACTATCACCTTTTTGAGTTAAAATAAATCTAGTTCTAAAAGCTTTAGAATTACTTAAAAAACTTATAGTAAAACAACCTTCTGCTTCAGTGAATCCTAATAACCATAGATCATTTAAAGAAGGTAAAATAGAGGATGTAGAATATGTA
>Ga0070682_100001875_pt1 | contig 11736 bp, 13 predicted proteins | sample KBSC63LmetaG_FD_64668 | JGI IMG/M metagenome (GOLD analysis project Ga0070682, IMG submission 64668) | Corn rhizosphere microbial communities from Kellogg Biological Station, Michigan, USA - KBS C6-3L metaG | ecosystem: Host-associated > Plants > Roots > Rhizosphere | place: USA: Michigan... | reverse complement strand
CGCGACACGCCGGCGGTCGGGCGCTCGAGGCCGCCGCCGCAGAGAGCTCCGCGGCCGGCGTGAGGCCGAGGAGCAATGCGACTGCGGGAGCGACCGGGATCACGGCGCGGCGGCTCGCCCCACGAACGGATTGTGGAGCATGATCGTCTCCGAGCGGCGCGGACCGACGCTCACGAGGAACACGGGCGCGCCCGTCTCCTGCTCGAGGAAACGAATGTACGCCCGCGCGGCCCCGGGCAGCTCGTCGAGCACCCGCGCGCTCTCGAGCTTCTCTTTCCAGCCCTCGAGCTCGACGTAGACGGGCTTGAGCGCGTCGGGACGATCGAGCAGATCGAGCGGGAGATCGGTGACGCGACCGTCCGGCGTGTCGTACGCGACGCACACCTTGAGCGAGGCGAGGCCGGTGAGCACGTCGAGCTTGGTGAGCGCGAGACCGTCGAAGCCGTTGACGCGCGCGGCGTAGCGGAGCGCAGGTAAATCGAGCCAACCCGTGCGGCGCGGGCGACCGGTGACGGAGCCGAACTCGGCGCCGACCTCGCGCAGGTGGTCACCTTCGGCATTGCCGAGCTCCGTCGGGAAGGGCCCGGCGCCGACGCGGGTCGTGTACGCCTTCGTGATGCCGATCACGGTGTTGATGCGGTTCGGACCGATGCCGGCACCGACGGACGCGCCGCCCGCAACGGCCGAGCTCGACGTGACGAACGGGTAAGTTCCGTGATCGAGATCGAGCAGCGTGCCCTGAGCACCTTCGAGCATCACGCGCTTGCCGGCGCGCATCGCGTCGTTGACGAGCGCGGAGCTGTCGCGCAGAAGCGGCACGAGGCGCGGCGCGGCCGCCAAAAGGGCCGTGGAGAGCGCTTCGGCCGACGGCACGGTCCCGCCGAGCGCGACGATGGTCGGCGCCCAGGCGGCAAGCGCCGCTTCGACGCGCTCGCGCACGCGCTCGGGGTGGCGGAGGTCGCCGGCGCGGAGGCCGTTGCGCCGCGCCTTGTCCTCGTACGCCGGCCCGATGCCCTTCTTCGTGGTCCCGATCGCGCGGCTCGCGGGGGCGCTCGTCTCGCGCAAGGTGTCGACGAGCACGTGGTACGGCAGGATCAGGTGGGCGCGGTCGCTCAGCGCGAGGCGCGAGCCGAGGTCGCGATGCCCGCGCCGACCGAGCTCGTCGATCTCGGCCAACAGCACGTCGGGATCGACGACCATGCCCTGCCCGAGGACGCACAGCGTGCCCTGGCGCAGGATGCCGCTCGGCAAGAGGCGCACGACCAGCTTGTCGTCGCCCACGACGAGGGTGTGCCCGGCGTTCGGGCCGCCGGCATAGCGCACGACGACCTCCGCGAACTCCGTATAGATATCGACGATCTTACCTTTTCCCTCGTCGCCCCATTGGGCGCCGACGATTGCTACGACAGACATGACTGGGCTCGTACTTTCAGGCGAGGGCCGATCCCCCGCGGAGGCTCGTTCAATCCACTTCCGGGCCACGCTCGAGGAGCGCAGCGACTGCAGCACCGAGGGCGCGAGGATCCCGCGGCAGCGCCTGACGCGCGCCGCCCTCGAAGCTCACGAGCGTTGCCGTCGTGAGCGTGATCTCGACCAGGTGCGTATAGCGAAAAGCTCGTGCGTAAGCGCTCGGATCGCCCTCGGGGGCGACCGCACACGCCACGCGACTCTGGCGCAGCCCATCGAGCACCGCGGGCTCGGCTCCTGAGACGAGGACGCGCTCGGGCGCGGCGGCAACACGCCCCGCGCTCGTGAGCGCCCAGCCGAGCTCGTCGAGGACGAACGCAAAGCCTGCCGCCGGCCGCGCGCGACCGAAGCGCTCGCACAGGCCGTCGTAGCGCCCGCCGGAGCCGATCGCGCGTCCCGGGCCCGTGGCGTGGAGCTGAAACACGGGGCCCGTGTAGTAAGCGAGGTTTCGCGTCTCGGCGAGGTCGACCACGAGGCGCGGCGCGAAACCCGCCGAGCCGACGGCATCCGCGAGCCGACGGAGCTCTTCGAGACAGGCGCGAGCGGGCGTCGCCCCGAGCACCTTCTCCGCCGCTTGCCACAGATCGCCGCTGCCGTGCAGGAGCGGCAGCTCGGCCACGGCGCGCAACAGCGGGCCCCGAAGGCCGTGCGCCTCCGCACGGCGCGTGAGCTCGAGCGTGTCGCGCACACCGAGCGCCTCGACGATCTCGGTGCGCCCGACCTCCGACACCGAGGCAAGCAGCGCCGAGGCGATGCCGGCGTGGCCGAGATCGAGCGTGAAGTCCGTGAGGCCCGCGGCGCGCGCAGCAGCGCTGGCCACGCCGAGCACCTCGAGATCCCCCGCGAGCCCGGGCAAACCGACGAGCTCGATGCCCGCCTGCGGGATCTGCTGCTCGCGCCGAGCCCGCTCGCGCCGGCGGCGCAGCACGGAGCCCTGGTAGCTGAGGCGCGCCGGCCCCTGAACGTCGGCCATGCGCGTCGCGATGAGCCGCGCGATCTGCGCGGTCATGTCCGGGCGCAGGGCAACGACGGCCCCCGTCTCCGGCTCGACGAAGCGGAGCAGCTCCTCTTCGGCGAGGGCCCCGAGGCCGCGCTCGAGGACCGCCGCGTACTCGAAGAGCGGCAAGGTGACGAGCTCGAAACCATGAAGCGCGAACGTGCCGAGCAGCCCGCGCGCGAGCTCCGCCTGCGCGCGCGCCTCGACGGGCAACAGATCGCGCATGCCGGCTGGCAGCGGGTAGGCGAGCCCCGTCCGTCCGGGGGTCGAATGCCCTCCCGGGGCGGGATCGCGAGGCGGCGGTACGGAAGCGGTCACCAAAGCCGCCGGAGCCTAACATGGAGGTAAGCTCACGCCATGAGCCATCCCCACGCGGGAAAAGCCCCGGTTCCCCACGGCAGCGGCAGTGAGCCGAGCATGGACATCCGCGAACGCGGCGCGGAGCGCGACGGGCAGCCGCAGCTGATGGACACGCGCCTCTTCATGCAGCTCCTCGTGCTCCGCGCGAGCGGCGCGCCCGGTGGGACTGCGGAAGCGATCGCCGGGCTCGGCGCAGCACTCGCGCGCGAGAAGGTCGGCGCCGTCATCTATGAGGACGTGAACGACCCGTTCGGCATCGGCCTGCTCACCTTCAGCGAGGACCCCGCCGACTTCGTGACGCGGGTGCGCCCCGCCATCGCCGCTCGCGCCGGGCTCGAGCTGCGCTCGGATTTCACGATGTTCGGCCGCACTTACAGCTCGGGCTACGAGACCGATCTCGGGTTTTGGCTCCTCGATCGGCCGCGCCAGACCGTCCTCAACGAGGCCTGGCCCTGGGCCATCTGGTACCCGCTGCGCCGCAACGGCGCCTTCGCGCGCCTCGAGCCGCGCGAGCAAGGCGGCATCCTGCGCGAGCACGGGACGATCGGGAAGAGCTACGCCGGCGCCGATCTCGCCCACGACGTGCGCCTCGCGTGCCACGGTCTCGACGCGAAAGACAACGAGTTCGTGATCGGGCTGATCGGGAAATCGCTCCACCCGCTCTCGCACGTCGTGCAGGCGATGCGCTCCACGCGCCAAACGTCCGAGTTCATCGACCAGATGGGCCCGTTCTTCGTCGGGCGCGCCGTGTTTCGGAACGCGGGCTGAGCGTGGCGCGCCGACGACCGCGCCGGCGCTACTTGCCGGCGACGACCTGATACGCCGCGGTGATGCGCGTGAATTTCCGCACGAGGTCGGAGAGCTCGTTCGCGCCCGCGCGCGGATGGCGGTCCGGGTGGTGCACCGCCGCGAGCCGCCGGTACGCCTTGCGTACGGTCGCCGCGTCGGCATCCGGCTCGAGACCGAGGACCGAAAGCGCCTCCGCACGCTGGCTCGACTCGCGCACGTGAGCCGTGGCACGCGAACCGCCGTCGGCACGAGCTCGCCGCCGTCCGTGCAAGAACTCGCGCGGGCCGAGCACGGCGCCCAGCCGCGCGCGTGCAGCCACCGGCCGCACGTGAAAGCGAATCAGGCCGTCGGCGAGCCGGAACACCGACTCGAGTCGCGCGCGCAGCTGCCAGCGCAGCGCGGCGGTCACGAGCGCCTCGTTGGCGAGCCGCTCCTTCACGAGAATTTCTCCCGCGCGGAGCGACGCATCGAGCGACAGCTTCCGTAAGAGCTTCGCGAGGTCTGCGCCACTGAGCGCACCCTCGCGCGCCAAGAGCTCACCGAGCGGCGGGTGGGCATCGAGCGTTTCGACGCCGTCGACCAGACCCCCCGCGAAGAACACACGATGCCCCCGCCCTGCGCGCGCCCCAGCCGGCTCGAGCACCTCGAGCACGCCGCTCGCGCCTTCGCGGTGCAGCATGCCGAGCAGATCGCCGAGCGTCGTGCGCGACAGGCGGCCCGGCAGGTTCATAGCTCGGCGATATCGGACACCCGCCTTCCCGGCCAAGTTCCGGTCGAGCCGCCCTCCCCCGACCCGCCGAGCTGCGCGGCGCTGCTACGCGCCGGGTCGGAAATCGTAGGTCACGCGGTGGGTCTCGGGGGTGCACGCCCCGCTGCGCGGTGAGACCGGGCACGTGACGGCGCGCGCCTGCACGTCGATTCTTCCCCCCGCGCCGCCGCCCAGAACGAACGCGAGCACGACCTCGCTCGGTCGATCGCTGCGGCTCGTCACGCGACTCTTCAGGGCTCGCGCTGCGCTCGGTGCCGAAACGACGAGGGCATCGCTCCAGGAAACCGCGCGCCCCTCGGACGCGGCAAAGCTCACGGTGCACAGCAGCCGTCCGCTGCCCGGCTCCATCCGGCAGACCATGCGCGCCGCCGACTTCGGCTCCGCGCTCGGCGCCGGTGCCGCGAGGAGAAGCAGCCCCGCGAGCCCGAGCCCAGCGGCGGCGCGCCCTTTCATCCGTGGGGGTCGCCCGCGCGTTTCAGTCAACGGTCGGCTCGGCACGCGGCGGCGCATAGAAATCGACGAGCTCGATCGGCGTCGGGCACAGATCGACATTCAGTCGAGCGCGGTCGCCCCGGGAATCCCCGCCCGCTTGCAGCGGCGCGGCCGGGTCGAACTCGAGGGACACACGCTCCACGAGGAAGTCGAACAGGCAAGCGGGGTTCTCGTACTCGCCGCGCCAGATTTCCTTCAAATGATAGATGAACTCGTGAGGCTTGATGGTCGACACGCGAAGCTGCATGCGATCGGGGCGATCCTCGGCGAACGGGAACATTCGAAAACCGTAGCCGTAGTAGGGAATCGTCGAGAGCGCGCACAGGCGCATGGGCCCCTCGTAGAGCAGCTCACCGGGTGGCACCGGGCGACCCACGACGCTGCCGCGCGGTCCCACACGAAACGCTTCCTTGCCCACGTTCACGACGCGACAGCGGGTCATGCCCGCGAACAGCAGACTCGGCAGCGTGCGCGTGAGCGCCGCAATGGCGTAGCCCGAAGGCCCCGTGCCGAGGCGCTTCAACGGAGTCGTGCCGAGGTGCGATTTCACCCAGCCGTAGTCGGCGAGCACGTGCGCGTCGGCGCCGAGACCGCAGAAGGGCGTGATGATGCCCTCGACCTCGATCAACCGCACCGTGCGACTGCCTGCCTCGGCGCACAGGCGGCGGATGTCGGCGTCCACTTGGCCCCCCTTCAGATCCCGCGCGCCCACCACCCAGGCGAGCGCGTTGCCCGTGCCGAGCTTCAGCAGGCCGAAGCGGGGCAGCGTGCCTCCGCTCCTGCGGGCCTCACGAACCACTTCGGTAACCATCACCGTAAATGTCCCGTCGCCGCCCCCCGTGAGCACGGTGTCGTACCCGCCGTGAACGAGCGTCCGCGCGATCTCGCGGGCATCCTCGATCCGCCGCGAGACGAAGAGGTCCGAGCCCTCGAGGATCCGGTCGAGCGTCGAGATGACCTCGGCGGTCACGTTCTTCGCGCGACCGTTGACCACGACGGCAACACGGCGCGGGGCGCTCGGTTCACCGGGCGCGGCCTCATTGCCCAGTGCGCGCTGGGAGCGCGGAGCGTCAGGAGACATCGGACGGAGCGTGATGGGACCTCGGTGCGCCACGCGTAATTTTCGCGGAACCGCGTCCGTAGTATAGGCTCGGCGCAGCGAAAACGCGGCAGCAGACAGCCGGAGGATAGGGTGGGGCTTCAGACCATGGGCAAGAAGGATCACAAGGCGAAGGCGAAAACCGGAGGACGGACCAGCGTACCCCCGGCCTCCTCGCGCACTTCGCAGCGGCCGCCCCCGGCGCTCGACACCCTGCCCGTCCCCGCGCCTCCGACCGCCAAGGGCCGCCGCCTCGGTGTCCGCGGTGCCGCTCCTTGGGCCGCGCGACACGCCGAACGACGCGCCCAGGAAGCCGCCGCACGCTTGCGCGAGCCGCCGCGCCCCGGCAGCGCCCGAGCCACCCTGCGCACCCCGGCCCAGGCCGATCGCATCAAGGCTCGCATCGGGGAGCTCCACGCCGCCCTGAGCCTCGTCCGGACCCTGAAGAAGAACCTGTCGGACGGGTTCTACGAGCTCGGGCGCGTGCTCAAGCACATTGCCGACGAACGCCTGTTCGACGGCAAGGGCTACGCGACGTTCGAGGCCTTCGTGGAGCGCGAAATCGACGTGGGCGGCAAAGCGGTCGCGCTGAAGCTCGCGCGGGTCCCCGACGTATTCCTCGAGGCGGCGGCCCGGCAGCACGGATTCGACGCCGTCCTGGCCGCGCTCGACACCCTCGACAACGCCAAGCCGGTGCAAAAGCGCCCGGCCGCAAAGGCCCTGGCGCAAAAGCCCCTCAAGCCGCCCCGGTGATCGCCCGCAGGCAGTGCTAGAAGGCGGGCTCCTCGAGAGCCATGCGATTCATCGATGAATGCTCGTTCCGCGTCGAAGCCGGCGACGGGGGCAAAGGTTGCGTCGCGTTCCGGCGCGAAAAATACGTCCCCTTCGGCGGCCCCGCGGGCGGTGACGGCGGCCGTGGCGGCGACATCCTCCTCGTCGCCGACGAAGGCCTCGGCACGCTGTACGACCTCACGCACCATTCCACCGTGCGCGCCGAGGCGGGCCAGAACGGCCTCGGCAAGGATTGCTACGGCAAGGCCGGCCGCGATCTCGAGGTCCGCGTGCCCGTGGGGACGATCGTCTTCGACGCCGAAACCGGCGAGAAGCTCGACGAGCTCGTGCACGGCAAGGCGCGCGTCGTCATCGCCAAAGGCGGCAAGGGTGGTCGCGGGAACAAGCACTTCGCGACCCCCACGGAGCGAGCGCCACGCCGCGCCGAGCCCGGTGAGCCCGGCGAGAAGAAAAGCCTTCGCCTCGAGCTCAAGGTCATGGCGGACGTGGGACTGCTCGGCTTTCCCAACGTCGGCAAGAGCACGCTCATCAGCTCCGTGAGCCGGGCGCACCCGAAGATCGCCGACTACCCGTTCACGACCCTCGAGCCGCACCTCGGAGTCGTGACGCTCGGCGACGCCCGGCGCGGCCTCGGGAAAAGCTTCGTCATCGCCGATATTCCTGGGCTGATCGCGGGAGCGAGCCAGGGCGCGGGCCTCGGCATTCGCTTCCTGCGCCACCTCGAGCGCACCCGGCTCATCCTGCACCTCATCTGCGTGAGCGACGACCCGGCCCGCAGCCCCCTCGCCGACTACAAGACCTTGCGGGCCGAGCTCGCGGCATTCGATCCGGACCTCGCGCGCCGACCCGAGGTCGTCGCCATGACACAAGCCGATCGGCCCGAAGTGGTCGAAGCGTACGAGACCGTCAAAGTCGAGTTCCAGGAGCTCGGAATCGATCTAAGGCTCGTGAGCGCCGTGACCCACGCCGGACTCGACGACCTGATGCTCGACCTCTTCCAGCGTCTCGAGACGGGCGCCTAGCTCCGCCTCGCGGCTCGCGCCTCGCGGCGAGGTGTGTGCTCTACGCGCTCACGTCCGTGAACTGATCCATCTCGTCGAAGTTGTATTCTTCGTTCGCGAGGTTGTCGAAGCGCGTGTACGCCTCGGTGAAGCGCGTCTCGAACGAGCCCGTCGGCCCGTTGCGCTGCTTCGCGACGATGATCTCCGCGATGTGGCGCTTGTCCGCGTTTTCTTTGAAGTAGTAGAAATCGCGGTAAATAAACATGATCGCGTCGGCGTCCTGCTCGATGGCTCCGCTTTCGCGCAGATCGCTCAGCTGGGGGCGCTTGTCCTTCGTGTTGCGGGTCTCGACGGCTCGGTTGAGCTGGCTGAGGGCGATGACCGGCACGCTCATTTCCTTCGCGAGCTGCTTGAGCCCGCGGGAGAGCTCGCTGATCTCCTGCTCGCGGCTACCCGCGTCGCGCCGGCCCTGCATCAGCTGCAAGTAGTCGATCGCCACCAACCCGAGCTTGCGCGCCGGCACGTGCGCGTCGCCACGGCCAATCTCGGCCTGGAGGCGCCGGATCTTCGCGCGCAGATCGAGCAGCGTGAGCGCCGGGGTGTCGTCGATCCAGAGCGGGATCTTGCTGAGCTCCGCGGCTGCGCTCGTGAGCTTCGACCAATCCTCACGCTGGAGCTGCGCGCTGCGGATGCCCGCCATGTCGACCCGCGCCTCCGCGGCGAGCAAGCGTGCAGCGAGCTGTTCGCGCGGCATTTCCAGCGAGCAGAACAGCACTCCATGGCCCGGCTCTTCCACCGGTGCCTCGAAATCGCCGGGGCTATCGCGGTGCGAACCGCGCGGTGACGCGATGTTCACCGCCAAATTGAGCACGAACGACGTTTTCCCCATGCCGGGGCGACCGGCCACGATGTACAGGTCGCCCGGGTGCAGCCCGGAGCACATCTTGTCGAGCTCGCGAAAGCCCGTCTCGATGCCCGTCACGCCACCGCCGCGATTCTTCGTCTCCGTGAGGATGTTGAAGGCGCGGTGGATCGCGTCCTTGGCGGAAACCATCGTCGAGTGGGCGGGCACGCGAGCGATGTCGAACACCGCTTGCTCGGCCGAGTCGATGAAGCTCTGGACGTCCTCGCACCCGGCGTAGCCCTCGGCCGTCACACGCTGACACGTGGAGATCAGCTGCCGCAGGCGCCACTTCTCGCGGATGATCCGCGCGTGGTTCTCGACGTGGGCGATCGCAGGCGTCGCGTCCGCGAGCTGCGCGAGGTACGGCGTGCCTCCGACCTGGGCCAAGCGGTTCCGATCGCGCAGCCAGCCGGACACGGAAACGATGTCCACCGGTTGCCCGGTCAGGCTCTTCAGATCGAGCACGGCCTCGTAGATGCGGCGGTTCGCGTCGGAGTAGAAATGCTCGGAGCCGAGCACCTCCTGCACGCGATCGAAGGCGTCGGCGTCCAGCAGGACGGCGCTGAGCACGGCGGCTTCAGCGTCGAGATCGTTCGGCGGCACACGGCCACCGCTCGGTCCGAGCGGCGCTCCCGACCCGTCGTCGCTCACGATTGCCTCATTTTCTGGCCTCGAGCGTAGCCCCCGCCGCGCTCACGCGCGCCCCAGCTATGACATGGTAAGTCCGAGCAAGCCCCCGCCCATCCCTGTCGCGCGTTCGCGACTTCGGCCTCGTCGATCCATCCGCTGCTTGCCCAGACGACATCCATAGCTTTTCCCCAGGGGCCAAAATGCGCGACGCCCCGGGGATGCGGGGTGCATGCCCGGGGCGCTAGTCGCACGACGCACCACCAAGGCGCGACGTGAAGTTCACATCCCTAGCAGCACGCCGCGCGCATTGTCAATGCTGCGCGCGGCGGCTGCTGCGGCTCGGGCGAAGGCTTACGCCTTCGGAGCTGCGGACTTCTTGACGACCTCGATCTTCAGGGTCGTCGTGAGGTCGTGGTGGAGACGGAGGGCGACTTCGATCGGACCGAAGCGCTTGATCGGTTCCGGCAGCACGAGGCGCCGGCGATCGATCTGGACGCCCACACGGTGGAACGCCTCCTCGATGTCTTTGCCCGTCACCGAGCCCCACATGCGATCCTCGTCGCCGGAGGAGCGCTCGATCCGAACGGTCACCGCGCCGAGACGTGTCTCGAGATCCTTGGCGATCTTGAGCACCTCGGCCGCCTCGGCCGCCGCCGCACGCTTCAGATCCTCGACGCGCGCCAGGTTGCCGGCGGTTGCCGGCACGGCGAGGCCGCGCGGCAAGAGGTAGTTGCGCGCAAAGCCGGGGCGCACGCGCACGACCTCGCCACCTTGGCCGAGTGCCTCGACGTTCTTCTTCAAAAGGACTTTTAGTTGAGTCGCCACGACGAACCTCAATCGTTGGAGGTGAACGGCAGAAGCGCGATGTTGCGCGAGTGCTTCACGGCGAGCTGCACGGAGCGCTGGTGTTTGGCGCAGCAGCCGGAAATCCGGCGCGGCACGATTTTCCCACGCTCGCTCACGAAGTAGCGCAGCGACTGGGGATCTTTGTAGTCGATGGGCGGAGCGTCGTCGGCGCAGAAGGTGCAGCCGCGGCGGCGACCCATGCGCCGGGGCGCGAGCGGGTCTTTCTCCATTCGATCCTTCGCTAGGTCTTTCATTTCTCGGTCTCCCCGGTGGCGGGTGCAGCGGGCGCGGCAGCAGCAGCAGCGGCGGCAGCAGCAGCAGACGCAGCAGCAGCGGCAGTAGCGGCAGCGGCGGCGGCAGCAGCGGCACCAGGCGCCATGCTGCTCGGACCGTCGTCGTCGCCGTATCCGCCGTCGTCGTCACCGTATCCGCCGTCGTCGTCGTTGCGCGAGCGCTCGGGGGAGCGCTCGAAGCCGAGGATCTGCTCGATGCGCTCGCCCTCGTCCTCGCCGGGTTGCGGCGGGTCGACGGCTTCGAACTTCACGTCTTCGGCGTTCACCGTGACGGTTTCCGCATCGACTTCAGCGCGCAGCTGAATCGTCTGGAACTTCATGACGTCGTCGAGCACGCCGAGGTTGCGCTCGAGCTCGCTCACGAGCCCACCGCCGCCGACGTACTTGAAGCAAACGTAGACGCCGCGCTTCTTCTTCTTCACCGGATAGGCGAGCGGGCGGCGGCCCCAATTCTCGATCGACGTGAGTCGACCCTTTTCGCGACCGAGCACCTCGCTCATGCGGGTGGCGACGCGTTCTTGGGCTTCGCGCGTCACGTCAGGACGCAGGATATAGATGGTCTCGTATTCTCTGACCCGATGGGTCGTAGCCGCTTGGCTCATTCCGAACTCCTTCTGGACTTTTGGCCCCCGGATCACCCGGGAGCAAGGAGCCCACGGCTTCAGCCCGGAGGCTTCTGCCGATGGGTGATGTTCATCGCTGCGGCTAGACCGCTCTTGGCGATGAGCTCCGCGGCATCTGCGGCGCGTGCAACCAGGGCTGCAAGCTCCGCCCGTTCCGCGGGGGCGAAGCCCTGTAGCACGAAATCTGCTCCGCTACCGCGAAAACCTGCGGGCGGTTTCCCGATGCCGACGCGGATCCGGGCGAAATCGGGCCGGCCGAGCTGGGCAGCGACCGAGCGGATCCCCCGGTTGCCCGCGTCCCCTCCCCCGGATTTCAGCCGGATCTCGGCGAACGGGAGGTCGAGCTCGTCGTGGATCACGAGCAGCGACTCGAGCGGCACCTTGTAGAAAGACAGGGCCGCAAGGACGCTGCGGCCCGATTCGTTCATGTAGGTGAGCGGCTTCAGGAAGTGCGCGGGCTCGCCGCCGAGGCGACCCTCGGCCAGCTCACCGTGGAACTTCTTCTTCCACGGTGGCGAGCCCGCGCGAAGCGCGAGCTCGTCCAGCACGAGGAAGCCCAGGTTGTGGCGCGTGGAGGCGTACTCCGCGCCGGGATTTCCGAGCCCGACGACGAGCCAGCTCATGACGAGCCCGAGCCTCCGCGCTCACTTCTTCTTGTCGCCACCCTTGTCGGC
>Ga0070682_100001867_pt1 | contig 11755 bp, 8 predicted proteins | sample KBSC63LmetaG_FD_64668 | JGI IMG/M metagenome (GOLD analysis project Ga0070682, IMG submission 64668) | Corn rhizosphere microbial communities from Kellogg Biological Station, Michigan, USA - KBS C6-3L metaG | ecosystem: Host-associated > Plants > Roots > Rhizosphere | place: USA: Michigan... | reverse complement strand
CGCAGGTTGAGATGTTTAGTAACGGCCAGCCGATTGTGAAGACGCCGGTGCGTAAACTAAACACTTCGGGAATGACCGACCTGCAACGAATCCCGTATGGCGGCGATTTTTCGCTCGCTTCTCTTCCCGCCGGTCGGTACGAACTAAACGTAACGATAACCGATCAGCTCGCGAAGGCTTCCGCGACTCAGCGCGTAAGCTTTTTGGTTGAATAGTTTCTAAAAACCATGCGTAGTTTTTTATTAGTGCTGGCAGCGTGCGTTTTCGCTCCGGCGATTATCGCTCAACGTCCCGCGTCAACGCCGGAACCAATCAAACCGGGCGACATCGTCACGATTAACACTGAGCTGGTGCAGACCGATGTCACGGTTTTCGATAAGAGCGGCCGTCCGGTTGAAGGCTTATCGTTAGGCGACTTTGTCCTCTCGCTCGATGGCAAGCCGCACGCAATTTCTTTCGCCGAAAGCATTAGGGCGGGCAGCTCGCAGGAAGCGGCGCAACTAAAGTCAATCGCCTCCGCCGGAGCGAAGCCAACAAATGAAGAAAAACTTGCAGGCGTCACGCGCGATGGCCGCGTGGTGATTTTCTTTGTTGACGATGTCCATTTGAGCAACGCGAGTCTCACCCGTACGCGCACGGCGTTAGCTGAGTTCATCGAGAAGCGCATGCACGACGGCGATCAGGTAGCTGTAGTTTCAACCAGCGGCCAAATCGGGTTTCTGCAACAACTCACCAACAACGAGGTAGTCATTCATCGCGCCCTCGAGCGTCTGAACTACAAACGCAATCCCGAAACTTACGCCGGCCGCACAGTCATCACGGATTACCAGGCAAACCAGGTGGCGAATCACAACGATCGCGAGCTTTTTAACTACCTGGTTTCCTCGACGCTCAATGAATATCAATTGGTGCCGAGCAAGGGCGGCGATCCGCGCGGCCTCGCGCAGTTGGCCGTCAATAACGTGCGAAATCGCGTGCGCCAAATCGAGGCAAACTCGCGCACGACCGCCAACGACACGTTGGGCGTCTTGTTGAGTTTGATGCGCTCGTCCGCTCCGCTCCCGGGCCGCAAACTTCTCTTCTTCGTTTCGGACGGCTTTATCACGGATACGCGCGGCTCAAATTCTCTATCGATGCTGAAACAAGTGACGGCGGAAGCGTCGCGGGTTGGCATGGTCGTCTATACGATGGAAGCCAGCGGCATCTATTACGACCCGGCGGTAGATGCTTCACGGAACGACTTTTCCGACGGCATCGGCTCAGGAGTCTCTGCGCGCAACTGGTCTGCCGAAAGCGCAGGCATGCGCGAACCTTTGCGCATCCTTGCAGACGACACCGGCGGCCGCGCCCTACTCAACTCAAACTCGATTCCCCGCAGCATTGAGGAAGCCCTTGATGAAACGTCCGCCTACTACTTGCTGGCGTGGCGCCCGGACGCCGACGAGCAGCGCGCCGGAAAATCTCAACTTACTGTTTCGATTAAAAATCATCCCGAGTTGCGCGTCAGACTGCGGCGCAATTACTACGCTCCTGCCACGGCGAAGTCCGAGAACAATTCTGTTACTGCCGAAACAAATTCACCCCCTAAACAGCCGGAGCCAGAAGCGGAATTGCTGAGCACCCTGGGAACGCTTTACCCGCAAAAGACGCTGCCGGCATCGTTGTCGGTTGGGTACGTTAATAACGCAGACAAAGGCTTGACGCTAAAGCTATCAATGCAGGTTGAACGTTGGGCGTTTACGTTCGCCGACCTTGCAGCCGAGAAAAAAGAAATTGATGTGATTGGCGCCGCCATCGACGATCGCGGTGTCATTTCCACGTTTAAACAACTCCTCACCGTTACACCCACCGGGCCAGAGAAATTCGGGGTGCCGGTGCAATGGAACCAGGAACTGCGCGTGCCGCCAGGCTTATATCAAGTGCGCGTCGCCTTGCGGGAGCGGAACACAGGTCGGACCGGCGGCATGCAGCAATGGATCGAAGTGCCGGATCTCTCCAGCGGCGGATTGCAGATGAGTAGTCTCTTCACGGCTGAACGGCGGGTCAGCGCCGACGATGCGCCGCCGAGTTCATTACTCGTTAATACGAGTCAACGATTTGCGCGGAGCTCGGCACTTCGCTATCAAACCTATCTCTACAATGCCGGGGTAGCGCCGGCTGACGTCGAAATTACTGCCCGGATCGTCCAGGACGGTGAAACGATGTTTGCCATGCCCGCGGCCCAGGTTCCCACCGACACCGTCAAGGACCACGCGAGCCTGCCTTACTGGGCCGAGTTACCGCTCGCCGGATTGCGATCCGGATTTTATCAATTGCAGGTAACCGCTACTGATAAGCGCTCAAAGTCGCGCGTGATGCAACGACTACATTTCGCCGTTTACTAGGTTGGCTACCTGATACGGTTTCAGCTCTCAAGTTCGCAGGCTCAGGGTCAGGAAGGGGGCCTGCCCCCGCCCAACGTTCGGAAGGTGCAAGCTGAAAAGAAAGAGCGGGGGCAGGCCCCTTCCCGACCTGAGAGGTTGCGGTACTTGAACGGCGCCTACGGAAGTAGCTGCATCAGCCAGTTCCCACCAGCATGAAGATCTTAATTGCCCACGAGACGCCAGCGCGTTTTCGCGGTTACAATCCTCGCCATGACACGACACCTTCTTTTCGCGTTCCTGCTATTTATGTTTACAGCATCAAGTAGTCTTGCGGCACCCGGCACGATGCGGCTCGACTACTATCACACCGGCAACTCCAGGCAGGAGTTCTTCAGTGTGGATCGCGTGCAAATCGAAGCACTCGCCTGGCCGGGCGACATGACAAAGACCATCGACGAGTCGAACCTCGGCAAATACTTTTTTGAAGTACGAGATCAAAGTTCCAAACGCCTGCTCTACTCGCGCGGGTTCGCCTCGATCTTCGGCGAATGGGAAACGACCGACGAAGCCGCGAAGATGATGCGAAGCTTCAGCGAGTCGCTACGCTTTCCCGCTCCCGACGCTCCGGCAGAAATCACGTTGAAAAAGCGGAAGGCCGACAACTCCTGGACAGACATCTGGTCGACGGTCGTTGATCCGAAAGACATGTTCATCGATCGCGCAAAAGTTGCAGCGCCCGCCGAGCTCATAGCGATTCAAAACATGGGCGATCCGTCGACCAAGGTTGACTTCGTAATTCTTGGCGACGGTTACACCGCTGCTGAAAAAAAGAAGTTTGAGTCAGACGCGCGCCGCATGACGGAGGTGCTGTTCTCAACCTCGCCCTTCAAAGAGCATCGCCGAGACTTCAACGTTTGGGGACTGTGTCCGCCGTCGTCCGAAAGTGGAATTTCGCGTCCTTCGACCGGTACTTATCGCGACTCGCCGCTCGGCGCCACTTATGACGCGTTCGGCTCCGAGCGTTACGTGCTGACGTTTGATAATCGTGCCGTTCGTCGCGTCGCGCAGTTTGCGCCCTATGAATTCATTGAAATCCTGGTGAACAACCGGACTTACGGGGGCGGCGGAATATTTAATCTCTACAGCACCGTGGCGGCCGACAATGCCTTTGGAAATTATGTATTCGTTCACGAGTTTGGCCACCACTTCGCCGGACTCGCCGACGAGTACTACACTTCTTCAGTCGCATATGCGCAGTCGAGCGAACGAGTTGAACCGTGGGAACCCAACGCCACCGCGCTACTCGATCCGACGAACTTGAAGTGGAAAGATCTAGTCACGGCGAACACGCCAATCCCGACCCCCTGGAACAAAGAGGCATTTGAAACGTATTCGCGCGACATACAGAAGCGTCGCGGGCAACTTCGTAAAGACAAGCGGCCTGAAGCCGAGATGGAAGCGCTCTTCAACGAAGAATTGAAGTACGAGCAAAACCTGTTTGCGGCGGAGAAGTACGCCCGGAACGTTGGCGCCTTCGAAGGCGCAATCTACGAGGCGCGCGGTTACTACCGGCCGGAAGTTGATTGCATCATGTTCACGCGAACCAACCACTTCTGTGCGGTTTGCCGCCGGGCCATCGAGCGAATTATCAAGATGTATGCTCGTACCGGTTAGCTAAAGGAAATAGTCCCATGTTGTCGCAATACTTTTGCTCGTTTAGTTTGCTGGTCATAATTCTTATGTTCACATCGTGCAATTCGGCCACTGCGTCCGTCACCGCGATTCCTGATCCGGCGGTCGACGCGCCACTCGCTAAAGCCAAAGACATTCAAACCGCGGTGCTGGCCGGCGGCTGCTTCTGGGGTGTTGAGGCCGTCTTCGAACACGTGAAAGGGGTGGTCGATGTGAAGTCGGGCTATGCCGGTGGCTCGCCCGATGCGGCGCGGTACGAAGAAGTTTCGTCCGGAGAAACGGGCCATGCAGAATCGGTGCGCATCACCTATGACGCCGCGCAAATTTCCTACGGGCAACTGCTCAAGGTGTTCTTCGCGGTCGCGCATGATCCGACTCAACTCAATCGACAGGGCCCGGACTCCGGTACCCAATATCGTTCGGCCGTGTTCCATGCCAACGAAGATCAGAAACGGATCGCGAAGGCTTACATCTCCCAACTCAACGCGGCTAAAGCGTTCCCGGCAGCCATCGTGACTCAACTGGCGCCACTTACGTCATTTAACGAAGCGGAGTCGTATCACCAAAACTATCTAGCCAACCATCCGGATGAGCCTTACATAGTGATCAATGATCAGCCAAAGGTTGAGAACCTGCGAAAAATGTTTCCCGCTTTGTACGTTAACCGCTAGTTAACATTCTTTTGTAACGCAAACTGTTAGTTTGCGATTGAGTCTTTGCGCAGATTGAAGACGCAAACTAACAGGTTGCGTTACAAAGGAAGAGACTGTGACTGAAGCTACCAGGCCGATGCCCGCGATTTTCTTTGGACACGGCAATCCGTTGAATGCTATCCAACAGAATCAGTACACAGCAGGCTGGGCAAAGATTGGCAAATTGATCCCGCGGCCTAAAGCGGTGCTGTGCGTTTCGGCACATTGGTATTTGCCGGGTACGGCAGTAACCGCCACCGGAGCGCCGCGAACAATTCATGACTTCGGTGGGTTTCCGCGAGAGTTGTATGAGGTTCAGTATGCCGCGCCAGGCAGCGCGGAGTTAGCCGCTCGTGTGCAGCAGTTGCTGGCGCCGGTCAACGTGGAACTCGATCACCGTTGGGGTTTGGACCATGGCACCTGGTCGGTGCTGCGCCACGTCTTTCCTGAGGCTGGCGTACCTGTCGTACAACTCAGCATCGACGAAACGCGCGAACCGCAGTTTCACTATGAGTTAGGCAAGGCGCTGTCGCCGTTGCGCGATGAAGGCGTGTTGGTTTGCGGCAGCGGCAACCTGGTTCACAACCTGCACACCTATGCCTGGGGAAAACATGAAGTGGAACCTTTTGACTGGGCAGTCCGTTTCGAAACTTTCGCGCGAGATCTGCTACTGAAGAATAACGACCAGCCACTCGTGAACTATGAAGCACTGGGTCGTGATGCCTTACTTTCCGCGCCAACCCCGGATCACTATCTACCTCTCGTTTACGTGATGGGATTGCGGCGCGCGGGTGACGCCGTATCTTTTCCTGTAGCGGGCTTTGATGGCGGCTCAATCTCCATGCTCTCTGTCCAATTCGGCTAATCCTAAAAACTCGTCCGAATTTACTCGAACCGCTCTTACTGGGACCGCGGGCGTCCCGCCCGCCTTAAGCAACAATGCGACTAGTGGCTGGATGAAATCAGTACCACCACGCGGTAGCGGGTGGGTCCTCATGATTGCCGATTAGCCTTGGGCGATACATCAATCTGAAATCGGCAATCGACAATTGGCAATCGGTTGACCCACCCGCTACCGCGTGGTGGTACTGACTTCACTGCCGTTCCGGCATTTCGGTTCCTGTCAAAATCCCGCGCAAGTTCTCGCTCATTGTCCCGTTCAACTGGAAACGCTTTCGAGCGAACCGTTGAAAACCAATTGAAAGGTTCATGCACCCATGAAAAACCTCTTCCTAATTGCGCTCGTCATTGTCGGCGCGCTCTACCTGACGCTGGCTGGTTACGCACAATGGCCGCCCCAGAATATCCCCCCGGTTGCGGAACCGGCTCCGTTGCCCGTCAAAAAAGCGATGCGTGCCTTCCGGTCTGATCGGGAGCTTGCAAACTACTTTCGTGAACTCTCTCGACAGCGTCGCAAGGAAGAAGCCAAAGACCTCGCAAATTCTGTCAACGCCCCAATGGCGACGCCCCAGGCCGGAATGCTCGCGAAAACGGATGCGGGGGAGTCCGTCACTAACAACCAGGCGGCTGGAGTCGATGAAGGCGGAATCGTCAAACTTCATGGCGATCACCTGGTAGTGCTTCGACGCGGCCGGCTCTTCACGATCAGAATCGGCGATGGCGCGCTGCAGCCTGTTTCCATCGTGAACGCGTTCGGCCCGGACATCGACCCGCGCTCTACCTGGTACGACGAAATGTTGATTGCCGACAACACGATCGCCGTCATCGGTTATAGCTACGAACGCGGCGGCACTGAAGTCGGGCTGTTCGCTATCGACGACGCCGGCAAACTCGCTTATCGGTCTACCTATCATCTGCGTTCAAACGATTATTACTCCTCGCGCAATTACGCCAGCCGGCTGATCGGCAATAAGCTGATTTTCTACACACCGCTCTATCTATCCCCCAATGGCGAAGATACTTTCAATAGTTTTCCCGCAGTGCGGCGCTGGCACAAAGGTGCGAAGCCTGACGAATTTCAACGGATAGTCTCCGCCACCCACGTATACCGTCCTGAACGAGAGCTCGATGGACAATACGGCACTGCGCTGCACACCGTCACCGTGTGCGACCTCTCTAACGGAACTTTTAACTGTAACGCAACCGCAGTGCTTGGCCCGCCGGGACGCGTGTTCTACGTCTCTGAAAACTCGGTGTACGTTTGGGTGAGCGATTGGCTTAAACGATCGCATGGCGGTAGTGACGCCATGCTTTACCGCATGCCGTTGGACGGTTCTGCACCAAGCGCGATCGGTGTGTCAGGTAGCCCGGTCGATCAGTTCTCGTTTCTCGAAAGTGATGACCGCCATTTAAACGTGCTGGTGCGTTCCGACTCTGCCGGTGACGGCATGTGGACAGCTGAGCACGCAGCCGGCGATGTCGCACTCCTGCGGTTACCGCTCGCGGACTTCTCCGACGGCAGCGAGATAGCGGATGCCAGCAATTATGAACCGCTCAGAAAGCCTGCGGGTTACACGTTTCAAAACCGTTTTGTGGGTGACTACCTACTTTACGGGAGCGGAAGCGGCTGGGGGTCACCGGAGCCATCCACTGATCCGAGCCTTTTCGTGGTTGACTGGAGGAACGGAGAGTCGACGGCTATTTCTCTGGTGCACGGCGTTGATCGCATCGAGCAGCTGGGCCGGGATGCGGTCGTCGTTGGAACCAGCGGCAGGGATTTACACTTTACCGCGATACGCCTGGATGACGCTCCGTCGATCGCCGGAACCTATACGCGAAAGGACGCATCGCAGGGCGAGCTACGCAGTCATGGTTTCTTTTACAAACCTGACGGGCCGCAGTCCGGTACGCTCGGATTGCCAATCAGCGTCGCTGGACGACCGGGCTACAGGCACTTGTTTGAATCGTCGGCGGCGATCTTATTTCTGCGAAACGATGGTTTGCATTTCGAAGAAGCGGGCGAGCTTGCGGCGCGATCTGAGCGCGCCACAGACGACGCATGTCGCGCCTCCTGCGTAGACTGGTATGGCAATGCGCGGCCGCTGTTTGTTCGCGGGCGTGTGCTCGCCTTGCTTGGCTACGAGATTGTTGAGGGTGCGGTTACCAACGGTCGCATGCGCGAGCTGCGTCGCGTCAATTATGCGCCGGGCGGCGAGGTGACTCGGCGATAACACGATTCGGTAGTGACCTAATTTGAACTCCTCTGTGCAACCTCCGTGTTCTCTGTGTCTCTGTGGTGAGTGTTTGCCAAAACTATTCCACCACTGAGGCACAGAGGACTCCGAGGTGGCACAGAGAAGACTTAAAAACAGGGCACTGCCCACGATGCAAGCGGGCGTGGACCAGTAGTGCGTCAGTGATACAATCCCCCGCAAATAATGGCGTTCGATTGGTCACAACTGGTTACGATTACCACGCCCCGGCTTAACCTGCGGACGGTTCGTCTCGAGGATGTCGACGACTTTTATGATGTGTATTCCAATCCCGAGGTAATGCGGTATTGGAGCACGCCGCCGCTCGTCAACCGTGAAGCCGCCAGCAAACTAATTAGTGAGATACACGAAGGATTTAATCAACGGCAGCTTTTGAAATGGGCCGTCGCCTTGCGCGCTGATGACAAGCTAATCGGCAGCGTCACAATCTTTCATCCAGACTTCACTCATCGTCGCGCCGAGATCGGCTACGCCCTCGGTCGCCCGTATTGGCGCCAGGGCTATATGCAGGAGACACTCAAGGCGGTCATCAATTATGCGTTTGCCGAGCTAAACTTCCATCGCCTCGAAGCTGATGTCGATCCAAGGAACGACGCGTCGGTCCGTACCCTGGAACGTCTCGGTTTTCAGCGTGAGGGTTATCTGCGCGAACGCTGGCAGGTGAACGGCGAAATCCAGGATGCCTTTTTCTATGGGCTGCTTCAGCCCGACTGGAAATTCGCGACCTGAGACCTCATTCGTGTCGCCGTGATCTTCCCTTCATTGTCACTGTTAAGAGTTACGCAAAGCAGTTCAGTTGAACTTCACGTTCTTATCGAGCTGCGTCTAATGGAGAACAGAAGCGGAAAAGGCAATCAGAACCGGAAGCGACCGGCTGAAGAATGAACTTTCAGCGTTTCTCAAACCAGACGGACTCAAAAATCCGAGGTTGACCTGATAGCCGGTCGCTACCGCTCCCGGTTCTGATTTTGGCTCTAATCCTCGGCGACAAAAACGAAAATGAGCCACCCCAGTTTCGCGAATATTGACTTGCAGGCGTTTAGAGGTTTATTATCCTGCCAATTCGTCCGGAAAAACTGAATAGCTTGTCCCACGGGGAGTAATTTATGAAGAAACACTTCCGTTACCTTACGTTCTTACCTTTGCTCGGGATTATGCTTTTGGGCCCTGCGCTTTCCTCCGATTCGCAGGCGGCATCGGGGAAAGATCCGATTGATCCTGCTTGCCTGAGTTCGTGCCAACAAGAGCAGTTTGCATGCTTCATTGAGGTTGTCGGTTCGAATAGCGACGAGAACCACTGTCTGGCCCGATATCGTCACTGCATCGCCCAATGCGGTAAGCACTGACCTGAGACCGCTCTAAAACACGAAGACAGATCATGCGGTGCGCGATAGCTGTCGCGACCCGCAGTGGTGTGTTGCCTGCTCGAATCCTCATCTGGTAGTGCGCATTTTGAAAGTCTCGGTGCGTCCTCAGTGAGGCATAAAAGTCACCACAGAGACACAGAGAGCACAAAGTTAGCACAGAGGAAAGCTGCACTACCGACCGTCTCCTCAGTTACCCACTTTCAACTAAAGGCCGTATATTATTCGTCGCTCAATTCTGAGTGGGTCTTTCGCTGCCAACTATGCCCGACCTGTTAGTCAATCTTTCAAAACTGCCGCCACTCAATCCATTGTTGGCGGACTTGGAGAACCAGGGCGTTCGCATCCGGCGCGCGCAGCCGTTTGAGAACAGCGCGCTGCGGACTTTCATCAAGCAGGAATTTTCCCGGAGTTGGGCCGATGAGGTGTCGGTCGGTTTCGCAAACAAACCGGTTTCAGTGTTTATCGCCACGATTGACGGAAAGATCGTGGGTTTCGCGGCGTATGAGTGCACCCGTCGAAGTTTCTTCGGTCCTACTGGTGTCAGCAAAACTCAACAAGGTCGCGGCCTTGGCACTGCGCTCTTAGTTGCGAGTCTCCAGGGTCTGAGCGAACTGGGTTATGTGTACGGAATAATCGGCGGCGCCGGACCGGTTGAGTTTTATCAGAAAACGGTCGGCGCAATTGTGATTGCGGATAGCACGCCGGGCATCTACACAGACCTCTTGCGTTGACAAGCTCGTCGCTGAACTCCGAATCAGAAGTGACCCCGTCTAACCACACAATGCGCGCACCCGGACCGAAGGGGAAGTTTTTCCTCGGTGTGATGTCGGAGTTCAACCGCGACTCCCTCGCGTTTATTGAACACTGCCGCGAATATGGCGATATTGTGCGCCTGCGCTTCTTCTATCTCACCGCGCATTTTATTTATCACCCCGATCACATCGAAGAAGTGTTAGCTACGAATGCGAAAAACTTCATCAAGTCGCGCACGCTGCGTTCGCCTTTTTTCCTGCGCCTCGTGGGCAATGGTCTCTTGACGAGCGAACGCGAAGAGTGGAAGCGCCAACGTCGCCTCGCTCAACCCGCCTTTCATCGGCAACGCATCAACGCCTACGGCGAGGTGATGGTCGAATACGCTGAACGGTTGATTAGCAACTGGAAAACTAACGAACTGCGGGACATTCACCGCGACATGATGCGCTTGACGCTCGAGATCGTGGTTAAGACGCTATTCAATGCGGACGTATCAGGTGACGCCGATCGCGTCGGCTGGGTGTTGTCGCAACTAGTGAAACCGTTTGCTTCGCAAGCGACGCTCAAATGGATCCTCGACAACCGCTTACCGACAACGACCCACCGAAACTTCAACGCCGCGGCTCGCGAGATTGACGCTATCGTTTATCGCATCATCAGCGAACGAAGAAACAGCGGCTCGGACGAGGGAGATTTGCTGTCGATGTTACTGGCTGCCCACGATGAGGATGGCAGTCAAATGTCTGATCGCCAACTGCGCGACGAAGTGATGACGCTCTTTCTCGCCGGGCACGAGACCACTGCGCTCACGCTTTCCTGGGCGTGGTACCTGCTCGCGCAGAATCCCGAAGCGGAAAAGAAGTTTCACGCTGAGCTCGATGAAGTGCTTGGCGACCGGCCGCCAACCGTCGCAGACCTGCCGCGTTTGAAATACACCGAACAGATCGCGAAAGAGTCGATGCGGCTTTATCCGCCGGCTTACGGTCTGGGTCGTGAAGCGATCGAGGGCTTTACGCTTGGTGATTATTACGTGCCGGCAAAGTCGCAGGTGTTCATGTTTCAGTGGGCGGTGCAACGCGACCCACGTTTCTATTCGGAACCGAACCGCTTTTTGCCGGAACGCTGGACTGAACAGTTTACGGCGAGTCTTCCGAAGTATGCCTACTTCCCTTTCGGCGGCGGTCCGCGAGCATGTATAGGTAACTGTTTCGCGATGATGGAAGTGGTGCTGTTGCTCGCCACCATCGGACGGAGGTTCCGATTTGCCTTAAGTGCAAAGCATTCCGTCAGCTTGTTGCCCAGCATGTCTTTGAGGCCGGCGCAAGGCATCCGCGTGATTGCGACCAGGCGAAATTAACAAACAAAAGTTCCACGTTAGCAGAGAAAGAGCGGGGGCAGGCCCCCTTCCTGACCACGAGCTGATTAGAGTTGAAGTGGAATCTCCACCGAATGGCTTTCAAGGAGAGAGCGCCTCTCAAACTCGGAGTCTCGGGGTGAGGAACGGGGCCTGCCCCCGCTGTTTTTAATTCCCTTTTTTGCGGCCAAGAACTACTAACGACCGTACGGCCTCATCTTCCACCACATCACAATACTCGAGCGATACGGCCCCACTCTTCAAGGGTCAGGGTCTCGGCGCGCCGCTGCAAGTCAACTTCCGCTTCACAAAGAATGATGCTGGCGCCCCCGTGACGCTTGATTGTTTCCTGCAATGGTTC
>Ga0070682_100001863_pt1 | contig 11766 bp, 11 predicted proteins | sample KBSC63LmetaG_FD_64668 | JGI IMG/M metagenome (GOLD analysis project Ga0070682, IMG submission 64668) | Corn rhizosphere microbial communities from Kellogg Biological Station, Michigan, USA - KBS C6-3L metaG | ecosystem: Host-associated > Plants > Roots > Rhizosphere | place: USA: Michigan... | reverse complement strand
CTTACCGCATGGGCTTTGGTTCCACGCGCGCAGAGGCACGGCAGCTGGTTAGCCATAAAGCGTTTAGCGTGAATGGCATAGTCGTGAATATCGCGTCCTACCAGGTCAAGGCCGGCGACATCGTTGCCGTCCGCGAAAAGGCCAAGAAACAGGCGCGCATTCTCGAAGCCCTGTCGCTGGCCGAGCAAAGTGGAATGCCGTCCTGGGTATCGGTTGATGCCAAGAAGATGGAGGGCACTTTCAAGGCTATGCCTGATCGCAGCGAAATCGCTAACGACGTCAACGAATCGCTGATCGTCGAATTGTATTCCCGCTAATCCCGTTTTCCCGCCCCATCTCGTAGAGGTGGGGTTTTTTTGTAATGCCATCAGCCTTATCGGTGTAACGAGCCGAGGGTATTGAAAAGGACATTTCATGCAAAATAGTTTGTTGAAGCCCCGCATTATCGAAGTCGAAGCGCTCGGCCCCGGCCATGCCAAAGTCGTGATGGAGCCGTTTGAGCGTGGCTATGGCCATACTCTTGGCAATGCATTGCGCCGCGTGCTGCTGTCGTCCATGGTTGGCTATGCGCCGACCGAAGTGACGATCGCCGGCGTGGTGCATGAGTATTCGTCGCTGGACGGCGTGCAGGAAGACGTCGTCGACATGCTGCTGAACTTGAAGGGCGTGGTTTTCAAGCTGCACAATCGCGACGAAGTCACGATCCTTCTGAAGAAGGAAGGCGAAGGCGCCGTGCTGGCATCGGACATCGATCTGCCGCATGACGTCGAGCTGGTCAATCCGGATCACGTCATCGCGCATTTGACTGCAGGCGGCAAGCTGGACATGCAGATCAAGATTGAGAAGGGACGCGGCTACGTGCCCGGCAACGTGCGTCGTTTGTCGGAAGATGCGAACAAGACCATCGGGCGCATCATCCTCGATGCTTCGTTCTCCCCGGTTCGCCGTGTTTCGTATGCCGTCGAATCCGCTCGCGTGGAACAGCGCACCGACCTCGACAAGCTGGTGATCAATATCGAAACCAATGGCGTGATTTCGCCGGAGGAAGCGATTCGCCAGTCGGCTCGCGTGCTGGTCGATCAGCTGAATGTGTTTGCCGCGCTGGAAGGCACGGAGGCCGCGGCCGAAGCGCCGTCGCGCGCGCCGGCGGTTGATCCTATCCTGCTGCGTCCGGTCGACGATCTGGAACTGACCGTTCGTTCCGCGAACTGCCTGAAAGCCGAAAACATCTACTACATCGGCGATCTGATTCAGCGCAGCGAAAACGAATTGCTCAAGACCCCGAACCTGGGGCGCAAGTCCTTGAACGAAATCAAGGAAGTGCTGGCATCCCGCGGTTTGACCTTGGGCATGAAGCTCGAAAACTGGCCGCCGGCCGGTCTCGAGAAATAAGATGCGTTTGGGGGTGGCATGCCCGCTCCCAAACGATCGGTAGTCTCTCAATAACGAAAATCACCGGCCCGCGATCGGCGAATGCCTGATCGATAGAAGAGCTGGATCTAAAACTGAAAATTGAAAGGAAATATCATGCGTCATCGTCATGGCCTTCGTAAATTAAACCGCACTTCGTCGCATCGCCTTGCGATGTTGCGCAACATGACCGTTTCCCTGTTGCGTCACGAAGCGATCAAGACCACTCTGCCGAAGGCAAAGGAACTGCGCCGCGTCGTCGAGCCTATCCTTACGCTGGGCAAGACCGATAACCTGTCCAACAAGCGTCTGGCATTCAATCGTCTGCGCGACCGTGAAATCGTGGTCAAGCTGTTTGCCGAACTCGGCCCGCGTTACGCAAACCGCAATGGCGGCTATCTGCGCATTCTGAAGATGGGTTTCCGTCAGGGCGACAATGCTCCGATGGCGTTCGTGGAATTGCTCGATCGTCCGGAAATCAGCGAAGCGTCCGAAGTCCCGGTTGCCGAGTAAGGCGAACGGCTCGTTGAGCGCATAAGCTAAAAAGCCAGGCGATGCCTGGCTTTTTGCTTTCTGATGCTTCCTTTTTGTTTGTGGCAAGATGTTTGTTTTTTAAGCGGTAAGCTCAAGCATGGATGAGTCCAACATTCTGTCCGTAGCGAAGTTGCGCAAATCGTATGGGATCGGCCAGTCCCGGCAACTGGTGGTGGACGGCTTGTCTTTCGCGCTGCGACGCGGCGAGTGTTATGGACTGTTGGGACCGAACGGCGCAGGCAAAACAACAACCCTGCGTCTTTGCCTGGGCTTGACGGCGCCGGACGAGGGGGAAATCACTCTCGTGGGAAAACGTATTCCAGCGGAGGCCAGGTCCGCCAGGTTGCGCGTCGGCGTGGTGCCGCAAGGCGATAATCTCGATCCTGATTTCACTGTTTCGGAAAACCTGCTTGTCTTCGGCCGCTACTTTGGAATGAGTGATAGGGAGGTCAACGATCGCATTCCGAAGCTGCTTGAGTTCGCCAACCTCGTTGCAAAAAAAGATGCAAGAATCGGCGAGCTCTCAGGCGGCATGAGGCGGCGCTTGACGGTCGCGCGCGCATTGATCAATGATCCGGACCTGATCTTCATGGACGAGCCGACCACGGGGCTGGATCCGCAAGCGCGCCACATGATTTGGGATCGCTTGAAAATGCTGCTGGGCGAAGGCAAAACCATCGTGCTGACCACGCATTTCATGGATGAGGCGGAGCGCCTGTGCGATCGATTGGCGGTGATCGATCATGGACAAATGATCGCGGAAGGAGCTCCGCGCGATCTCATCGGGCAACATATCGAGGCGGAAGTGGTCGAAGTGTATGGCGACAATGCGCATGCCTGGGCGGAAGCCGGAGGGCGAATCAGGGCAGCGCGAATGGAAGTGAGCGGGGAAACCGTGTTTTGCTATACCAATGACCCCCAGCCTCTGCTGGAAAGCCTGCATGCGACGCAGGGCGTGCGTTACTTGCATCGTCCCGCCAATCTGGAAGATTTGTTCCTGAAACTGACCGGCCGGGAAATGAGGGATTAAGGTGATTTCCGAGAGTGAATATCCCATTAGCGCGGCGCATACGGGCGCGCTGCTGCGTTGTTCCTCGTTTGTGTGGCCTTGCCACACGGCACTCGTCGCGCCTTGCATCGCATCCCGTCTGCACCGCGCTAATGGGATATTCACTCTCGGAAATCACCTAAGATGACTGCGACCAATTACGCCTTGCCTGAATTCTCGCTGCGCTTCGTGCCGATCTGGCGGCGCAATTTCCTGGTATGGAAGAAGCTGGCGGTTGCGAGCGTTCTCGGCAATATTGCCGAGCCGCTGATTACGCTGGTGGCTTTTGGCTACGGCTTGGGCAGTCTGCTGCAAAAGGTCGATGGCATTCCTTATATCCAATTTCTTGCTTCCGGATCGATCTGCATGTCCATCATGATGGCGGCTTCTTTCGAAGCCTTGTATTCCGCATTTTCGCGCATGCATGTGCAAAAGACATGGGATGCGATGCTGAATGCGCCCCTGGATCTGGATGATGTGATTCTGGCCGAGATGTTATGGGCTGCGACCAAGGCGCTGATCTCCGGCGTGGCAATTCTGCTTGTGATCTTCATGCTTGGCATCGGCCTGCATCCGCAGGTGCTGCTGGTGCCCCCCTTGTTATTTCTGATCGGCATGACGTTCGCCTCGCTTGGCTTGATCATGAATGCCGTGGCGCGCGGCTATGATTTCTTTACCTACTATTTCACGCTGGGCATGACGCCGATGATATTTGTGTCTGGCGTCTATTATCCGACGGCGCAGCTCCCGCAATGGCTGCAGGTGGTCTCGAAAGCGCTGCCTTTGAGCGCGGCGGTCGACTTGACCCGGCCCTTGATCCTTGGCCGCTGGCCGAGCACCCCGCTGTTCGATATTGCCATGCTGGCGATATATTGCGTCGCAGGGTTTTATATTGCGACGATTCTGACGCGTCGCCGGCTATTGAAATAAATTTGGAGCGAAGCCCGAGCATGCAACAAGCGCTGCTGGTATTGACGAATGTGCCCGATGAATCGCTTGCGCAAACGATCGCGCGCGCCCTGGTCGAACAAAACCTGGCGGCCTGCGTGAATATCATGCCTGCGGTGCGATCCGTCTATCGATGGCAAGGCGCGCTGGAGCAGGCCGATGAAGTGACGCTGCTGATCAAAACCACGCAGGCGCGTTATGCGCAGCTTGAAGCCGGCATCAAGGCAATGCATCCTTATGAGGTGCCGGAAATCATTGCGGTGCCGATAGCCGCCGGATTGCCCGCCTACCTTGACTGGATAGCGGCGGAAACCAAAAAGGAAATCGATGTTTAGAATGCCCGTACGACACGGAGCCGCGCGCATCATGCGCTTGATCCGGCATGCCGCTCCGCCGCAAATGCTGATCGCCTTCATTGCCGTCTGCCTGCTGCCGCTCGCGCCGGCCTCGCATGCCGCGGACGACTTTCTCGAGCCGGAGAAAGCATTTCAATTTTCCGCAAGGATGATCGATCAGAAAACCGCCGAGGTCACCTACAAGATCGCGGATGGCTATTACATGTATCGCGATCGCTTTGCGTTCAAGGCGGAGGGCGCCAGCCTGGGCGAGCCGAGGATCCCGCCCGGTAAAGTGAAATTCGACGAGACGTTTCAGAAGGATGTCGAAACTTATCGCCATGCGGTGAGCATCACCTTGCCGATCAAAGCTGACGGCAGCTTTATCCTGAAAGTCACCGGCCAGGGCTGCGCCGATAAAGGCCTGTGCTATCCGCCGATGGAGTCGCAGACCAGCTTGTCGCCCCAGGGTGCCGGCTTGTCCGGGACAGCGGCAAGCAAGGACGATGCTACTGCGCTTGAAGCTGGCCCCGCCGACACCGAAATGGGCAAGATCGAGGCCGCGCTGAAAAGCGGCAGCCTGATCACGATCTTGCCCCTGTTTCTGCTGCTCGGCCTTGGCTTGTCGTTCACGCCGTGCGTATTGCCGATGGTGCCCATCCTGTCCTCGCTCATCGTGGGGGAAGGCGCGCGGACAAGCCGCGCACGGGGATTTGTATTATCGGCCGCTTATTCGCTCGGCATGGCCCTGGTTTACACCGCGCTTGGTGTTGCCGCCGGCCTGATCGGCGAGGGATTGTCGGCGGCCCTGCAAAACCCCTGGGTGCTGGGCACATTCGCATTGCTGATGGCAGCCTTGTCGCTGTCGATGTTCGGCGTATACCAGCTCCAGATGCCCGCTGCAATCCAGCACAAGCTGATGAAAGCGTCCGATCGCCAGAGCGCCGGGAAACTGGCGGGCGTATTCACGATGGGCGCCATTTCCGCGCTGATCGTCGGACCTTGCGTCGCCGCGCCGCTGGCCGGCGCGCTGCTTTACATCAGCCATACGCACGATGTGGTGATCGGCGGCAGCGCCTTGTTTTCGATGGCGATCGGCATGAGTCTTCCCTTGATCTTGATCGGCGTTTCTGCCGGCACACTCTTGCCGCGCGCCGGAGCCTGGATGGAAGCGGTGAAGTTCTTCTTCGGCATATTGATGCTTGCCCTGGCATTGTGGATCGTCTCGCCGGTGCTTCCCGGCTGGGTGACTATGCTGGGGTGGGCCGCGCTGGGCATCGGCTATGGCGCTTACTACCTCGTATGGTTGAAGCAATGGAATTGGATATCCAAGTTCATCGGCGTGCTGTTCGCGGCATTCGGCATGGTGCAGTTGATCGGCGTCATCACCGGCGGACGCGATGCCCTGGCGCCCTTGGCGCATTTGGGCAGCGCAGCCAAGAGAGCGGAATTTGCAAGCGTGAAATCGGTGGCGGAACTCGATGCCGCAATCGCGCGCGCGAACGGCAAGAACGTAATGCTCGATTTTTATGCGGATTGGTGCGTATCCTGCAAGGAAATGGAAAAACTGAGTTTCAGCGATCCTCGCGTCCAGGCGCGCTTCGCCGACATGGTGTTGCTGCGGGCGGATGTGACCGCCAACAATGAGGACGATAAAGCATTGCTGAAACGCTTCAAGCTGTTTGGCCCGCCCGGCATCATTTTCTTCGATAAGCAGGGCCGCGAGCTAAAGGACAGCCGGGTGATCGGATATCAGGACGCCGACAAATTCTTGAAATCGCTGACTCTGGCCGGCAGTTCTTGAAATGGAATGCAATATATCTGATCCGCATAAAGAACTGATTTTTAATTCCTTGAGTGGCGTTTGGCTTCGCACTATATTAATTTTCTGGATAATTTTCGGAGATCGATATGTCTTTGCATCTTGGTGATACCGCCCCCGATTTCGAGCAGGATTCTTCAACTGGAAAAATCAGGTTTCACGAATGGGCAGGGGATTCATGGGTGGTATTGTTTTCGCATCCCGCCGACTTCACTCCCGTATGCACCACCGAGCTTGGTTTGACGGCCAAACTGAAATCGGAATTCGAGAAGCGCAACGTCAAGGCGATTGCCCTGTCGGTCGATCCTGCGGACAAGCATTTGCAATGGGTCAAGGATATCGAGGAAACCCAGAGCACGGTTGTCGGCTTTCCCATCATTGCCGATGTGGATAAGAAGGTTTCGCTGCTGTACGACATGATTCATCCGAATCAATCGGAGACCGCGACAGTGCGTTCCTTGTTCGTGATCGATCCCAAAAAGAAAGTGCGCCTGATCATCACTTACCCGATGAGCACCGGACGCAATTTCGACGAAGTCTTGCGCGTGATCGACGCGTTGCAACTGACCGACCAATATACGGTGGCGACGCCCGGCAACTGGCGCGAAGGCGAGGAAGTGATTATTCCCTTGACGATCCAGGATGAGGCCGAGATCAAACGGAAATATCCCAAGGGATATAGGGCGCCGCGTCCTTATCTGCGGTTGACGCCTCAGCCGAACAAGTAATCCGGTTAACGAACGGCGATGAAAAAGCGCTCTTCATTGAGCGCTTTTTTGTTTTTGGGAGTCCGAAGCCGGGTCAGGATGTTCGTGCGGACAAGGCCCGAAGAGAGCCGTAAATCGTTCACGCCATTGCCGCATTTCTCTATCGTCTTTTAGGCCTCGATATTTCGTGTCATAACAATGGAGAGAAAAACGCGATAGGCCCCACGCCGGATCATTATCAAACATCTTAATGATCTCGAATTTTGTCGCGCTCCTAGCCTCCCGGTCGATCAGCACTTCTACTACCAGATCCCGTTTAGTATCATTGTCTTGCAGACTTCGGCCATAAAACTTGTATAAATCATGCTCATAGTCAAATAGCTCCCGATATTCCGGCTTGCCAGGACAGTCTATTTGCCAGGCGTCTTCCGTAAGGAGGCGGCACAATAATTGATGTTCCTCAGGGAGCAGAGGCATGGTAAATCTTGGAATCTTAATATCCTCAGCCAATGAAGTGCCGGAGACTGGCCGCACAATACGGAAACGACTTGGCAAGACATTCGCATTGAAGTCGGCAGTCAAACATAGTTCCTCACCTAGCTCATCAGTCCTCCGAAGAATATTGATTCTTGTTAATGTCTTAGTTTGTGCGTTGATTGCTGCCTCTAATATCAAATTTTGTTTACTACCGCCCCTCTCAATTTCGATAGGGAAGACGGCCAAGTCATTCATGCCATCAGATCCAGGCTCATATTCTGGCTGCTCAAAGTTATTTATTAACCGTACGGCGAGAATCAATACTTTATAGTCCTCATCGGTCAGGATAGAGGTCAGTTGTGGGATCTCGATATGGACAGGTACTAGAGAACCGTTCCCGGCTTTTTGTATACAAAAAAAATGATCCGGCAGCTTGGTTGCATTAAAATCCTGCGGAATTGAACGCACCTTAAATCGACTGTTGGGAATAATGACTCTGCGTTCCTTCATGCTTGCATTTACGGGAGCCAGAGGCGTTCCTGCAACAAGTGTAGCTGCGGTTGAAGCAGGAGATGCTGAAGATGTCATACGTTGCCAAAGTCATTTGAATGATGAAGAGGGATCTTTCTCCTCATGCAAGAAGAAATTCGATATTCAGGGAATTTGAATATTTGAATATGTATGAGTAATGTGCTGCTCATTGAGTATAAGTAAACGTGGAACGCGAAAAGTTCCAAAACGCAAGCCGAATGAGATGAATTCTAGATGCGGTCTTCCAAATAACGCTTGCGCCGGAAGAAGAACAGCAGCACCACTACGATAACGGCCATCACGCCCATCGCGATCCAGAAACCTTCCTTGTCCTTCAAAAGCGGCATCTCGATGAAGTTCATGCCGAAGATGCCCGTGATCAGCGTCAAGGGCATGAACAAGGCCGTGATCACCGTCAGGGTACGCATGATTTCGCTGGTGCGATGCGCCATCGCGGAAAAATGGATTTGCACCGCCGACTCTATCGTCGCTTCGAGCCGCCGCGCATGATTGAGCACGCGGCCGATGTGCTCCATCACATCATTCACGCGCACCAGCAGCAAGTCTTTCGCGCGGCTGTTGTCGCTATCGTCGCAGCTGTCAACCAGATGGTCGCGCAGCTCTTGCATCGCATCGTGCTGACCTTCGCATAACTGATCGAGCTTGCGCAATTCGATGCGTGCGTCGAGCAGCGCCATCCAGTCGTTGAACAAATGGCGCGGATTGAGCAAGGCGCGCTGCCAGCGGTCGATCTGGCCGGTGAGCGGCTGGCGCAGCGCCAGGTATTGGTCGACCATGGCATTCAAGAGGCGCAGCATCAGGTCCGCCGGCGATGCAGGGGGGCGATTGGCATAGGCGCCGCCGTCGCGCTTGTTCTTGTATTCAAGCAGGCGGTTGCGGGTGGCCTCGATGGTGTGGCTGTGCGCTGCGCGCACCGTAACGAGCGCGCGGTCCATCAGCAAAAAGGTCACGGGTATGGTGTCCAGTCTGTTTAGCGCGGGAGGGATCTTGCGTTTCGGTTCGTCCGCCGTCATCTCCGGTTTGCCTTCGGCGAATGCGAGCTTGCGAAATACCACCATCGCGTAATCTTGCGCCGAATCGAAGTAGGACGGATGCGCGAGGTTGATCGCGTCGCTCAGGTGCGGGTCGTAGACATGGATGCCGGTGATGTGTTCTACCGCATCGCGCCATGCGTTCACATCGGCTGCAAGCTCTTCATGCCTTGCGTCCAGCCAGAGAAATCCTTGCTGCGGCATTGCCGCAAACTCTTGCAGCTGGATGACCTGGTTGCCGTCGATGTGAAAGATATCCATGAAGCTTTCGTTCAGCCGAGAAGACGCGCGATGTCGCGCGCGAAGTAAGTCAACACGCCATCGGCGCCGGCACGCTTGAAGGACAGCATGGCTTCCATCATGGTCTTGTCGTGATCGAGCCAGCCGTTTTGGGCGGCCGCCTTGATCATCGCGTATTCGCCGCTGACCTGGTAGGCGAAGGTCGGCACCTTGAACTCGTCCTTTACGCGCCGCACGATATCGAGATAGGGCATGCCGGGCTTGACCATCACCATGTCCGCGCCTTCCGCCAGATCGAGCGCGACTTCGCGCAGCGCTTCGTTGCTGTTGGCGGGATCCATTTGATAGGTGGACTTATTTCCTTTGCCAAGATTGGCGGCGGAACCGACGGCGTCGCGGAATGGACCATAGAATGCCGATGCATATTTGGCGGAGTACGCCATGATCCGGGTGTGGATGTGGCGATGCGCTTCGAGAGCGTTGCGAATTGCGCCGATACGGCCATCCATCATGTCCGAGGGGGCGACGATATCCACGCCGGCCTCGGCTTGCGTCAGCGCCTGCTTGGTGAGGATCGTGCTGGTTTCGTCGTTCAGCACGTAACCGTCGGCATCGATCACGCCGTCCTGGCCATGGCTGGTGTAAGGATCGAGGGCGACATCGGTCAGGATGCCCAGTTCCGGGAAACGTTGCTTTAGTTCGCGCACGGCGCGCGGCACCAAGCCCTGCGGATTGAGTGCTTCGATGCCATCGAGTGTTTTCAATTCAGGCTTGATGACCGGAAAGAGCGCCATGACCGGAATGCCGAGCGCGACGCACTCTTCCGCCACGGCGAACAGCAGATCGACCGACAGGCGTTCCACGCCGGGCATCGACGCCACTTGTTCGCGTTGATTTTTCCCGTCCAGAATGAATACGGGGTAAATCAGATCGGCGGGAGTGATGACATGCTCGCGCATCATGGCGCGTGAAAAGGCATCCTTGCGCATGCGACGCATGCGGATTGCAGGGAACTGGTTGGCATGATGGGAATGAGACATGGCAATTTATTTCTGGCAATTAAACGGGAAATGAAACTTTTTGGAGAAGGATGAACTTTTTCGTCCGCGCTGCATCTCATCAGCAGGTGATCACTCACCTCCCGCTTCTCCTCCCTGAGCGGGGCCTATCGTGGCATTAGCGATAAGGCGTTACTGCCCTGGAGATCTTCCCCTTTCTCCAGGGTTTTTTTTGTCTTCGATATTCTTCTCCGCGGCTTCATCGGCAAGTCCGAGCAATTCAATAACTTGGTGGTTTGCTTCCTCGATGCCGGTTCGTTTCAGCGCGGAAAAAAGTTGCACGGAAAACGGAAAGAGGCGGCCTTGCTCATCCACATAGCTGTTCAATACGGTGCGAGCAAGGCGCAAGGCATCCACGGACTCCTTGCGATTCAACTTGTCCGCCTTAGTCAGCAGGCAGTGCACGGGTTTGCCGGTCGGCGCAAACCATTCGAGCATTTGCACATCCAGTTCGGTGAAGGGACGTCGCGCATCCATGATTAATACCAGGCCGGCAAGCTGTTCGCGGGTTCGCAGATAGGTTCCGAGCAATTTTTCCCAATGCAGTTTTGCTTCGCCCGGCACCTCGGCATAGCCGTAGCCCGGCAGATCGACCAGCAGGGCGCGAATTTCTTCCACGATGGTGGGATCTTTCCGGTGTTGGCCGACGTGTGCGCCGCCGATCGAAAAATAGTTGATGTGCTGGGTGCGCCCCGGCGTTTTCGATGCGAAGGCCAGTTTTTTCTGGTTGCAGAGAATGTTGATCGCGGTCGACTTGCCGGCATTGGAGCGTCCGGCGAATGCGATTTCGGGGACTTGCGTGTTTGGCAAATCGCGAAGGTGGTTCACCGTGGTGAAGAAGCGGGCTTGCCAAAGTAGCGACATAGATGAGGGCGGAAAATACGGTAGCAGGGGCGAAAATGCCTCGAAGCTATTGTACAATAAGGGGTTTTCGGTTTGCCGCTCCCGAGGGGAGGGCGCGGTTTTCAGCCGCTTAAAAATTTCAATATCAAGCTCAGGGTGTTTGAATGAATCGTGCGTGTGTATCGTTTGTGAAGTCCTTGTTCGTTGCGACCTTGGCGCTTTCTTCCATTGCTTATGCAGCGGAAGAAAAGAATGCGCCGAAAGCCGATCCGGCAAAAGGAGAAGCGCTGTACGCCAATGGCGATAACACCCGCAATATTCCGGCATGCGTGGCCTGCCACGGCGCGGCCGGCAATTCGACCATCACGCAGAATCCCAAGCTGGCGGGCCAGTTTGAAACCTACATCGCCAAGCAGCTTGCCGATTTCAAAACGCCGCAGCGCAATAACCCGGTCATGAGCCCGATTGCGAAGGCATTGACGGAAGCCGACGTGAAGAATGTCGCAGCCTTCCTCGATAAGCAGGCTCCCAAGCAGGGCGCGGCAAGGAACAAGCAGACCGTTGAATTCGGCAAGAAGATTTTCCGCGCCGGCATCGCCGAGAAAAACATTCCCGCCTGCGCGGGCTGCCACGGCGCCACCGGCTCCGGCATCCCGGCCCAGTTCCCGCGCTTGGCAGGTCAGCATCAGGATTACACGGTAGCGCAGTTGACCGCCTTCCGCTCCGGCGCGCGCAACAACAGCCCGCAAATGACGACCATC
>Ga0070682_100001862_pt1 | contig 11767 bp, 12 predicted proteins | sample KBSC63LmetaG_FD_64668 | JGI IMG/M metagenome (GOLD analysis project Ga0070682, IMG submission 64668) | Corn rhizosphere microbial communities from Kellogg Biological Station, Michigan, USA - KBS C6-3L metaG | ecosystem: Host-associated > Plants > Roots > Rhizosphere | place: USA: Michigan... | reverse complement strand
AAGGGGCAAGAAACTTCTCTCAATGTGACTCTTTATTGATGGGTAATGAATGTGGTGCCCACACTTTCCCTTATATTGAAATCAAAGATCCTACGGCACAGTTAGAGCACGAGGCAACGACTTCAAAAATTGGAGAAGATCAGATTTTCTACTGTAACCAGAGAGGTATTGATACGGAAAGAGCAATTGCCTTGATCGTAAATGGTTTCAGTAAAGAAGTTTTAAACAAGCTTCCAATGGAATTTGCTATTGAAGCACAGAAATTACTTGAGATTTCATTAGAAGGATCAGTAGGATAAAATAAATATGGTAGTTACAGAAAGATTAATTTTAAGAAAACCTGCAAAAGAAGATTTTGAAAGTTTCTTTGAAATTAATCATGACCCTGAAACCAATATTCATAACCCAAGCGGACCCATGAGCTTTGAAAAAGCAGAGAATACATTTACAAAAATGCTTGATCATTGGGACAGCCATCATTTTGGAAGCTGGGCTATTGCTGAAAAGGAAAGCCCTGAAAATATAATAGGTTTTGGAGGACTGAGCTACAAACTCTACGGAGACAAAGAAAAATTGAATTTAGGCTATCGTTTTGCTTCCCAGGCATGGGGGAAGGGATATGCCACAGAATTCACAAAGAAAGCTATAGATTTTGGCTTTAAGGAGAACAATGAGGATATATTCGCAATCGTTCGTCCTACCAATATAGCTTCTGTTAAAGTTTTGGAAAAGGCAGGTATGATCAAAATCGGGACTCTTAATGATGTTCCTGGTCAACCTGAAAGTTTAGTATATAGAATTCAAAAATAATTTGTTTAAGCAAATAAAATGTTAGAAATTAAAAACCTTCACGCCAAAATTGAAGATGGCGCAGAAATATTAAAAGGTATTAATCTTGAAATAAAGCCAGGCGAAGTTCACGCTATCATGGGGCCGAACGGAGCCGGGAAATCTACCCTTTCTTCTGTAATCGCAGGAAAAGAAGATTACGAAGTGACTGGTGGAGAAATTCTTTTCCAGGGAGAAGACATCAGTGAAGACGCTCCTGAAGATAGAGCACACAAAGGAATTTTCCTTTCTTTCCAATATCCAGTGGAAATTCCGGGAGTTTCTGTAACGAACTTTATCAAGGCTGCTTTAAACGAAACGAGAAAAGCAAATGGATTGGAAGAAATGCCGGCAAAAGAAATGCTTGCATTAATCCGTGAAAAATCTGAAAAACTGGGAATCAAAAAAGATTTCCTTTCAAGATCATTGAACGAGGGATTCTCAGGAGGTGAAAAGAAAAGAAATGAGATCTTCCAGATGATGATGCTTAATCCTAAATTAGCTATCCTTGATGAGACTGATTCAGGATTGGATATCGATGCTTTAAGAATCGTAGCAGATGGAGTAAACCACTTTAAAAATGAAGGAAATGCAGTTCTTTTGATTACGCACTATCAAAGATTGCTTAACTATATTCAACCTGACTTCGTTCACGTTCTAGCAGATGGAAAAATCATCAAAACCGGTGATAAATCTTTAGCATTAGAACTTGAAGAAAAAGGTTACGACTGGCTTCTTAACTAAGAAGAAAATATATTATTTCAGAGATTACAATTTTCGCAGTCATTCATGAATCCCGCAAAAAGAAGAATCTCTACTATTAAAAATTGGGTTCCCTATTCCTCGGAATAACAATATTTTAGTTAATAAAAAAAGAAAAAATGGTGCAAACCACAGATATACCAGTAATGGCATTAAAAGAACAAATTATAGAGAACCATAATGAATTTTTGGAGAGTCTTCGTCACCGATTTTTGGATGACAGTAGAAAAGCAGCTCTTCAAAGATTTCAAAACGTTGGTTTTCCGACAAAAAAAGACGAAGAATATAAATATACCAATCTAAAGGAAATCACGGAAAAAAGCTACAACTTCTTCCCGAAAGAGAGCCACAATATCACCAAAGAGCAGTTTGATGAACTACACCTTGGAGAAGAAAATTTTGATTGGATTGTTTTTGTAAACGGTAAACTTCACAAAGAGCTTTCTAAAGTTTCTATTGAAAATGTAGAATTTCTTTCATTCAACTATGCATTAAACGATGAGAAGCATAAAGAGGTTTTTGAAAAATATTTCAATACGATTGCTTCTAAAGAACAGGCTTTTACTAACCTGAACCTTGCTTATTGCAAATATGGATTCTTCCTTAAGGTTCCTAAAAATGTAGTGATTGAAAAACCAATCCACGTTTTCTATATTTCTCAAAATCAGGAGGAAAACACATTCTACAATACAAGAAATCTTTTGATTGTAGAAGAAGGAGCAAAAGTAGAAGTGATTGAAAGCCACCATAATTTTGACAGCACTTACGTATTGACAAACTCTGTAACGGAGATCTTTACATATCCCAATGCAAAAGCTGACTGGCATAAGCTTCAGAATGACAACAACACAACATATCTTATTGACAACACGTTCGCAAGACAGGAAAAAGACAGCTTAACCACTGTAAATACTTTCTCTTTCGGAGGTAAACTGGTAAGAAATAACCTTGATTTTATTCATAATGGATCAAATATCAATTCATTCATGAATGGAATCACAATCATAGGGAAAGATCAGCTGGTAGACCACCATACGGCGGTTCACCATAATTTCCCGAACTGTGAAAGTTATCAGAATTATAAAGGAATCTTTGATGGCAATGCCCATGGAGTTTTCAATGGAAAAGTTTTCGTTGACAAAATTGCTCAGAAAACAAATGCTTATCAGCAAAACAACAACGTATTGCTAAGTGAGGGGGCAAGTATTGATACAAAACCTCAGTTGGAGATCTTTGCAGATGATGTAAAATGTTCTCACGGTTGTACCGTAGGTCAATTGAATGAAGATGCTTTATTTTATCTGAGAGCAAGAGGAATCTCTAAAAAAGAAGCTCAGGCATTACTTTTATATGCTTTCGCAAATGATGCCATGCAGAACATTGATATTGAGCCTCTAAAGGAAAAAATTTCTAAGCTATTGGCTGAAAAACTAGGAGTAGATATAGAATTCTAAGACTTATATATATTGATACGAAAAAGCACTTCTTTTTGAAGTGCTTTTTTTATTTCTTACGAGTTCTCTCTTATTTCTTTAACCAGCCTTGGTTATCCTTATTATCCGAACGTTTCTTACCGTTATCAAAATTATAAGCCAGACCTACGCCCAACGTCTGCTTCAACTGTGTCTTCCAGATCTGATTGTGGTCATACAGAAGATCCAGGGTAATATTGGATGAAATATATTTATTGATCTTCATATTTAAAACCGCTCCGTAAGCCAGTACCAATCTATCAGGATGATCCAGATAATTTGAAAATACTGACGCTGTATTCGTCAGATTAATATTCTCCATGATTTTGATCTTATAGATGGCTGTTCCAAGAAAACCGAACTGGAAAAGTGATGAATCACCATCATTTTTAAGGCCATACGTTCCGGCAGTCTGGAGATCCTTGTCTAAAACAAAAGTCCATCTCGCATTAGCAGGACGCAATGTTACGGTCAGATTATCATTAGGACGGTAAGTAACCCCTGCACCTACATTTAAATATCCGGGAGCCATGAAATTGGAAATCTTTTTAGCATCAGGATTGTTTCCATCTTCATATCCCGGAGCAAACTGAGTCTGAAGGCCTGCTCCTGCGGAGAAATACCAGCTTTCGGCAAATTTTCTACCATAGTTTGTAGAAAGGTTGATAACATCCTGAGTTTTTCTCACTCCTGTTCCCTGGGTATTATTCTGTCCATAGCCCAGAATAATGATATTTTCCCAAAGATCTTTCCCCTTCTCATAAGTCAGGTTGTAATTGACACCGGCAAGCCATCCTACGTTGTTGGCTCCACCACCTACCCAGTTTGAAAAGGCAGCCTGATTAAGCATTAATGTATTTTGTCCCTGAATAGACCAGGCTTTAACGGTGTCTGCTGCAGGAGCATCTGTTTTAGTTTCTTGCGCCAAAGCTATCGCTCCAAAAGAAATGGAACCGATCAATAAAAGTTTTTTCATAATGTCGATTTATTACAAATGTATAAATAATAATCTACGTCAGAAGAAAATTCACTTTAAAATGAATTTAACATAGTTGATTTTTCGCTTATAATACAATGAAAACAAATCATTTAAACAAAACTCTATTACACCCCAAACTTAAGTCAACTTAAAACTACAGTATTTTCAAAACAAAAAACACCTCATTTCTGAAGTGTTTTTATATTAGCATTGATATCGTAATATTATTTTTTAATCCACCATTGGCTGTCTTTACGGTCAGATCGTTTCACTCCATTATCAATGGTATAGGCGAATCCGATTCCAAGGGTTTGTTTCAGCTGTGTTTTTTCGATCTGGTTGTGATCATATAACAAATCAACCGTTACATTGGATGAAATATATTTGTTTACTTTCAGATTCAACAGAGCTCCATAAGCAAGAACCAGCCTGTCCGGGCGGTCAAGGTAATTCGAGAAAACCGAAGCCGTATTCGTCAGATAAATATCTTCCATTATTTTCAGCTTATAAATTGCTGTTCCCAGGAAACCGAACTGCAATAAGGAAGAGTCTCCATCACTTTTCAAACCATAGCTTCCTGCCATCTGAAGGTCCTTGTCCAGTACAAATGTCCATCTGGCGTTGGTAGGACGTAAAGTTACCGTCAGATCATCATTCGGCCTATAGGTGATACCCATCCCGACGTTCAGGTAGCCCGGGGCCATAAAATTTGAGATCTTTTTGGCTTCAGGGTTGTTTCCATCTTCATATCCTGCAGCAAACTGTGATTGCAATCCCGCACCCAAAGAGAAATACCAGCTTTTTGAGAATTTTCGCCCATAATTGGTAGAAACGTTGATCACATCCTGCGTTTTTCTTATTCCCAATCCTTTGGTATCATTCTGTCCATACCCCAGAATAATGATATTCTCCCAGAGGTCGTTGTCTTTTTCATACGTCAGATTGTAATTGATCCCGGCAAGCCATCCTACGTTGTTGGCTCCACCTCCTACCCAGTTTGAAAAGGCAGCCTGATTGATCATTAATGTGTTTTTTCCTATCACCGACCAGTATTTTACTGTATCAGCCACAACAGAATCTTTCTTCAATTCTTCTTGTGCACTTGCATAAATCCCCATAAAAAAGGAAAGAATCAATAAAAACTTCTTCATTACTCAAATAATTTTCATTGCAAAAGTATTAATATAATTTTTTTTAAAGGTAAATTCAGCTTTAAAGAATGCTATTAATTACCTAACAATAAGATATCTCTATAAAATCAATGCCAAAATAATAAGTTTAAAAAATAAATTTGAAACCTTTTGTCTTAAAATCAGGTAGGTAGAAATTGATTCATCGACAAATTTTCCGAAATTTATCATTGGCTTTTGATTTGACGTAAAATCCTCATGTTTAAAAATGCAATTTCCAAAAGAGCGATTATATACCCTTTGCTGATGCTTTCTGCGATGTGGTTCGGGTATTTCTTACAAATGCAGGGCTTTTTTCAAAGCTGCTTTGGAGCAATCATTCCACTTTTGCCTGAAGGACTGCTCGGTATCATTACCTCTCCTCTTTTGCATGGAAATATAGATCATATTATAGGAAACTCTATTCCGATAGCTGCACTTATGTTTTTGCTCTATCAGTTTTATCCTGTGGTTGCCAACAAAGTTTTTATTATCGGCTGGCTGGCAACAGGGCTTTTGGTGTGGCTTCTTCCTCCAATCGACATTCTCTCCGGCGAATATATGTACACATGTACAATCGGAGCCAGTGGTGTAGTGTATGTACTTGCCTTCTTCCTTTTTTTCAGCGGTGTATTTAAATGGAATACAAAACTTCTGACCATTTCAATGCTTGTTGTCCTATATTATGGAAGTTTAGTCTGGGGAATGCTGCCGGAAGAGTTGTTTTATAACATGCAGGAGCCGAGTAAAATTTCGTGGCAGGCCCATCTTTCCGGAGCTGTAGTCGGAAGTATTATTGCATTTGCCTTCAAAAATGTTGGAGAAAAGAAGAAAAAATTTATTTGGGAATTTCCTAATTATTATAGTGAAAAGGATGATAAACTGTGGCAGGAATATAAAGAAAACCATCCGGAAGATTTTATGGAACTTCCGTATAAAAAAAGAGATGATATCTGGGATCATTTGGATGAATTGAGGAAGAGATAACACTTAATTCACTACATTTGAAAAAAAACACACATGATTTCCGAAGAATACTTATATGCAATCGCCCTCCGCGAGTGCAGCCAGATAGGCGACATTCATTTTCATAAACTTGTCCGTACTTTTGGAAGTGCCCAGGAAGCCTGGAAAAGAGCAAAGAAAGGATACAAAAAGCTGGAAGGCATAGGACAAAAAACAGTTTCAGACATTGGGAATAATAATCATTTGGAATTCGCAGAAGAAGAATTAAATTTTTGCGAAAAGAATAATGTTCAGGTCAGGCTGAAACATCTTGGTGAAACACCTTTTCTGCTTAACGAATGTAATGATGCACCTGCTATTCTTTATCAAAAAGGAAACATTGATGATTCAATTTCAAAAGTCAGTATCGTCGGAACCAGAAATATGACGTCATATGGCCGGCAGTTTATTGAAGACTTCTTTGAAGCCTCTCAATCTTCTACTTATCTATCGGTAAGCGGACTTGCTCTGGGAGTTGACAAAGAGGTTCATGAGCAGTCTATTCTTCATCAGAAACCTACAATAGCAGTCCTTGCACACGGCTTTCAATATTTATATCCGGCAAAAAACAGGAAGCTTTCTGAGAAAATCCTTCAGGAAGGAGGAGCATTAATCACAGAGTTCAGCTCTTCCCAAAAACCAGACCGTGAAAACTTCATTCAGAGAAATAGAATTGTAGCAGGAATGTCCCCCGCAACCATTGTAGTGGAAACCGGTTTTGGAGGAGGTTCTGTAAGTACCGCCGCTTTTGCCAATGATTATAATAGGGACGTTTTTGCCCTTCCAGGGAAAATTACAGATCTCTGCAGCCAGGGATGTAATCAACTGATTTTCCATAATAAAGCAACAGCTATTTCTACCATAAAAGATCTTATCGGTATGTTGGGATTTAATGCTCCTAAAGAAAAAATTGAAGAGTTATTTCCTTATAGTGAGACCACAATACAACTTTCTGATAATCAACATTTAATATATAAATCAATTAAAGACCAGCCTCAGATTTCTTTGGATGATCTGTCCCAGAAAATTGAGCTTCCTACTCACAAAATTTTACCAATAATTTTAGAATTGGAACTTTTAGGGAAAGTAAAATCATTTTCCGGGAGGCAATTCATGGCAATTTAAGATTTAATGATTTCTTAATATTGCATTATTTCACACATAACATTTCATTTTTAATAAAATTTGAACACAAATTATCAATTTAATAATATTACGAAACATTATTATTTAATTTTTAACAATGTTGAAATACAGTATTGTGAATCTTGAAAAAAAAATTAAATTTGTTGACAATAATATTCAACCTTAATATATGGAACAATATAATATTGACCAGAAAATCCAAGAGTTTATTGCAAAAATTGAAGCAAAAAATCCTAACGAACCGGAGTTCTTACAGGCTGTAAAAGAAGTTGCCGTAACTGTAATTCCATTCATTGCTACTAAAAAAGAATACACAGGAATGAAGCTGCTTGAAAGAATGGCTGAAGCTGAAAGAATTATTATTTTCAGAGTTCCATGGGTTGATGATAAAGGAGAAATTCAGGTTAACAGAGGTTTCAGAATCCAAATGAACTCTGCTATTGGACCATATAAAGGAGGAATCCGTTTCCATCCTACTGTAAACTTATCAGTTCTTAAGTTCTTAGCTTTTGAACAAGTATTCAAAAACTCTTTAACAACTCTTCCAATGGGAGGTGGTAAAGGAGGTTCAGATTTCGATCCACAAGGAAAATCTGATATGGAAGTAATGCGTTTCTGCCAGGCTTTCATGACAGAATTATGCAAGCACATCGGTCCTGAAACAGACGTACCTGCAGGAGATATCGGTGTTGGAGCAAGAGAAATCGGATATTTATTCGGACAGTACAAAAAAATCAGAAATGAGTTTACCGGAGTTCTTACTGGAAAAGGTCTAGCTTACGGAGGTTCATTAATCCGTCCTGAAGCTACAGGATACGGTGTAGTATATTTTGCTGAGCAGATGCTTAAGACTATCGGACAAAACTTCGAAGGTAAAACAGTAACTGTATCAGGTTTCGGAAACGTAGCATGGGGAGTTATCAAAAAAGCAACTGAACTAGGTGCTAAAGTAGTAACAATCTCTGGACCAGATGGATATATCTATGATAAAGATGGTATCAGCGGAGAAAAGATCGATTATTTATTAGAACTTAGATCTTCAGGAAACAACAGAGCTGAAGATTATGCTAAAAAATATCCTTCTGCTGAATTCCACGCTGGAAAACGTCCTTGGGATGTGAAGTGTGACGTTGCCTTCCCTTCTGCAACTCAAAATGAATTAGATTTAGATGATGCAAGAAAATTAGTTGAAAACGGATGTCTTTGTGTAACTGAAGCTGCTAACATGCCTTCTACACTAGATGCAATCAACTATTTCTTAGATAATAAAGTATTATTCTCTCCTGGTAAAGCTTCCAATGCTGGAGGTGTTGCTACATCAGGATTAGAAATGACTCAGAACTCTATCCGTCTTAACTGGACTTCTGAAGAAGTTGATGCAAGATTAAAGGAAATCATGATTGGTATTCACAAAGCCTGTAGAGACTACGGAAAAGACGAAGATGGTTATGTAAACTACGTAAAAGGTGCAAATATTGCCGGCTTCGTAAAAGTAGCAGAAGCAATGTTGGCTCAAGGAGTTGTGTAACAGAAAAAAACAAAGGTTGGGAAAAATTCCCGACCTTTTTTGATATAGCCTGTTCCCGGGATAATGGGAAAAAAGTAAAAAGTGAAAGGAGAAAGCGCTGCATTTAGCAGCGCTTTTTTTATTTTTATAGTATGAAAAACACGTTTAAAAATATTGATGAATATATCCTTCTGTTCCCGATAGAAGTACAGGAAAAGCTGCTTGAACTAAGACAAGCCATCCATTCACAGGTTCCTGATCTGGAAGAATATATTGGATATCAGATGCCGGCTTTCAGGTATAAAGGAAAACCTTTGGTTTATTTTGCAGCGTATAAAAAACACATTGGATTTTATCCCAGAGCTGAAGGGATCCGCAATTTTGAAGCAGATTTTGAAGAAAGAAAATATGCATATTCCAAAGGAGCGGTACAGTTTCCGATTTCTGGTGATCTCCCGCTGGACTTAGTCAATAAGATTGTCCGGTTCAAAGTTGAGGAAATTGAACAAAAAAAATCCTGAAATACAAGATTTCAGGATTCCGACTAGTGTTTGCTAAAGCGATTTTACTTTTTCTTCTTTTTGTCTTTCTTTTCTTCTTTTGGCGCATCTGCAGGTTTAGTTGCATCTGTAGGTGTTGTACTTACAGTTGGATCAGTTGCAGGAGCTGTTTCCATTGTAGTAGCAGGTGTTTTTTCCTGTTGAGTCTTTGGATCCGAAGGACTTGTAGTCTGTGTATTCGGTTGTTGTGTTTGAGTTGTCGTTGGGTTATTAGTAGAAGTATCGGCTGGCTTTTGTGGTGTTGATTGTGCTGATACTGCGATTACTCCGACTAATGTAAACGCTGCCGTTAAAAATAACTTTTTCATAATGTAATATTTAAATGATTGTTTAACTTAAACGAAGCACCATTTATAAAATTATGTGTAATAAGCTAATTTAACGTACTTTATAATTATTTAAGAGGAATTTGCAAAAAATAATTCTAACGAATTTGGCTGGAGGACCGAGGCTGGAAGCTGGAAGTTTATCACAGTTGAACCATCATTTCTTTAATGTAATAACTTCCCTCTCCCATCTATCTTCTTTCTTCTATCTTTTAAAGCTACTTCGCTATATTTTTCATCATTTTTTCCACGAATTCAAAGGCGGCCGGGCAGATCACTGTATTTTTCAGCATCAAATTATTAATCTGGTAGATCTTTTTACGGTCTGTATGAGGATATTCCCGGCAGGCTTTTGGCCTTACTTCATAGATAGAACAGGTATTGTCACTGTTCAGGAAATAACAAGGAAGATTCTGCAGTACTTTATCATTGTCTTCGTCTACTCTTAAAAACTTTGCTTCAAAATCTGCAGATTTCATCCGTAGATGCTTGGCAATACGTTCAATATCCTTTTCGGTATACAAAGGACCAGTTGTTTTACAGCAATTGGCACATTGTAAACAGTCTATTTCATCAAAAACTTCATCATGGGTTTCCTGTACAATATAATCGAGGTTTTTGGGCGGTTTTTTCTTCAATCCGTCCAGAAATTTCTTATGCTCCTTCTGCTTCTGTATTGCTTGTTTTTTATAAAAATCTAAATCCATTTATTCATTATTTCCAGTTTGAATCCGGAAGCTCTTCTTTCTTATATTCATTTATTTTATCCAGATCCAGAACCGTTGAGAGATTTTCTTTGTTAGGATAGTACATAGGGACAAATTTAGCTCCATACACAATTTCCCTTGTGGTGTAAGAAGACCGTTGGACTACTGTATTGGAAAATACTTCATCAAATGCACGTACCTGCACAATAAGTTCGAGATCGGTATTTTTAAAATCCTCTTCTGAAAAGCCATAAAATGGGGAGTTTTCATCTATTTTATGCACTACAGTCCAGTTAAGAGCCAATGTATTAATCTTACTCATCTGAGTAGTAAGCCTGTAAAAATTACTTTTTGCAATTCCGTTTTCTATCACTTCAATGGCAACAGATACAATTACGTCTGCATCCGTCAATGCATTATTCTTATAGGGAGCCAGCCTGAACATTAATGCCGAGGATTCCTGAAAAGGGGCAATAACTGCTATATCAGAAAATCGTAAATATGCTCTCGGCCTTGAAAATCTTCCATAAAAAAGTCCCGTTGCAATGGCAAAGGTAAGCAATCCCAGAAAAGCCTCAAATGTAGCCACCAGACTTGCCAAAAATCCCACCGGAGCTATTCTTCCATAGCCAACCGTTGTAAACGTCTGGGAACTGAAGAAAAAAACATCGATAAACTCATTCAACGGATCACTTTTATCTATTCCGGTAAGATGCTCTACCCCAATCAGATAATAGATCATTGCAAAAAGAAGATTGATCAGAATATAAGCTATAACCAGATAAGAGATAAAGCGAAATGAAGAAAGATTCAGCATGGTATGATACCAACTTAGCCTGTTGAAAACATTTACTCCTCTTCTCTGAACATTCGGAAGACCGTCTTTATTGATAAATCTTCCGGAGGCATTAGTTCCGAAGCCACTATTCTCCGCATTTTTCTGACGGATCTTTTTTCTGAATCCTCCTGTCATTCTATTTCATTTGTTTTTGAGTTGGTTATACGATTTCGTCTTTCTGCTAATTCTGATGCAAAGATAAAATATTGTTTTGATGAATTTTATCAATTGATTCATTTGAGTTTTAATTTGATTTTGGAGTACATTTGAGATATGAAAAAACTGGAGTCAAGAGAGGACATTGAGCACCTTGTCAACGCATTTTATACAAAGGTAATTAAAGATGAAACCATAGGATTTTTCTTTAATGATGTTGCTAAAGTAGATTGGGGTAAACACCTTCCTAAAATGTATTCTTTCTGGGAATCTATTCTTTTCGGGCAGATGTCTTATAAAGGAAATCCAATG
>Ga0070682_100001857_pt1 | contig 11787 bp, 7 predicted proteins | sample KBSC63LmetaG_FD_64668 | JGI IMG/M metagenome (GOLD analysis project Ga0070682, IMG submission 64668) | Corn rhizosphere microbial communities from Kellogg Biological Station, Michigan, USA - KBS C6-3L metaG | ecosystem: Host-associated > Plants > Roots > Rhizosphere | place: USA: Michigan... | reverse complement strand
CGTGCGCGCTGCTCGAGCGCGCCGTTCGTGTCGCGCCGAACAACGTTCTTTTCCTTTTGAACCTCGGCCGCGTGTACGGAAGGCTCGGGCGGGTACGCGAAGCGGTCGGCGTCCTCCTCATGGCCGTCGCGCGCAAGCCGGACTTCGCCGACGCGGTCTTCACCCTCGCGCTCACGTTCGAGGGGCAAGGGGAATGGGCTGCGGCCGCGGAGTGCTATCAACGCGCTCTCGAGCTCGAGCCCAGCCTGGCGCAGGCTGTCGAGCGCCTGGCGAGCGTGCGGTCCCGACGGGGCGCGCCTGGCGCCACGGTGCCCAACGCGAACGGCCCCAAACCGGGCGAGAGTCCAGCAGAGCTCTTCACGGCGCTCGGCACGACCCTGCGCGTCGGCGGCGCACTGGACCATGCTGTCGCTTGGTATCGCGCAGCATTGAAGCTCAATCCGCAGTCGGCCTACGTGCACACCGCACTCGGCGCGATGCACGCGGACGCTGGCCGTTCGGATCAGGCAATCGTCGAGTTTCGGCGGGCGCTCGAGCTCGACCCCAGCTTCCATGCGGCGCGCGGCTACCTCGATACGGCGCTCGACGACGCCGGACGCTACGACGAGCTCGAGGCAGTGTACCGCGACGCCATCGCGCAGCGTCCGGACGATCCCCACGCGCAGAGCGTGCTCTTGTTCAATATGCAGTATTGGCCGCACGTCAGCGCCAGCGACATTCTCGCCGAGGCACGAGCGTGGAATGACCGGCATGCGCGAGCTTTGACGGCGCAAGCGTTGCCCCACCCGAACGAGCGCTCGCCCGAGCGCCGGCTGCGGATCGGCTACGTTTCACCCGACTTCAGAGACCACGCGCTGTCGCGGTTCACGATCCCGCTCTTGCGGAACCACGACCACGCGCAAGTCGAGATCGTCTGCTACTCGAGCGCAGAAACGCCGAGCCCGGAGACGGCTCTCCTTCGCGCCTGTGCCGACGTATGGCGCGAAGTCAGCGCCCTGGACGACGCCGCCTTGTGCGAAGTCATTCGACGCGATCAGATCGACATCTTGGTCGATCTCACCATGCACATGAAGGGCCGCCGCTTGCTGGCGTTTGCTCGCCGGCCCGCTCCCATCCAGATTTGCTGGCTCGCGTATCCAGGGACGACGGGCCTCGAGGCCATGGACTACCGCCTGTCGGATGCGTATCTGGATCCCGTCGGTGGCGACACCCAGGTCTATTCGGAAGAGACCCTGCGGCTTCCCGACTCCTTCTGGTGCTACGACCCGCTCACGGCGGTCCCCGAGGTGAGTCCGCTTCCGGCACTTGCCAAGGGACACATCACTTTCGGCTGCTTGAGTCACTTCCGGAAGGTGAATCGCGAGGTGCTGCGCCTTTGGGCGAGCGTCCTCCGTGCGGTGCCCGAGTCGCACCTGATTCTCGTCGCACCCGAGGGGAGCGCGCGGGACCGGGTGCAGTCGTTTTTCCAGGACGCCGGCGTGAAGCGCGAGCGCGTGGAATTCGTCGGGCGCTGCGGGCGGCTCGACTATCTGAGCCAGTACCGGGCGATCGACATTTGCCTCGATACGTTCCCCTACAACGGGCAAACCACGAGCCTCGACGCGCTCTGGATGGGGGTACCCACGGTGACCCTCGTCGGTGAGACCGTGGTTGGGCGCGCCGGCGTTTGCCAGTCGATGAATCTTGGCTTGCCGGAGCTCATCGCGAGGACGCCGGAGGAATACGTGCAGGCCGCGAGCTCGTTGGCGAGCGACCTCGAGCACCTCCGCGGCCTCCGCGCGACGCTGCGCGCGCGCCTGGAGCAATCGCCCCTGATGGACGCCCCACGCTTTGCTCGCAATCTGGAGGCGGTCTACCGGGACGTCTGGCGCCGCTTCTGCGCCCAGCGCCAGGCCTAGCGAGCGCGACGTCGCGCGAACGCCACATCGGCCCACTGCGACAAAACACCCCGCGCCGGCGCCGTGATTTGCGGCAAATCGCCGTGGATCGCGGTGGTCTGTCCCTTGCATCGTCCGCGCTCAGATGATCCGCTTCGAGCCCACGGTGAGGGGCCTTCTGCTCACCGCGGGGGCCGTCGGTTTGGCGTGGGTCGTGCTGAAGCTGGCTCCCGTCGCGCTCGTGCTGGTCGCTGCGCTGATGCTGGTCGGCACGCTCAATCCTGCCGTCGAAGCGCTCGAGCGGCGCGGGCTGCGCCGGGGTTACGGCATTGCGCTCGTCTTCAGCCTCGTGCTCGCGGCGTCGGCCGGCGTCCTCGCGATCACGATTCCGTCGCTGATCGCGCAGGTTGCGTCGCTCGTGGAGCAGGAGCCGGCCCTGCGTGCCCGCCTCGCCGACTGGCTCTCCCGCTCGCGCTTGACGGAGTCGCTCGCGGTGTCCCTGCGTGACGTTCACTACGTCGCGCTCGCCAAGGCTTCCGCCAATGCGGCCCTCGGGTACTCGTCACGCTTCGTAGAAACCGTCGCTTACCTCTTGAGCGCGGTCTTTCTGGCGCTCTACGCGATGATTGATCGCGATTTTTTGCGCGGCGGGTTGTTCGCGCTGGTCCCGCGCACCCACCACATGCGGCTCTCGCGGGTGCTGCTCGAGCTCGAGACCATCGTGGGCGGCTACATTCGCGGGCAGGCGCTGACCTCGCTTGCCATGGCGGTCTTCACGGGCGCCCTGCTGACCGCCTGCGGCGTCCAGAACGCCCTCGCGCTCGCAGTGCTCGCCGGCGTTGCGGACGTGTTGCCCTACGTCGGCGTGTTCCTTTCGGTCGGCCCCGCGGTCGTCGCGGCGCTGCCTCGTGGCGCGGTCGTCGTGGTGCTCGTGCTGGTGCTCATGCTCGTCTACGAGGAGTTCGAGAGCCGCTTCCTCGTCCCGAGGATCTACGGCAAAGCTCTCAAGCTCCCGTCGTCCGTCGTGCTCTTTGCGCTGCTCACCGGCGGCACGCTGCTCGGCATCACCGGTGCGCTCTTGGCGCTGCCCGCCGCGGCTGCTGCCGGCATGCTGCTCCGCGAGCTGCGCGTGGAGTTGCCCGGCGAAGACGTGAACGACGAAGCCGTTCGCCAGGGGGACGCGCTCGCCGAGGCGGAATACGAGCGTCGGGTCGACGGCGTGCCGGCGGAACAGGCTGCGGCCATTGCCGTCGCGATGTCGACGGACCGGCAGCTCGAGACGGACGCGCACGGCGACGACGAACATGCGGCGGCAGGCCAGCCCAAAGCGTGAGCACGGCCCGCGGATGCGAACCAGCCTGCTGCATCGAGTCCTCGCCGCGTTTCTTACGTTGTGCGCCGTCGCCGGCAGCCCCTCCCGCGCCTCGGCGACGCCGCCGGAGACCGGGGTTCCGTCGGTCGGCGAGGGGACGCCGCCTGCGACGGGGGTTCCGACGAAAGGCGAGGGGACGCCGCCTGCGACGGGGGTTCCGGCTGAGAGCGAGGGGACGCCGCCGAGCCGGACCGCGGCCGGTCGCTCGTGGCGAAAGGATCGCCCGAAATACGGCTACTTCAGCGTCGGCGAGCCGCGCTGGTTCCTTTCGACCAAGAGCGACATCGGCGGTCTCTACCTGAAGCCCTACTTTTCGTTCGGCTACGGCATGCCGCACTGGATCTGGACGGGCGTCGACGTGAACGCCATCACCACCATGGAGTTCACGCAAGTCTATACCGGAATTCGCGGGTCGACACCCGTCTTCGACCTCGCGTCGGGAGTGCGCGACACGTACTCGTTCTCGAAGACGTTCATGGATCCGCGAGCAAGCTACGTTGCGTCCGATCTGCACGGCCCGAGCCGCAACGCGCGCTATTGGGCGTGGGAGAGCGAGGTCGTGGGAATCATACCGCTACCGCACTCGGCGGTTCTGCTCGACTACGTCACCGTCGTGACCCTCGACGTGCCTCGGGACAAGTACCTCTACGAGGAGTCCTATCGGGCGATCGTGGCGAAGCCGTTTTTTCAGATCATGCGTGTCGCTGCGGTTGCGCGACTCTTGCACGAAGACGCGCTCAAGATCGGCGTCCTCACGGAGCTCGTCACCGCGACGGGGCGCGGCGAGGCCGTGTTTCGGATGGGACCGGCCGCCTCGATCCAGCTCACCGATCACCTGGAAATGCTCGGCGTGCTGAGCCTTTGCGTCGCCTCGCCCGATCACCTCGGTCTCGCGCTCGGCGCGTACGGGGTCAGCGGGCTTCGCTACCGCTGGGCCACGGGCGAGCCGAGCCCGAAGTTCCCGTGGCAAGGTCGCCTGATTCCGTAGCTTTCGCGCGAAACGTCCACGGTGGACACGACGATCAGAGGCCGTAGTCGCGCTTCGGCTTCTTGTACGTGGGTCGCGGCTTGGCCGGCGCGGCTTTCTTGGCGGAGCGGGCGGCCTCCACGGGCAGGCTTTCGAGCGAGATCCCGGTAGGAGAAGCGCTCGCCGGCTTGGGTGATTGCTCCGCGCTCACGGTCGGGAGCCCGACGCTCGGCGCCGGCGGCGCCGCGGCAAGCTGTTTGCCGCCCGAGAGCAACGCGTACGTCGTGAGCAGCGCGGCAAGCACGAACACGATGGCCGCGCCCATCCGTACGCGCGGCGTGAAGAGCAGGCGCAGACGGTGACGGGCGCGCCGGAACTTGATGTTCAGCGTCGGGACGGCGCGCTCGGCTTGCTCGCTCCCGCCGCCCGAAATGTCGGCCCACGACTCGCGACGCGAGCGCACGGCCTGACCGTCGAGCGAGCGCGCCAGCCAGACCGCTCGCAGCGAGTTGCCACAGGCGTCCTCGGCCACGCCGTGCCCGTAGAGCCAGAGCGCGAGCGCCTCGCCGAAATCGCCCACGCTCGCCCAGCGCCGCTCGCGTGCCTTGCTGAGGCCCTTGGACACGATGAGCCAGAGCTCCCGATCGCCGGTGCCCGCATCGAGCGTGGGCGGCGGATCGTCGTTCAGGATCATCTGCATGAGCGCGTTGTAATTCTTCGTGTAAAACGGCAGACGACCCGTGAGCATCTCGTACAGCATGACGCTCACGCTCCAGACGTCGGTCCGGTGATCGACGTCGGCGGCGCCGCGCGCTTGCTCGGGCGACATGAATTCCGGGCTGCCGAGCACGTCGCCCACCTGCGTGAGGCGGTTGACGCTCGGTTGGTGCTCGAGCTTCGCGATGCCGAAGTCGAGCAGCTTCGGCTGGACGCGGCCGAGCGGATCGCGCGCGAGCAGCACGTTCTCGGGTTTGATGTCGCGATGCACGATGCCGCGCTCGTGCGCACAGCGGAGGCCGTCGAGCAGCGGCAGGGTGAGCTGCAGGGCCTGGATCACGTCGAGCTTCTTTTCGCGCGCCAGGAGCGCGCCGAGCGTCTCGCCCTCGACGAGCTCCATCACGAGGAAAGGGTCGCCGAGCGCCGTCGTGCCGTGGTCGAACACGCGCACGATGGCGGGATGCGCGAGCGTGGCGGTTGCCTGCGCCTCGCGCGCCATCCGTGAGACGGCGTCGACGTCGGCAAGCCCGCTGCGGATCAGCTTGATGGCTACGTCCACCCCGAGAGTCAACGCGTGCGCAGCCCACACGACGCCCATGCCACCGGCGCCGAGCTTCCTCACCAACCGATAGCGGCCCGCGATGACGTCGCCGGGGACGCTCAGCGAGACCTGATGCCGCGACGCTCCGGAAGGTTCCTCCGCATCGCTCCCCGACGGTCGAAACTCGGTCGGTCGCAATTCTTGTGGGTTGGAATCCGCCATTCCCTGCTCGCCTGGGAGCCCCGGTCCGGAATCTGACATTATACTACCGCTCGGCGGGGGAGCGCGTCGCGCTCAGAACGCCTCGACTTTCGGGGCTGGATAGGCTTTTTCTTGGCCGACTTACGGCAGTGGAGGTCGGCGTCGCTCGGGCCGGTGTTGTGGTAACCAACGCCGCATGGAGTCCGCGACGGACAGCGACCAGGAGCTTTCGATTCAACAATGTGAGGCTGTCGGGAAGGCCTCGGCCGCAGGCGTGCGCTGTCGCGTGCTGCGTGGCGACAGCACGCTCGGTGAGTTTCTGCTCGTGCGCTCGGACGACGGCTGGCTGCCGGTCCCGGTGCCGGGCGCCCTCCACGAAGGGCTGCTCCACGCTACGGCGATCGACTTTGCGCGCGACGTCAACGCCGGCCGCGTCACGCTCGATTGAGGCGCCGCTCACCCCTTCGCGTACAACGCCTCGAGATCGCGCCCGTAGCGCTTCACGACCTCGCGGCGCTTGATCTTGAGCGAAGGCGTGAGGATGCCGTTCTCGATCGAGAAATCTTCGAGCGTGACGAAGAGCTTCTTCGGGCGCTCGTAGCCCTTGAAATGCTCGGAGTAGCGGTCGAGCTCGCTCTGGAGGAGCTTCAGGACCTCGGGATCCCGGCTGGCGTCGCCGAGCGGGCGGTGGCGGAGCTTCGCCCATTTCTCGAGGCTCGGGAGGTCGGGCACGACGACGGCGACGTTGAACGGCTTGTTCTCGCCGTAGAGCATCACGTTCGTGATGTAGGGCGAGAGCTTGAGGACTTCCTCGAGCGGGGAGGGGACCGTGTATTTGCCGTTTTCGAGCTTGTACTGCTCTTTGATGCGGCCCGTGATGAACAAGTAGCCGTCCGCGTCGAGGTGGCCCATGTCGCCGGTGCGAAGGCCGCCGTCGGCCGTGAACGTCTGCGCGTTCTCCTCCGGCCGGTTGTGATAGCCCTGCATCACGTTGTCGCCGTAGACGATGATTTCTCCGTTCACGGCGTCGCCCGTCGCGTCGCGGTCGATGACGACGCGCACGCTCGGAAACGGCTTGCCGACGGAGCCGATGCGTTTCGCTCCCGGGATGTTGCACGATACGACCGGGCTCGTCTCGCTCAAGCCGTAGCCCTCGTACACCTCGATGCCGAGCGCGCTCACGAACTCGGCGACCTCCTGGCTGAGCGCCGCGCTGCCGCTCACGCAGAAGCGCAAGCGCCCGCCGAGCTTCGCGCGCACCTTGCGGAAGATGAGCGAGTCGGCAAGCTTGAGAGCGGTCGTTTCGCCGAGGCCGAGCCGCTCGCCGCGCCCGCGCTTGGTCGCGGCCTTGATGCCGGCGTGAAACAGGCTGCGGATCGGAGCGGGGCGCTCCGCCATCTGCTTGTTGATGCCTTCGTAGATGCGGTTGAAAATCCGCGGAACGGCGACGAGCACCGTCGGCTTCACATCGGCGAGATTGGCGACCAGGTTCGCGACGTCGTCGTTGATCGCCATCGAGACGCCGCACGCGATGAACTCGTGGAGCTCCGCCGTTTGACCGAACGCGTGCGCCCAGTACAGGAACGCAAGGGCGCGATCCTCCGGGCCGATCGGAAACACCGCGGTCGCGTCGTTCACGTTCGTGCAGAAGTTCTTGTGCGTGAGCACCACGCCCTTCGGCAGGCCCGTCGTGCCGGAGGTATAGATGAAGCCCGCGATTTCGCCGGGCGCGGGCCGCATCGCGGGGACGCGCGTGGACTTGCCGCGCGCGCTGACGTTCGCGAACGCGTGCGAGTCGTCCTCCGGTAGCTCGATGCCGATCACGTGCTCGAGGCTCGGGACCTCGCTCTTGCGGCCGACGAGCGTCTGGTAGATCGCCGGTTTCGAGCCGATGACGATGCGTGCCGCGCAGTCCTTCAGGATGAAGATCCACTCGTCGGCGGCCTGCGCCTCGTACATCGGCACGAAGGCCGCGCGCAGACCGTACGTCGCGTAGGCAGCCACGGCCCATTCGACGCAGTTGTTCGCGACGATGGCGACCCGGTCGCCCGGTCCCACACCGAGGCTCGCCAGGCCCGAGCGAAAGTCGTCCACGAGCTCGCCGAACTCGGCGTAGGTGATCCAGTGCCAGTGGTCGTCGTGCTTGGTGCCGAAGACGTCCCGCTGAGCGAAATCCTTGCAGGCGCGCTCGTAAAGCTCGACGAGGTTCGTGAAAGTGCGTGACATAGGGCGGTTCGGGTCGAGCATAGCCCGAGGTGCTGGCGATTCGGCGAGTGCCGTGGCAAAAACCGGCTCGCGTGCCCGGCTTTCACGTCATCACCTTCGGCTGCCAGATGAATCAGCACGATTCGGAGCGCATCTCCGAGGTGCTGACCCGCGCCGGCTGGACGCCCGAATCGGACCCTGAGCGCGCGGATCTGGTGCTGCTCAACACCTGCAGCGTGCGGGAAAAAGCCGAGCACAAGCTCAGGAGCGAGGTCGGCCGGGTGGCGCTCGTCAAGGAGCGGCGGCCGGAGCTCTTGATCGCGATCGCGGGCTGCATGGCGCAGCAAGAGGGCGAGCGCCTCGTGAGCCGCATGCCCGACGTTGATCTCGTGGTCGGCCCCGACAACATCGCGGAGCTACCCGCGCTCTTGGCCGAGGCGGAGCTCGGCGCGCCGGCCCAGGTGCGGACGGTGTTCGACCTCGACGCGCCGCGCTTCTTGGCGGCCGAGCCTGCCCCGGGGCGCGCCAAGGTGAGCGAGTTCGTGACCGTCATGAAGGGCTGCAACGAGCGCTGCGCCTTCTGCATCGTGCCGTACACGCGCGGGCCGGAGCGCTACCGCTCGGCACGCGAGATCGTGGGCGAGGTGCGGCGTCTCGTCGCTGCCGGCACGCGCGAGGTCACGCTGCTCGGCCAGACCGTGAACAGCTACCGCGACCCCGAACAGAGTCTTGCCGCTGCGCCTGGAGCCGGCGAGCGCGCCTGGACGCACACGCACCCGACGACGGCGCGCCAAGACGAAAGCGAATTTCCGGCCCTTTTGCACGCGATCGTGCGCGAGGTTCCGGGGCTTGCCCGGCTCAGGTACACGAGCCCGCATCCGCGCCACCTCACGCGCTCGCTGATCCTCGCGCATCGCGATCTGCCTGCGCTCGCGCGGCACGTGCACCTCCCGGTGCAGTCGGGGAGCGATCGCATGCTGCGGCGCATGATTCGCCGTTACTCGCGCGCCGAGTACCTCGAGCGCGTGGCGGCCCTCCGGGACGAGGTGCCCGGCGTCACGCTCTCGACCGACGTGATCGTGGGCTTTCCGGGCGAAACCCGCGAGGACTTCGAGGCCACGCGCGAGCTCGTGCGCGAGGTCGGCTTCTCGGGCCTGTTCGGCTTCAAGTACTCGCCGCGCCCGTACACGCCGGCCCTGAAGCTCGAGGGCGAGCCGACCGAGGACGAGAAGAGCGAACGCTTGGCGGCGCTCTTCGAGGTGTCCGAAGCGTCGCGGCAATCGCACCTCACGTCGCTCGTCGGCACGACGACCGAGGTGCTCGTCGAGGGCCCCGGCAAGACCGGCGGATTCAGCGGTCGGAGCGCAAGGAACGAGATCGTCCACTTCGAGTGCCCCTTCGAGATCACGGGGGAAATCGTGCCGGTTCGCATCGCGCGGGCGTTCAAGAACTCCCTCGGCGCGGAGCTCTTGCCGGACTTTCTCGCTTTGGGCGCGGCGCGCCCCCGGCAGCCGGAGCCGCGTCCCGCACCCGAGCGGCGGGCGCTGCCGATCGTCGCATGAGCGGCATCGTTCGACCGTACCGCGGGCTCGCGCCGCGCCTCGCGAGCGGCGTCTATTTGGCGCCCACGGCCGCGGTGGTCGGTGACGTCGAGCTCGGGGAGGAGTCGAGCGTCTGGTACGGCGCCGTGCTGCGTGGCGACGTCGGCAAGATAACGATCGGCCGGCGCACGAACGTGCAGGATCTCACCTGCATTCACATGTCGCTCGGGATCTCGAACGCCGTCATCGGCGACGACGTGACGATCGGTCACCAAGTGACGATTCACGGGGCACGCATCGAGGACGGCGCGCTGGTCGGCATCGGCTCGATCATTCTCGACAACGCCGTGATCGGGGCCGAGGCGTGGGTCGCGGCCGGGGCGCTCGTGCCCGCCGGCATGGTCGTCCCGCCGCGAACGCTCGTGCGTGGCCAGCCGGCGCGGCCGGTGCGGGAGCTCACCGAGACGGAGTGGCTCGAGGGACGCAAGCTCGCGGCGCGCTACGTCGGCGTCGCGCGCGAGCACGCCGCCGTAGACGGCTGAGCGCGCCTCGACTCACTCGGCGCCTGCCGCCTCGAGCGCCTTGTCGAGCGGCGCGTCGCCCGTGCCGAGCAGCTTGTCGAGCTCTGCCTCGCCGCGATCGCGCTTGGTCTGCTTCTTTCGCCGAGCGAAAAAGTCGATCACGTCGTCGACCCAGCTGTGAATCACCGGAACGGCGAGCAGAGTGAGCAGGAGCGAGAGCGTCTGGCCGCCGACGACGATGCTGGCCGTCGCCTTGTTGAAGCCGGAGCCGATCCCGGTCGAGAGGAGCAGGGGCGCCATGCCGGCGACGAAGGCGACGGTGGTCATGAGGATCGGCCGCAAGCGGTCGCGATTGGCGTGCATGAGCGAGTCGAAGCGGCTCTGCCCGAGGCGCCGGAGATGGTTCGCGTGATCCACCTGCAAGATGCTGTTCTTCTTCACGACGCCGAACAGCACCATCAAGCCGAGCATCGAGAACATGTTGATGCTCTGGTTGAAGAGCTTGAGGCTCATGAAGGCGAACGGCACCGTGAGCGGCAGCGACGAGAGAATGATCGCGGGGTAGAGCCACGACTCGAACTGTGCCGCGAGAATCAGGTACATGAAGACGAACGCCATGCTGAGCGCCAGGAGGAAGCCGGCCGCCGTTTCGGCTTGCGACTTCGAGCGGCCCGTCGGGCGCAGCTGGTAGCCCGCGCCCAGGTCGAGCTTCTTGAACTCGGCTTGAATGATGCCGCTCACGTCGTTGTCACCGGCGCCCGCCGCGGCGTTGGCGAGGATCGTGATCTGTCGCTCGCGCGCGTAGCGGTTGATGCGGGACGGTCCGAGCCCGCGATCCCATCGGACGACGGAGCTCAGGGGCACGCTGCCGTACTTCGACGACGGCACGCTCATGAGCGAGAGGGCGTTCTGATCGGTCCGGTACTGCTCGTCGGCGCGAATGCGGATCTCGTACTCGTTGCCGTTTTCCGGGAACGTCGAAGCCTTCACGCCGGCGACCAGCATCTGGAGCGTGGTCGCGACGTTCGCGACGCTCACGCCGAGATCGGCCGCGCGATCGCGATCGATCGTGACGCGCACTTCGGGGCGGCCCGCGATGTTCGTCGTGTCGACGTCGACCGCTTTGCCGCTCTTCTTGAGCTTGTCCGTGATGACGCCCGCGCCCCGTTCGAGCTCCGCGAAGTTCGGTCCCGAGAGGATGTACTGCACGCCCTGCAAGTTCGAGCCGACCGAGAAGTCGGGCACTTCGGCGATGTTGATGCGCAGATCCTGCGGCATGTTCGGGATCACGAGCTTGCGTGCCCGATCCATCAAGTCGAACTGGGTGAGCTTGCGCTGGCCAGGGTCCACGAGATCGACGTAGAGCTGCGCGTAGTTGCGCGTGATCTGGTCGTCTTCGGCGACCGTGATCAGGATGTGCGTGACGCCTGGCAAGCGCCGCAAGAGGCCGCTCGCCCGGTCGGCGATGAGCAGGGTCTCCTCGGCGCTCGTGCCCTCCGGCATGCGCATCGTGACCTGGAACTTCGCCTTGTCGTCGAGCGGCAAGAACGAGCCGGGCAACGATTTTGCCACCGGGATGCAGGATCCCATGACCCCCGCGCACGCGAGCGCGATCACCCAGCGGTGCCGTAGCGAGAAGCTCAGCATCGCGAGGTACACGCGCTCGATCGGCCGGTAGAAGAAGTCCACGAGGCGGCTCAGCGGCCCGCCGTGGTCCGCGCCGGTCAAAAGGCGCGCCGACAGCATCGGCGTGAGCGAGAAGCTCACGATCAGCGACACGCCGATCGAGAACGCCATCGTGTAGCCGAAGCTCTTCAAGAAGCGCCCGGGAATGCCGCCGATGAA
>Ga0070682_100001856_pt1 | contig 11788 bp, 12 predicted proteins | sample KBSC63LmetaG_FD_64668 | JGI IMG/M metagenome (GOLD analysis project Ga0070682, IMG submission 64668) | Corn rhizosphere microbial communities from Kellogg Biological Station, Michigan, USA - KBS C6-3L metaG | ecosystem: Host-associated > Plants > Roots > Rhizosphere | place: USA: Michigan... | reverse complement strand
TGGTCTCGCGACGCTCGGCTGTTACGACGACGCTTGCCAGGGCGTCGCTCTTCTCTTCCGCGGGCGCAGCCCCCGACGGGGCCTGCTGCGCCGCTTCAGGGGCGGTTGCCGCCGGCGGCGGAGACGAGGCAGAAGCCGACGGAGCTACCGGTTCTGCCGGAGCTGGCGGTTCTGCGGGCGGAGGCGGCTCGCTCGGCGCTGGGGGTTCTGGCGCTGGCGGCACTGCATCCGCTGGCTGCGCTCCGACGCGGACAGTGAGCGTGGTGCCGAGCGCAAGCACGGCCAAGAGCGAGGCGTTGGAGAAACGTCGGCGAAGTAAGCTCATTTTTCCCTATTTTTGTGACAAAGCACGGCCGTATCCCAGGCGCTGCCCAGGACCGGAGCCGACAACGGCGACCGCAAAAATGCGGAGCTCACCGCTTCAACAGTTCAGAACGCAGAACGTCACTTCAGGCCCGGCTTCTCTTGCTGACGCAAATCGCTGACCCATACCTTGCCGCTCTCCGGCAACGTGGCCTGCTTGAACGCACCACCTGATTTTCCGTCGCGCAGCGGATGAATCAAGAGCTCGATGCGTTGCCCTCCCTTGAACGCTCGCTTGTCCCAACCGACCCGGGTCAGGTTGCCTGGGCTAGTCAATTCAGCGAACCAAGGCGCAGGTTTCTCACCGTCCTTGGCTTCGGGTTCCACCCACAAGATCACGTGCGGGTTTGCCCATTGAAACTCCTTCACCGTGCCCTTGATGGTCACGAGGCGGGTAAAGTCGAACATGGCGAACGAGTGATGGGCCCACGCGACTCCGCTAGCGAGCAGGCTCGTTGCGATCATTGCCGATGCGATGCGACGCGCGAACTGTCTAACCATTCGAGTCATGACCCTCTTCAAGGTGGCGCTGCCGGGTTACCGTCGGCGGTTTGCGGAATGGGCACGAAGATCGCGTTGCCACTCGCGTCCTTGCGCTCGGCGAAGTAACCCTGGAGGCAGACGCCTTCCACGATGTCGTATTTCTGCGCGCGCTGACGAAAGTAAAGTCGCGTGGTTTTCCACGGCTTGCTCAGCACGTGGGGGGCCGTAATCTCGAGATCGTCGGCGAGGATGTCCCTGTCCTTGTCGGACAAGAGGTGAATCCGCTCGACCACGTGTAGGTCCCCGTTATTGGGCACGCCCACCGCCTCGCCCACCGCCAGATAGGTTTGAGGCAGCACGCCGATGGTGTCTACGACCAGCGTCTTGCCTTCCCAGTGACCGATCGAATGCCCGTGAAAGGACGGATCGGGATCCGGTGGGTGCGGTCGCCCATCGGTGTAGATCCGGCGCAAGCGATTGCCATCTGCTTCACCCAGGAACGTGACGCGCCCGGGCGTGAACAGGATCTCCAGCGCGTTGTGAGAAATCAGCATCCACGACGGCATCGCCTCGGGCAGGCAGTCGACGAACAGTCCCTTCGGGCGCCCTGCTTTCTCCTCTGCCGTCAGCTGGTTGATGCGCGCCTCGACCTCCGGCTTCCACGGTACTGGATTGGTTTTGATCTGAGCGTTCTGATCCGAGATATTCGGAGTCCACACGCCGCTCCAATCGGGCAGCTTGCTCAGCCGTATCCAATCCGCGACGGTCGGCGCCTTGTTCAGTGCAGGCTCGTCCGCAAAGCTCGAGCTAGTAGCCAGCAAGCCCAACCCGAGAGTCAGCAGAGGAAGGCTCCGAATTATCCCGGGGCACGGCATGTCGCGCTTATAGGTGCCGGGCCGCTGGCGCGTCAAGACCATTGTCTCTTTATAAAGACACAAGCGATCGACTGCGGATTTCTAGGCTTCCACAGTCAATTGACGTCCCTTATTGGAGACACTCGTCCTTGACAGGAGCCGAGCGCCCGACGTACAAGCCGCTCAGACCGCTCGCTCTGCGAGCCAAGTTCCCGATAACAACCCCATGTCTTTCCTTCTCTCGCGTCCAGTCCAGGCACAGGCGGCCCAGCGGTGACCCACCCCGCTTGGCTCGACCGCTTCTGCGAGTGGCTGAAGGTCACTCCCTTTAGTGTCGCCCTGCAGAGTGCCTCGTGGGCGGTTCCGCTGGTGCAAACCATTCACATTTTTGCAATCGGCGCGGTGATCGCCTCAGGGCTGATGATCGCCTTGCGCACACTGGGTTGGGTCGCGCCCGATCAAACACTGGCGCGCGCGAACCTGCGCCTCTTGCGGGTGATCTGGTGGGCTTTGCCCGTGCTGCTCTTCAGCGGGATTTTGATGATCAGCGCCGAGCCGGCGCGTTCGCTGGAAAATCCGGCGTTCTTGCTGAAGATGGGGCTGCTGCTGCTCAGCATCGTCGTCAATCTAGCCTACCAAGCGCCGCTGAAACGGGATCCGGACTTCTGGGAGCTGTCCAGGTCTAGGCGCAGGTTGGGTCAGCTGATCGCGTTCCTATCACTCGCTCTGTGGGTCGGGGTGATCGTCTCCGGCCGCTGGATCGCCTACGTGGAAGCGGGTTGAACTTTGGTCACACTCGACGAGCTCTTGCATGGGCTGAAGGAAACGGGCTTCGCGACGGCAATTCGCGAAGACGGCGCGTGGTTTCCCTGGCTCGAATCCATTCATGTCCTGGGCGTCACGATCTTGATCGGGAGCATCGGGCTACTCGAACTGCGTTTGATCGGGCTCACGTCGCTCAATCGCCCGGTGAGCCGCGTGCTCAAGGACGTACTGCCGATCACCTGGGGCGCGTTCGCGGTGTCCATCATCAGCGGTTTTCTGCTGTTCGCTTCCAACGCGCCCACCTACGCCGCCAACGCATTCTTCTTGAGCAAGGCCGTGCTGCTCGTGGCCGCCGGGCTGAATGCCTTCGGCTTTCACACCTTCGTGGAGCGTTCGATCGCCAAGTGGGACTCCGCCGCTCGCACGCCGCTGCCTGCCCGACTGTCAGGCGTATTTTCGCTGCTGATGTGGGTCGGCATCGTCGTCTGCGGGCGGTGGGTCGGCTTCACCCTCGTGCCAACCCCGTGAGCTTTTCGATGAAAGCGTTTCGCTACTACCCACAGCTTGCGCTGGGCCTGGCGGTGATCGCCATTGCCCTGGGACTCTGGGGGCTACGGCTGCACCAGCAAGATCGCCCCGCGTGGTCAGCGCTCGGTCGCTTGCCGGATTGGGGCGGCCTGTGGATCCCAGCTCGCGGTGACGCCAAACACCCGTTCGGAAAGGGGGATCCTGTCTGGAATGCGGTAGCGGCCAAGCAGATCGAAGCGCTCACGGCGGCGGACAAGGCCGGCAACCCAGTCAATATCTACGTTAACTGCCTGCCTGAAGGCATGCCCAGCTTCATCGTGATGACCCTCAATGCCACGGAGTTCCTGTTCACTCCGGGGCGCGTCACCATCCTTGGGGAGTTCGACGGCAATCGCCTGCGCCGCATCTACACCGACGGCAGAAAGCACCCGACAGATCCCGACCCCACCTTCAACGGCCATTCGATCGGTCATTGGGAGGGTGAAACCCTGGTGGTCGATACGATCGGCATCTTGCCCCAGGTGTTTCTACCCGTGGGGCAGGCGGTCGCGCTCCCCAATAATGGGGACATGCACATTGCCGAGCGCATTCACCTGCTCGATCCGAACACCCTGAGCATCGAGTTGACGGTCACTGCGCCGCACGTCCTAGCCGCGCCCTGGAAAGTCTCCAGACTCTTCAAGCGGCAAGCAGACCGCACCGCAGAAATCGTGGAAGCCTCGTGTCGCCAGGGCGACTTTCTCGAAAAGACCGACGAGCATGGCAACGCTATTTTCGTGCCCATCCCGCACCAAGAGGGCGGGGCTCCCCTTCCCTTTTGAAAGACCAGCATGTTGCAGCACTTGCGGCGCTATTGGATCATGAGCCTTCTGCTGGCGCTATGCGTGTCGGGCGTTTCGCGCAGCGCTGAAGCGCATCACTCGTTCGCGATGTACGACTCCACCAAGCTCGTCAGCATCGATGGCACGGTGACCAACTTTCAGTGGACCAACCCCCACGTCTTGCTGTGGGTGACGGGCCGCGCGAGTGCGAGCGAAGCGGAGAGCTTGTGGACCGTGGAACTGCCCACCAGCCCCGGCAACTTGGGGCGCATGGGCTGGTCGAAACATTCCTTGAAGGCCGGCGACCATGTGATCATCGAACTGAACCCCCTCCGAGATGGCAAGCATGGTGGATCGTTCAAGAAAGCAACGTTGCCCGCGAGTGGCAAGGTGCTTCTGGCAAACCCGGTGAGCAAGAGCGCCGACGGCAGCGCCAACTACGGCCCTGATGAAGCCAAGAAGGATGGCGCAACCGCGGCTGCGAAGCCCAAAGGCAAATGGGGTTGTGCCATCGGCTCGGACGCGCCCGCTCGCGGCTGGCCCGCTCTCGCGCTGGCCTTGAGCGGCCTGTTCGCCGCACGGCGGTGCCGCCCGAAGCGCGCGCTACTTGTACGGTAGAGCCAGATTCGGATACCAAAAAGTGACGTGGCACGACTCGCACGCATCATCGATGCTGCCGCCGAGATCGAACAGTCGCACCGGATCTTTGGCGTCGATTGCCGCCAGGGTTTGCAAGCCCGTATCCCGAAGCCGCTGCGCGAGCGCGACGAAGGCCACACGGTTGGCGTCGATTTTCTGCTGCGCCTGATCGGTGTCGAGCTCTCCCGCTCCCGAAGCGGGCTCGAATTGATGACTCACGCGACGCCCATCCATGACCAACAAGTTGGTGGCTTCGATCAAGGTGATGGCATGGCGACGGACCTCGAGCCACTCTTCGTCCGTGCGCGGCTGTCGCTCCTCCAGCCCTGCACGAGTGCTGATGCTCGCCACCGACGCCCAAATGAAGTCTGCGGCGGGGTCGATCTCGGAGTCCATCAGCTCACGAATCGAAGCGATCAGACGGAATGGCCCGTCGGGGGATGCAGCTCGCGGCACAGTCGACGTGGCCGGCGGCTGTGCCGACGACCCTGCCAACGTGGCCGGCGGCTGTGCCGACGCGGCCGGCGCTGAATCGCCGGGAAGCCCGCGATTCGGCGTCGAACAGGCCCAGAATGCCGAAGCCAGACACACGCAAACCAGGCTGCCAACGCGCTTCATACTGGACAATCTTCTTGCATAGAAGACCACGGATGCCTATAGCAGATGCGCAGCAACCGGCCTTTTTCTAACGCGAGGAGCACATCATGGATTTGGAACTCACGGGCAAGCGAGCCATCGTCACGGGCGGCAGCCGCGGGATTGGCAAAGTCATCGCGCAAGTACTTTTGGCAGAGGGCGTGGACGTGGCAATTTTAGCGCGCGGACGCGAGCAGCTCGAGAGCACGGCTCGCGCGCTGAGCCTCGAGTCCGGACGCACGGTGCTGCCGCTGGTTGCCGATACCTCGCTGCGGGCCGAGGTCGACACCGCCATTCAGACGGCCATCGATCGGCTGGGCGGCGTCGATATTCTGGTGAATTCAGCAGCGCTGCCGGGTGGAAGCTCCAAAGCCACCTCGCTGGCCGAGCTCGAGGACGAACACTTGCTCTACGACGTGAACGTCAAGGTAGCAGGCTACTTGCGTACCGCGCGTGCGCTCGCGCCGCATCTGATCAAGAAAGGCTGGGGCCGGATCATCAACATTGGCGGCCTGGCAGCGTACGGCACGGGCCGCCCGATCGCCACGCTGCGAAACGTGGGCGTTTCTGCGCTGACCAAGAACTTGGCCGATGAGCTCGGTCCGAGGGGCATCAACGTCGTTGCGCTCCACCCGGGGGCCACCCGAACCGAGCGCACCGACGTGGCAACCGAGCAGCGCGCCGCAAAGACGACTTCGATTGGCCGCATCGTCGATGCTCGAGAGGTCGCTGATATCGTTGCATTCCTCGCCTCGCCCCGGTCCGTGGCGATCAACGGAGATACGATCGCTGCTGGCGGCGGCACGCTGGGTACCGTCCGATACTGAGCCAGAACTAGCGTCTTGTATAGTAGACAGCTGCGTGGTAGCGTCCGGGGCATGTGTGACTGTGCATTGGGCACGATCGATTCATCCTCGGCCTCCGCTCGGCGGGCGCGCGGCATTTCAGCGCTTTGGAAATTCACCGCGCTGAGACAGTCGTTGCGCTCGGCGCTGCGAGCGTTGCGCAGCGGGCGCGTTTCGCACGCGGCGCCCGCCCGTCGCTCGAGCTTCTGAAGAGTCGGGGTCAGTGTGCTTGAAGACGGCGCGCCGGCGAGGCTAGGGTCTGGACGCACGCCGCCATGACACACCCACTCCGCCGACTGTTCGAGCATGGTGCACGCTATCGCCGTGAAGTGGCGATAGCGTCGCTGTTTTCGGTTCTGAACAAGATTTTCGATGTGCTGCCCGAAGTCCTCATCGGCATGGCTGTCGATGTGGTCGTCAGCAAGAAGGCGTCATTCCTCGGTCGTGCGGGGGTCAGCGAACCGCACGACCAGCTCTTCTGCCTAGCCGGGCTGACGGTCGCAATCTGGGTTTTCGAGTCGCTGTTCGAGTACCTGTACGCGCTGCGTTGGCGTAACCTCGCCCAAAACTTGCAGCATGACCTGCGGATGGAAGCCTATCGCCACGTGCAGCGGCTGGAGCTCGCCTGGTTCGAGCAGCGCCGCACGGGCAGCCTGATGTCGATTTTGAACGACGACATCAACCAGATGGAGCGCTTCTTGAACGGCGGCGCCAATGACCTGATTCAGGTCGTCACCGGTTCAGCGCTGGTGGGCGCGGTCTTTTTTGGGCTGACCAAAAAAGTGGCCGTGCTCGCGCTGATCCCGATCCCGCTGATTGTCTATGGCGCATTCTGGTTTCAAGCGCGGCTGGCTTCTCGCTATGCGTTGGTGCGTGACGCTGCGGGCTCGCTCAACTCGCGGCTCAACAACAACTTGCTCGGGATTGCCACGATCAAGGCCTACACCGCGGAGGATTTCGAGGCCAAGCAGGTGCGAGGCGCCTCGGCTGAGTACCGCGCCGCCAATGCGTCGGCCATCCGCTTCTCGGCCGCGATCACGCCCATCATCCGCATGGCCATTCTGGCCGGCTTCACCGTTACCCTGCTGTACGGCGGCTTTCTGGCTCTGCGCGGCGAGATCGGGGTCGGCAGTTACTCGGTGCTGGTGTACCTGACTCAGCGTTTGCTGTGGCCGATGACTCGCCTCGCAGACATGACCGACCTCTATCAGCGCTCGATGGCATCCGTAGAACGCGTAATGAATCTACTCGAGACGCCGATCGCCATCAGCTACGACGGGAAGTCACTGGCGAAAGCTGGCGTGCGCGGCGCGCTCAGGTTCGATCAAGTCAGTTTTGCGTACGCCGAGCGACCCACTTTGAGCGACGTCTCGCTGCGCATCGAGGCCGGGCAGACGATCGCGTTCGTCGGCAGTACCGGCAGCGGCAAAAGCACCCTGGTCAAGCTGCTGCTGCGCTTTTACGAGCCGCAGCGGGGCAGTATCCTGCTCGACGACGCGCCGATCGCCGAATTTTCCTTGCAGGATTTGCGACGCGCCATCGGTTACGTCGCGCAAGACAGCTTTCTGGCAGACGCCAGCGTGGCAGAGAACATCGCCTACGGGCTGAGCTCCGCAAAACGTGAGGACGTGATCGCCGCCGCAGTGGCCGCAGAGGCGCACGATTTCATCGTCGCACTGCCCGACGGCTACGACACGGGGGTCGGCGAACGCGGCCAGAAATTGTCCGGCGGTCAACGCCAACGCATCGCCTTGGCTCGGGCGATCTTGAAGGATCCACCGATCTTGGTGCTCGACGAAGCGACCAGCGCCGTCGACAACGAAACCGAGGCCGCCATCCAGCGCTCGCTCGATCGCTTGGTCGTTGGCCGCACCAGCCTGATCATCGCGCATCGCCTGTCTACCGTGCGCCGCGCGCACCGGATCTACGTACTGGAAGACGGCCGAATCGTCGAGTCCGGAACGCACGAGTCGCTGCTGGCCCAAGGCGGGCAATACGCCGGCCTCTGGCGCTTGCAAACCGGCGAAGCGCCGTTGCTTTCGAGCATCGCCGTGGCCAAGCCGGCCCACGCCATTCAATAGACACAATTATCTTTCGTTGGACAATGGCTCGCGCCAGCTGGGCATCCCCAGCCAGTTTTTGCGGCGTCACGGTTCGCAGCTAGACGCCGACACGTCTTTCATAGTAGACAGCCATTCTTCGATCACAACTGGGCCGCCAGGCCCACCCATCACGTCCGAGAGAACCATGACGATCAAGCTGTTCTACACCCCTGGTGCGTGCTCCCTCTCCCCTCACATCGCGCTGCGCGAAGCCGGCCTGCCCTTCCAACTGGTGCAGGTCGACCTGGCCGCCAAGAAGACCGAGCATGGCGAGAACTTCCTCGCCATCAACCCCAAAGGATATGTACCGGCACTGCTCACGGACAGCGGAGAGCTGATCACCGAAGGCGCGATCATCGTGCAATACATCGCCGACCAGCGACCGGAATCGGGCTTGGCGCCCAGCGCGGGCACGCCCGAACGACGTCGCGTGCAAGAATGGCTGCACTTCATCGCCACCGAACTGCAGAAGGGTCTAGGGCCGATCAACAATCCGAAAGCCAACGACGAGCTTCGTCAGGTCTTGAAAGAGCGCCTATTTTTGCGCTTCGATTTTCTGAGCAAGAGCCTGGAAGGCAAGAATTACTTGTTGGGGGACACGTTCACGGTGGCCGATGGCTACGCATTTTACGTGCTGCGCGGCCTGCGCCGTCTGGAGGGGCAGGCCGCGTTCGATCAGCGCCCAGTGCTGAAAGCCTACTTCGAGCGCATCAGCGCCCGGTCAGCGGTCCAGGCCGTGCTCGAAGCCGAGAAGTTGTCCTAGATAGTATCGGCGACCAGGCGTCGGTTCATAGCCACTTTATGGCCCAATATGCGCCAGCCGAGCCGATCTTTTCGATCGGCTCGACTGGCGCTAGTCTTCTACAGTATCGTTGGCGCTACTCACCTATACCGCCCCAGTTGGCCGCGCCCGCTCGGGCCAAGGAGCTCGCCATGTTCGACTCGTCTCCCGTGGAGGATGCCCCGCAATGAGCCCTTCGCCACTCACGGTACTACTCAACGTCGATGTGCCCGGTTCGGTGCTGACGCGCGCGCGCGATATCTCGCCCCGGATCAATGTGGTGACCGAGCACGAGTTCCGCGCTCGGCCAGCCTGGTTGAACGAAGCTGACGTGCTGTACACGCAGCGCATGGCGCCGGAGCAAGTGGCCGCCGCAGAGCGCCTGCGATGGGTGCAGACGTTCGGTGCTGGTGTCGAATGGCTGCTCACCCCGAGCCTCCGGCGTCGCGAAAACTTGTTGGTCACCAATGCCCGCGGCATCCATGCTCAGCCAATCGCCGAACACGTGTTCGGTTTGGTATTGATGTTCGCTCGCCAACTGCATCGCGCCGTAAGACAACAAACCGCGCGCAGCTGGGACGGCGCGGCACTGCAGGCCGACGTGAGCACGCTGAGCGGCGCGACTTTGGGCATCGTCGGGCTGGGGGCGATTGGCCGGAAAATTGCCACGATTGCCGGCGCCTTCGGGATGCGAGTGGTTGCGCTCAAGCGCACGGCAAGCGCCGCGCCGGGAGTCGAACGCGTGTTCGGCCCGGGCCAGCTCGTGCCATTTCTAAAAGAGGCTGAGTACGTCATCAATACGCTGCCGCTCACCTCGCAGACCAGGGGCTACTTCGGGACCCAAGAGTTCCTAGCCATGCGCTCGGACGCGGTATTCATCAACATCGGTCGCGGTGCCACGGTCCAGACGGAGGCGCTCGTGCGAGCGCTGCACACGGGCGGCATCGCCGGCGCTGCCCTGGATGTCACGGACCCGGAACCCCTGCCTGCCGATCACCCCCTGTGGGCCATGGACAACGTGATCTTGACGCCTCACTATGCCGGTGCGCACCCAGGCTACGTGCAGCGCGCTTCCGCCATTTTTCTAGAAAATTTGGCGCGTTTCGTGGCCGGCGACGAGCTCACGAACCTGGTCGACAAACACGCAGGCTATTAGCGAATGGCGCGCTCAAAACTCGGCGTGTACCCGGCCCGAAAGGACGTTTAGCGGGCCTCGGTCGGCGTTGTTCGCCGGGTTCGACAGGTGCTGGTAGTCGGCCGAGAGCGAGATCGAACGGTACACGTTGAGGCTATAAAATAGTTCCCACACGCGCTCGGAGGCTCGTCGGAGGCCACCGTCACCGATGAAGCCATCGATGCCGCCGAGCGCCAGGAACTGGCCGTGTGCGGAGGAGAGCCAGCTCGCCGCGTAGGCCGTGCCAACGACATCGAACGGGCGGTGCCAAAGCCCGCCATGCAGCACTGCCCCGAGCGACGCGGAGCGATCGCTGGACGTGAACGAGTACACTTCGCTCCGACCGTCGGAGACCATCGCACGGGCGAAGAGCCCGAGGTCATCGGTGATCTGCTGTTCGAAGCTGACGCCCATGCCGACTTTGATCCGAGGTTCGCGGACCCAGCACAAATCTGGCGCGCCCGCGTTCTGGGATCCGTAGTTGAAGCTAGCACAAGCGGCGGCATTTTTGGCTGGATCGGCCCGCAATGCAGCGACGGCGTCGTCGAAGCCGCCCATGTTTTCGCGATTTCGATAGCCGAGCAAGCGCACGACCCCGCGCCGCCCGAAGACTCGATGAGCGTGCTCCAGCTCTGCTTGGTCCGAGTAGTACTGGCCGAGGTGATAATCGAGCGCCAGCTGGTTCGGCTCTTTGGGCACCGCGAAGCGCCCGGCGCGCAACGCCCAGTCGTCGAAGTGCAGCTCGAACAAGCCACCAAAGGTATAACCACGCGAGTCAGCCGCAAAATCGTAGGCGCCGTGGGACAGGAACGCCATGCTGAAGAACTGGCGTCGCGGATCACCAACGACCGAGTTCCGATCGAAGAAATCGAGAATGCTGTAGTTTCCGACGACGAACACCAGTCGCCGACTGTCGAAGCTCGTCCCGAGCTGCATCGGCCCCGAATCACGCTCGACGCGCGAGCCACCGAGGTTGATCGTCTGTGTCAGGTAGGCCCGCGATAGATAGACACTGGGCGTGAGCGAACCCTGCTTTTGCAGCTCGAAGTTCTGAATCGAGGCACCCAAACCGACCAGCCCCGAGAGCGGACGACTGGAGATCAGCTCCGGTACCAGGTAGGCCTCGGCGCCGCGCCACAAGCCAACGCCGAAGAACAAGGTCGCGGTGGCCGTGAAGCTGTGCTCACTGTCCGGAGATAGCGAGTGGTTACTTCCGTTCAGATTCGTGTACGCCGCCGAGAACGGTGCCTTGAAGCTCGAGATGTAAGTGAATTGGCCGTAGGCGTTCCAACGTTCACGCTGCAGGTCGTGCATGCCGGCATCCGCCAACACCTGCATCACGCTGAACTCGCCGCCTGCGCGGTCCTCCTCTTGCGCGTCGGTTGCGGTCTTGTCGGCGGCCGCAGCACTCGGCGCCCCTAGCGTTACGTACGCGAGTGCAGCCGCGCATGTGCACATCAGCGTTGAGCGTTTCATGAGTGATTCTCGAATTGCTGGGCGGCCGAGGCTTGCCACCCTGGAACGGGCGCGCTACGGATAGCGTCGTTCCGAGAAATGACCAAGCGCGCCATGCACCGCGGTCGTCCCCTGGCTAGCCTCGCGCTTGGCCTGGTCCTGCTCCAGCTGCTCGGCGCCCTGCATTTCGCGCTGGTTCCGCACGGTTTTGGCGCTGGTCTGAGCGGCCTCGTGCATCTGCATCGCACGCGAGCTGCGGAGCCGCGGAACGCCCTCGAAAGCGCTGCCACACGACCGGCACCGACTCGCCCTACGCTCGTCGCGGGCATCGCCACTTGCGCC
>Ga0070682_100001854_pt1 | contig 11794 bp, 11 predicted proteins | sample KBSC63LmetaG_FD_64668 | JGI IMG/M metagenome (GOLD analysis project Ga0070682, IMG submission 64668) | Corn rhizosphere microbial communities from Kellogg Biological Station, Michigan, USA - KBS C6-3L metaG | ecosystem: Host-associated > Plants > Roots > Rhizosphere | place: USA: Michigan... | reverse complement strand
GCACGTCCAATCGGAGCTGCTCACGCCGCACGGGGTCCGGAGCCTCTCGCCCAACGATCGTCGCTACATGGGGCACTTCGGCGGCAACCGGGCCGAGCGTGAGTTTGCCTACCACCAGGGCACCGCCTGGACGCACCTGCTCGGCTACTACGCGCGGGCCGCGCACCAGCGCTGGGGGGACGAGCCGCAAGGACGCGAGGAGCTCTTGCGCATGCTCGAGCACGTCGTCGACTCGGGTCCCCTGTTCGGCCAGCTCGCGCAGCTTTCGGATGGCGACGAGCCGTTCAAGCCGCGGGGGTGCCCCGCACAAGCGACGGCCGTCGCCGAGATATTGCGCGCGCTCGTCGAGCTTGGCGGTTAGGTCACGGCGCGGGCGCCGAGCAAGTCTCGTACTGCCGCGCGCAGAAGCCGCGCACGCATTCCCAGGGGCCCGTCGTGCACGGGTCGTCCGCCATGTCCTTCGGGCAATCCATGGGGCTATCGCACATGAACTCCGTCGGGCAGACGACCTCGCATCGGTTGGCGAGGCAGCCGGTGTCGGCGCACACGCCCTCTCCGCAGTAGATGCAGTCGAGGTCGACTTCGCAGTCACCGTCCGACATGCAAGCGAACGTGGGCAGCTGGCTCCCGCAATCCGGCATCGCGCTGGTGCACTCGCTGTCCGCGTCGCAGAATCCGGTCGTGCCGTCGATCGCGATGCACGGGTCGCCGCACGCCAGGTTCGCGCACGGCGGATCCACGCCGGGCAGCGTGGCGCCGCAATAGCCGTTCGCGCAAACGATCTCCGGGCATTGGCTGCCCTCGACACAGGGCGGCTGAATGCAATCCGTGTCCACCATGCAGCGCGAGGGCTCCTGCATGCCGGGGCAGAGCGCTTGGTACACACCGCAGGCGCCGTTGGAGCAATAAGGTTCGGGACAGACGGTCGTGCCGTCCTCGCAGAGCTCGCAGGCGGGAGGCGCGGCGGGGCATTCGTCGACCGTCATGCACGGGATGGGCTGCGAGCCGCTCCCGGCACCGCCCATGCCGTCACCGCCGACGGCGCCCATGCTGTTGCCGCCACCCATGCCGGTGCCGCCGACGGCGCCCATGCTGTTGCCGCCGCCCATGCCGGGGCTCGCTCCCATGCCTTGTGCCCCTCCGGTCGTGCGCGTGCCACCGCGACCTTGGCCGCCTTTCGCACCCATCGACTGGCTGCCGCCCACACCGTCGCCCTGGCCGCTCTCGCCGCCGCCGTTCGCGAGCTCGCCGAGGCTCGAGTAGCCGTTGCACGCGCTGAGCACCATCCCCGCTCCCCAAAGACCGATCCACCGTGCGCTGTTCATGTGCCGTCCTTTCGACTGTACCGATTCATCCCGAGGGGCGACCGTTTCGATCACGAAAAACACGGCGCTCACTCGCGGGCGTTTCAGAGAAAGGTGCGGGCACGGGCGGCGTGCGGCCCCTTGCCGTAGTCGCGGACGAGCCGGCGTGCGACCTCGGTCGCTCGAGCCTTGTCGCCCGCGAGAGCGAGCGCTTCCATGCGCAGGTACAGCACCTCGGGCAACAAGCGCTGCTCGCGGAACGTGCGCTCGTACGGGGCGAGCGCCGCGAGTGCCCCCTTCGCGTCTCCATGCTGGAAGAGCGAGCGGCCGCGGTCCACGAACGTGACCTCCGCAGCGAGGGGAGCGCCTGCAGGCGCGTCCGTCCCGTGGCTCGGCGCTGGAAGCGGAGCGAGCCGTGGCTCGACCGCGAGGCTTGCCGTCGGCGCTGGCCCCGGTAGCTCCGGCAAAGGGACGACGCGCGGAGGCTCGAGCTCCGCTGCCGCATTACCGGTGCCGACGAGCGCCGGCGGCTCGACCGGGGGCGCCGCCGGCGCACGCTCGACGACCTGCGCCGCGAGCGAAACCGCAACGCCGCCCGCCACCCCCAGGCCCGCCCATTTGGCCAGGCTGACGAGCGTGAGCGTCGTGATGGCCTTGCCGGCGCTGACGGCACCGAGCCCGCCGGTCGCGCTCGACGCACCGAGCGCGACCGCGGTTCCGGCCGCACCGAGCGTCGTCGATGCGGCACCCAGCGCGACCAGCGTGCGCTCGAGGCTGCGCGGCGCCGGGGTTTCGTCGACGCCCGCTCGGAGCAGGCGCGCGGAGAGACCGCCGGGAGAGCCGTGGAGGAGTCGTTCCGGATCGTTCATCGCGTTGCTCCTGAAAAGCGCCTTCTTGCTTCGAGCCGGGCGAGCCGGGCCGCGAAGTCCTCGCGCGCACGGCGCAGACGCGAGGCTGCCGTGCCGACGGGGAGCGCGAGCGTCTCGGCGATCTCGGCCACGGTCAGCTCTTCGATCTCGTAGAGGACGAACACGGCGCGAAGCTCGAGTGACATCGCATCGAGCACCCGATCGAGCAGCTCGCGGGCCGCTCTCTGATCGGACAGATCCTCGACGCTCGGGAGCTCGCTCTCGAGCGCGTCGAGGTCGACGTCACCGGCTTCGCGCCGGCGAGCCTGGGCGTGTCGCGACTTGGCGACGACGTTCACCGCGACGCCGTACAGGAACGAGCGCTCGTGTCCCGCGCGAATGTCGGCGGTCCGGCGTGCGGCCGTGATGAACACCTGCTGGGCGGCGTCGTCGGCGTCGCTCGCCGACAGACCGAGACGCCGGCACAGCCGCCAGATGTAGCCAAAATGAGCTCGAGCGAGCTCCGGCACGAGCGCGCTCGCCGGAGCTTCCCCCGCATGGGCCGGGCTGAGCGCGAGATCGGGGAGCACCACGGCTTATCCCTCCCCAGGGTGGCGTTCGATCACGGAAAGCGCACGCCGACGTGCAGCTCCGCCCCGCCGCTCACGACCGGGATTTCGTACACGGTGCCCGTGGGCTGGCCGCTCGGGTCGTTGAAGCCGAATTTCTGCCGCAACAGGGGAAACGCCAGGTCGCCCTGCGCCTCGACGACGACGCGCCGACCGAGCCGTGCGCCGACGCGCCCGACGAGCAACACGTCACGCCAGAATAGGTTCGACGTCTCCGCGTGAGACACCGTGGCATCCTTGACGCCCTCCGCGCGGAACAGCCCGAGATTCGTCCCGAGGCAGGGCTCGACGAAGAATCGGTTGCGCGCGAGCGTCCAGGGGCAGCCCTCGAGCCTGCCGCCCCAGCCACGAAAGACGGCTTGATGCCCCCCGCTTTCGTCCGACGAGCGAAAATGCCAGGCGCTGAGCCGCAACGACGGGCCCTGAGGGCGGAACGACCACGCGAAAAACGCGTCGAGTCCGAGCCCTCCCCCCGGGCCCGCCCAGCCGATGTAGCCCGCGCCCACCCCCGCGGTGGCCGCCCCCGGCGCCGGCTCGGCGGAACGAGGAGCAACGGGGGGCGGGGGTGGCGGCGAGGGGCGCTCCGCCTGCGTGGTCGCGGCGCCGACAGGCGGTTCGAGCGGAGGCGGCTCCGGGACGGCTTCGTTCAACGTCGCATCGAGCGCGAGCGCCGTCACGAGCGCGAGGCTTTCGACCACCTCGTCGCAGGTGTCACCGCGCACCACGCGCGAAACGGGCACGCCGTCGACATCGACGAAATCGACGCGGCCGACGACGCCGCCGGCCGAGACCTCCAGAGCGACGCTGAAGCTTCGCGCGAGCTGGCCGGGCTCAGCGAGCTCGACGTGGGAGGTGCGCGCACGGACCCGCTCGGTGAACGCGTCCTGGCTCGGACACCCGGCCGTTGCTGAATATTGAAGGCGCACGGGCTCGGCTGCCCTTGCCTGGCTGCTCAGCGCCAGCACCAACGTGCCGGCGCTCCCGAGCCAGCGAGAGGCAATCATCGTGGAGTTTCGTCCCGAGGGCCCACCGGAGCGCCGATTGTTACCACGTCCTGGTAGGCTCTCTCCCCATGAGGCGCGCTTGCTGCGCTCTTGCTTGCTCGCTTTCGATCTTGGCAGGGCGTCACGCCCGTGCCGAACCGGTCGCGCCACGCGCTATGCTGGAGGTGGCGCGAGGTGCCGGGACCGAATCGTGCATCGAGCAGATGGCGCTCCAAACCGCGGTGGATCGCCGCCTCGAGCGCCCGGTGTTCGGTGGCACCGACCTGCGGGTGAGCCTGCGTTTCGAGCGACGGGAGCGCACGTTCGCCGTAGAGGTCGTCCTCTCCGATCGGCGTGGGAAGCCGCTCGGACGGCGTGAGCTCAAGACGCAAGCGCCCCACTGCTCTTCGCTCGACGACTCGCTCGCGCTCGTCGTGGCGCTCCTGGTCGACTCGCCCGAAGCACGAGAGCAGGCTGCGGCGTCCGCTCCCGTCGAGGCGAATGCCGCCCCCGCGAGCGCCACGCCCAGCGCGGCTGCTTCGAGCCCGCGCGTCACGGTGACGATCCCACCCGACGCGGTGGCGGTGCGCGAGCCGTACCGCGTGGTGCTCGGCGCCTCGGTGGCGGCCACGGTCGGACCGCTCCCGGGCGTCGCGTTCGGGCCCGAGCTGCTCCTCGCGGTGCGCCCTCCGCATTTCGTCGAGCTCAGGCTGCGTCCGTCCCTCTTTCCCGAGCGCGAAGTGAGCGCGCCGGGGCCAGACCGAGGCGGCCGGCTTTCGCTCGTGCAAGTGGCGCTCGACGTTTGCCCGCTCGAGCACGAACGCGGGCGCGTGCGGCTTTCGGGTTGCGTGGGGCAGAGTGTGGGTTGGGTGCGCGGCGAAGGCTTCGGGTACCTCCACAACGCCGAGACGGGGTCCCTCGTGTACTCGCTCGGTGTCGGAGCTTCGGCGCTGATCGCCCTCGCAGGCCCTCTGAGGTGCCACCTGGGCCTCGGCGCGGCCCTTCCGCTCGAGCGTGACACCTATGTCTCCCACGCGGCTGACGGCGCAACTACTGAGGTTTTCCGCTCTGGCGTCGTTGCGGGCATGCTGGCGGCTGGTCTCGCCCTGGAGCTCTGATAATTCCGGGACCCGCGCACCACTCATCATGAATCGACCGCAGTTTTCTGGCCCCGAGCACCACGGCGGCGCGACATGACTCATGGACGCACCGGCCTGTCGGTGCGCGCCGTTTTCGATGAACACTCTCGCTACGTATGGCGCGCCTTGCGCCACCTCGGCATCGCCGAGGCCGATGTCGAAGACCTCTGCCAAGAGGTGTTCGTCGTCGTGCACCGCAAGCTCGGGGAGTTCGAAGGGCGCTCCGAGCTTCGGACCTGGCTCTACGGGATCTGCCTGCGCGTCGCAGCGGACCACCGACGGCGCGCTCACGTTCGGCACGAGCGCGCTCACCCCGATCCGACGGAAGGCATTGCTGCGTCGCCCGGCCTTCGCCCGGATGCGCGCAGCGAAGCACGCTCGACGCTCCACTTCCTTCTCGACCAGCTCGACGACGACAAGCGCGCCGTCCTCGTTCTTTACGAGCTCGAGGGTCTCACCATGAAAGAGGTCGCCGCTGCGGTCGGCTGCCCGCTTCAGACGGCGTACTCGCGCCTGCACGCGGCGCGCGATCGCATCACCGAGCTGGTCCTTGCGCGTCGCACCCAGGAGGGCAGCCCGTGAGCGACAGCGAGCCGATTCGCTGGACGGAGCCGGGTGCGGCCGGCCCAGCCGAGCTCCGCACGCTGTTCCAAGCGGGTGTCGACGACTTGCCGAGCGACGAGCAGGTCGCCGCTCTCGCGCGCAAGCTCGGCCCCGTGCTCGACCCACGCGCCGGCGCGGGGCCCAGCGGCGCGAGCGGGGCGGTACGTGCCAAGCTTGGCCTCGCTGCGCTCGGCGCGGTGGGCCTGGGCGTCGTCGCTTGGGTGCTCGCGAGCGGTCCCGCTCCTGCGCCCGCGCCGAGCGCCACGGCCGTCGTTTCCGACCCCGCGCCGCACGCAACTCCACGCGCGCCGAGCGTCGAGCCACCGGCTCCCCTGGCTCCGGAGCCCAGCAGCGCGCCGGACCCGAGCCGCGCCCCCGTTTCGCGTGAGAGCGCGCCCCTGAGCTCGGTGCGCGCCGCAGCCGCACTTCCAGCGCGACCTGCCGAGACGGAGGCCGAATTTCTCGAGCGAGCGCGCACCGCGCTGGGGCAAAACCCGTCCGTCGCGCTTTCGCTCGCGAACCAGCACCGTGCCCGCTACCCTTCCGGGGTGCTTGCGGAAGAGCGCGAAGTGATTGCCATCGAAGCTCTCAAGCGACTCGGGCGCAGCGCCGAGGTCGAGCGGCGCATCGAGGCGTTCGTGCGCCGGTATCCCGGCTCGGCGTACCGGAAGAAGCTCGACAGCGGCGCTGGCCGATGAAGCTTCGCCGCAGGCGCGCGCTCTTTCTGGCGCTGCTGGGTGGCGCGCCCGTCGTGGTGTTTTCGGGGGGAGGCTGCGCACGCGAGCTCACGCTCGGCACGGATCAACCGGGCACGGCCGCCGCGTCTGGCGTTGCGGGCTCAGCCGTCGCGGGCTCATCGGGCTCATCGGGTTCCGGAGGAAGGTCCGCAACGGCCGGCTCCGCGAACCTCGGCGGGGCGGCGGGCGAGCCGCCGTGCATCGTTTCGTCGTGCCGCGGCAAGGTCTACGACTGCGGCGACTGCGACGACGACGACGGCGATGGACGCATCGACGCCGAGGACCCGGAATGCACCGGCCCGTGCGACGACAAGGAAGACTCGCTGTCGGTGGGCTTGCCGGGCGAAAGCTCGGCTGCGTGCCAATCGGACTGCTACTTCGACGCCGGCAACGGGGCTGGCAACGGGGACTGTCTCTACAGTCCTCGCTGCGACCCGCTCTCGGTGTCCCCCGACTACCCGCCCAGTGGCAACTCGAGCTGCGCCTACGACGAGAGCGCGAAAATCCCAGGCACGAGCGCGAGCTGCAGTGAGCTTCGCGCCGAGCAGCCGGCGGGTTGCCTCGACGGCTGCGGACCGCTCACGCCGAACGGCTGCGATTGCTTCGGCTGCTGCGAGCTCCCGGCGGGCGGCGGCAGCTTCCTGTGGCTCGAGACGAGCCTGCCGTGCACTCCCGTGGACGCCTGCCTGAATCGTTGCGACCCGTGCGAGGCGTGCGTCGGTCGGCCCGACCCGCTGCCGAGCTGCGGCGATCCCGGCGGCAGCGCCTGCCCATCGGTTTACCGCGCCTGTGGCGGGGCCGACGCGGAGCGTTGCCAAGCCGGTGCCTACTGCGTCACCGGCTGCTGCATTCCCGAGCCGCGGTAGGCGAAGCACGCCCGGCCGCAAAACCGCCGGGCGTGCTGCTTTCTCGTCGGCCTAGTGCGTCAGTACCCGATGCAGGTGTAAAGCTCGCTGAGCTTGTCGTCGCAGTGCAGCGCGTCGGGCGCTTGGTTCGCGTCGTAGCAGGCCCAGTTGGCGTCGCCGGGCGGCTGATCTGCGGTGCATTCGTGCCAGGCGCTCAGGGCATCCGTGCACTGGGGGTAGTAGTAGCCGAAGATATCGATCGAGCCCTGGCAGTTCGACATGCACTCGTCGAAGCTCGGCTGCGCCGAGCATCCCGAGCGCTCGATGGCTCCGCACATCATGCTGCACTCGATCACGGGCGCTTCGGCTGCGGTGCACGCCTTCGAGTGCTTGTTCGCGACCGCCGTGCCGCGCGGGCTCGCTTCCGGATCCAGCGTCCACGTGACGGTTTGATTCTTCTTGAAATCGATGCCGAACGCGAAGTCGTGCGTGCCCGGCAAGAAGTGCGTGGTGCGCACGCCGTTCACGTCGAGCGGCAGCGAGTTCCGGTGCCCGGCGGGAACGTTGAGGCTCACGCCGTTCTTGTTCGTGTAGCCGAAGTACCCGGTGTACGTGCCGTCCGCGTTCTTCGCGACACAGTCGAGCTCGGGAACGAGCTTCTCCTTGCCGCCCTTCTTTTCCGCCTTGTCGGTGAAGGCGAGGAAGGGATCCATGCGAGTGATCATGCTGTAATCCTCGCAGTAGTAGCCCGTCCAGAAGAACACACCGCCGAGGTACGTCTTGCCGTGCTTGCTCACGAGCACCGAGCCGCCGGAGTCGCCGAAGCACATGTTCGAGTTCGGCGCGCGTCCGTCGAGCTTGAAGAGATCGCGACGCACCTTCGGGTCGAGCAGCCCTGCGTTCGGATCGTCGGCGTGGTAGTCGGCCGCGGTGGGCGTGCCCAGGAAGCGCTGCTTGCCCGTGCGCTCGATGCCGTAGTCGATGCCCGTCACGGGGCCGTCGGTGGCGCCCGCGCCCCAACCCATCACCGTCATCTTGTCGCCCAGGTAGGAGTTGTCGAGGCGGAAGCGAGCGATGGGGAGCGGATCGAAGGGGAGCTTGCGATCGAGGTAGATGGCGCCGAGGTCCGGGTGATTCAGGTTGGCGTCGAAGTCGGGGTGCACCTCGTACGAATCGGCTTGCGCCCAGTGCGAGGGCTGACCGGGAGCGGGCGCGTGGTACTCGGCACCGCTCTGCACGAGCTCGGCGAAGTCCGTCGCCGAGTCGTCGCCGAAGTAGACGAACAGCTGGTTGCCCCAGATGCCCTGCAGACAGTGCGCCGCCGTGATCACGACGCGCGACGCCGTGTACGTGCCGGAGCAGATCTCGGTCTGGAGGAAGCCGCCCACGACCTGCTGGGCGAACACCATCACGACCTGGTTCTTGCCGGTCTCCTGCGTCGCGCGAATGACCGAGTCGTCCGACTCGCCCATCGGCGTGTCGCTACCGGATCCGGCCTCCGCGCCACAGGCGAGCATCAGGCTACCGAGAGAGACCAGACCCAGCTTCCGTACTTTGTGCATGACTCCTCCAACTTCCAATCTACACGAACCGCGCGCAGTTTGAAGCCTATTTTTCAGGGAAAAACGCGTCCTACACAGTATCCAAAGCCCGCACATGTACGGACGATCGGTGCGAATGCACCAGTTGATCACGCGCGCACCCGTGCATGCACAACGCGGCACGAGCTCAGTGCACAACTTGATCCTTCGTGATGCGCGACACGATCATAATTTCGCGGAGGCGCTTCCACCTACCCAGGACGATGACTGCCAACTCTCCGTTCTCCGTCCGCACCGCCGTCGCCTCTTGCCGTCGGTCGCGCCCTTCGGCGCGTTCCGGCGTCCTCCTGTTGGCCGCCGGGCTATCGCTCGCGGGGTTTTCCTCCGTCGCCTGCGGCAGCAGTAGTGGCGTGAGCACGCGCCCAGGGGGCGGGGCAGCCGCGGCAGGGCTCGGCGAAGGCGGGGAGCAGGCTACGGGCGGCAGTGCCGGTAGCAGTGCCACGAGCGGCGGTATGAACGGCAAAGGGGGCAGTGGAAGCGTTGCGACGGGCGGGGCGACCGCAAGTGGCGGGGCGAGCGCCAGTGGCGGCGCGACCGCAAGTGGCGGCAGTGGCGCGACGATCGGCAACGCCGGCAGCGGCGCCCTCACCGACACGGCTTGCAACAACGGTCTCGACGACGACGGCGACGGCCTCGCCGACGGGCTCGACCCCGAGTGCACGGGTTCGTTCGACGAAGACGAAGGCTCGTTCGCGACCGGCATCCCCGGCGACAACAAGGACCCGAAGTGGCAAGACTGCTTCTTCGACGGGAACTCGGGTGGTGGCGACGACGGCTGTCGCTACCCGACGTCGTGCTTGCTGGGCGACACCGCGGCGGACGATCCCGACTGCGAGCTCGCGCAAGGGTGCATCGACTATTGCGCGCGCCTGACCCCGAACGGCTGCGACTGCTTCGGCTGCTGCACGGTGCAGGCGACCGACGGCTCGAGCGTCGATATTTTCACGACGGCCACGTGCTCACTCGACAAGCTGGGCGACGAGGACGCTTGCCCGCGCTGCCAGAAGAGCATCGGCTGTGACAACCCGTGCGGCGAATGCGAGCTCTGTCCCGGTAAGACGGTCGCCGATCTTCCCGAGAGCTGCGTGCCCCCGCCCCCCACGGGCGAAGGCGGCGCGGGTGGCGCGCCCGATGGCGCCGGTGGCAGCTGGTCCACGGGCGGTACGGGCACGGGCGGCACCGCGGGCGTCCCCCCGCCACCGAGCTACACGTGCGACGGCGGCCAGCAGGTTTGCGGTGCGGGCCTCCCCGGCTGCGGCGCCGGCCTCTACTGCCAGCTCGGCTGCTGCATGCCGATCGTGCGCTGACACGCGGCGATAGATCCGCGCGGGCGGGTCCACTATGAAGGCCCCAGATGGCCGAATGGGTGCTCGGAAGCTGCCATTGCGAGGACGTGCGCTTTCGCGTGCTCGGCCCGATCGACCACGTCGTCGTCTGCAATTGCTCGATCTGCGAGAAGAAGGGCTTCCTGCACTTCATCGTTCCGCCCGAGCGCTTCGAGCTCCTCACTGACCGCGCGGCCCTCACGACTTACACGTTCAACACCGGCGTGGCGAAGCACACGTTTTGTCGGCGCTGCGGGATGCACCCGTTCTACGTGCCACGCTCGCACCCCGACAAGATCGACGTGAACGTGCGCTGCCTCGCCGGCGTCGACCGCGAGGCGTTGCCCGTGCGGTCGTTCGACGGAAAAAACTGGGAGCAGCACGTGGCGGCGCTCCGCGCGGAACGCTGAGGCGGAGACGTGGCCCGGGCGCGCCCCCTCCCGCTCGCGGCGCTCGCACGACCCCTGCCGGCGAAAACCCGCGCCGCGCTCGAGCACGCGCTCGGGCGTCTGCTCGCGTGGCAGGTCGAGCTTTCGGCGTGGCCGCTGCCCGGCAGCGCGCCCCGCGCGATGCCGATCGTCTCGGTCTACGCTGACGGTGTCCTGCGGGGTTGCGCGGGCAGCAGCGAGGGCACGCCCGGCGAGCGTCTCGCTCGCGCGTTCCTGCACGCCCAGAGCGACATGCGCTTCGGTGGCATCGAACCGAGCGCTCGCCCGCGTCTCGTCGCGGAGGTCGCGTACCCTTTGCGGCTCACCCCCATCCCGCTCGCTGCCGCGGCCGCGCGCATTGCAGCGGGGGCCCACGGGCTCGCTCTCGCGCTCGACGGCCGTCCGCCCGCGCTGCTCCTGCCCAGCGTGGCGCGTGAGCACGAGCTCGACGCGCTCGGTCTCGTGAGCGCGCTCGAGCACAAGGCCGGTCTGAAACGCGAGCTCTGGCCCGACACCCTGTTCACGTTCGAGGTCGACACTGTCTCGGTGCGCCTCGGCGAGCGCAGGCAACGCGCCTCCCTTCGGACGCCGCTCGAGGCGGCCGTCGGCTGGCTCGCGGCGCGCGTGGGGCCCGAGGGTCGCGTCAGCTTCGGCCTCGACCCCCGCACGGGCGAGGTGAGCTCCGACGGGCCCCTGCTGCACGGCCGCGCGGCAGTGGTGCTCCAAGCGCTCGGCACGCACGCTGTGGGGCGAGTGGCGGCGGCACGCGTTCGGCGCTGGCTCACGCGCGAGCTCTCTTCCGCGCTTGCGGGCCGCGCGGTCGAGAGCTGGCCCGAGGAAGCTCCGCTCGTCGCCGCGACCCTCGCGCTCGCGGCGCTCGCGGGCATCGACGTGCGCGAGCGGCTGGGCTCGCTCGCCGTGCACCCCGCCCTGCGCGCGGCACCCTGGCACGCCGCGCAGGTGGTTTGCGCCCTCGGGCGTGAGGCGCCGGAGCCGCTTTATCGCGCCTGCGTGGAGGCGAGCGCGCGCGAGCCGCTCGCGCCCTGGACGGTGATGGCAGCCCGGGCGCGTGGGGATCGCTCGACGTACCTGCGTACGGCTCGGGCCCTCGCCGCGCGGGTGTCCACCAAGGGCCCGCACGCGGGCGGCGTCGCCCTGCGCTCCTTGCCGGAGCTCGCCCTCACTGCCGCAGTCGTGGAGGCGCTCTCCGGCACGCAGGAACGCACGCTCCGCGCCGCTCGAGACCGGGCGCTCGGCTTCGTCGTTCGCCACCAGCACCTCGCGCGCCTTCCGCCGGACGTGCGCGACCCGGCGCTCGCGCTCGGCGCGTTTCCACTCACGCCGGTGCACGC
>Ga0070682_100001850_pt1 | contig 11800 bp, 7 predicted proteins | sample KBSC63LmetaG_FD_64668 | JGI IMG/M metagenome (GOLD analysis project Ga0070682, IMG submission 64668) | Corn rhizosphere microbial communities from Kellogg Biological Station, Michigan, USA - KBS C6-3L metaG | ecosystem: Host-associated > Plants > Roots > Rhizosphere | place: USA: Michigan... | reverse complement strand
GATGACAAAAATCAGAAAATATTACAAAATTTAATTCCAAGATAATAATTCAGGGATTTATGGGATGTAAAAAACATATGAATATTAAGTTATTTTTAAGTTTTCTAAATCTTAAGCATTAAAAAAATGAAAAATTTCCACCTAATTGTACAACATTTAGTAAAAACCAATATTAAATTCATTTACAATATGTTACACAATAAAAAATCTCTATAGTTGGATAGAATATTTTTATTTAAACCATCAAATTAATAAAAAAATAACATTTTTTTCTTTGCATATTGAAAAATAATATTAGTTTAGAAGCCAGAATAATGTTTTATAAAAAATTACGCAATCGATTGCACTAAAGCGTAATAAAATATTAAAAAGCTTCATGACCACTAAAGTCCGCAGAATAATACTTAACAGTCCTAAACAAGAACGATTGAAAAAACTTTCAACCAAGAATTAAAACTATAAGGATACAAAATGGATAAAAGAGTACAATCAATAAAGTGGTTATATTTAACTGTTTTTCTGCTTCCTGTCCTTGCAATGGCTCAAGAAAAAGAAACAAAAAAAGATAAAGAAACCAAACTGGATGATGTGGTTTTAGTGGGATATACAAAGGTTTCTAAAAAAGATGTTACCAACGCTGTTTCTTCGGTGAAAGGCGAAGCGCTTAAAGATATGCCGTCTACCAATGCTGCTGAAGCTATCCAGGGAAGACTGGCCGGAGTGCAGGTTTCCCTGAGTGAGGGATCTCCCGGAGCTGATGTGGATATTGTCATCCGCGGCGGAAACTCCATCACTCAAAGCAATGCCCCGCTCTATATTGTAGATGGTGTGCAGATGGATAATGCCCTGACGATCTTATCGCCAAAGGAAATAGAATCAATAGAGGTATTAAAAGATGCTTCATCAACCTCTATATTCGGTTCAAGAGGAGCCAACGGTGTCGTTCTGATCACGACAAAAGGAGGCCGTAAAAAGGGGAAAACAACAATCAATTATAATGGTTTTGTAGGAGTAAGAAGTATTCAGAACAAGCTTAATGTTCTGGATCCTTATGAGTATGTACTCTATCAGTATGAACAATATTATAAGAATGGAGACCTGAAAGATATTGAAACTTTTAACAACCGCTACGGAACATTTGATCAGCTGGATAAATATAAATCTGTCAAGAATGTAAACTGGCAGGATAAACTTTTCGGAAGAGAAGCCTTCAACTTTACCCATAATGTATCTCTATCCGGAGGAAATGAAAATTCGGCATTCTCTTTAACTCTGAATAATGTTGAAGAAGACGGAATTATGATTGGTTCCGGATTTAAAAGAAATATGGCCAACTTCAGATATGATTATGATATTTCAAAAAAACTAAGCATTGGTCTTAATGCCCGTTACAGCCGCCAAATGATTTATGGTGCGGGAACTTCTGCTTCCGGTTCGCAAACGACCAACAGATTGAGAAATGCTATAAGATATCAGCCTTTTGAAGGAGGTTCTACGGTAGATGTTGATGAATTTGATCCGTTATTCGCAGATCAGACCAATCTTGTCAATCCAATTCTATTGGCCAATGATGAAGTAAAAGAAAGCGGAAGAAACGATTTATTGCTTAATGCAACGCTTGATTATAAAATCAGTAAAGACTTCACTTTCCGAAGTGTAATCGGATATGTACAGAGAGATCAGGTTGTCAACCAGTTTTCCGGTCCGGTAACCAACCTCGCAAGACAAAATAATGATCAGCCTGTAGTATTTTTAAGCAACGCTCAAACCAGAAGAATTACCAATACCAATACCCTGAATTATAGAAGAACCTTTGGAAATCATAAGCTGGATTTGTTAGCAGGTCAGGAAACGGTAAGAACAGACGGAGAATCGACGTCTATTAATATCAAATGGTTCCCGAAATCTTCTTCAGCACAGGAAGCATTTGCCAATTCACAGCTGGCTTCTCCTCCGTCAGGAATGATTCAGGATGCTCCTAAAACCGCAAGAGAAGTAGACCGCCTGGCTTCTTTTTTTGGAAGAGTAAATTACATCTATAATAATAAATATATCGCAACGGTATCCATGAGAGCTGACGGCTCAAGTGTTTTCAAACCAGGCCCTAACCAGTGGGGATATTTCCCAGCGGCATCTTTAGCATGGAAGATCAAAGAAGAAAATTTCTTAAAACAGAGCAATTTTGTCAATGAACTGAAGCTTCGTTTAGGATACGGAAAATCGGGAAACAACAGAATCGGAGCCTTTTTATATGATACCTTCTTCACCTCTTCTTCAGATTATGGATATGCTTTTGGAACCAGTGTTACACCTGGTGCCACAACAGGAAATATCATGGCAAATCCTAACGTGAAATGGGAAACTGCAACTTCTTATAATGCTGGGATAGACTTTGGTTTATTCAAGGGAAGACTTTATGGTACCCTTGATGTCTATAAAACTCATACAAAGGACCTTTTATTACTGGCTAAAATACCACAGACCTCCGGATATGAATTTCAATATCAAAATTCAGGAAGCAGTGAAAATAAAGGGATCGAATTATCAATGGGAAGTACCATCATCAGTAAAGAAAATTTTTCATGGAAGATTGATGCCAATATCTCATCCAACAGAAATACGATCAAAAGCTTAGGAAACAACGCCTCAGCAAGTTCAAATTCTTACTACTACCCTTCCGGATGGCAGAATAACTTGTTTGACTTCCTGGTACAGGTAGGCAAACCGGTAGGAACTTATTGGGGATATGTAACGGCCGGAAGATATGAAGTGAGTGATTTTAATTATGACTCAGCCACTCAAATTTATACACTAAAAACAGGAATTCCAAATTCTGCTGCAGTAGCCAACGGTGCCAAAGCTATACAGCCGGGAGATCTTAAACTTCAGGATCTTAATGGCGACGGTGTCATTGACAGCAAAGATATGACTGATCTTGGTAGCGCTCAGCCTAAATTCTACGGTGGTTTTACCCAGACCTTCCGATATAAGAACTGGGATATGAGCCTTCTTTTCAATTTTTCAATAGGAAACAAGGTATATAATGCCAACAAAGTAGAGTATACAACCCAATATCTGTACAAAGATAATAATATGCTTGCAGAAGTAGCAGACCGCTGGAGATGGTTTGACAACGCAGGAAATAAGGTAACAGACCCAACGGCTCTTGCTGCCCTTAACGCCAATACAACTATGTGGACTCCGCCTGCAGGGGCTTACTTCCTGCATTCGTATGCCATTGAAGACGGTTCATTCTTAAGACTGAATAACCTTACCATAGGATATAGTCTGCCAAAAGGATCTCTGGAAGCCATCGGAGTGAAAAACCTGAGACTGTATGCCACCGTGAATAATTTATTTACAATTACCGGCTATTCAGGATTCGATCCGGAAGCCAATACAAGAAGAAATCCATTAACTCCTGGAGTTGATTATTCAGCTTATCCAAGAAGCCGATTTATCTTATCAGGAGTAGATATCACTTTCTAAAACGAACGCTATGAACAAAAATAAATTTTCAAGCCTTTTTTTATCTCTTGCCTTTGTGGTGACCCTGAATTCATGCAGCGAATATTTAGAGGTAGAAAACCTTTCCAACACCGCAGAAAAACAGCAGTTTGACTCAGCGCCGGATACTTTTGCTGCTCTTGTGGGAGTTTATAACAGTGCTATGGGTGACAATACCTATGGACAGAGAATGAACCTTATTCTCTCTCAGTCAGGAGACGACTTCAGGACGTCAGGAGATTACAATGCCAATGACAGAAGAGGAGTCAGCTGTTTTGGAGCAGTTCCTACCAATACAGAATTATTAAGACCTTTCCTGGATACTTATACAGGTATCGAAAGAGCCAATCTTGTTATTAAAAATATTCCACTTTCTCCGGTGTATCAAACCGGATCCGCAGCTGATAAAAAACTGATGGACCGCTATCTCGGAGAAGCTTTGACATTAAGAGCAATGTTCTACTATGATCTTATTAAAAACTGGGGTGATGTTCCGTTTCAGGACAAACCTTCAGCAGATCTTCCTTCGGTATATTTACCTAAAACAGACCGTGACATCATTTATGATCAGATACTGGAAGATCTTGCTAAAGCTTCAACCTTAGTTCCATGGAAATCTGAAGGAGGAACTACAGCACAAAGACTTTCAAAAGCTGCAGTAAAAGGATTAAGAGCAAGAATCGCCCTGGCAAGAGCAGGATATTCTCTGAGAAGAAGTCCCCAATTAATGGTACAAGGCACCAATCCTCAGAAATATTACCAGATCGCTTATGATGAGTGTAAAGAAATCATCAATTCCGGGCAGCATAAGCTAAATCCAAGCTATGAAGGTCTTTTCAGATCACTGCATACCAACAGTCCGGATACAACGAATGAAATTATTTTCGCTGTTGGAGCGTTTGGAGGAAACTCACGAACAGATTCTAAAATCGGATATTATAATGGGTTAAGACATGATGATTCAGACTGGAAATCAGCAGGAGGAATCAGTGCTATTCCTACTTATTTCTATGAATTCGGTAAAAATGATTTGAGAAGAGATGTTAATATTGCTATTTTTAGAGTAAGCACAAGCAAACAGGAAGATCTTCAGACTTCTATCAACTGGAATGATGGAAAATTCAGAAAATCATGGACAAGCATTACAGGAACTTCACAGAATTTAGGAATTGACTGGCCACTTTTGAGATATGCAGATATTTTATTAATGTTTGCAGAGGCAGATAACCAACTTCACAGTGCGCCTTCTCAGGAAGCTATAGATGCCGTAATGGCTGTCAGACAAAGAGCTTATGCCGGAAATCCAGGCCAGGTGGGAACGATCCCAACTTCCAAAAATCAGTTTTTCCAGTATATTGTACAGGAAAGACTGCTGGAATTCGGAGGCGAGGGATTAAGAAAATATGATCTGATCCGTTGGAACCTTCTGGAAACAAAAATCAATGAAACCAGACAGAAATTAACAGATTTCATGAATGGTACCGGAGCTTATGCCAACGTTCCTGAATACATTTTTTATAAAAAACCGGCTTCAACCGTTGTCAATTATGTTCCTACAAAAACAGCACAGCAAAATGTACTGGACATGGATATTTATGTCAACGGAATCAACAAAGCCGATGTTTTCTACAATCCTAACCAAAGTGTTGCCACGCCTTCAGGATATACAAAAATCAACTGGAGACTTGCTATGACACAGCCTTACATCAACGGAGATCCTGTGAAAAGCTATGCTTATTATTTCCAGCCTAATAAAAAGGAACTTCTTCCTATAGCACTGGACGTAATCAATTCAAATTATAATCTTACCCAGGATTACGGATATTAGACAGTTTAAGTTTACATTCATATCAAAAATACAGGCTGATCTCTTGAAGAACACAGCCTGTATTTTAAACCAAAATTGCTTTATGAGATATTCCATCCTTTTTAAAAACTGTACGCTGTTTTCTGCTTTTTTGATTGCTGTATTCAGCCTTCTTTCTTTCCGGACCAGGGAGAAAACCCTCGTGGTTTCGAAAGACGGAAAAGGTGACTTTACAACCGTTCAGCAAGCGATAGATGCAGTTGAAAACAATTCTTATCTGAGGACAAAAATTATTATTAAAGCTGGAATTTATAAAGAAAAAATTGTTATTCCTGAATCGAAAGGCCCCCTTTTTCTGGAAGGTGAAAATTCTGAAAAAACAATCATTACTTATGATGATTTTGCTTCTAAAAAAAATGCAGACGGAAAAGAAATCGGAACTACAGGCTCATCTACTCTATTTATTTATTCCAATGATTTTAGTGCTAAAAATATTTCATTTGAAAACAGTTCAGGGAAAGTTGGACAGGCCGTTGCAGTATTGACTTCAGGTGACAGGATCGCTTTTGAAAACTGCAGGTTTTTAGGAAATCAGGATACTTTATATCTGAAAGGAGTTCAGGATCTTCAGGATAAGACAAAACCATCAAGAAATTATTTTAAAAACTGTTATGTAGAAGGTACTACTGATTATATTTTCGGTGCAGGAACCGCTGTTTTTGAAAACTGTATCATTTATTCCAAAGAAACGGCAAGTTATGTTACCGCAGCTTCTACTCCACAGGAAAATGAGTTTGGTTTTGCGTTTATTAATTCTAAAATTATTGGTAATGCAAAAGAATATTCGGTGTATCTGGGAAGACCGTGGAGGCCATTTGCTAAAACTGTTTATATCGATTGTGAACTCAATTCCACAATAAAATCTGAAGGATGGCACAACTGGAGCAAACCTGATGCTGAAAAGACAACATTTTACGCAGAAAGCTACTCAAAAGGGCCGGGAGCAAATGTCATGCAGAGAGTTTCATGGTCACATCAGTTAACCCAGCAGGAAAGAAAAAAATATACGACAGACAATATCCTGAAAGGCAAGGATAACTGGAATGTGAAAAAGAGTTTAAAATAATTCAACCCTTCAAAGAGAATTTTTCAATCATGACAAAGAGTTTCATCAGACTATTCGCCACCGGAATTTTATGCAGTATTTCCCCGCTGATCAATGCACAGGAAGTATTGAGCTTTCCGGATGCTGAAGGTTTTGGAAGATTCACAACGGGAGGTCGTGGCGGAAAAGTATATTTTGTTACCAATCTGAAAGACGATCATTCTGAAGGAACATTAAGATATGCCCTGAACCAGAAAGGGCCAAGATATATCGTTTTTAAAACCAGCGGAACCATCTATCTTGAATCTCCTTTAAAAATAAAAGAAGGTAACGTCACCATTGCCGGACAAACCGCTCCCGGAGACGGCATTACCGTTGCCAATTACGAAACATTTGTAGCGGCTGACAACGTTATTATCCGCTATCTGAGATTCAGAATGGGAGATCAGAAAAAATTTGAAGGCGATGCCTTGGGTGCAAGATTCATCAAAAATCTGATAGTAGATCATTGCTCTATGAGCTGGTCCACAGACGAAACTGTTTCCATTTACGCCAACGAAAATACAACCTTGCAGTGGTGTATTATTGCGGAAAGCCTCAGAAATAGCTTCCATCAGAAAGGAGCTCATGGTTACGGAGGAATTGCCGGAGGTAAACTGGCATCATTTCATCACAATATATATGCTCATCACGATAGTAGGAATCCACGATTGGGAGAATATGCAGGAAGTAAATTTGCTCTCACCGACCTTACTGATTTCAGAAATAATGTGATGTATAACTGGGGGCACAACAGCATATACGGCGGTGAAGGAATGAACGTCAATATCATCAATAATTATTACAAACCCGGACCTGCAACCATCACCAGACAACGGATTGCTGCCATAGATAAAAATGAAAATCCGAAAACGGAAGTCTACAATACCTGGGGAAAATACTATATCCATGGAAATGTCATGGAGGGAAATCCTGAAACTACCAAAGACAATTGGAAAGAAAGTGTTTTTAATCAGATGAAATCCTCGTATAACCTAACGGAAAAAGATAAAAATTCCATCAGGATTAATCAGCCTCACGATATTAAAAATAATACCATCACCCATACCGCCCAGGAAGCCTATGAAAAAACTTTACAATATGGAGGAGCAAGTCTGGTACGTGACGCTGTTGATCTACATATTATAAAAGATATCAAAACCGGAAACTTTACTTATAAAGGATCAAAAGGAAGCACAAATGGAATCATCGACTCTCAGGAGGATGTTGGTGGATTTCCAAATTTGAGACAGGAAAAATCACTCCCCGATTCAGATAATGATGGAATGCCTGATGAGTGGGAAATCAAACATCATTTAGACCCAAAATCCGCCAATGCCAATGGTAGAGATCTGGATAAAAATTATGACAATATTGAGGTTTATTTCAACGATATCGTCAGTAAAATAACCGATGAACAACGTTAATAACCATGAAAACTCTTTGTTACAAATCGGTAAACTAATAAGAAAAAGTATGAAATTCAGCTTATTTACAATATGTATTGCGGGAGCTTTTATCAGTTCAACTCTTTCAGCACAGACTTCTGTGATTGAAAACAGTAAGAAAAACCCTAAAGCACCATTTTCCTACGCTGAACTTTCTGTAAAAGAAGGTGGCAAATGGGAAGGCAATCAATACATCGGCGGAACTTTTAAAAACATTCAGGAACTTACCCTGCCGGAAGCCCATACGGATCACTCCTCGTATATCAGATATGAAGGAATTGGTCTGGAAAACAATCAGATTGGCTACAGGCTCTATCTGGACTGGAGAAATGCTACAGATATTTTTGGTAAAAAGGTAAACACTCTGGTATTACCGGAAGTCGGTCAGGATGGTTTTGAATCCTATCATCATGATGCGCCGTGGGGACAGGATATTCTGAAGTCCGGCCGTACCATCGGAATCGGGTCTTATGGAAGATATGATGAACAGAACGATTATGTTGAAACTTTTAAAATCGTAAAAAATACCACCGCAAAAGTAGTCAATGAAAAAGACCAGTCTTATGCCATTATCAATTACAAAGGATGGAAAACCTGGGGTAATCCGGTAGATCTGCAGTCAAAACTGACGATTTTACCCAAAGACCGTTTCGTAAAAGTAGACCTTACCCTAAGCAATAGCCTTTCAGGTTTGTGTACGGGAATCGTTGCTTTTAAAGACATTCCTTTGAAACAGGGAATCAGTAAAAATAAAAAATGGGGCTATATTGCGACTTATGGGCAGCAAACTTTAGCCAAAAAAGAAGACAATCTGGGAATGGCAGTCTTCTATCCTATTGAAAGCCTAGATCAATATGTAAAGACAAAATCTACCCATACGATCATTTTCAAAAAAACAAAGAATATCTCTTATTACTTTTTAGGAGCCTGGTCACAGGAACCCAACGGCTTAACCACTGAAGATGCTTTCTATCAGGATTTAGATAAAAAACTGGATATTCTGGATAAAACTCAACAACTTTAAAGTTTAAAATTATGAACTTTATTAATAATTCTATTACAATCTATGCATTGGCAGCAGTATGCTCAGGCTTCTTTTTTTCCTGTGCACAAAAGCCACTGCAAAATTCTTCATCCGAAATACAAACAAAAGTAAACGGAAAAATTTCAGCCAAACTTCCATGGTCGGAAAGAATGCTTCTTTCTGAAATACAACGCTTTCCTCAGGCATGGATGCTGGATTATAACAAAGCTCCCAAATGGAGCTATCCCACAGCCATCGTTCTGGAAGGTGCTGAAAGATTGTTTGAAAAAACGGGAAACAAAGAATATTACAGGTATATCACAACCTTTGGTGATACCATGGTGAAAGAAAACGGAAGTATTGTTTCTTACGATCTTTCAAAATACAATATTGATATGCTGAATTGCGGAAATGTACTTCTTTACCTCTATCAGCAGGAGAAAAAAAACAAATACTTAAAAGCCCTGCAAACCCTGCGCACTCAAATTGACGGACAGCCAAGAACTTCAGAAGGCGGTTTCTGGCACAAGAAAATTTATCCTAACCAGATGTGGCTGGACGGATTATACATGGGAGAGCCATTTTATGCCCATTATACCCATGATTTTTCAAAAGGAGAAGAAGCTGAAAAAGCTTACAGTGATATCATCAATCAGTTTGTACTGATTCAGAAACATCTTTTAGATAAAAAAAAGGGACTGCTCTATCATGCCTGGGATGAAAGCAGAGAACAGCAATGGGCAAATAAAGAAACCGGACTTTCACCAAATTTCTGGTCAAGAGCAATGGGTTGGTACGGAATGGCTATCGTAGATGTACTGGATTATCTGCCTCAAAACCATCCGGGAAGAGTAAAATTACTTACCTATCTGAAATCTTACTGTGATGCTGTTATCAAAGTTCAGGATTCCAGGACAGGACTTTGGTACCAGGTATTGGATAAGGGAGGAGAAAAAGGAAACTATCTGGAAGCAACAGGTTCATCTATGTTTGTGTACACCATGATAAAGTCTGTCAACAAAGGGTATTTGCCCAAATCATATAAAACATATGCGAAAAAAGGATACGATGGCATTATCAAAAACCTGATAACAGTAGATGAAAACGGTGTTGTCAGTTTAAATAAATGCTGTGCCGTGGCAGGCTTGGGCGGAACACCTTACAGAAGCGGTTCTTATGAATATTATGTGAATGAAGAAGTACGCTCCAATGATCCGAAAGGAACAGGCCCTTTTATCTTGGCAAGTTTAGAATTTGAAAAGTAAAAAAGATTAGGAAATCATCATCCTTGTCAAGGTTTAAAACCTTGACAAGGATTGGTAAGTCAGGAAAAGTATAATTGATTCTATGAAGACAAAAAGTATTATAAATATCATTGCCATCACCGCATGTTCAGTAGCTTCTACCTATATTCAGGCACAGGAAAAAAAATATGTTTCCGAAGTATGGACTGCTGATCAGGGGGAAAACTACAGAAATCCCGTTTTATATGCAGATTATTCTGATCCGGACGTTATCCGGGTAGGGAATGATTATTATATGACGGCCTCCAGTTTCAACGAAGCGCCCGGCCTGCCTGTTCTTCATTCCAAAGATATGATCAACTGGAAACTGGTTAATTATGCAATCCAGGATCTTTTGCCACTCGAACATTTTTCAACACCCAAAAGAGGGGACGGCGTTTGGGCACCCAGTATCAGATTTCATAAAGGAGAATTTTACATTTACTGGGGAGATCCTGATTTCGGAATTTATATGGTAAAAACTAAAGACCCTCTGGGAATCTGGGAGAAACCGGTTTTGGTGATGGAAGGCAAAGGTTTGATTGATTCCTGCCCTTTCTGGGATGAAGATGGCAATGCCTATCTGATTCATGGCTGGGCCGGAAGCCGTGCCGGAGTAAAAAGTATGTTAACCCTCAATAAGATGAATCCGGAAGGAACAAAAGTACTCGACAAAGGAATTCATGTTTTTGATGGTCATGATGCTCATCCTACCGTTGAAGGGCCTAAAATGTATAAAAGAAACGGCTATTATTATATTTTTGCTCCCGCAGGTGGTGTTGCAACAGGTTGGCAGCTTGCGCTAAGATCAAAAAATATCTATGGCCCTTACGAAGAAAAAATTGTTCTGGAGCAGGGTTCAACAAACATCAACGGACCTCATCAGGGAGCATGGGTAGATACCCCTTCCGGAGAAAACTGGTTCTATCATTTTCAAGACGTGGATGCGGGCGGAAGAATTGTTCATCTCCAGCCTATGAAATGGGATAAAGACTGGCCTGTAATAGGAACAGACTATAATAAAAACGGAATCGGAGAGCCTGTTGTAAGCTATAAAAAACCTGATGTTGGACAATTATATCCTGTTGTAACCCCTGCTGAGACCGATGAATTTGATGGGAAAAAATTAGGATTACAATGGCAATGGAGCGCGAATGAAAATATTGTATGGTCTTCCAAACTTCCCGGACAGCAATTTTTAAGATTATTCTCGATAAAAGTTCCTGAAGGTGAAAAAAACCTGTGGAATGTTCCGAATCTGTTAACCCAAAAATTCCCGGCTCCGAATTTTACTGCCACAACAAAGGTAAAATTAGTTCCCGAAGAAGCTAGGGATGGAAAAACTGCAGGGTTACTGGTTATGGGACTAGACCATACATCACTGGTTATCACCAACAAACCTGACGGCTATTACCTACAACTAAGGAAAGCTGAAAAAGCAGACAAAGGCGGTGAGGAAAAAATACTCTGGGAAACTCAGTTAAAAAGCAATGAGGCTTATTTAAAAGTAAATGTAACCGAACCCAACGGATTATGCCAGTTCAGTTATAGCGAAAATGGGAAAGACTTCATCAAAACGGGTGATGT
>Ga0070682_100001848_pt1 | contig 11804 bp, 7 predicted proteins | sample KBSC63LmetaG_FD_64668 | JGI IMG/M metagenome (GOLD analysis project Ga0070682, IMG submission 64668) | Corn rhizosphere microbial communities from Kellogg Biological Station, Michigan, USA - KBS C6-3L metaG | ecosystem: Host-associated > Plants > Roots > Rhizosphere | place: USA: Michigan... | reverse complement strand
CCGCCGAGCGCGTTGTCCGTCGTGCGCTCGTTGAACTGCACGTCGGAGTAAACGAAGCCGCCGCCTTGGTTTTTGCCCTTGATGACCTGTCCCGCGACGCAGCCGCCGAGTGAGGCGCCGAAGCCGAGGACCGCAATCGCCATGATGAAGTGCTTCATTGATTCTTTAGCCTTCCCTGAGTTGGTGCGAGAGTGGGCTACAAAAGGACCCACGCCACCTTATTAGGGTCGCCACGCTAGTGGCCCGGAATGCCCGCTGTCAAGCTGACAGCACGCACGACTCCCGTGATTCATGGCGAGTGAATGGACGCGCTCGCTCGTTCGTCTCTCGAAGCTTGGTCGTGCCGCGCCGCTACCGTTGACGGTCCTCGGGCGTTCGAGGTCACGTTGATGAGCAACTCGGCCGGCTGGCGGGTCTTGTGTAACGGTTTTTCGGGGTTCTATATACGTCGTTGCCACTGCTGTTAAGAAGCGCGCGCTTCCAGCGACAGCAGAGCCGCTTCACCCCCGTGCCGTATCGACCCGAGCCCGCTTCGAGCTCCATTCGCCGTCGCTTCAAACGCGGACGCGAACGACCGCGTGGCGTCGTGTGGTTCGGCGTCACCTCCTTCTGGGGACATTTGCGGCATTTTCTCGCCGCCGCCATCGCGACCGAAGACGTCGACTCGCGCGATTGGATGACACCCGACGCGCCGCGCGAGCTGCTGCGGCTCGTCGTCGACCGCTTGGGCGGCGATCCCGACGCACCCTCGCTGCTCGAGGCGCTGCGACGCGACGTGTGGATCGATTTCATCGCGGACACCGGCGACGACGCCGCGGTGAGCCGCGCCGTCGCGGGCCTCTTGTTCGCGCCCTACGAGCTGCCGGATCCGGACCAAGCCGGAAGCTTCCTCGCGGCGCCGCGCGGCGAGGTTTTGATCTTCGGCGGCGACACCGCGTATCCGGTCGCCACGGCGCAGGAGATCACGAATCGCGTGATCGTCCCCTTCAACCAGGTGCTCGACGCGCTACCGCCCGATCCGACTCCCCGCGTCCTGCTCGGCATTCCCGGCAATCACGACTGGTACGACGGTCTCGACGGCTTCGCCCGCATGTTCCGGCGGCGCGAGGGCTCCGACGACGAGCGGCCGAGCGTGGTCGGATTCTCGCCGCTCATGCTCCAGCACTACGCGGAATGGGCGCGCGAATTCGTGCGCGGCGGCAAGATCGACAAACCCAAGGCACTCGTGCTCCGGGGCTACGCTCCCGTGCAGAACGCGAGCTATTTCGCGCTGCCGGCGTCGCCGGGCATCGAGCTCCTCGCCGTCGACCGCCAGCTTCGCACGCCGGACGCGCGCCAGCGGCGCTTCCTCATCGACGCCTACGAGGCGCACCCGGAGCGCGCCACCTGGGCGCTCCTTCCGGACCCGGTGTATCGCTTCGGAAGCGCGAGCAACTCCGGAACGGCGATGGTCGAGAGCCTGCACTTCGATCTCGGCGCGCGCGATCATTTCGTGCTGACGGGCGACATCCACCACTACGCGCGCATGCAGCGCGGCCGCCTCCTGCACGTGATCGCGGGCGGGGGCGGCGCGTTCCTGCATCCGCCACGGCTCGCGAAGGGCGGGCTCAGCGCCGACCGCGCCTGGCCGGGGCCCGCACAATGCCGGCCGCTCTTGCGCGGTGTGCCCTGGAAGGTCGCGCTCGGCCTCTCGGGGTTCTTGCCGCACCTGCTCTTGCTCGCGCTCTTCGCGCCCGCGGTGACGTTCGGGACGCGCGCGTGGGAGCGGCACCACGTGATCGTCTCGATGCCCATCGTGGTCACGCTGCTCTTGACGACGATCCTCGCGCTGATCGGCGGCGTCAGGCGCCACCCCTCGGTGCTGCCGTTCGCTTTCGTCTCCGCGGCGTTCGTGGCGCTTTTTCCGGTGCTTTTCTCGTTCGGTGTCGGCCAAATACTCGACGAGCTCGCGCTCACGACGCCGACGGCGGTGGTCGCCTGCCTCACGCTCGCCGCGGCCGTGCTCGCGGGGACCTGGGTGTTCGGCGCGTACCTGACGCTACTCACACGCTTGGGCTACGAGCACACGCAGGCGTTCACCGCGCTCGACCACCCCGGGTACAAACACTTCGTCCGGCTGCGCCTGCGCGCCGACGGCCGCGGCATCGACGGCTACTGCCTCGGCCTCGCCGATCCCCTCGCGAAGGACCAGCTCCCCGTCCTCGTCGACACGTTCCAGTGGCGGCCAAGCGCGGGCGCGTGACCGCGGCGTGCCGGCGCGCGAACGCGCGCCGCGCGTGGGGGGAGGCTCCGCTGAACTTGCTTCAGCGGAGGGGGGCGGCGCGTGCCGCCCCCGTAACTAGATTCGCGACACTTCGACGACGCCGCTCACCTTTTGTAGCGCCTTGATCACCGTCTTCAGTTGGGTGACATCGCTACAGTTGAAGGTGAAGACGTTGCGGGCGTGACCGTCGTCGTCGGCGCGACAGTTCGCTTCGCTGATGTTGATGCTCTGCGCGCTGAAGGTCTGGCTCACCGTCGCGAGAATGCCGGGTTTGTTCGTGGTCGTGACGCAGATCTGCACGGGGCGCTGCACCTTCGTCTTCGAGTCCCAGGACACCTCGATGCGCCGCTCCGGATCCATGTCGAGCGCTTTCCGGCACTCGCGACGGTGCACGGTGACGCCGCGCCCGCGCGTGATGAACCCGATGATGCCGTCGCCCGGCAGCGGGCTACAGCAGCGCGCGTAACGCACGAGCACGTCGTCGATGCCGCTCACGCGGATACCGGCCTGATCGCGACCGGTCACCTTGCGCACGAACTGCTCGATGCGACCGGTGCGGAGCTGCTCGCTCGGCGGCTCGCTGTCGGGCGTCTGCTCCTGCATCCCCTGCACGATTTCTTCCGCGTGCAGGCGCCCGTAGCCGATATCGAGCAAGAGATCGTCGAGATCCTGCGCGCCGTGCCGCGCCGCGACGCGCTTGATCTCCCCGTCGTTCTTGACGAGCTTCGTGAAGCTCAGCCCCGCGCCGCGCATCTCCGCCTCGAGCAGCTCACGCCCGAGGTTCACGCTCTTCTGGCGGAGCTCCGTGCGGATGTGCGAGCGGATGCGCGCGCGGGCGCGCGTCGTCACGCAGAAATCGAGCCAATCCTTGGTCGGCTGCTGCGTGGGCGAGTTCATGATCTCCATCACGTCGCCGCTCTTCAAGCGGTAGCGGAGCGGCACGATCTGCCCGTTGGCGCGCGCGCCGGAGCAGTGCTGCCCGACCTCGGAGTGAATGGCGTAGGCGAAATCGACGGGCGTCGAGCCGCGCGGCAAGACGCGCACGTCGCCGCGCGGCGTGAAGACGTAGACCTCGTCCGGGAACAGGTCGATCTTCACGCTCTCGAGGAACTCGACCGGATCCTTCACGTTGCGCTGGAAGTCGGCGAGCTCGCGCAGCCACGAGAACTTCTCGGCGTCCTTCGGGTCGACGCCGCCCGAGATGCGCTCCTTGTAACGCCAGTGCGCCGCGACGCCGTGCTCGGCGACGCGGTGCATCTCGTTCGTGCGGATCTGGATCTCGATGCGCTGGCGTCCGGGGCCGATCACCGTCGTGTGGAGCGACTGGTACATGTTCGGCTTGGGCAGCGCGACGTAGTCCTTGAAGCGCCCGGGGATCGGCGTCCAGCGCGAATGCATGGCGCCGAGCGCCGCGTAGCAGTCGGCCACCGATTCGACGCAGATGCGGAACGCGAGGATGTCGTAGACCTGCTCGAACTCGCAGTTCTGGTCCTTCATCTTGCGATAGATGGAGTACATGTGCTTCGCGCGCCCGGTGACGTCGGCCGCGAAACCCTGCTCCGCGAGCCGCGACACGATCGTGCGACAAACACTCTCCGTGTAGCGATCGCGATCTTTGCTCGTCTTGTGCAGCTTGCCGGCGAGCTCGTGATAGATGTCCGGCTCGAGGTACTTGAACGCAAGATCCTCGAGCTCGCTCTTCACGCGCTGCATGCCGAGACGCGAAGCGAGCGGCGCGTAGATCTCGCGCGTTTCGCGCGCGATGCGTTCCTGCGCATCCGGCTTCATCGCGTCGAGCGTGCGCATGTTGTCGAGCCGGTCGCAGAGCTTCACGAGCAAGACGCGCAGGTCGCGCGCCATCGCGACGACCATCTTGCCGAAGCTCTCCGCCTGGCGGTCCTCGCGCGAGACGAAGTTGATCTTGCCGAGCTTCGTGACGCCGTCGACGATCGTCGTCACCTCGGGGCCGAACTCGCGCTCGAGGTCGCCGTTGGTGATGGTCGTGTCTTCGAGCACGTCGTGCAGCAGGCCGGCGCAGATGCTCGCCGTGTCGAGGCGAAGCTCCGTGATGAGCCCGGCGACGCTCGCCGGGTGGATGAAGTAGGGGTCGCCGCTCTTGCGCATCTGCCCCTCGTGCGCGCGCTCCGAATAGCGGTACGCCTTGCGGATGAGATCGACATCCGCGGCGGGGTGGTAGCTCTTCACGAGCTCGACGAGGGAATCCACTGCGAGCATGGGGTTTGGCGGGCGCCCCGATGCCCGGTCGTTAGCGCTCCCAGGCGCGGGGTAACCAGTAGGTTAAGACTGCTAGGGCAGTCTGGCAAAGCATCGCGTTTCGCTGGGGTTTGTGGATAACCCCCAAGGCTTTGCCGAGCCGGCTCGCCAGCCTGACTGGAACGCCTACTCCGCCGGGTGAGCCGCGACGGGTGCCGGAATCGCCCTCGGCGCTGCGCCGTCGAGCCAGCTCCCGAGGTCCGAAAGCGCCCGTTCCGCCATCGCGTCGTACTTGTCCCGCTTCGCGAGGCGCTCCATCTTGCCGTTCGGCAAGCGGCGCGGCTCCCACGGGGCGAGGTGGGAGAAGGTGATGTTCGAGGGCTGGTAGTCCTCGGGGTTGCGGCTCAAGTGGGTGATGAGCCCGCCGTGCGCCGTGGTCGGCGGCGGCAAGCTCGGTTCGCGTCCGGCGAGGCGCTCGGCGATGAACCGCGCGACCAAGAGCCCGCTCGCCGCGCTCTCGACGTACCCCTCGACGCCGCTCACCTGCCCCGCGAAGTAGAGCCCGGGCTCGCGCTTGAGCTGGAACGTCGAGTCGAGCAAGAGCGGCGCGCGCAGGAACGTGTTCCGGTGCACCGCGCCGTAACGCAGGATCTCGCACGCCTCGAGCCCGGGGATGGTGCGGAAGATCCGCTCCTGCTCGCCCCGGATGAGCCGCGTCTGGAAACCCACGAGGTTATAGGCCGTCGTCGCCGCGTCCTCCGGACGGAGCTGCACGACGGCGAAGGGCCAGCGCCCCGTGCGCGGATCGGTGAGCCCGACGGGCTTCATCGGACCGAAAGCGAGCGTCATCTCACCGCGCTCGGCCATCACCTCGATCGGCAGACAGCCCTCGAAGTAGCGCACGTCCTCGAAGCTCTCGGGCACGACCTTCTTCGCTGCAAGGAGCTCGGCGACGAACGCGCGGTACTGGGCCTCGTCGAAAGGCGCGTTGACGTAGGCGGTCTTGTCCTCTTCCGTTTCGCCCTTGTCCCAGCGCGAAGCCCGAAAAACCTTGGTTTCGTCGATGGAGTCGGCGCTCACGATCGGCGCGATCGCGTCGTAGTAGGCGAGCCGCTCCTCGCCGATCCGGCGCGCGATGTCGGCGGCGAGCGCGTCGCCCGTGAGCGGCCCCGTGGCCACGACGAGCGGGCGCTCGTCGGGCAGACGCTCGACCACCTGGCTCGTGACCTCGATCAGCGGATTCGCCTTGAGCTCCCGCGTGACGACTTCGGAGAAGCGATCACGATCGACGGCCAGAGCGCCGCCGGCCGGCACGCGCGTCTGCTCGGCCGCCGCCATCACGCGCGAGCCGAGCCGCCGCATCTCCTCTTTGAGCAGGCCGACCGCGTTCGAGAGCGCGGCGCCGCGAAACGAGTTCGAGCACACGAGCTCGCACAGGGAGTCGCTCGACTGCGCGGGCGTCCGCCCGAGCGGCTTCTGCTCGAGGACGCGCACGCGAATGCCGCGCGCCGCGAGCTGCAGGGCACACTCCGAGCCCGCGAGACCCGCACCGACGATCGTAACGACGGGCGCGGTCACGGCGCAGCCGACGCCGACTGCTCGCCGGCCCCGCGCGCGTGACCCGCGGTTTCTCCGGGCTCGCCGCTGCCGGCGCCCTCGGCCGCTTCCTCGAGCGGACGCGAGTAGCCGCATTCCTTGCCACGGCCGCAGAGGAGCTTCGGGTTCTTCTGACCGCCGCCCTGCACGAGGAACGGGTGGTTGCAGAGCGGACACGGCTCGTTCACCGGCTTCGCCCAGACCTTGAAATCGCACTTCGGGTAGTTCGTGCAGCCGTAGAACGGGCGCGCGCCACGCTTCTTCGAGCGGATCTCGACGATGTCGCCGCCGCACTTCGGGCACGGAACGCCGAGCGGCACGGGCTTGGCGTTCTTGCACTCGGGGTAGCCGCTGCAGGAGAGGAACTCTCCGTAGCGCCCCGTCTTGATCATCATCTTGCGCTGGCACTTGTCGCAGACGTAGTCCGTCATGCGGGGCTGCGCGGGCGCATTGCCGTCCTTACCGAGGTCGCGCGTGAACTTGCACTTCGGGTAGGCGGAGCAGCCCAAGAACCAGCCGTTCTTGCTCCAGCGCTTGTTCAGCATCGAGCCGCAATCGTCACACTTGAACTCGGTCGGCTCGGGCTCCGGCGCCCAGCGCTTGCCCTTCTTGGCGCCGTCGAGCACCTCGCGGAAGCGCTTGTAGAAGTTGCCGAGGAGCTTGGTCCGCTCGAGCTTGCCGGCCTGGACGTCGTCGAGCTCCTCCTCCATCTTGGCGGTGAAGCTCGGATCGATGAAGTCGAGGTTCGTGCCGACGAGGCCGTCGACCACGATCTTGCCGAGGTCGGTCGCCTTCATCTGGCCGCCGAGCAGCTTCTCGACGTAGTCGCGCGCCTGCACCTTGCTGATGATCTCGGCGTAGGTGCTGGGGCGACCGATGCCGCGCTTCTCGAGCTCACGCACGAGCGAGCCTTCGTTGAAGCGCGGGGGCGGCTGCGTGAACTTCTGCTCGGCGAGCACGCCCGGCGGAGTCTTGAGCGCGAGCGCTTCGCCTTCGGAGACCGGCGGAAGCAGCCCGTCCTCGTCGTCCGCGGCGCGCGCGGCGGCGCTACCGTTCGCGCCGTTCTTGCCGTTCGCTCCGTTGGTCGCCGCGGGGGCCTTGCCCTCCGCTTCGGCGTCCTCTTCCCCGGCGAGCTCCTTCGGGCCTTCTTCGAGCGCGTGGCTCGCCTGGTACTGCTCGAGCCAGCCGCTGAACTTCAAGACCTTGCCGGTCGCGCGCAGGCCATACTTCTTGTGGCGCGGATCCGAAACGCTCGGCAAGGCTTCGATATCGACGCCCGTCTGGTCGTAGATCGCCGGCGCCATCTGCGACGCGACGAAGCGGTCCCAGACCAAGCGATAGAGCTTGAACTGCTCGTCGGAGAGATGCTTTCGCACCTTCTCGGGCGTGAGCTCGAGCGAAGTCGGACGAATCGCCTCGTGCGCCTCTTGGGCGTCCTTGCGCGAGCGGAAGACGTTCGGCTTCTCGGGCAGGTGCCGAGCGCCGTACTTCTCTTCGATGAAGGCGCGCACCTCCGTGACGGCGTCCGGACTCACGCGAACGGAGTCGGTACGCATGTAGGTGATGAGACCCACGAGGCCGCCGTCCTTCTTGAGGTCGATGCCCTCGTACAGGCGCTGCGCGACGCTCATCGTGCGCTTCGTGGTGAAATGCAGGTAGCTCGTGCCGTCCTGCTGCAGCTTGCTCGTCGTGTAGGGCGCCGGTGCATTGCGCTTCTGTTCGCGCTGCGTGACGGACACCACGCGGAACTTGGAGCTCTCGAGATCGCGACGCACGGCCGCGGCCTGCTCGCCGTTCGTCACCTCGAGCTTTTCGCCGTCGGCTTTGGCGAGACGCGCGACGAGCTCACCCGCCTTCGCCTTCAGGCCGACCGCGACGTTCCAGTACTCTTCGGGGACGAACGCCTCGATCTCGCGCTCGCGATCGACGATGAGCCGCAGCGCGACGGACTGCACGCGGCCGGCACTCAAGCCGAAGGCGAGCTTGTTCCAGACGAGCGCGGACACGTCGTACCCCACGATGCGGTCGAGCACGCGGCGAGCGCGCTGAGCGTCGTAGAGGTGCTTGTCGAGCTCGCGCGGCGCGTCGATCCCGTGCTGGACGCCCTTCTTCGTGATCTCGCCGAACTCGACGCGTTTCACGTCGAGCTCCGGGCGCTGCAGCTCTTCGGCGAGGTGCCAGGCGATCGCCTCACCTTCGCGATCGGGGTCGGTCGCGAGCAGGAGGGTGTCGACCTTCTTGGCCTCGATCTTCAGGTCGGAGAGCACCTTGGCCTTGCTCTCGATGACCTCGTACGTTTCCTGGAAGCCCTTCTCGACGTCGATGCCCATCCGCTTGGGCAGATCCTTGATGTGCCCTTTGCTCGCCACCACCTCATAGCCGGCCCCCAAGTACTTCTTGATGGTCTTGGCTTTGGCGGGCGATTCGACGACGACGAGGGTTTTACCCATGGGGATCCTTGGTATCGGGCCGGTGACGGGAGGCTAAGTTTCGGTCAATGTACGTCGAGCGCAAGGTGCTGAGCTCGGCACTTGGCCATTTTAGCCAGACATTACGCTTACTTACGAAGTGAAACCGACTGTGCGACGGGCACCCGGCGGAGAAGACCGGCGGGGTCGGGACCTAGCACGCCTTCCAGAGTGAGCGTCAAGACATGCCGCTGGACGGTGGGCGCGGGTAGCCCCGTGCGCCCGCAAACCGCGTCGAGGTCCCGCGCTCCCGCGTCGATGGCCGCCAGCACGCCGGCCACCTCTTCTCTGTCCGGCGACGCCGTGGCGAGGAACGGGAGCTCCTGTTGGGCGGAAGGCGGTCGCTCCGCCGGCGTCGCGTTCCGTTTCGGAACCCTCAGCGACTTCTCCGGGAGGGAGAGCCGGCGCTCGAGCTCTCTGAGGACGTTCTCGGGCCGCACGCACGGGAGCGCGCCCCGCTCGAGATCGAGCAGCGACCCTCGGCCGCGCTTGCTCCACGGCGCGGACGGGACGACGAAAAGCGGTCGACCGAGCCGGCGCGCCCAGCGGGCCGCGTTGCGGGCACCACTGCGAAACGGGGCTTCGACCACGACGAGCACGTGGGAAAGGGCCACCATGGCCCCGTTTCTGGCAAAAAAACTGCTCGTTTGCGCCGCCACCGTGTCGCCCACCAGCGAGAGGTATGCCCCGTCGCGCGCCAGGATGCTCCTGAAAAGCGGCGCGTTCTTCGCGGGGTACGGTACCCGACAGCCGGCGGGAGCAATCACCATCGTCGCGCCGCGACCGCGGAGCGCGCCGAGGTGCGCGGCGGAGTCGATGCCGACCGCGCCACCCGAGAGGACGACGACCCCGGCGCGCGCCAGGTTGGCGGCCAGCCGAAAGGCGAATTGCCACGCATGCTTACTCGGTTTGCGCGTCCCCACGATCGCGACGGTCGGGCCCCGCGGGAGCTCTCCGGTGACGTGGACGCGCGCCGGAGGAGCCGCGAGGTCGAGGAGTCCCGGTGGTAGCTGAGGGCCTTCGAGCACTTGCGACGATGCGCTGATCATCGCCGGCACAATCGGACCCTGAGCGTGGCCAGTTGTGCCCCGAGAAAGTTACAAGGAGGGAGGATAGCATGCTACATTTCCCGACATCATGAAGCTCGTCGTGGCCACCCATGGTCATTGCTTCGATGGCCTCGGGAGCGCGGTGCTGTTCACGCACCTCGCCCGCGCGCTCCACGAGGAACCGCTCGAAGTGACCTACCGCGCTTGCGGCTACGGCGGCGGGCAAGCGCGCGCCGACGACGCCATGCTCGACGGCGAGCTCAACGCAATTCTCGACTACCGCTACCACCCGACCGACAAGCTCAGCTGGTACTTCGATCACCACCAGACGGCGTTCGAGACCGAAGAGAGCCGGCAGCACTTCGATAAGCGGCAGGCGACGGGCCGCTTCTTCTACGATGCCGCAGCGTCGTCCTGCACGAAGCTCATCGCCAACGTCGCGCGCGAGCGATTCGACATCGACTGCTCGGGGCTCGACGAGCTCGTCACGTGGGCGGACCGTATCGACTCCGCGCGTTTCGGAAGCGCGGCGGAAGCGGTCGATCGCAGCGACCCGATCATGCAGCTCGTGAGCGTCGTCGAGCACTACGGAGACGACGCGTTCCTGACGCGCCTCGTGCCCGAGCTTTTGACGCGCTCGCTGGCCGACGTAGCGTCGCGTTCCGAGGTGAAATCCCGGTACCGACCGCTCGGTCGCAAGCACGACCGGTACGTCGATCGCGTGCGGAAAAGCAGCCTCCGCCAAGGGCGCGTCGTGTTCGTCGATCTGACCGAAGAGGTGCTCGACAGCGTGGGCAAGTTCGTGACCTACGCCCTCTTCCCCGACTCCGTGTACTCGGTCGTGATCGGCCTGCTCAAGCACGGTCCGAAGATCTCCGTCGGTTACAACCCATGGTCGGGGCGCCCGCGCGACGCCGACATCAGCTCGATCTGTGCGCGCTACGGCGGCGGCGGTCACCCCGTCGTCGGCGGCATCGCGTTCTCCAATTCCGAGATCGACCGCGCGCGCAACGTTGCCCGCGAGATCGCGGCCGAGCTCGCCGGCTAAAGTTCCCCGGAGCCACGTGTCAACCAGCGTCCGAACGCACGCTTGGCAGCGGCCCGCAGGCGCGCGCCCATTCGTCCTCGGGCACCGCGGCGCGCGCCACGCCGCGCCCGAGAACACGCTACGAGCTTTCGAGCTCGCCCTGCTCGAAGGCGCCGACGGCATCGAGCTCGACGTGCGGCTCGACGGCGACGGGCGCGTCATCGTGCTCCACGACCGCACGCCCGAGCGTGTTTCCGGCGGGCAGGAGGCGCGCTCCGTCGAAGAGCTCGGCGCCGACGAGCTCGAGCGCGTGTCGATCGGCGGCGAACGCGTGCCTTTGCTCGCGGACGTGCTCGCCTGGGCTCGCGAAAAGAAGACGCGCGTGAACGTCGAGCTGAAGAGCGACGGGAGCCGCCCGCTCGCGCTCGCGCGCGCCGTGGCGCGCGTCGTGTGCTCGAGCGGGGCCGGGCCCGAGTGCGTGCTGTTCTCGAGCTTCGATCCGTTGCTGGTCGCGGCGCTCGGCGTGCTGTCGCCGGCGCTGCCGCGCGCGTTGCTCGTCGATCACGGCGGGTACCTCGAGCGCGCGGCGTCGGGCTTCCGCTGGCTGTCTGACGGCGTGAATCCGCACCGCGAGCTCGTGACGCGCGAGCGGATGGCGGAGTGGAAGGGCGGCGGGGCGCTCGTCGCCACCTGGACCGTGAACGACGAAACGGAAGCACGACGGCTCGCGGAGCTCGGCGTCGACAGCATCATCAGCGACGAGCCCGGCAAGATCCTGCGCGCGCTCGGCGCGCCGACATCGAGCGGCTGAAGAGCGCTCAGGCGGAGCGGCGACCGGCGCGGCCGGAGCGATGCGTGCTCGGCGCGGGGCGAGCGCTGCGTCGCGTGTCGGCAATCGCGGCGAGGATTTCTTGCAGCACGGCGACGCCCGCGAGCGCGGTGATTCCCGTGGGATCGTAGCCGGGCGCGATCTCCACGACGTCGAAGCCGACCACGTCCGCGCCGACGAGCGCACGCAGGATCTGCTGCAGCTCCCAGGTCGTCATGCCGCCCGGCACGGGGAAGCTCGCGCCGGGCGCGTAGGCCGGATCGAGCACGCCGATGTCGACCGAGACGTACACCGACCCTTTCTGGACGAGCCTCCGCACTTGGCTCACCACGGCATGGAGGTCCCAGCGCACTTCGTC
>Ga0070682_100001846_pt1 | contig 11817 bp, 14 predicted proteins | sample KBSC63LmetaG_FD_64668 | JGI IMG/M metagenome (GOLD analysis project Ga0070682, IMG submission 64668) | Corn rhizosphere microbial communities from Kellogg Biological Station, Michigan, USA - KBS C6-3L metaG | ecosystem: Host-associated > Plants > Roots > Rhizosphere | place: USA: Michigan... | reverse complement strand
CAGCGGCTTGGTATCCCGATGGTGGCGACGATGGACATCCACTACACCGCTCCCACCGAAGCGGAGATTCAGAAGATTCTGCACAATGTTCGCCCTGGTGAGAAAAGGACGCTGGAGGATATGGAGCGAGCTTGGGGTTATGATGCCCCGCTCTGCCACGTTCTCACTGATCGCGTACTGTATCGACGGCTCAGGAAAACGGGTCTTTCACATCGAGCTGCCATCGACTCGATCAACAACGCAGCAGAAATCGCCGAGAGATGTAACGTCCAGCTACCCAAGCTTCCGGAGCTACACTACCCGCTTCCTCCTGGATACTCCTCTGCGCGCGATCTTTGGCGGGCTTGGCTGCTCGAAGGATGGGAGTTCCGCGGATGCTCCAAGCTTGCTCCTTCAGTTCGTAAGGAATACAAAGCCCGACTCAAGAAGGAAATGGACCTCATTGAGAAGAAGGGCTATGAGAACTACTTCCTTGTCGTTAGTGACTGCGTCAAATGGGCCAAGGACAATGACGTACCTGTCGGTCCGGCGCGAGGCTCAGCCGCCGCCTCTCTAGCAGCATATCTGCTTCGGATCACAGAAGTCGATCCGATGAAATTTCCCAACCTGGTGTTCGAGAGGTTCATCGATGAGTCGCGTCAGGATATGCCGGATATCGACCTTGACTTCGATTCACAAACGAGATGGAAGCTCCGCGAGTACTGCGTCGGGAAATATGGCGAGGCCTACAACATCGGTACATTCACGTACTATCGTGCTAAGAACTCGCTCGATGACGTGGCAAGAGTTCATCGAATCCCGAAGTGGGAAGTCGACATCGTAAAGAACCAACTGATCGAACGATCGTCAGGAGATCTGCGAGCATCAGCAACTATCGAGGACACAATTGAGCAGTTCCCGGAAAGCAGAGAGATTGTCGAGAAGTACCCCGAGCTCAGACGATCGATGGACCTCGAAGGGAACATCAAGTCATTTGGGGTCCATGCAGCGGGCCTTGTACTGGGTAAGGTACGAACAGTCGCGCCGGTCATGGAGAGGAAGATCAACGGGCGGGAAGTCCAAGTAGTAGCTATCGACAAGTGGGATGCCGAGAGGCAGGGCCTCTTGAAGATGGACTTCCTCGGGCTGAACACCATGTCACTCGTAGCCAATGCGCTACGATACATCGGGATGAAGCTGCAGGACCTCTATGATCTCGAGCTCACCGACGAGCCCGTCCTCAAGGCATTCCAGGCGAACGACGTCATTGGCGTCTTCCAGTTCGAGGGCCAGGCAGTTCGCCTAGTGAACGGGCAGATCAAACCCGACAATTTCGATGAGGTGTGCGATGTCACCGCACTTGCGCGTCCGGGTCCTCTTCACAATGGCGCTGCGGAAGCGTACATGGGAATCAAGAGTGGGGTCGTACAAGCCGAGCGTTGGCATCCGTCTCTTGACCGTATCGTGGCACATACCAAGTATCAGATCATCTACCAGGAGCAAATTCTTCGCATTGTTCGCGAGATTGGAGACTTCGACTGGACGGCGGCAGCGTACATTCGCAAGATCATCTCCAAGAAGCTCGGTGATCAGGAGTTCAATAGACAAAAAGACAGGTTCATGGCTGGTGCGCTATCCATTCATGATCGGACGGACGATCCAAAGATGTCGGAAGACATCGCCGAGCGAATCTGGGGAAGCTGCATTACCTCAGGATCGTACGCCTTCAACTTCGCACACAGCTGCGCCTACGGAATGCTATCATTCTGGACCATGTGGCTTAAGGTGCACCATCCGCACGCATTCTATGCCGCCGCTCTTGAGGCTATGGGGGACAATCGAAGGAACACCCTCATCCGTGATGCCATTTCGCACGGGATCGAGGTGGACCCGCCGTCCCTAGCACAGTCAGGTCGGTCTTGGCAGATGCTCGTGGTAGACGACCAGCCCTCGATCCGGATGGGCTTTGAACAGATTCCCGGCATCGGCGAGAAGATGGCCGAGCGAGTCGAAGAAACCAGAGAGGAGATGGGCGGTTGGAACGAGGGTGACTGGGGACAGATGACCTATGTCAAGGGTATCGGCCCCAAGAAGCTCGACAAGATTCTCGACTTCATCGAACACGAGGACCCATTCGGAGTGTTCGATGTGGACCGGCGTATTGAGATCGCCAGAGGTGAGCTCCGGAAGCTGCGGCTGAGGAAGCCGACACACCGCAGTATCGACGTGCCGTACGAGAAGGGCCTACAGATCCCTGTCGTATGGCTTGGCGTAGTTCAACAGCGAAACCTTCGTGATGTCTTCGAGGTCAACGCTCGGATGGGCAAGACAGTCGACATCGCTAAGATGCGCGATCCCGAGCTTCACGAGTTCATGCTCCTAGTTGCGGCAGACGAGCACGACCTCATGCGGCTCCGTGTCGATCGCTACAAGTACCCGGCTATGAAGGAGGCACTATGGGATATTGAGCTAAATGGTGATGTGGTTTGGGTCGAGGGATTCAAGCCACATTACCGCTCAGCCAGAGAAATCGTAGTACAGCGGATGGTCATAATCAACGTAGATGAGGACTGAGAGCGGATGGAAACACCAATCGATCAGTACATCAGAAGTTACAATGACTCAGCCCCGAGGGACGGGATCACGCGAGATGTCGCGTTCAATCGCCTGTCCTTCGACAACGGCGAGATTCACAACCCCGACCAAGGTCACATTCACGTCGGGCTCGACAACATCGTGGTCGAGCTAGTTCAGGACTACGACGATGAGACGCTCCGCAAGGTGCTCTCGTACGCAATCAATGCGACGCAGGGCATCGACCCGGACGACCCACCGATCCCGACTGACTGGGAGGAGATGTTCCGGGGCGGGCTCCAGACAGCGCTAGAGGACTTCAGGATCGCCTTTGCGGTCCACGGAGCGAGTCGCACGGCGACGCACCAGATCGTCCGGTCCAGACGAGCGGCCTTCCATCAGCAGTCGCAGCGGGCGCACTACTACGGCGACAGGCCGTCGGTCAGGATGCCGGAGTCGTGGGTCGGCAAGGCGCTGGAGACAGAGTTCGAGGATTTGGCGGAACACGCTGCCCGCATCTATCGGATTGCGACGGAGAGCGGCGTCAGCTACCAGGATGCGAGGTTCGCGCTGCTCGAAGGCACGACGAACTTCATCCTGTGCGAGTACAGCCTCGCGGAGTTCATCGCGTTGTACGCCTACCGAGCCTGCTCGATGTTTCAGTGGGAGATACAGTACATCGTTCGCAGGATGGGAGCCATCCTCGTCGAGGTGCACCCGTACCTGGGCCCGTACGTCAAGATCTCCTGCGAGAAGACCCACGGCAGCAAGGACGAGTCGGCGCACCGCTACACCGGCACGCTCGACCCCGAGGCAGACAAGCACACCTGCACCTTCCAGGGATGGGAAGAGGTTGAGGGCCAATGCGATTTCCCCTGGGCTCGGGAGAGCAATCGGCAGTTCAAGTCGGATAAGCACAGCATTGGGAGGGGCAAGTGAACGATCCGCTAACACAGGAGGAAATGGAGGAAATCTACGTCCAGTGGAAGGTGGGGATGTCGATCCCCGATCTGGCCGAAGAATACGAGGTGAGCAGAAGCGTTCTGAGCCGGCAGCTTCAGATCTACCGTATGGGTCTGAACGGTGAGGAAGGCGTCGTCCCAAGACAGGGGCTGAAGGCTGGCCCGATCGAGCTCACGTTTGACGACGAGACAATGACCCAGATGTACGAGGAATACGCAGAGGGCTGGACGTACAAGGAACTGTCGGCGAAGTACGGCAGGGTCCAGTCGGTCATCTCTCACAACCTGAAGCTCTGGGAGATGCTACTCGACCCGGACGACAGGATCACGGAGAAAGAGCGCAAGGCGCGGCAGCTCAAGGTGCGTGCCCGCGCGAAGGAGCAGAAGAGGATCGAGACCAAGAAGGCGGCACAGGAGGCCCTGGAGGCACTACGAAAGAGCAGGAAGAAGAAGTGAGCGAAGAAGCAACCAAGAAGAAGCGCAGGCCTCGCCGTGTCTTCACGGACGAGGAACTTCAGGCGATCTACTACAAGTGGGTGGCCGGCAAGAGGCTCGTGGATCTGGGCGTCGAGTATGACGTCGGGTTCCAGGCGATCCATCGCGCCATCAACAAGTACGAAGACACGCTCCAGCCTGAGCAGTGCATCACGAAGGACGAGATGAAGGAGCGCAGGGCACGGATGGACCGTGCACGCCGACTGGCGGCTACCCGAGCCCACAACGACGCGGCGCGAGCGGCCGGATAGGCCTGGGAAACCCCTGGGAATCGAACGGAGAGGCTGGGGCGTTACGGTTACGGCGAGTGTGTGTGGGTTAGGCCACAGTAGCGGATCGACCGTAACGTCCCAGCCTTAGAGGGAAATGATGGCAACACTAGAGCAATATCAGAAACACTTGGAGAAGTTCGGTGACGACTGTCTACTGGAGACAGCCGCGCAGGATGGCAATCTTGGGATGTTCGAGCTAAGTCATCTCAAGTCTCTCGTGGAATTCCAGAACAGGAACTTCATCTGGACCGGAGACAAATGGAATGCTAAGCGGGGTGCACAAGCTGATACCGGAGCGGATGCGACAGAGCTCAAGTCGATGGGCTACACTCCCATTCGTGAGTGTGCTCGTCCAGGATGCAAAATCGATGTTCCGGCCTCTAGAAGCTCCAGGTCAGAATACCACAGCGACGCCTGCAAGCAGCAGGCATACAGGGAGAGGAAGAATGCTGAACGACTTGCAGCAAAGCGCGCTGCGCGTAGTGCAGAATAAGTGCCTTAGGACTGCGGTGTACCCCGGACGCGACCAGCCGACCGGACGGATGTACGCAGCGCTCGGTGTGGCCGGCGAGGCAGGTGAGTGCGCCGAACTCGTCAAGAAGCTCTGGCGTAACCATGATGGCGTCCCGAGCGATGCCTGGCAGATCAAGATGGCGGGCGAGATTGGCGACGTGGTCTGGTACCTCAGTGCCCTCGCTCACGAGTGCGGGCTCACGCTCGATGAGTGCGTCGAGATGATGCTAGCGAAGCTGCAGCAGCGTCAGTCGGACGGGGCTCTGAAGCACGAGTAATGCCGACCGGGCACGGACTCATCGGTGTCGATCCCGGAGTGACGACCGGACTGGCGTGGGGCGTATTCAGCCCCCGCCTCCGGGATCGCACGAGCCTCTGGAAGGCTCTGGCTCGCGGGCGCCAACTAGGTTGTGAGCAAATCGTAGAGCCGTATGGTGTGACGAGCCAGATTCACTCGGTTATAGCAGAGTGGATGATCCAGGGGTTCGGAAGCGATCAGATCACAATCGTGATCGAGGACTTCCAAGTCAGACAGAATCTGAGCGGAGGGACAGGGCGGGACAAGCTGGCGCCGGTTTACATTACCGGCCGGATTGATGAGATGCTAGCGATCTACCAGTACACGGAGATGACTAGCCTCGTCATGTCGAGTGTGTCGAAGTCTCTGGCGACGGACCAGAGGCTTAAGCTGTGGGGACAGAGCACTTCCCCTCCTGGCCGAGCGGGCTGGGTTAAGGGCAAGCGACACACCCGCGATGCTTGGCGGCTGGTAGCCGCCGGACTCAATCTAATCCCATAAGGAGGTGAGACAAATGGCAGACAAGGTGAAGAACGTAGCAATCTACCGAGCCCTTCGCAAGAAGGGCATGAGCAAGGGTCGCGCAGCTTCTATCGCCAATGCGCCCGGACCCAAGAAGAACAAGAAGCGCCTGTCCCCAGCGGCGCGGCGTACCAGCAGGCGCAAGAAGGGCCTGCGATAATTCCCAACAAGGAGGTTGAAGTGAGACGTATGTTCGCAATGGTGCTGATGTCGGTCTTGGGACTGATCTTCGCACCGTCCGCTCTCGCCACCGGGAGCGACGACTGGCAGCCACCACAGCAGGGGCACGACCTCTGCGTGCCGGCCGGCGGTGGGGACGCGTGGTACATCTACACGAACGCCCACACGCCGATGCCAAACGGCTCGACGGAAGTCAAGTCGGGTAAGTGCCGTGGGCCAGTCATCGACCACCCGGTCGTGATTCCCTCGGACAACCATCCGCTCCCGTGCGGTTGTGGCACCCCAGTGCCTGTCCCCGGTCCGCAGGGCCCTCCCGGTCAGGACGGCCAGGATGGAGCGCAAGGACCAGCTGGCCCTCCCGGTGCGCAAGGGCCTCCTGGCCCGGCAGGACCTCCTGGTCCTCCTGGCCCTCCAGGGCAAGGATCGCCGGCAGCTCCGACGACATGCACGAGCCGTAGGCAGGTCAAGGTCACTCTGCCGCCGAGGTACGACCAGTTCAAGGCGGTCGTGTCCTTCGTGGCGTCCGATCGACGCATCCTGAGGATCGTCAACGGTCAGGTCCTCGTGGACTTCCGTGGCATCACGAGCAACCAGGGACGTGGCGTCGCCGTCGCTATCTGGCGCCGTGGCGTCAAGCCTGTCCGACGCATCTACACGCTGTGCACCAAGAACGGCGTCGGCCAGTTCAACGTTCCCCCGGCACCCGCCTGAAAGGAGTGATGCCTATGGATTGCCGATAGCAGTACCTCATGTCCATCTCAAACCAAGGAGTAGTACAAACAATGAGCAAGGTAAAGTGGCTCTTCGGAGTCATGCTCGTCGCGATGTTCGGGTTCGCCGTGCCGCAGCTGGCGTTCGGGCAGGGCGACGGCGGGGACAACCCCGCAGCCGTGGACCCGACGGTGCCGACGGTGCCGGACGACCCCAGCGCCGACGACCCGTCCAACGACACGTCGCCGCCGAACCTGGAGCCACCGCAGGTGCTGGAAGACCCAGCACCGGGTGACGTCGGAGTTCAGCCGGTCGCTCCGCCCCAGGGCGGCGACCAGCCGGAGTCGCTGGCGGCCCCGCCGACCAACGAGCTGACCAGGTTCTCGGACGACAACCGGGCGCCCAAGTGGCAGCAGAAGGACAGCTGGCGTCAGCGCGGCCTGTTCTACCGCTGGCGTACCGGGTGGTTCCAGAACCACGGTCCCAACTGGTGGCAGTGGAGAGGCTTCCACTGGGTCCGCTGCCCTCAGCCGGGCGATTGGTCGCCTCCGGTGGTCCGTCCGGTCCCTGTGAACGACAACGCACCGGGTCAGCAGACGTTCAACCCGGTCGAGCACGTGATCGCGCCGATCCAGGCTCCGCGCCAGATCAGCGTTCCCAACCAGCAGTCTCGTCGTGCCCTGGCTCTGCGCCGGGCGCTCCGCGTCTGCCAGTTCCGGTACGTGCGGTCGGTCATCGGCCTGCGTCTGCTCCGGCAGAACGGCAGGATCACGTTCCGCCAGTACCAGCGTGGAGTGCGATCTGCGCTCATCCGTCGCGCTGTCTGCCGGCGCGTCGTGTTCCGGGCGTTCCAGATCAGGAACTAGCCCAAGCCCCCGGTGGGGCTGAGTGACTGAGGGCGGGGTGTCGGGAGAGGCACCCCGCCTTTCTTTGTTAGAGCGGAAGGTTGCGATGAAACTTAGATGTGAAGAATGCCCCCTTTTCAGGGGGCACTCTCCGTACTTTGATCGTGTGCGGTTGGCCTGGTCCGCGAGAAGTCTCAGTCCGTCACGGAGGCCATCCGTGCCGGCGGATCAGGCGGTGGCGCGACGTCGTCCTGCGCGCGGGGTGGGCTCGGGGGCATCGTCGCCCTCCGTGTCCTCGTCGTCCTCATCCTCGTCGTCGTTGTCGGAGGCTTCCTTGTTCGCCGCCTTGCTGGCGTTGAGCTCGTCGCGGCTGACCCAGCGCCACGAGTCGCCCTTGCCGTACCCGCGGCCGCCATCCTCGACATCGATGTCCTCGGCGTCCAGCTTGTCCTTGATGAGCGCCTTGACGTCCGGGACGCTGAGGCCCGTTCGCACGGACAGCTGCGTCCAGCCCGCGCCGTCCGCCTTCATGGCGGCGACCACGGCGTCTGCGTCCTCCGGGTCCAGTGCGTCCTCGCCGGCAGCGGTCTCGTGCTTCTGGAGCAGGGTGCGGAGCGGGATGGCCGACTTGATGCCGGCGACGTACTTGATGCCGGGGTTCTCGTCGGTGCCGTCCCACTTCATGCCCTTGCCCTCGGCGCGCAGCCGAGAGATGAGCTCGCCGGTGATCTCGTCGCCCTCGCTGAACTCCTCGGTGTCGAGGAACTCGTTGACGAGGTCCGCCATCTCCTCGCTGACGATCTTGTACTCCTTCGGCGCACGGACGCGCTTGGGCTTGTCCTCGCCGTCACCGTTCTCCGTGGCCGTCGCGTCCGTCACAGGCGCGGTGTCGCTCACTGCTTCCGGCTTGGCGCCTCTCCGCTTTGGTGCGGGCATTCCAGTCCCTCCTTGTGGTTTATCCGGTGGTTCGTGATTACCGGATCGTGCAGTAAGACTATCGTGCAGACCTAAAGCCTGCATAAAGGGAACCTAAAGAACAAATAAATGTTTTCTCACCCGTTCAAGAACATTTAGGTCGGCTTAATGTTCACGCGCTATAATTGCGGTAGCGGTCGGATTGAGCGGAAACGATCGTGCGTGCATGCAGCAGGAGACTGGCACACAATCTCATTTTGCCCCTGAGAGCGTTTTCGTGTCCCGTGTCCCTTCATGCGTGTTGCGTGTTCGATGTTTGCAGGGATGTTTGCAAGTTGCGTGTTCTACTAGACTGGAGTCTGTATGACGGAAGGTTTCAATAGGGATTGGCGTAGCTGGGAAGGATACTCAAACGAGGATATGGTCTCGGTAGCCAGAGCCGTCGATCTGGATGTGACGAGTCTGTCTGCCGGTAAGAGGCAGGACTTAGAACTGGAAGCAAGAACACGAGGGCTCTTGGAGGGCGAGGTACAGCAAGTCCCGATTGGTTATGCGCCACTCAGCCCGCCTAGTGATCTTGGCGATTGGGAGAACGTCAGCGCAAATCTAAGGCATATCCAAGTGGAGGCCGGCCAATACTTCGCTGAGGGTGACGAGCGAGGGCACGACGCAGCTTGCTACGCTTGGCACGCAAACCTCTGTGAGATCGATGTCTGGCCGGCAACGAAAGCGATTCACCGGCGCTGGACGGGCCCAGCCACTCGCGCGCCGGATGGGTCGTGGACCGAGCACGACATTTGGGCGCCGTTCGATGTGGCTGAGGAGCTGTCGTACGGTCGGTTCGTGTACGACTCGTGGCTCTCTGTCTTCGAGCTTGAGCGCTACTTCTACAATTGGGTCTGGCGCTGCGGGATGTGGCTTGACGCAGGCCCCGAGGCCGACCGATGGGTCGATGAGGAGAAGGTCGGCAACGGAATGGGCCGAGAGGGAGCTCAGGATGCCGTGTCCTCGTTGGTTGGTCTCTCGTTGCGGGAGAACGTCGTCCTGCCGGACAAGCTCGTGCGAGTAATGCAGCACCCACTTAACTGGCTCCGGAAGAACGTGCCTCTGCGTGCCGGTCGGGCCTGGTCGGCGCAAGGTGGGTCGGGGCTACGTGACCTGATGACTGGCGAAGATCGCTTTGGCTACCCAGGGCCGATAATCAGTCAGTGGGAGAGCACGCCGGGAGGGATTGCGCTGTTTACCTCCAAGTACCTGTTCTCGTGGCACGAGTTCTTGATTCGGATCTATGAGCTCGAGCGCGTGGCTAGGTTCTTGCGACGGATTGTGGACGAGCGGCTATGGATCTATCCAGACGGTATGGGCATTGTGAATGGTCTGAATCTCGTCAAGCTTGAGCGACGGTCTTGCGTCGAGATGACGAATCGCGTGCATCGCCTGATAGACGATACCGCCCCCTGGCTCCCCTTCATTACCCAGATGTGGGCGCTTGAGGGCGTGTCGGAAATCCGCAACCAGGTGCTGTGATTAAGACATGTGTGTTGCTATCTTTGTGTTTCTGTCTCGCGCGCCCGCACGCGTTACGTACGCGGGCGCACGGGCGCTCGATCTTCTCACTTCTCCCCTAGCTTGTTTCTGTAGACTACTACTGTCTGTTTGTAGTAGTGTTAGTGTTGTAGGGGAGAACACAGTGCCATTCACACAGGAGAGCGAACGAAAGGCCACGCGTATGCGCCCGCCCGTACGTACGCGAGCCATTTCTCAAACTTTTTCATGCAAAATGGGAGACTGGCACACAGTTTCACAAAGGAACTGGTTAAAGACCGCAGCTCCGCTGACGGTCTTGAGAGCCGACCCTGAGGCCGGCCCTCAAAACACATCTCGCGATCCCGCGCGCGGGTCAGGCTCCCCTGAAGCCTCGCACTCGGGCGAACTCAAGGGAGCAGATGCGCTCCCCGTTGAGGAGCTGCTGCTGGCCTCCGTCGTCCGGGTGGAAGTAGAACCAGAGGTCCCGCTTCCTGAAGCGCTTGGTGACTCGGGGCTCGTTGAGGTCGTTCTGATCGTCCTCGGTGAGCTTGATCTTCCCCGGCTTCATATCGTAGTAGTTGTAGACGGCGTCTCCGCTGAAGAACTTGACGTCGTCCTCGCTGATGATGTACGCGTCGTCCAAGGGGACCCATCCCTCCTGGACTCTAGAGTCCCAGTCGGTCACGAGGGCCAGTTCTCGATCGAGCAGGCGAAGCGCCCGCAGATGGGCTCGGAGTGGTCGATTTCCTCCAAGCGGGAGGCGGACTCCACATCGAGCTTGGTCGCCCCGCAGGTCGCGCGGTCGGCATCCTCGAGCTCACCCGTCGCCTTGTTGAGCTCGCCTCCCGCGTGCCAGACTCCTGTCTCGCTACGGTACCAGATTCCGGCTTTGAACATTTCAGATTCCCTCTCTGCCGTAGCGGCAGGCGTAGGATTGGCAGGTCGGCTCGGGGGTGGGGACGTCCCGCCAAGACCGTTTGGTCGTTACGTCGATGTTCCGGAGGCCACAGGCCGTATGGGCGTAGCCCGGAAGGTGGTCGGTTTCTGCGAGCGCGTGCCATACGCCGCTTCCGATATGTCTTACCGCTTTCATATCGTGACTCCCGCGAGGCGGGGGCTGAGAGCCCCCGCCTCTGATCGGGTGTTTAGCTCTCGGTGACCTCGCCGTCGGCGCTGACCGTCGTCGTCTTCTTGACGCGGCGGCGGCGCTTGGGCTTCGGCGCCTCCTGCGTCTCGGTGACCTCGTCCTCCTCGATGTCGGCCGCCTCGGCGGCGATGCGGGCCGCGTGGATCTTGGCGGCGCCCTCCGACCACTTGGGCGAGCCGTCCTCGTTGAGCCCGTAGCTCCGCTTGAGCATCTCCTGCCCGTCCGGGGCCTGCGCGAGGATCTTCTTGAGCTCCTTGCTGTCGAGCCCGGTCGCCGCGCTGAGGAGGGTCAGGCCCATCCCCGAGCGCCTCGCGGCCCAGACGCGCTCCTTGCCGCCCCGGTTCTTGGCGTTGATCTTCGAGACCGTGACCCCGGAGGACTTGACCTCGCCGTCGGTGGCGAGCTTCGTCTTCCTGTAGAGGTCGCGGAGCGGGATGATCGAGCCGTTCTCCTTGATGACGCCGGTGAAGCGCTCGTCGGTGCGGACGGCGTCCCGGATGTTCGGCGCGCCCTTGGTCGACTCCCAGGGGAGCTGGCCCTCGTCCTTGAGCTCGACGAGGAACTGGGCGAGGCCGGGGTACTGCGACTCGGTGATGCGGGGCATTTTATGCCTTTCTGGCTCTTCCGATTGAGAGCCTTTAGAACTGCGAAGGAGAATTCCTTCGCAAAGCGAAGTATACTCCGCGTTCATAAAGGGAAGATAAATATTTTGCGCCAGTTGCATGGCCGGAGACTGGCAGCCTCAGTCATACTGGGGGACTGACAAGACCGCATGGGACATGACGGTCTTGAGCGGGGACGATGGTCCCCGCTCTGACGCTAGTTCTGAGGCTCGCCCTGGGGGTTCCGGAGGGTGTTGAGGTAGCTCTGGTAGTCG
>Ga0070682_100001841_pt1 | contig 11831 bp, 7 predicted proteins | sample KBSC63LmetaG_FD_64668 | JGI IMG/M metagenome (GOLD analysis project Ga0070682, IMG submission 64668) | Corn rhizosphere microbial communities from Kellogg Biological Station, Michigan, USA - KBS C6-3L metaG | ecosystem: Host-associated > Plants > Roots > Rhizosphere | place: USA: Michigan... | reverse complement strand
CCGCGCCACCAAGCAGAACGTCGGCGCTTCTGGCTCCTCGCCTACCGCCATGCTCGCGAACTTGTCGCTCCCTTCGGCGATGAGTGCTCCCGCGCGATTTGGACGGGGCGCCCTCCCCGCTTTCGCCTGCTCGTACCAGTCGAGTGCCGCGGCCAAGGGCAAGACGCGATCTGTCGCGTACAGGAAGTGTTCGCCGCTCAGCGTGCAACAGCGTTCTGCTACTTCCAGTGGCGCTGGTACTTCCAGTGGAAGAAGCTCAACGGCTCCACACAGCAGCGTGCGTTCCTTGCTCTTCCTATCTACGTCCCAAACGAGGTGAAGTACTGCTGCGTGGTAATCCGACGACAAGTCGTCGAGCTTCACGCCACGGCCCCCATCCAGAACTCCGACGGCAGCTCTGCGTGCTGGAGCAGCGTGTTCGCTACCATCTCCTGCTTGTCGGGTGAACAGCCGTACTTTCATCCCCACCCCGGTCGAACGGGCCATAGAGCTCGCCTCCCAGGCTCGACGTCGCTCGCGCATCTCGCGGCGCCGGTCGCGGGCTGGTGACCAACTCGCCGTCGACGATTTCGGCGACTAAATGATCGGGAACGCCTTGCAAGTCGCTGTAGGGGGCGCGCTTGCGGGCGGGATCGGACATGACCCGACTACACTAGCAGCCTCGGCGGCCCGCTGAGTCCTGCCCGTCGGTCGGTTACTTGAGGCCGCCAGCCACCGCTCAAAAGCCAAGGAAATCGCGGTATGCAGCCCGCATTGCGCCCCCGCGATTTGAACCTCCGACCATTGCCTCGAAGCCGTCAGGGCACGCCGCCCGGGCGCCGCCCGAGCACCCTGACCTTGCCAACGAATGGCGGCCCTCCCTCACCAACGCGCCTCCGGCACCCGCCCTGCAACGTCCACCCTATGCAAGCGGACGCCACCGCACCCGTCAGGGTGATCGGGCCATCGAATCCTGCCGAGGCGGTCGAGGAGGCCAAGGACAATGCCCTGAGATGACCCGCGACGTTCGAGCCAATTCGGACAAGCAACCCAACTGAACGGGGGGCCGTACCTGCCTTGGCGAACTCTAACAAGTGGCGACCAAGGGGGTGCGAGCGTGCTGAACTTGGTCTAGGCTCCCGCGACCTCATGAGCCCCAAGATCCAGTCAATCGTCACCCAGTTCGTCGAAGACCTCACCCTTGCGATCCAGGAAGAGGGCGCGGCCGCCTTCCGAGCCGCAATCGCTGGTGAGCACGAGGTAGGCAATGGCCGTCGTGCTTCTGGCGCCCAGGTGAGCAATGGGCGCCGCACGCCGGGACCGAAGCTCAAGGCAGGCAGGCGACCCAAGGGTGCTAAGCGGACCCCTGAGGAACTCGAGGCGCTAACGAAGACCCTGCTCGCTGCAATCAAGAAGACGCCGGGTAGCCGCATTGAACAGATCGGCCGGACGCTCGGCATCGCGACCAAAGAGTTGGCGCTGCCCGTTGCGAAGTTGTTCGACGCCAAGTCGATCAAGTCGACCGGTCAACGCAGAGCGACCAAGTACTTTCCGAAGTGACCAGGGTCGGCACTCGTACTGAGTAAGTCGCGGTTGGTGAGCACCGAGGCGCTACCGGCTGCTCGATCCTTCGACACCCCGACATAAACGGCTCGACGTGTCGAGCTTCCGCGGGGCCACGGACCGACCCATGGGACCGCTACCCGGCGCGCTCGTCGTGGGGTACCATGAGGGAACGATGACTGCGCGCATCCCTGCCTACGAAGCAAGGCTCAGCATGCAGGGCGACGAGCCGACGTTCAACGAGGATGGCGTAGACTTGGCGCAGATCCGACGCTTCCTGGCATTGACGCCGCTCGAGCGGCTCGTTTGGGCCGACCAGACAGCCGCCGAGCTCGAAGCCCTCCGCCGCATCGCGCGTGTGAGGGTCCCTGCTCGTGGAAAGCGCTAGATACCTCCCGCTCTTGCGGGTACTCGCGGCGCATGAGGTCGAGTTCATTCTCGTCGGCGGACTTGCGGCTGTTCTCCAAGGGGCACCCATCGTTACCGGCGACCTCGACATCGTCCATCGCCGGACCGGCGAGAACATCGCAAAGCTCCTCGCCGCCCTCGGGGAGCTGGACGCCGTCTACCGAATCGACCCCCGGCGTCGGGAACCAACGGCAGCGCATCTCTCAGGACCCGGGCACTCTCTTCTAAGCACCAAGTTCTGCGATCTCGACGTGCTCGGGACGATCTTTGCCGATACCGGTTACGAAGGCCTGATCGATGACGCGCTCGAGCTTGAGCTTGGAGAGGTTATTGTCTGGGTGCTGGGTCTCGAGCGGCTGATCGAGTCGAAGGAATACGCTGGCCGCGGCAAGGACCTGGCCGTGCTCCCGGCTCTGCGCGCGACCCTCGCGCAGAGCAGGAAGACGTAGATCGAGAAGCGCAAGGGCGTGGCGGCAAGCGGCCGCTTGGAACATGACCTACCCAGTCACGCCGGTGGTTTCCCCCGACGTCCACCCTCCCTGGGTGGCAAGACGCTAGGTCGAGCGGCGCTGAGTTCGAGCGACAGATGGGGCACCCATCGCCGGGCGATGGCGTCGTGGGCAGGAGCACATTGGCACAACGGCAACGCAAAGAAAATGACTATTGTCGACCAGCGCTCACGGGACTAGTCGGAGCAAGATTCAACAGGTCTTGCGAGACATCGAACCATGGGGAATCGAGAGCCGGGAGGGAGCCGATGGTTGAAGGCGCGTTGCAACACCATCGTCTGTACGGTGGTGGGCGTGGTCGGCTGCGCGCGGCCGCAAACAGTGCGAGTCGCGAGTCCGGAGTCACCGCCGGCAACGCCAAGGCAAACGGCGGAAAGCAGTGCCGCATCGCTCGACGACGTCCCAGCGGAGGTGTTGCCTCCCGACGTACGGGCCGAACTCCCGCCCGCTCCCGAATCGGCTCCAGCGTCGGACGAGCTACCTAACATTGTGCGCGAGGACGACGACGAATGGTCCGAAAACGCACCGGCCGACAAGGAGCCGAAAGTCACTGAGGCACCGAGCCCGCCCCCTCCGCCTTCTGTCTTTCACTACGAAGTGGGGAGCTTTAATACGCCGTCCCTGCTGGTCGCTCTTGGGTTCGCCCCGACCATCACGATCCTTTCGGCGACGGGTTCTCGCTCGTTCCCTTACGAGCCTTTCCCCGACCTTGCACAGATTGAAGGCCGCCTAGTCGTCTTGAATCAAGAACTGAGCGGCGTTGCGACGTTCTGGCCTAACCACTACGCGGCCGTCGCGATCGGCGCCGACGCGCCACTGCCCGGACGTTGGATTTGCTGGTTGCCGGGGCAAGCCATGGTAGCCGTGGAGTACGACGTGAAGCAAAACACCCTGCGCGCCCGAGCCGAGACCAACCAGAACCTCCTCAGCTTAGCCGCTTGTTTCGCGCCACGAGTAGCCCGCTTCGGCTACCTCGTCTCGCAAGCTGCGAGGCTTGCGCCCCGCTCGACCGAGCACCTATGGGTCCACGTCGTGATCGGGTTCGACCCACAGCCGACCATTCGCTGCCTGGACTTCGCCCTATTGGACGTGACCACCAAAAGCGAGCGCAGCGTGCTCTTCAGGCGGGACGGCCATTGGTCGGGGCTCGAGTCTCACGACCAGGTTGAACGCGACCGTTGCGACTTCAGGGACGCCGGCGCCAACGAGCGGTTCGAGATGCCCGGCGAACCGTAGCCTCTTGGAGCTAGCGCCATTTCCGATATCGCGTCCGCGCGTGCGTGCTGCTTACCCCACGCGCAAAGGCTCTCACAATGGAAGGACGGCAACACACACCGGTAGCCTCCACGCTGTCTATAATCGTGAACTCCGATTGCGCCTACGGACGCGCACGCCGTGGCTTGCGACGTCCACCCTCTCCAGGTAGCTACGCACCGCACGCACGCACACTAACGGAGGCGGTGCGTCATCCGCCCCCCGTGCGGCCCGAGACAGCCGGATCACAGCGCGCTTGCACTCAAGCCGCTTGCTCGTCCTGGCGAACGAGCAGACGTGCGTGCCTTGCTCCTCAGGCTCGCAATGTCCGAGATGGCTTGCCCGACTCCGTAGTGCCGGGGCAGTCAACCGATAGCGTTGCGCGCGATCCAGCCGACAGGCCGGGGCCGCCGGCGGTCAGATCGTGCCGGGAGTGCGCGCCTAGAAGCACGTTCAGCATTCCTTACCCCCAGGGAGTTGTGGTACTTCCCTTCACGTGGGATGGACTTCTAGTCCGCTCGTCTAGTCTCCCCGCGGGGGTGGCGAAGCCTTGGGTCTAGAGAAAGACGGGAGAGGCGACATGTCATCACGGACTCCAATCCTTAGCACCGGTGTGCGTGCGCTCCTCTGGCTGGCTGCCGCAGCCGCTCCGCTGCTGCTAGCTGGCTGCGGGCGCAAACCGACGTCTACCGAGCAATTGGGCGTCGCAACCGCTGCGCTCTCCACCACGATGACGCGAACCTACGGGTTCGAGTCGCTGTCGGACTGGTCCGCGATCTATTCAAGCCCAACGCTAGCTCTGTCAAATACACACCTGGAAGGTTCAAAGTCGCTGGCCGTCAGCGGCGGTGGGTGGTCGAGCGTCGTCAGTCGCACGCTGGCGAAGGAGGAGTCTCCGCCCACTATCGTCGGATTCGATCTGATGATCCCGTCGCCGCAGCCGAATCCTGATTGGTACGGGACAATTACCTTCTTCATCGACGTGCCGAGCGTTGGCATCAACAATCAACCTCTCGGGACCCAGGACCTCAAGCAGTGGACCCCAGGGACCTGGCGCCGGGCGGAGTTCAACGTGCCGAGCAGCATCCAGAGCGCTCTCGGGGGCACCTACAGCGACCTGCGCTTTCGCATCGAGCTCAATCGGCCCACCAACGCCACGGCCGGCTATCTCGTCGATCGTCTGTCGTGGTCGCACATCGGCACCGGCTGCATGCCCACGAGCGACGGGAGCGCATGCACCGTCGACATGTGCGATGCGAATGGGCAGCAAGCACACGTCCCGGTCGCGGCCGGGACGAGCTGCGCCGACAACACGGTCTGCAATGGCGCTGAGACTTGCAATGCGACCGGAACCTGCGTGGCAGGTACGCCCGTTGCGTTGAGCGACGGCAACCCGTGCACCGTCGACAGTTGCAACGCGACGACCGGGGCCGTCGCTCACACGAACGCCCCGGCAGGCTCGAGCTGTTCAGATGCCAACGCTTGCAACGGCGCCGAGACCTGCAACGCGAGCGGCTCGTGCCTGGCTGGGGTGCCACCCACTCTGAACGACGGAAACCCGTGCACCGTCGACACCTGCAGCACTGGCCTCGGCGTGACGCATACACCCGTGGCCTCCGGAACGAGCTGTGCGGACGGGAATGCATGTAACGGAGCAGAAACCTGCAGCGCAGTTGGAGTCTGCGCGTCTGGAACGCCACCGATCGTGAACGACAACAATCCGTGCACGACGGACGTCTGCAACACGAGCACTGGGGCGATCACGCATGCGCTCGTTGCCCCCGGTACCAGCTGCTCAGATGGCAACGCGTGCAATGGCGCCGAGACCTGCGGGACGTCGGGCAGTTGCCAGGCGGGCACCCCGCCGAGCCTCAACGACAACAACCCGTGCACTACGGATTCGTGCAACTCCTCGACGGGTGCGATCAGCCACACGCCGATCGCACCCGGTGGCAGTTGTTCCGATGGCAACGCCTGCAACGGGGCCGAGAAGTGTAGTGCCTCGGGTGTGTGCCTACCCGGTGCTGCACCCGCGCTCGACGATCATAACCCGTGCACGATCGACACCTGCAATTCGGCGACCGGTGTCGCGCATACTCTAGCGGCCGCGGGTGCGAGCTGTTCCGACGGGAACCCCTGCAACGGGGCCGAAACGTGCAACGGGAATGGCCATTGTCTGTTTGGCGTTCCACCGAGCCTCAGCGACGGCAATCCCTGCACGCACGACACCTGTAACCCTGTGGCCGGCATTCAGCACACTCCGAAGCCTGCGGGAACGATCTGTCTCGACGGAAACAAATGCGACGGGTTCGAAAAGTGCGACGCCGGTGGCCATTGCGTGCGCGGGGCCCCGCCGCCGATCGACGATGGGAATTCATGCACTATTGATAGCTGCTCGCCGTTCTTCGGGGTCAAGCACGTCCCGGCTTCGGCGGGGACGCCCTGCAACGACGGTATTGCCTGCAACGGCAATGAAACATGCGACGCCGATGGAATTTGCGTGGCTGGTGCGTCGACCGGCACATGCGTCACTAACGTCTGCCAGAACCGGACCCTCCGCATAGTTGACGTCCAGGGCGACCTCCGTGACATTTGGGCTGGTCGCGAACAGCCGGCGACCGGCAAGCGCAGCAGCGCGAGTCCCGTCGTCACCTTGGAGTTCAACGCGCCGGTGGACCCGGAGCTCGTCGTCGGCGCTTTCATCGGGCAAACTCATGGCACACCGCAGTCGCCACAGGCCTGCGATGGCACCACGGCAGATGTCTTGCATTCAACACCTCTCCGCGTCGCCATTCCGCGCGCTGACGTGTGGCGGACCTCGCTGATCCCCGACGCCGCGCTCGAGCACGTGCCGCTCGACTTCAGCCTGCTGGCTTTCGGTGACGTGGCTGGCTCGATCGTGGCCGAGGGGCCAATCGCCATCGGGGGGAAGGCGTCCCTGTCAAACGTCCAGGTGAACCAGGTCGCTCACGCGCCCGTGGGTCTCGCCATCACAGGGAAGCTGTCGGCGGCAACCGGCAACGTGTTTGGGGACCTTGACTATGGAAGCCCGGGCGCCTTGCCAGCCGCCGCTTACATCACGGTTTCCGGGCAAAAGCAGATCGCTCAACCCGTGCCATTCTCACGTCTTTACCCGCGCCTAACGGATTTCGGGCGAGCACTGGCCGAGCGAACGCCCAACGGGCGAGTGCAGCGAGTCGGCTCGCAGCTCAGGCTCGACGGGCAGGACCTCGGCGTCAACGTCTTTTCGCTCGATTCCAGCGCATTCGCGGGCATAGCGTCGACTCGCGTGTCCATTCCCGCGAACGCGTCGGCCGTGATTAATGTCGCCGGCAGGAACCTTTCTCTGCCTGGGCCGGTGAGCTTCGTGGGTACCGATGCCTCTCACGTGCTCTGGAATCTACCCGATGCCGCGCATCTCACGATCGCAGGGTCGACTTTCAGCGGTTCCGTCCTCGCACCCGCAAGCGCGGTCAATCTGCAGACGCCGGAGTTCTTCGGGACGTTAGTGGCTGGCGCGGTTAGCACATCGACCACTTTCCGCAGGCGACCGCTCACTGTCTGGGCATCGCTGGGGAAGACGAGCGACACCACGTCGGTCACGCTGACTTCTTCGACTCCTCTGGCCGCCGGGTGTGAGTACCACCTCACTGTCGACCCAGCTCCTGCTAGCGACGGCGGAAGCTGTCTTGGATCCAGATTCGACGTCGCTTTTCGAGTAGCGGATGGCGACGGTGAGGCGTTCGGTCGCGAGCTTGGCAGTCGCAGGTTTGACCCACGGCGGCAGTCTCCGACGGCGTTCCGGTCGAGGCCGGGAATCAACACCAGGATCGACGACTTCTTCGGGCGGTACGCGGCTGAGTTTGGGCTGCGCAAGGGTTTAGACGACTTGATCCGCCTGGACCAGGGTGGGCGAAGCCCGACCTCCGGAAGTCGGGAAACTGCGTACTTCCAGCAGCGGTACCGGGGGGTGCCGGTCGAAGGCGGCGGTTACCTCCTGCATCATGAGGACGAAGTGTTCCGGTTCGCCAGCGGCCATTTGCTGCCGAACATCGCGCTCGACGTCGCGCCGACCGTCAGCGGTGGCGCCGCCTTAAGCGCAGCGCTCGCGTACGCGAACCCTCACTTGCTCCCCTGGAACGCTTCGCCCCCGCTTGCGCCGCCCCCTTCTGTGGCCCTCCGTATCCGCGCTACCGGCCCGGTAGCGGCGCCCGTGCCCACTCTGGTGTGGCGTGTGACCTTCCAGGGCATCGCCGAAGCCATGTACGTCGATGTGGATGCGGCGGATGGTCACGTGCTTTTCGCGGCACCCGGACGAATCGGCGTGTTGCCGCCAATTGCCTGTTCGGGATTCAACGAGACCGCCGTGACATACGCTGGGTCTGAGCAAATCGACGTGTCCGTTCCACTCAATGGTGCGTCCGGAAGCGTCGCCCGAAGCGACCTAGACATCGGGATCTGGACCCAAGGGACGACGACCCACCACGCCTTCCGTGGAAAGGTTCCATTTCTTCATCGCACCACATACGTGGACCTCACGGTGAGCGGGCTCAGCAGCGCCAACCTGTTCACTTCAACCAACTTCATCCCCTATGCGTGCGTGACCAACGGCAACGACGCCTCCGATCAGGTCGCGGCCGTTCAGTGGTCCCTGCAGGCGGCGGGCGACGCGTTCTCCATCCTCGAGTTCGGTGGCGATCCATGGATTGGCATGACCGGCAGCGCAGCAGACCGGATGGTCACCGCTCAGCTCGAACTCACCGCCCCACGTGCCGGTTGCAGTCCCACGACGGGGGAGTGCGACTCGCAGATCGTCTCAGACAATCTTCTTACCACTGGCTACGCCCCGTGGTTCACCCCGCCGAGCGAGGAGCTTATCCAGGTCGAGGTCAAAGATCTAGATTTTCCATCCATCAGCCATGAATTCGGGCACGGCGTGCTGTGGAACGCGCGCTATCAAGCCGGTGCGCCGGGGTTCGAGTTTGACGGTGAGTCTGGCGCGCTCAATGAAGCCTTCGGGGATATCATGGCGTCCGTCGCCACGCTGCGCGAGCTGCCGGATGAAGACGACGCGGATCCGTGGTGTATCCCATTGAGCACGCTGCACGATGGCGGCTGTGCCCGCAATCTCGCGGTCCCGAAGCACTCCGACCCCCCGGCGGCGCCCCACCCCGATACCTATGGCGGGTCATACTGGGACAACTGCTCCAACGGTTGTGATATTCACGTCGATGCAACCGTCGCGGGGCACTGGTTCTATTTGCTCGTCGAGGGGCAAGATGCTTCGGTCCCGAATGATGTTGGATGCGCCGTGTCTGTCCCTCCAATACCGGTGGAGCAAGCCGCCCAGATTGCCTTCGCGGCGTACTCCATGTTCCCAGCAGACGTTACGTTCAAGGACGCCCGGGACATGACCATCCAAGTCGCTGAAGACATCTACGACAAGGAGGTGGCCCAGTCGGTCGCCCAAGCGTGGCTCGCTGTTGGTGTCGGCGAAGCTCCGGAGCCAAGCGGGCTCCTACCTGAGCCCGACGACACCGACGTGGAGCCTTGGGGCGTAACCTTTCAGTGGGACGTTGGCGAACAGGTCGGTCCTTGGGTCATGCGCTATGCGATGAACGAGGACTTCTCCGACGCAATTGAGGTCGACATCGGCCACTCGTTCGACGCGGACGGACGCCGCGTCGCTGCAGTCGGCTTCGATATCGAGGCGAACAAGCGATACTACTGGCAGGGGCGCGAGGGCACCGCCGATGGCGACGCGGATGCCTGGAAGTGCGCCGCATTTGTCACGTCATTCAAGACCAAGAAGAAGTCAACCCATCTTGTCGAGCCAGCGGAGCCGACCGGGGCCTTCTATCAGTTGGATCCCTACGGGCAGATCTCGTGGGAGCGCACCAAGGGTGCTGCGTCGTTCGACATCAACATCACCGATGACGAGAGCGACTGCGATGGGCCGGGTTCGACGGCAGTCCCGTCGAACCGGAAGCCAGGTGCCAACCCAAGCGCGCTCATCGGGGACATCGAGCAGAATAGTCAGTTTCGCCTGCCTTTCTTGAACAACACGTTCCTAAGAGAGGACTTGGTGTTCGAACCCGATCACACCTACTACTTCAACATTCGTCCGACTTCGCTGACCGGTCTTCCTGGCACGTGTAGCCACTTTCCGTTTCGCGGGACGTATCTGAGACCATTTACACAGATCGCGCCCGTACCCGCGCCCGACATTCCTACGCTGGAATACGGAAAGGGCGGCCCCTTTGTGTTCACGCCGTCCGACGGTGCCGATCGCTACACGATCTCGCTCATCCGCATTCCACCCGGCGGGGCCCTGGAATACCTGCCGGTCCAAGAGCTGGCGGCGAGCGATGTTCAGGAGATCGACGGCTACCTTTCGTTCACCCTGCCCGATATCAGTCCAACAGTTCTCAGCGGCCAACTGTTTTGGAACGTTGACGCATGGAGCGGACCGTTCTCTCGCAAGGGCCTCTTGCCGGCCGATCCGCCGGACGCGATCACCGTCACCCCGCCGCAGTTCTTTGCCAGCGCGGCCGAAACATGGGCCTTCTATGGGCCAGACAGCGGACTCTGCAGCAGTGGTTCGACGGGCTCGCTCGACCCGATGGTAGTCGGCGAGACAGACTGCGCGCAAACTTTCGTTGGCCTGAGCCCCGACGACCATCCGCTACACGAGGGTGCGACGTGTGTTGTTGCCGAGTCCAATACGGCCGGCGCATATTGGTGGCTGGGGCCGGCGAACCACGAAGGGCCCATCGATCCTGCTGAGGTTCACGATACGTTCCGAGACCCGCCGGACAATCCTTGCGTCGGGCCTGACTATTTGGATGTAAGCTCCGACGAGGACCTGGTACTCCTCGTGGCCCCCTATTCGGTTGCGTACGTCGACGGTCCTCACGGTTTCGGCCCCCAGCATCGGTTCAATCTGCGAGTGTTGCCCGACGACCTACCAGACGCCCCCGAACCGCCGTGTGGGGCCAGGAATGACGTATGCTGCCAACGGGCGGCACCGTGTGATTTTGGATCCAATTGCTACCAGGGCCGCTGCGTCGAGTGCGGGCGGGACAACGAGCATGCTTGCGATGACGGGCTCTGCGCGAACGCCGACCGACCTCGATACATGGACCAGATCAATTTTTGTCGCCCCTGCGGGTTTCCGGGGGAGCCATGCTGCCCGGAGGACTCCGTGGCGGGCCAAGACTGTCCTGATTCGGATGTTTATGGGCAGCCCGTGAAGCTCTGCAACCGGGCGGCGTGCGAGATTTGCGGGCAGGTCAACATGGCTTGCTGCAACGGCGCATGCCCATATTCGGAGCCGGATGTTACCTGTCAAGGGAGAATATCAGATACGAGTGGTGGAGTATGCGTCCGAAACAGCCCATCAAACAGCAATGACAATCCAAACGCGCTGCCATGCAACGCTCCGATTCCCCTAGCCGGGCACGCTCAGGGCGGTACCTTCGATGTGAGGATCGGGGCGAAGAAGGGACACTTCAAGGTGACGTTCAACACGTACAACGTTGCCGACGCCTTTGAGATTGACGAGAATGGCGTCCCGCTCGCGGGGATCCTGTGTGTCGGCACGCAACAACAAGGGGCCGGCACGTTCCCATCGATCGACGGCAACCTCTCGTATAGCTGCGGCGCCAACGGTATCTGCACCGTTGAGGTGCCTTTCGATGGCAATACCGACGTGGTCCAAGTGGACGTTATTCCGCGCTGCGCCGAGCCGGACGGAAAGACCGACTGGGACATAACGCTGAGCTGCGCGTATTGACGGAGAAGGTTTCCGTGTGCGGCTGGCGACGACTAACCTGGATCACACTTCTCGCCGGGGCGGTTGCTTGTCGAAGCGAGAGCAAGGATGTTCCGAAGCGACCAAGCTTGGCGTTGAGCCCGTCGAGCCCGTCGAGCCCGTCGAGCGCCGCGGGCTCTGCTACCGCATCGAACGAGTATCCCGGAGACATAGACGTTGAGCTTGTGGACGCTTCAGTCGAGGCTTGGCGCTCGGTCCCGCGGCCTGTGCTGTGGGACTACGTTCAAGGCTACAACGATAGGCGCACCTGGTTTGGCGTGCATGTCGATGCGGACGGGACGGTT
>Ga0070682_100001840_pt1 | contig 11832 bp, 8 predicted proteins | sample KBSC63LmetaG_FD_64668 | JGI IMG/M metagenome (GOLD analysis project Ga0070682, IMG submission 64668) | Corn rhizosphere microbial communities from Kellogg Biological Station, Michigan, USA - KBS C6-3L metaG | ecosystem: Host-associated > Plants > Roots > Rhizosphere | place: USA: Michigan... | reverse complement strand
TCGGCGTCGAAGATCTGCGCGTTCTCGCGGTTGTAGGTGATGGTGGTGAGGGCGAGCGTGTCCTCGGCGCTCTGGTGCGGCCAGTCGCTGTCGCGGAACATGAAGACGTTCGCGTTGCCCTGATCGGTGTTGTACTCGGGGTGGTTGCAGGAAGCCGGGCTGAAGTCGTCGACGCGGAGCGCCGGCGTCGCACCGTCACCGCAGTCGGCGCTCATCCAGGTGACGAAGGCCTGCTCGATGACGCTGTGGGCGGTGTCGTAGTCGATCGCTTGCTTGGGCGAGCCGTCCTGCTGGACGGAGAAGGAGAGGCAGCTGTGCGGCCAGTAGAGCGGCTGGCCCTCGTAGCGGCAGCCGTTCGGGGCCTGGTCGCACGGGGGATCCGGCTCGGTTTGCCAGACGTCGTCGTAGCCGAGGAAATTGTCGCAGGCCTTGGTGCGGCAATAGTCGGCGCGCGCGGGGGTGGCGACGGTCGCGAGCGCCGCGGCTGCGAGTGCGGCGGAGAGAGCGAGGACGCGGCGCTTCATCGTCGGTCTACCCCTTTCGTGGTCACGCCCGGCGCGCCCGGCGGCGCCGTAGCGTGAGCCCCAAGCCGAGCGCGGCGACGAGCCCGAGCGAGCCCGCGCCGTTCGCGCGCCCAGACGAGATGGCGCAGCCGCTCGACTTCTTCACGGCGCAGCTGCGCAGCAGGCCGTGCCGCGGAATGCACTCCTCACTGCTGACTTTGCCGTCCGGCGGGTAGATGGCGCAGATGCCCTCGATGTCCGTCGTGTAGAGATCGCGCTGCTGGAGCTGGCCGTCGCGGTACGTCTCGAACATGGTGGCCTGGGGGTCGTCGTCGTGCGAGAGGCCGAGAAAATGGCCCGTCTCGTGCGTGAGCACCGCGAGCAGATCGGCGCGCGTCGCCGCCGGGTCGTCGGTGACCGTGAAGTTCTCCATGAACGAGTTGATCTCGACGTCGGCGTCGAAGATCTCCGCGTTCTCGCGATTGTACGTGATGGTCGTGAGGGCGAGCGTGTCTTCGGCGCCCTCGTGCGGCCAGTCGTTGTCGCGGAACATGAAGACGTTGGCGTTGCCCTGGTCCGAGTTGTACTCGGGGTGGTTGCAGGATGCCGGGCTCAGATCGTCGATGCGTAGGGCAGGGGTGGCGCCGCCGCCGCAGTCCGCGCTCATCCAGGTGATGAAGGCTTGCTCGATGACGGCGTGGGCCGTGTCGTAGTCGATCTGCTCCTTCTTCGAGCCGTCCGACTGCACGGAGAAGGAAAGGCAGCTCCCCGGCCAGTAGAGCGGCTGACCCTCGTAGCGGCAGCCGTTCGGGGCCTGATTGCACGACGGATCCGGCTCGGTTTGCCAGACGTCGTCGTAGCCGACGTGATTGTCGCAGGCCTTGGTGCGGCAGTATTCCGCGTGGGCCGGTACCGTCACGGTGCCTGCCGCTGCGGCCGAGAGGACTGCGGAAATGACGAGCGCGCCGCGCCTCATCGTCGCACCGCGCGCACGAGCGCGAGGCTGTCGCTGAGCGAGCGCCCGCGCAGCGTCGCGACGGCGGTGACCTTGGTGCCGACGAGCGCGGGGAGCTGGCGGTTCTGGCGCAGGATGCGTCCGCGCGCATCCGCCGTGATCGGATAGTGGCCCTGGCCCATGGCGGTGACGCCGTAGAGGGCGGAGTCGAGCTGCGTGACGAACGTCATGCCCTGCTCACCGATCGTGAGCTCCGCCTCGCCCTCCACGATCTGGCCGACCTCGCCGACGACGCCGCCGAGCGTGCGCACGACGATCTCGGTCGCGCTCGGATCGGCGCCCGACACCAGCTCCTCCACCTTGAGCCGCGTGTCGGTAACGATGCGCTTTGCCCCACCGATGGTCGTCCAGCTCGAGCGTTTGGCAACCGCGGTCCCGACGAGCACGCTCGTGCTCTTGCCGACGAGCTCGGCCAGCGTCAGGGCGCGTGCGGTCGACGCGCCGGCCGGGGCGCTCGCGAGGAGGCCCAGTGCGCCCGTGCCTAGAAAACTGAGAAAACCCCGTCGCTCCATCCCTTTGGGGTGTAGCACGTCGGGCGTGCTCGGGGGGGCGGGAGGGGTCGGCTTGGGGTATAACCCCGGGCCGGCCGTATGCCGCCTATCGTTTCTGCGCCGTCGTTGGTCCCCGCGCTCGACCGACGTTCGCCGACGCTCGCCGCCGAGCTCAAGACTTACGTGGTTCGCCACCGCGGAGCCATCGAGACGATGGTGCGCGGGGCCGGGCCCGAGGCCGGCATGCCGGCGGCGATCCGCTACAGCAAGGTGATCGACGGGCTGCTGTGCGCGTTGTTCCGCGCGCTCGAGACGTCGATGACCATCGACGGCACCTGGCAGGACGTGGGGCTCGCGGGCGTCGGCAGCTACGGTCGCGAGGAGCTCGCGTACCACAGCGATCTCGACGTGCGGTTGATCTCGGCCGCGCGCGTCGAGAAGGTGCGCCCCGTCGCGGAGGCGCTGCTCTATCCGCTCTGGGATGCGGGGCTCACGATTGGTCACCAGGTGGTGACGATGAACGAGGTGCTCGAGCTCGCTCAATCGGACTTGCCGACGGCGACCACGCTGCTCGACTGGCGCCTCGTCGCAGGGGACCAGAGCGTCAGCGACAAGCTCGTCAGCCGCGCCGCGGAAGGTCTGTTCGGTATCGGCAATATTTCCAAATTCCTCGAGCGGCTGTCGAAGCGCGTCACCGATCGCGGCGAGCGCTACGGCGGCTCCGTTTACCTGCTCGAGCCGGACGTGAAGAACGGCATCGGCGGGCTGCGCGATCTCGACGTCGCGTGCTGGGCCGTGCGCGCGCGCTTTCGCGTGAAGACGCTGAAGGAGCTCGTGCGCCTCGGCGTGCTGCTCGCGCGCGAGTGGCAGGAAATCGAGGAGGCGACGCTCCTGCTCTGGCGCGTGCGCAATCTGCTGCACCTTTACGCGGGGCGCCGCTCCGACCGGCTCAGCTTCGATCGCCAGGAGACGCTCGCGAAGGACCTCGGGTTCGGCACGGGCGGCGCCGGCGTCGAGCAGTTCATGAGCGTTTACTACCGGAACGCTCGCGTGATCGCGCGGGCGCGCGAGGTCATCCTGCAGCGCTCCGAGCCGCCGCCGAAGCGCAAGCCGCGCGAGCGCGTGATCGGCAACGGGCTCAAGCTCACGAACGACCAGGTTTCGATCGTCGATCCGGCCGAGCTCGAGGCGGAGCCGGCGCTTGCGCTCCGCCTCTACGACGAGGCCGTGAAGCGTGATCTCCCCGTCTACGGTTTCGCGCGCGACGCCATCGTGCGGGCGCTCTCGACGCCGAGCTTTGCCGAGCGCTTGCGCGCGAGCGAGGAAGCCTCACGCCTGTTCGTGCGCCTCTGCACGACGGTGCATCGCACGAAGCTGCGCGGCGGTTCCGTGCTGCAGGAGCTTCACGACGTGGGCCTGCTCGTGGCGATGGTGCCGGAGTTTTTGCCCGTCGTCGGTCGCGTGCACCACGACGTTTATCATACGTTCACCGTCGACGTGCACTCGGTGGCCGTCGTCGATCAGCTGCGCGCGCTCATCCGCGGCGAGCTCGCGACCGAGCATCCGCTGGCGTCGCGCCTCGCGGCCGAGATCTCGCGCTCGAACGCGCTGTTCTTCGCCGCGCTCCTGCACGACATCGGCAAGGACGAAGGCGGCAAGCACCACTCCGAGCGTGGCGCAGGCATGGCGCGCAGCGTGCTCGAGCGAATTGGCCTCGCCGAGGCCGACATCCGCGAGGCCGAGCACCTCGTGCTCAAGCACCTCAGGATGTACCACGTGGCCACGCGCCGCGACATCGACGACCCCGACACGCTCGCCGCGTTCTGCGAGGAGGTGCACGGCCGCGAGGGCCTGCGCGAGCTCTACTTGCTCACGGTGTGCGACGTGTCGATGACGAGCCTCGGGGCGCTCACGAGCTGGAAGGCGCGCGTGCTCGAGCAGCTTTATCTCGCGGGGGACGTGCTCTTGTCCTCCGGCGGCACGCCGCACGGTGAAGAGCGGCTCGAGGAGGTGCGCGAGGCGGTGCGCGTCCTCTGCCCCGAACGCGGCGAGCGCGAGTTCCTCGACCACTACTTGAAGGCGATGCCGGAGCGCTACCTCTACGCCAACGAGAGCGGCGACATCGTGCGCCATTCGCGCTTCGCGCGCGCCGCGCAGATGCAGCAGGTGAACGTCACCGTGATGACGATCGCGGAGCCGTACGTCGAGCTCGGCTTCATCGCGGACGATCGTCCCGGCTTGCTCGCGATGATCACGGCGACGCTCGCCGCCGTTCGCTTCAAGATCCTGAGCGCCCAGGTGAACAACTGGGTCGATACCTTCGGTCGCACGCGCGCGCTCGACTTGTTCTGGGTGCGCGGGGGCACGTCGCCCGAAACGGTGCAGAGCGCCATGCCGCGGCTGCAGCGCGATTTCGAGCGTCTGATCTCGAAGGAGCTCACGCCCGCCGAGCTCGTGCTCGGGGGCAACCGGCGTTCGGCTTGGTCCGACCGCCCGATGCCGTCGATCGCCACCGACGTGCACGTCGACAACCGCGCTTCCGTGAACCAAACCGTGATCGAGGTGACAACGCGCGATCAGGCCGGTCTGCTCTTCTGGCTCAGCCACACGCTGCAGGCGCTCGGCTTGCAGATCAGCCTCGCCAAGATCAACACCGAGGGGAACCAGGTGGCCGACGTTTTTTACGTGACCGACGAAAAGGGAGCCAAGGTCACGGACCCCGATCGCATCGAAACGATCAAGACGCGCATTTCCTCCACCATCGCCCACCTCGAGAAAGCATCGTCAACATGAAGCTTGGCAGTATCGTCTCGTGCGCGCTCGCGCTCGCCGTGTCCGCTTGCGGCGGGTCCGCCCCGCCGGCCGCCGATCCGTCTTTGGAGGACTCGAGCCCGAGCTCCGGGTCCGGCTCCGGCGGCAATAAGCCTTCCTCCGCGCCCGCGTCGAACGCGAGCGTCGAGAAGGCGATGAGCGCGATCCAAAGCCAGGATTTCGCGGGCGCGAAGAGCATCCTCGAGCAGGCGCGCAAGGACGACCCGAAGGATCCGCAGGCCGCGTTTTACCTCGGCGTCGCGGATGAAGGCCTCGGCGACAAAGCCGGCGCCAAGGAAGCGTACAAGGCGGCGATCGGCCTCGATCCGAAGCTCCCCGATCCCGCCGTGAACCTCTCGCAGCTCCTGCTCGACGAGAACGACGCCCAAGGTGCACTCGCGGTCGTCGACACGGCGCTCAAAACGCTTCCCAAGCATCCGGATCTGCTCCTGAACCGTGCCGTCGCGCTCGAGGCCGTCGGCAAGAAGGACGAAGCCCTCTCGGCCTACGCGACCGCCGCCGGCGTGCGCCCGAAGGACATGGTGCTTCACGCCGCCTACGGTCAGCTCCTCATGGAATCGGGCAAGCAGAAGGAGGGCCTCGACGAGCTCAAGAAGGCGTCGGGCACCGACGACCCGGCCCTGCTCGCCAGCATCGCTTCGGTGCAAACCAAAGCCGGCGCCTTCGACGACTGCATCGCGACCATCAACCGCGCGCTCGAGAAGAAGAAGATCCCGGCGCTCCTCGTGCGTCGCGGCATCTGTGAGGACGGCAAGAAGGACGGCAAGTCCGCCGAGGCCGACTACCAAGCCGCGCTCGCGATGGACGCTAATTTTGCGCCCGCCCACCACTACCTCGGCCTCCACCTCGCCGCGAAAGACAAGAAGGCCGCCCTCGAGCACCTCGACAAGGCCGCCGCGCTCGCCGGCGACAAGGGCATTGGCCCGGAAGCGAAACAGAAGGCGGCGGAGCTCCGGGGCAAAAAGTGACTATCCTTTAAGTCATTGAAATAACTAATAAAAATAAGGACGCCTCACGGCGCCCGGGAGTCTGCTGCTAGCGTCATATGCGGACCGGACACGGCGGTCCGAGGGGCAATGACAAGCAAAAAATCCAGGGACCCGCCTTCCCGGCGCACTAGTCCGCGCCGTGGCTCGGGCAAGCCCGAAGACCGCTTCGGCGAGTTCCTCAACGCGGCGCCCGATGCTCTGCTCGAGTCCGCCCCCGACGCCATGGTGGTGATTGACCCCAACGGGCGCATCCTGCTCGTCAATGCGCAGACCGAGAAGCTCTTCGGGTACGAGCGTGAGGAGCTCGTGGGCTCGCCGATCGAGACGCTCGTGCCCGATCGCTTTCGTGACCGTCATCCCGAGCATCGCCAGGGCTACTCGCGCGAGCCAAAGACACGCCCGATGGGGATGGGCCTCGACCTCTTCGGGCGGCGCAAGGACGGTCATGAGTTTGCCGCGGAAATCAGCCTGAGCCCGATCGTCACCGGCGCGGGCACGCTCGTCACGGCAGCCATTCGCGACGTGACGGAGCGCAAGCGCGACATGGAGACCCAGAATCGTCGCATGGAGGAAGCGAACCGCCTGAAGAGCGAGTTCTTGGCCAACATGTCGCACGAGCTTCGTACGCCGCTCAACGCCATCATCGGCTTCTCGAAGCTCTTGCACACGGGCAAGGCCGGGCCGCTTTCCGCCACGCAAACCGAGTACCTCGGTGACATCTTGAGCAGCTCCGAGCACCTGCTGCAGCTGATCAACGACGTGCTCGACCTCGCCAAGATCGAGTCAGGCCGGACCGAGATGCACGTCGAGGAAGTGGCGCTCGCGCGCGTCGCGGGGGAGGTGCGTGACATCCTCCGGGGTCTTGCGGCGGAGAAGCGCGTCCGCCTCAACGTTCAGGTCTCGAGCGAGCTCGGCCCCGTGCGCCTCGACGCTCGCTTGCTCAAGCAGGTGCTCTACAACTTCCTCTCCAACGCCATCAAGTTCACGCCGGAGAACGGCAACGTCACGATGCGTATCGTTCCCGAAGGCGACGAGCGGTTCACGGTTTCGGTCGAGGACTCCGGCATCGGGATCAGGCCCGAGGACATGAGCCGTCTGTTCGTGGAGTTCCAGCAGCTCGATGCCGGTTCGGCGAAGCACTATCCGGGAACGGGCCTGGGCCTCGCGCTCACCAAGCGCATCGTCGAAGCTCAAGGCGGGACCGTGGGTGTCCGGAGCGAGGTCGGCGCCGGGAGCACGTTCCTTGCGACGCTACCGCGCTCGGTCGATCCCGAAGCCGTGCTCGCCGAGGAGCGCACGCCGAGAAAGGCAACTTGATGCCGAGCGAGCACGTGCTGATCGTGGATGACAACCCCACGAACCTGAAGCTCCTCCGTATCATCTTGGAGCAGGAAGGGTACGCCGTGACGACGGCCGACGACGCAGAGGAAGCGCTGCGCCGGCTCGAGCAGGCGAAGCCGCGCATGATCCTGATGGACATCCAGCTCCCCGGCATCGACGGGCTCGAGCTCACGCGACGCCTCAAGGCCGATCCCGACTACGCGGGGATCGTGATCATCGCGCTCACCGCGTACGCGATGAAAGGCGACGAGGAGAAAGCACGCGCTGCGGGCTGCGATGGGTACATCACGAAGCCGATCGACGCCGAGCAGCTGCCGCGCACGCTCGAGGCGTACCTCGCGGCGAGCCGGACCGGCACCGGGCTCAAGGGCTGAAATCGCGGGCGCGGATACCGAGCGCTTTCATCTTGAGGTGCAGCGTTTTGTAGTCGGTCGAGAGGGCTCGCGCGGCGCGACTCTTGTTGCCGAGCGTCGTGCGGAGCGTCTCGCAAATGGCGAGGCGTTCGGCTTCGCGCGCGGCAGCGTCCGCTCGTTCCTTCAACGACTGCCCCACGAGCCCAGCTTCCGTGTTTCCCGGGGTGGCCGCCTGACGCAGGAACTTCTGCACGTGAGGCCGGCGCACGACGTCCTCGCGTGACTCGAGCACCGCTTGGCGAATCACGTTGCGCAGCTCCCGCACGTTGCCGGGCCATGGGTGACGTTCGAGCGCGGCAACGGCGTCGGTCGAAAGCTCGCGGATCGGCCGCCGGAGCTCCACGCGCACCTCTTCGAGAAAGCGCCGAGCGAGGTGCGCGATGTCGCTCGCGCGCTCGCGCAGGGGCGGCAGCGTGATCGTGTACTGGGCGAGCCGAAAGAAGAGATCCGCGCGAAACTTGCCGGCGCCAACGCGGCCGGGCAGGTCGTCGTTCGTCGCGGCGACGATGCGCACGTCGAGCGATGTCGAGCGCGCGGCGCCCACCGACTGAACCTGCCGTGACTCGAGCACGCGCAGGAGCTTCGCCTGCAACCCGAGCGGCAGATTGCCGACCTCGTCCAAAAACACGGTACCCCCCTGCGCGACGCGAAATCGGCCTTCGCGGCGCCGATCGGCGCCCGTGAAGGCGCCCTTCTCGTGCCCGAAGAGCTCGGACTCGAGCAGCGCCTCCGGAATCGCGCCGCAATCGACGGCCACGAACGGAGCGGAGCGGCGTTCGCTCTCGCGGTGGACGGCCTGCGCAACGAGCTCCTTGCCGGTTCCCGTTTCGCCGAGCACGACCACGGAGAAATCCGTCTCCGCGACCACCCGCACCTGCTCGGCGACGGCCGCGACCTCGGCGCTCGGCCCCATCTGGAGCGCGAGGGTCCCTCCCGCGCCGAGGCGCTGACGGAGCTCGGCCACTTCGCATTTGAGCGCACGGGTCTCGAGGGCGCGACCGATCACGACGATGAGCTCGTCGGCATCGAGCGGCTTCGTGAGGTAGTCGAACGCGCCGTGGCGCGTGGCGCGGACTGCGGTTTTTACGTCCGCGTGCGCCGTGAGCATGACGACCGGCAGGTTTTCGGCGTCTTGGCGCAGCTCGTCGAGCACGTCGATGCCGTTGGTGTCGGGAAGGTGCAGGTCGAGAACGACGAGCAGCGGCTTGCGCCGGCGACAGAGCTCGACGCCCGTCTTGCCGTCGTGCGCCACGAGCACTTCGAAGCCCTGTTGCCCGAGCACCGCGCCGAGGAGCCGGCAGCTGGCCGGGTCGTCGTCGATGACGAGCAGCGTTCCACCCATGAGCGAGACGACTATGGTGCGCCCACCATAGTCCTGGGGGCAACACCAGAGTCTGGGAGCAAGAGAGGAGCGAAATGAGGCGTGAAATTCGCTCCTTTGGGCGGGGTTCCGCGCGGCGCCCGGCCTGGCATCGCTGTTGCTCTACGGACGGCCGTGACCAACGACTCTCGACTCGTCGCGCCGGGACGCTCCCGTGGTTCTCGCTCCCGGCCGCCCCCGGGGTCGAGCGCGCGGTCGCGGCGTGGCGCCCTCCGGGACGTAACGATCCTCGTCGTCGAGGACGACGAGCCGAGCGTCAGGCTGCTCAAGGCCGTGCTCGAGGACGAACGCGCCATCGTGCGCTTCGCGCGCAGTGCCGAGGAAGCGCTCGAGATGGTCGATGCCGAGAAGCCCGAGGTCGCGCTGATCGACTTGATCCTGCCGCAGATGAGCGGCCTCTTGCTCGCCGACCGCTTGAAAGCGGATCCGGCGACCGCGGACATCGTCCTCATCGCAACGACCGCCTTCAATGGGGGCTCGACCGAGCGGATTGTGCTCGCCGCGGGCTTCGTCGCTTACGTCCGAAAACCGATCGATCCGTCGACGTTCTGCGGAATCGTCGAAAGAGCCGCACGAAGAGGGAAACCATGATTCAGGGAATGGAGACGCCGGCCCCAATTGGCCGGTCGAAGCAGCGCGTCTTGCTCGTCGACGACAATCCCGTGCAGCTCAAGCTCACGCGGATTCGTTTGGAAGCGGCAGGCTATGCGGTCCAAACGGCGGGGAACGCCGACGAGGCACTCGAGAAGACGCACAGGGACCCGCCTGACGCCATCCTGAGCGACGTGTGGATGGGAGAGGTCGACGGCTTCAACCTCTGCCGGAAAGTGCGCGAGAATCCGCGCTTCGCGAACGTTCCCGTGATCCTCCTGTCGGCGCACTGCAACGACGTGAAGGATCGCGACCTGTCCGCGCGCGTCGGCGCGACCCAGTTGGTCACCCGGACGCCCGACTTCGACGCCGAGCTCTCGGCGCTCGAGACCACGCTGCACCAGGCGGCTCCGGTCGCCTGCGAGGCTGCCGGGGCGGAGCTCTACGAGCAGATGCTGCGCCGCAACGCCTCGCAGATCACCCGCCTCATCACGCAGGTGCAGAGCGCCGAGAACCGCTACCGCGTCCTGTTCGAGCACGCGAGCGACGCGATCGCGCTCCTCACGACCGACGGCGTGATCCTCGAGGTGAATCGCCGCTGGCAATCCCTGACGGGCGTCGCAGCAGAGCGCATCGTGGGGCGGCACATCGGCGAGTTCGCGGCGCTCGGAGATCAGGCGACGAGCTTCGCGGAGTTTCAGCGCGTCACCGCGAGCGGCCTCGGGCGCTCGACGACCGTCGCGCTGCGGGGTGCGAACGGCGAACGCCTGTACATGGAATTTGCGCTCTCGACCGTCGAAATCGCCGGCGAGAGCACGGTTCTCGCCATCGGTCGTGACGTGACCGTCGAACAGCTCGCGCGGCAGGAGCTGGCTGCCGCCGAAGCGCGCTACCGGAGCCTCGTGGAACGCATTCCCGACGTGATCTGGACGGGCACCGCCGACGGGCGGATCGTGTTCGCGACGAACGTCGAGCGCGTCCTCGGCTACACGTCCGAGCAACTCGACGCGCAGCCGCTCTCCGAGCGACAGCACCTGATCCATCCGGACGAGCGCCGGATGACCATGGATGCTCTGACCGCGTTTCGCCAGAAAGGCACGCCGTTCGACATCGAGTACCGCATCCTTCGGCATGACGGTCGCTACACCTGGGTGCGCAACCGGACCATGGGGCGCCGTGAGCAGGACGGCGTGACCGTCGTCGAGGGCATCCTGTCCGAGATCAACGATCGCAAGCTTCTCGAACAGAGCCTGAATCAGGCTCAAAAGATGGAGGCCATCGGGCAGCTCACCGGCGGCATCGCGCACGACTTCAACAACATCCTCGCCGCCATTCTCACGAACAGCTGCCTTCTGATGGAGAGCCTCGAGGGCGACCCGCGGCACGCCGACGCCAACGAGATCCGCGAAGCGGCGGAGCGTGCTGCGTCGCTCACGCGTCAGCTCCTGGCGTTCAGCCGCCGGCAGGTTCTACAGCCGTCGGTCGTCGATCTGAACCACGCCCTCGACGGCGTGAAGCGCATGCTCTGCCGGGTGATCGGGGAGGACATCGCGCTCACGGTCGTGCCAGCGCCAGACATCGGCGCCGTTCGGGTCGATCTCGGACAGCTCGAGCAAGTGATCATGAATCTCGCCGTCAACGCACGGGACGCGATGCCTGAGGGTGGCCGCTTGACGCTCGAGACCGCCAACGTCGACCTGCTCGAGGAGTACGAGGCGAGCGAGGGGCGCGTGCCTGCGGGGCAATACGTGATGCTCTCCGTGAGCGACACGGGGTGCGGCATGGATCCGGCGACGCGAGCCCGAATCTTCGAGCCATTCTTCACGACGAAGGAAGTCGGCAAGGGAACGGGGCTCGGCCTCTCCACTTGCTACGGCATCGTCAAGCAGAGCGGTGGGCACATCTGGGTTTACAGCGAAGTCGGTCAGGGCACGGTGTTCAAGATTTACCTGCCGCGTATCGAAGGAGCTACCGCGCAGTCGCGACCGTCGTCGCCGCCGCGCGCATCGCGGCTCACTGGGAACGAGACCATCCTGCTCGTCGAAGACGACGAGCGCGTGCGTGCTTCCGTCAGGCGCGTCATGGAGCACGGCGGCTTCCGCCTCCTCGTTGCGCGCGACAGCGCGGATGCACTCGCCTTGGCGCGTGAACACCGGGGCAAGGTGGATCTGCTGCTCACGGACGTGGTGATGCCGGGTACGTCCGGACCGGACCTCGCGACGACGATTCGCAAGGAGATTGGCTGCAAGGTGCTGTTCATGTCCGGCTACAGCGAT
>Ga0070682_100001838_pt1 | contig 11834 bp, 6 predicted proteins | sample KBSC63LmetaG_FD_64668 | JGI IMG/M metagenome (GOLD analysis project Ga0070682, IMG submission 64668) | Corn rhizosphere microbial communities from Kellogg Biological Station, Michigan, USA - KBS C6-3L metaG | ecosystem: Host-associated > Plants > Roots > Rhizosphere | place: USA: Michigan... | reverse complement strand
GGGCTTATCTTAATATTCCATCTTGTTTGTTAGCTGACAACTCCATCCATCTTGCTTGTGCTCATTCTATCACTATCACTATGGGGCTGGGGCACCACATATATAAGCATTGGGAGATCGATCTAATTCTACCAAAGGCAAAAGAAATGGGAAGCAAAGTGTTGGTTATCTAGCTAGTATAGAGATGATGCAGTATCTTCTCTTCATTGGCGAGACAAGCAAAGAAGTAGATTCAAAAAAGCAAAGTCAAGCAAGCAGCAACATTGGTGACTTTATTGAGTCTTGTCCTAGTTGATCTGGAAATGCCCGAAGAAGCCTTTGACTCATCCAATGCTTAATTGGTTGTCCTAATTTCTTTCTTGAAAACATGTACGAAATGAAAGACTTATGTGAATAAGATCCAATTCTATGAGAACATTCACAATTGATCGATAGCTCACAAGCTACCTGCTTATAGGCGGGGCATCAGTTGTAACAAACAGGGGAGTCAGGTAAGAAGAATCAGCCTCGGAAAAGAAGAATTCAGCGCTCATATCCTCGTTTCCAACATGCATTCGTAGGCAAGTTTATAAGGTGGAGGAAGCAACTGTTTTGAATCCTGCAAACAGAACGTTTGAATCTGATCAGTCTATTGATAAGTAAGCACTTGAGCCAGAGAGACAAGCAACTATAGGTATAAATAATTCAGCAGAAACTCTTGGTTTCAGTTCAGCAGTGTTTACGACGCATTGAGCAGAAACGTTGAAATAGAAGCAGAGTTTCTTTTCTGTTGGACTTTGTGCTTGCCTTTGAAGGAGGAAGAGTGTGGTGCCTGCAGAGATAAGCTGTTGAGATGCAGAATGAAACCAGAAATGCCTTTGTTGAGAAGCTTGTTCATTATCCTTTTCAGTTGTTCAGTGTACGCGTCCTGAGATGTGCAATCCTTTAATGAGAGGAGAGTATCATCTTCTAAGGTAATGAGAAATTCTCTGGTCTTCAAATTGAGGGCAAATGGGCTATGTTTATAGAGCCAATCATGACATCGTATTCTTTCAAGTCCAGGACTCTAAGGTTGTTGTTGAAGGCATGTTTCTGAATAGAGAATGCAGTGTCTGCTATGATTGCCCCAGATGTAAGTTGGCCTCCCCCAGCCACAGCTATTTTAGCCGAATTTTTGGATATGGCAAGTGGTTTTAACTGCGAAAGACAAATCAATGAATGTACTTGAACTGCCGGTATCAATAAGGGCAATGCCTGTTTGTCCACCAACAGTGACCTTGACTTAAAATGTGCCAGCAGTGACCAGCCCTGAAACTGCATGAGCCGAAATATGCATGAGATACTCATTTGGAGGGGAGTCCTGATCCTGTGGGATTTCATTTCTTCTTCTTCTTGTACTGCAATCTCTTCTGTGGCATCATTTGGTGTGTAAGTTTCCTGCATGACATTGCATTGATAGTAGGGATTAACTTGCATTTGTGACCGGGGACCCATTTCTCACCACATCTCCAGCATTCACCAGCTTTTCTAGCTCTCTGTTGTTGCACTTGGGGAGCCGCACCGCAGGTTGTTCTTTAGTTTTGTCTGGTGTGGTGGTAGCAGGTTCTGCACAAAAGGAGAGTTCTGTATGGAGCAGCAGTGATTTGTCTCTGATATGAAGAAAACTGTTTCTTAGGTGGGGCACTGCGTTCCATGTCTTTGGCCTGCCAGTACGCATCAGTCAGGGACTCTGGATGGAGAGGCCTGAGTTGGTGTTTGATGTCATGACGAAGGCCGTTGACAAAGCATTTTACAAACCACTCTTCGGTTAGCTCTGGTGTATCTTGTTTCAACATAGTCATGAAATCTTCAAACTTATCAATATAAGCATTGACTGTCATGTTGTCTTGTTTCAGTGCATTGAAAGTTTCAGCAACTTCATAGGGACTGTATGCAGAGAAACGATGAGTAATCATGCGACAGAAATCTGACCAAGAGGAATCTTGCCCAGTGGTCTAATATGAATAAGAAATGGCAGCTATAACAGAGATTTTTCTCAATCGCTCAGCTTGAAGGTAGGTCCTTGTCACTAGAACGAAATGCAAGGGTTGGTGGATCGGTGATTTCTGATAATACAAGCAAGGACACACCTCTGGCTGTATCTTGTGAGCCAGCCCTTACCGAAGGCATGATGGAGTGAAAGATCGGGACTCTTGGCTATCAAAAGAGCGAGCCGAAGTAAATTCGACAAGAAAGCTATCCGATGTATATTCGTTGGATATGATAATGAGCGAAAATGGTGGAAGGTTTCACTCCAGCAGGGGCCGCCGTTCCGGACCCAACCCAACAGAGGCAGGGGTAATTCTTTGCAGTCTAATGAGGCTGGGACAAGCTTTGCTTTTGTACTGGTTTGGTTGAAACTGAGGATTTGGTATAGCAAAGACCGTCACCATCCCAATAGAGGGCTCCAGAGAACACTCTAAAAGGGGAGCATGTGGTCAACCACCAAGAATCTAGCAGTGGGCCTAGCTTCGTACCATGATCAATTCACTCTCTCTCGAATCTTCAGCATCCATTGCGCTTCTTTCTTGTGTTGACCGAAAAAAGCTCGGTATGATTCAATACATTCTAGGAACCTGGGGCAGTGAATCGATGAATTGGAGGACAGACCGCTTTTACTAGTTATTCTTGCAGGGGTCTTGGGCAATCAAGACCAGCCAGTGACTCAATGAGGAAGGGAGAGTGGGATAGCTACAAGCGATCCAGGGAGTCTTCCGTAAGACAAGATCGACTTCCTTTTGCACCTGTTCCATTTGTTGAATGAAATACCCCCTTCCTACGGTGAGTGTTGGGTGAGGGAAGGGATATTTTGATTGAAGAGCTCGCTTTGTCGAAATCCCTATAATGAATAGCATTTGCTGCTGCCGAATAAACCAACTTTAAGATGGGATAAGATGCTCAATAAGGCATGAGGGTCAGTATCATAACGGTTTCCTCCTAGTAAGGCCACTCATCAAGAACTCTTTTTTCTATCCAACCAGTCAAGACAGACTCACATTGAGCGTAGGTCTCAACCCCTTACCTTTCGCCATGCGCTGAATTCCAATTCCAATCAGTTGACACTTTGCACAAGAACTAGCAAGAAATGAAATGATAAGAAAAACCATATCACCTTGCGACGTCTACTTTCATTTGAATAGGAACATAGGCATCCCGCGTGGGGGAAAACCCTATCCCCCATCTTTCACTTCCCCTTTAGATGAGAAGCCGAAGGTGGCTATCAATATGGCACCTCGAAGAGCATAAAAGCAATGAGCCCGAAGCCTGAAACCTGAAACCATAGATTGAACACTCAAAGAGGATCAACCTAGTCAATAGATTGAGACACAACCTGCTTACTCACCTAGGGTCGGTCCGGCTCCGCCTACTACTCCTATCCTACTTATCCTTTTTTTTAAGCTAGAAACAGAGCAATAGCCATACAATGGAGAGCATAACCTAAAGGAAAGGGGTGGGTCGAAGGATAACTAAAGGTGACAAGTCGATCTATTTTTGAGAGAAGAGCTAGAGCAGTTGACAGCTCACTAAGGAGTCTGTCTCGTCTAGTAGAGCTATTATCCAATGGGTCACCAGAGTAGAGATGACCTTTTAACCATAGCATCTGACTGTATAAAATGGCAAGGTGTTTGTTAGTGCTTCCCTTTCTTTATCTAGCAAGATATCAATAAGGCTGATGGCTAACCAGAGAATCATTGCCATAGGGTTCTCGAGAGTCAACCCTGTCTGGCCTACAAGCTTTTGGAGTTAGAGAATGTACACTCTATGAGGTGTAAACTGATGTAGAGGATCCAGACAAACAATACCCTTGAAGAGTTTTATGAGCATAGTCATCGAACTTCACTATACTATTAGGTTTGTCATGACATCTTCCCTCTTCAAAAGACTATTTTTAAGAATGAATCAGGGTTTTTGCGCTCCTTGGAATCAGGCCTATACGTAGTGTATGTAAGCCGCCTGCTGCTGCTAAAGCAAGGTATGAGGGTTAAAGTAAGCGATGCACATCTTGATATACTCAATTAAGTAAGACTATCTTATCTAGTTCTGTTTATGCGTCTAGTGAGCATTGAACTCCTTTGACAAGCGCAATGCTTCTTTATCGATCAGTTAGACGCTTTATACCAGGTTAAAGCTGAAGTGACGATACCAGTGCCTGCCGAACTTCCAAGCCCTCAAATATCGAGGATATGGTGTGCCCCGTTACCTTATTTCTAGGTGTAATAAAGGCTCTCCCCCGACTAGAAGGATCCAGGGACAACGGCTATTTCCTCCTAAAATATTGGCAGTAGCCGAAACGACTGGAAACCCAGGTAGCGGTCCGGAAAGGGCAAAAGGGCAAGGTGAGTAGTGAAAGCAAGAACGTTCTTTCGCATATAGAGCGACTGCCCAAGCCCTGATTCAGGGTTACTGGTCCACACCAACTGATCAGGTATCGGATAATAGGGAATATTTGTTTCAGCCGTGGTCCAGTCCAGCAGCCTCTTTTCGATCCAAGAGTCGCATGAGAAGAAAGCTTCCGGTTAGCTTCAGTTAGTGTTAGTTAAATAGAACGGGAACCTCGTAACTATGCCAAGCCAAGCCCGATCTTGGTTCCAATGCTGCAGAGAAAGGTTATGGGTAAAAAGAAGGTCTTTATCCTGGTGCTGCGGAGACCGGTGTTGCTGATCGAACTCATTTTCTTTCGAGGAGATCGAAAATCTCTGAATTTCTGCGAAACGAATTGACATATTTATTGCGAGTTGAAAAGCGAAAGGATGAAGACAGATTTAGATCCTCTGAAAGCGCAGGAAGTATGCCTTTTGAGCTTTTTCTCCACCCACCTCTGAGCATCCTGTTGGAATGGTCCTAGGAAAGACTACGTACGAGAAATCATTCTCACAGCCAACTTTCCTTCTTCTGAGCAAATAAATGTAGTATTTAGTCCAACCAATCATTGGTGAATCTCTTGTATGTCTTTCGTGAAAAGTGGAGTATTTGTGCCCAAGATCTTTCTATCCCCTTTAGTAGGTGCACACATCTCGTATGGTAAATATACCATTGTGCCCTATAAGGTAAGATTGATTGACGGAGTCAAGAGATGGGGATCTTGGTTTAGCAGCGGCTGCCTGTCCTTTTCTTTCGTGAAAGGTATGATCTAGAGTGTGATTCTGATCCCGTGATTGGGTGCTTGGCGTAGAATGAGTGGAGCATACTAGGAATGCCGAATGCTCGCTCAGTGAGGGAGCTCTGTTGGAGAAGAGTGGGACTAGAAAGATGGAATACCCATGTAAGGCCAATAGTTGAGGTACCTGGATCCAGACAAAACTCCCTTTCATTGAAACGAGTACTCCACATCTTAGGGTCCCAGCCAGCCTATGAGCAAAGCTAGGAAAGCATTCTTCTTCTTTCCTCAGGATGAAATAATTCGGTGAAACTATTATTCTAATAAGGCCAGCCCTATCTAGATCCCGTAGCTTTCTTTTCTAGAGAACTTCATCTTTAAGCTTGGCTCCCTGGAGTGTTCGACGTCAAACTAGCTACTCTGCTGTTCGGAACTCACTATTCGTTTGGGCTATGGCTCTCAGCTTGAAAAGAAGAATGAAATTAGGGCAGGCGGGGCTCTCTATTAATTGGGAACACTTCATTCTGCTGGCTACCTTGCATCAAAGAAAACTTCCTTGCTGGCTGCACTCCGCGCACTTCAAGGAGTAAGTATACGCTTCCTTCGGTCGAAGCAATAAGGTCTGTTTCACTGTTGGACTCGAAGTATCATGGGCTCTTTCCCATCTAACATATGTGTGCTCCGGACAAACACTTGTTTTCATCGTTGATCTCCTAATCCTACTGGGAACTCTTAGTAGGTGGTAGCTCATCTAATCCTTTAGCTTCGCAGGCTTTCGTTTCTCTCTTTCGGTAAAACCTATTCCAATTCTCGTAAATAGTATGTATTCGCTGATATCGAAATCAGGGTTTTCCGCTTTGGATCGCTGCGCTGGGTGGAGAAGAGGAATCAACGATAAATCCAGGAAAGAGCTGCGAAAGAAAAGCGTGACGAGCAAAGTCAAGTCTGCCTTTCTATTTCTTCTTTATCCGCTTTGAGATATAGTTGCCTTCCTTGGCAAGGGATTTTTCACCCAGTCACTGTAGTTAGGAAAAAGAAGCTAGTGAACGTGGAACTCCATCCTCTTTTCCAGGCGGGACAGAGAGAGTGGATTGGCTTTTTCCTCCCATCCCAAATAAAGAAGACTTTGAGGAAGGTTCACCTTGTATCAAAAGCAAGTCAGAATAGTTTCTATTCCTAGTCAAGATTCACTCTTTCTTTGCATGAAGGCTTTGAATATAAACAGCACTCTGTCACGATTCGTGGGATTTGAACTATTAGAAAAGTCCGTCCGTGTGCCAAACCCAGATCAAGTACTGTACATCAGGATCCCCCCAGCATAAACACTAGAGAACGACTGTGGTTATCCTCACAAGGGGAACAAGCAACGGGTCGATTGCACATCTAATGAAAATCTATGATATTCCTATCTTTTGTCATTTGAAATGAAATTCAATGATTTCGATCAACTTATCTGGGAATCTGTCATTCCATTTGTTCCACTTTCGTTTTACTGAAATAACTCACTTGAGTTGAAGTAAGTCAACACCTTTCAGTTGAGCAACTGTCTTTAGAGAGGGAATAACCAGCGTTTTAGCGATAATCTAACAAAATCATCAGTGAAAAGAGAATCAAGCCGACTTCGAACAGCTAAAATCCAATTCCCCACGGATCGTAATCGCTTTCCCATGCTTTTTTACTTGTTGCCCAAGCTAGCTTAGCTTACTACAGCTACTGATACGGCAACTCAAGCTACTAATCTAATATATGTCTTTGATTCTTGTCTTTCATGCTTCGCCGCTGGGATTCATACCACGGAAGCGACTACTACTTATAGCTAGAAAAGGGAATTCAAGGTGGTAATTAATACTCCTAAAAAAGGCTACTCACTACTACTGGGCCACTAGCTTTTATTCCTATACCTGACTGGCTAATCTGAGGGATACGGCATGGCAAGCAAGCAAACTTATAGGCAAGCCGGTAAACTACTAGGAAATCGGAAAATCTTTCTTTTACTACTTTTTCTGATAACACTCTCGAAGCGAGCAAGCACTACTTGCAACCTGATATCTATCTTTCAATCTTATTACCTGCCTGAAAGTCTTATAGCAAGCAACTTATCTTATTACTGTCTTTCCTAATACTCTAGGTAATAGCAACTCAGATTCGCTTCCTCTATTTCTTCTATCTCTTAATCTGTATAAGAGAGAACCCCTTGGTAAAAGTATAGAAACTGCATATCAGCTTACGACTAGAATTCTTATTTGTTACCGCGCTCCAAGCTACTGAACATAAAAGCTATAAGCATGAAATCAATCTGCTAAGCAAGCTTACTACTTATTAACTTGAAACCGGATAGCTGACCTTTATTCCTATAATCGAGTGGAGTTCTTCTATCTGACTCCAAACCGGGTACGCCAAGCTCCATACAGTAGATACGAGCCGGTAAACTACAATCTGGTATTCTTAACTCCGACTTTGAAACTGCTAGCTGGTAAAAAGAATGAAGGACCATAATTAATGCTATCGAGGCCCCAAGTCAAGCAACAAAGCTTCTAGCCGATAGAAAGAATGGGTACGAGCCTATCTTGCTAAGACAAGGGAAACTCTAGCTGCACTTACTCCTTGGTCAGTATAAACTACATGGCTTACGAGAAGCTGCTCTTCAAACTCACAGCCAACTTGGAGTCAGATTTCCAGCCGCTTATAAACGGCATAGAGAAGTAGGAGCCTCGCATACAACCTGAACTCTGGTATCAAGCCTGCCAACTCAATTCTATCTGGGTAAAAGGGCAATATACGAAAGGAAGGATCGATAACTGATTTATGGCTTTCAACCTGCTAACTTAGCATCTTATTTCTTTCTCCCAATCTGGTATCGACTAATAAAGCGCGCCTTCTAACTCATATCTGTCTTGCTATCTTCCATCTAATACCAGTGAAACGACAACTCCTGATAGACCTTCTGATACGACAACTGCGACTTGCAGTTTGATATCCGGCTTGAACTGTTCTATCTGGCTTTCTATCTCATATCCGCAATTAAGAATTCAAAGCAGTAATTAAAGTATGGATACGATGGCTTTGCCTTGCGTTCTTCAATCATGGCTTTCAAGTCTGATAACCGCAATTAGGAATTCAAAGCACTCTCGAGGCGAGCACAAGCAATCTGATAGAGGAGCTACTAATACTATAGATAGGAAACGCCTAAGCAAGTATGATACGAGAAAGCAATTCTATCTTTGACTGGTTTTTCAAACTGATAACTGCAATTCAACTCCCGGCAACTACAAACCACTAATCTTATTCCTTACTTCAATTCTTGTACCAAGCCTACTTAATTTCCAATCTCACTACTTCCTTTTCAACTTCTAACTTATATGATTGATACGAAAAGCGGACTTGAAAACTTAAATTAACAAGGCACGACAACTACAGCTACAAACTCGAATGCAAAAGCCGATACTACTACTCAATTCACTCAGCTTACGACTCTTATTCATGGCTTTAAATCGTATAAGCACTAAGTCAAACTAGGGAAAACTTGCAAGCTTAACTTGAACTGCTAAAACTGAATAGGCCGATACGAGAACTCAATACACTATCGAAACTAACACTGCTGGGTAAAACAATAGAAACTACTGCTCGGCTACTCCCTAATACCAGAGAAATGGCATCACGGCTTGCAGCTCTTCTTGCTAAAACAGATGAAACTACTACTCCGGAAACGAATACTCAATCTTCAACCAAAGCTTCAAATCTGATAACTGCAATTCAACTATCTGACTCGCATTCTTACTCTCACTGATAAAAGTATGTAGACGACAAGAAGGAACTAGCCTTATTTGCCACTTTCAACCAGCCTCGCGTTCTTCAATTAATACCACGTAACCGAGCAATCAAGCCTACAATTCAAACTAGAAAACAACAGCTCGAATACGAAGATTTATAAGCGAAAGCGAGAGTTAACATCTTCCTTGAGCTATGGAAACAACTGCCTAACGAAAAACCTTATTCACTGACTTTATATCTGCTAACAGCGATTACTACTACCGCTCTCGAAGCGAATACTCAACTGCCAATCTCATTTATGCCTCTTAATAAACTAGCTGGTATTCTGATAATCGACTTTCAGTCTTCCTTGCAGGCAGGCTTTGTAAAGCACTACGGATACGCCCTTATTAATACAATTGATAGGACTTATTTACTTGTTTTGTATGGTTATTTGTCCCTTCTTTCTATTGCTAAAGGTTAGTTTTGATTCCTCTCTCTATCGTACTCTTATTCCTCTAATCCACTTACAATCTGATAGTTGCTATGGAGCCTGAGCTCAGACGTAGATAGGGCATCACGGCTAGAATTCTTCTTTATGAGTCCAATTCTTACTTCTTCCTTTCGAGTCTTATATCGTACTGCAATTATGATAGCTGCTCTACTAATACGAGAGGTAGGCATTTATAATAGTATTTATACGAAAAAGAGGCTTTGCAGAAAGAACTATAACTAGAGAAGGTCAAACTGCAAACTAAAAATAAAACTGTAGAAACGACAGAGCGGCTGTCAAACCTTATTTGCTTACTCGTCTGCTTACTACAAGCAAACTGATTTATGAGTTGCAACCTTACTTATGACTTGTATTCTTCTTGCTGAGAAAGAGAGTTCAAAGCTGCAATTGCTCATGCCTCTAAGCCCATCCTTTTTTAGGCTTCTTTGGGAATCCCCTTTCCAATCAGATAGATTTCGAGATAGATTCACTCCAGTGTGGTGTCCCGGCTCTGATACGCTTCCTTTATACGATCTCAGAGTAGCTTTAACCTTTAATAGAGGAGTGAACCCACATGGGAGAAGAGAGGAGTAGTATGGGAGAGAGTCGTAGTTCAGAATAATCCCTGTATCATAACAATATTTCTGTATCGAGTGAGTAGCTTGGATTGAATTCCTCTTAGAGTTTCCATTCCTATAGGTGGGCCTAAGGTTGGGTAGTTTGTATTCCTCTCCCGCATTGAGAGAGATTCCAACTCCTATAGAGAAATACTCAATAAAGTACTTGGCAAATAGTAAAGTCTTCGGAGGATGCGTGTCAATAGAATTCGGAAATGCAGCAATAATAGGACCAACTGGACCAGAAAGTCAGATATACTGTTGCAAACTACTGATCTAGTCAGGATTTAGAAAGGTCGATGAATGGAACCTTGTAGAACTATACTCCCCAGAAAAAAGGAAACTATTTACGGGTTTCAACCCTCATGACAAAAACAAAAAATTGAAACATCAACACCACCAACCCCATCTAACGCTTGATCGAAGTAGGCATTGGCTGACTGACCTGACTTCGATTCTGTAATGAACTTACTCAAACAGGAATCGCTGCTTACGATCTTCATTCGGCACTTCCTTTCTATGTTGCTAATACTACTTAAACTACAAGCAGATTCGCTGACTTGCATTCTGATGTCCGACTGGAAAGCTTATACCTGATAAATAGAATGATACGTATTCAGCGGCAACTCCACTTTCAATCTGGTATCCGGCTTGAATTCTGGTATTCTCCTTGGATTCCTCTAAAGGGCATACAAACTTCTAAGTAGAACGGAAACCTGATAGCTGACCTACATTCTTCACTTCGTACTTGAAAGCTTGCCACAGCTATTAATACTATCGAGACGCCAAGTCAAGCTTAAATACTACTTTCAGTTCTGATAACTTAGTGGCTAAAACAAGGGAAACTACTGCTTAATACAAGAGTTAATACCCCTACTACTAATGCTTGTCTTGAAACCTTATTTGCTTACTCGTCTGCTTACTAAAAGACAGAGAGCCGAGAAGCTTAATCACAGCTTTTATTCTTCTTACTGGACTTGAGTTCTTCTATTCTATCTTGATAAAACTATGTAAACGATAAGTAAGCTTACGGCATAACTTCTTGTATTCCGATAGCTGGCTTACTTACTTATATGGGAGCAGCTAATACAATATAAACAACAAAGAAATATCACGGCTACAAATCGAAATTCCTACTTTCAATCTGCTTGCAAGAATTGTAGCTGCTTCGGATACGACTAATGCTTGCTAATACTCTTGAAAACTAGAATCACGACTAGAATTCCTATTTGTTACTCTAAATCTGTAATTCACTGCTAAGACTGCTGATACGACAGCTCCATACCAGGGACACGCCTAATCTAATACTGATAAGTGAGTTTCAATCTTATATCCGGTAAGCGAGTAGCAAGCTTGAACTCTTCCTGCTAAAACTACTGCAACTACTTAGCAATGATGGAATTCAGAGAACTAGCTGTAATTCTGCTTTCTTCCTGTCAGTCTTATAGCAAGAAAGCAATCTGCTAACTTCAATTAACACTGTTTAAACGACAAGTCAGCTCTATCTTGTAAGCCTCTGTATACGAGAAGCAAGCAACTAATTCTGCTAACAACTGCGGAAACTCATTTTCGAAAGGGGATTTCCTTATTTACTTTATTTCATTTTATTTCATTTAATAGAAGAGCTGCTTCTTGAAGTGAATGATCGGAATTCAGAGACCATAGAGAATAATCAAATAGCGAAGGCCAAATAGAGAGTAAAGGAAAACAATGTGCTAACAGAAGCACAGGGAAAAGCATTCACAGATAGCCCAGAACATAGGCATTGAGTCTAGTAAATAAAGTAGTGGAAACGGGCTAGCCAAAAGAAGGTACTAGTAAAGATCAGTCACACGGGATTCGTTTTTCATAGACGAAT
>Ga0070682_100001836_pt1 | contig 11838 bp, 9 predicted proteins | sample KBSC63LmetaG_FD_64668 | JGI IMG/M metagenome (GOLD analysis project Ga0070682, IMG submission 64668) | Corn rhizosphere microbial communities from Kellogg Biological Station, Michigan, USA - KBS C6-3L metaG | ecosystem: Host-associated > Plants > Roots > Rhizosphere | place: USA: Michigan... | reverse complement strand
CCTCTGCCTCTGCCTCTGCCTCTGCCTCTGCCTCTGCCTCTGCCTCTGCCTCTGCCTCTGCCTCTGCCTCTGCCTCTGCCTCTGCCTCTGCCTCTGCCTCTGCCTCTGCCCCTGCCCCTGCCTCTCACATCACCTTTGCCCCTGCCCCTGCCTCCGCCCCGCGCTCGCTCCCGCTAATCGAGCGACAGGCCGAAGAACATCCTCAACCACGACTCCAAATCCTCCAGCTCCACCGACCTCCCCGACGCGATCAAAAACGAGCGCATGTAGGGACTGAACCCCTCGCCCGAGAACACCACGATCCCCGGGATCGGCCAGGCGGCGATGTCCTGGATCGTGGTCGGGATCTTCTCCTCGGCCGTGCCCGGAACCGACTGGAACTTGCATTCGAGGCCGAGGCGCCGGCGGCTCACCGGCTCCGTCACGACGACGTCGATGCGTCGTTCGGCGCCCCACAAGCGGCGGCCGACTTTGACCTGGCGTCGCGCCTCGAGACCGAGGCGTTCGGCGAGGGCTGCGACGGCCTGCTCGAGGGCATCGCCGCCGGAAGGAGCCGCGCTGCGTCCCGACATCAGACGCTCGCCCGGGGCACCATCAGTAGATCAAGAGCTCGGGAATGCGACCGCGGCCGTTCGGATTGCAGTTCACCGAGCGGCGCGCGAGCGCTTCCTGGATCTGGAAGTGGTCGCCGTAGAGGTCGTAGACGCGCGGGGCCGAAGAGTTGGAGAGCAGCACCGAGACGCCGCGCTTCTTGAGCTCGAGCGCGACGTCGCGCAGGCGCACCTGCTCGGCATCCGAAAAGCCCTCGCTCGTGTAGTCGGTGAAGCGCGAGGTGGCGGTGAGCGGAATGTACGGTGGATCGAAATAGACGAAATCCCCGCGCACGGCCCGCGACAGAACGCCCTCGAAATCGCGCTTTTGGATGGTGATGCGGCCGCCCTTGAGCGCGCGCGAGCAGGCGCGCAGGTTGTCGGCGTCGCAGATGGTCGGGTTCTTGTAGTCGCCGAACGGGACGTTGAAGCCGTTCTTGCTGTTGACGCGATAGAGGCCGTTGTACCCGGTGCGGTTCAGGTAGATGAACCATGCGGCGATCTCCACGTCGTCCGCGCCGTCGATGTCGCGGGCGCGCGTCTTGAGGTAAAAATCCTTGTCGTGGGGGTAGGAGCGCAGGCGGCGGATCACGCCGTCGACGTCCTTTTTGATGCCACGGTAGGTGCGGATCAGGCGCTCGTTGGAGTCCGTGAGCACCGCGCGCTTGGGCTGCAGACGAAAGAACACGGCGCCGCCGCCGATGAAGGGCTCGTGATACGTGGCGCCGGGCTTCAAGCGCGGGGTCACGATCTCGGCGATGCTCGGGAGGAGCTGACGCTTCCCACCCACCCACTTCACGAATGGCTTCGCCTCGAAGTCGGAGGGCATGAGGGTGGCTGCGGCGACCACGAACCTACTTGTCGACCCACGGCGCCGGGGGGTCAAGGGTGCGTGCTCGAGGCGGGACATTATTTGTCCATTCTCCGTCGTTCCTCGTGGCGCTTGGCCCGCGGTTTCTCGCGTTCGCCGTCGTCGCGTCGTCTCGCGCCGGGACACCCGCGTCGCGCGCGACGGTGACGCGGCGTCGCACCGGCCGACGTGCGCGGCTTGGGCGTGCTCGACATGCGCGCGCGCCGTCGCTCTGCGGGCCTTCCCGCCACGGCGCGTGCATCTGACCTCTACCCACCTAACCGGCCGCGCGCGCTTGGCTCGCTCGGAGCGCGGAAGCTATACTAGCTGGAATGCCCTTTGCCGAGTTTTCGCCCGCGGAGGTCGGCACCGAAGCGGGTGGGTTCCGAATCGTCGGGACGGCTCAGGGCGTGCTTCGCGTCACCGCTTGGGGTTATTGGCCGGCGGACGTCGTGAGGACGTTCGCGACCGACGCTCCGTCGGCGCTGCAGAAGCTCTTGCCGGCCGGCACGTTCGTCCTGGAAGCGACCGACCTGAAGCCACAGGGGGCGGACGGCCAAGAGGCGCTGCGGGTGCTCTTCCGCGGGCTCGCGCCGCTGCCGTTCGCCAAGGCCTCGGTGGTCGCGAAAAACGCCCTCACACGCATGCAGTTCGCGCGATTGCTGCGGGAATCCGGCGTGGACGGGCGCGTCGAGCTCGGATGACCGTTCTAGCTAGCCGTCGTCGAGGACGAGCAGCGGCGCTTCGCTCGCGGCGAGCGGCGTGGGCGCAAGCGGCCCGCGGAAGCCGCCGTCGTAGCGCTCGCGGCCGGGCCGCCGCGTGAGCTCGGTGACGGAGCTGTAGATGAAGCCGGGCCGCCACAGCGACGTCGGGATGACGAACGGCATGCCGACGTCCCACGGGAGGGTGTCTTTCGGGACGAGGGAATGGCGTGGTGGCGCTTCCATGCGCGAGGTGACGGCGAACGGCACGTCGGTCGGAAGTGCCGCGCTGGTCGTGAAGTAGAGCGTGAGGAGCGTCGAGGCGCGCCGGTCGAGCCGCAGCCCGAGCAGCTCGACGCCGTCCGAGTACGAGCGGCGTGCGCTCACGTCGAGGCCGCGCAAGAGCTCGGCTTCGAGACGCGTGGCTTCACCGAGATCGCCGCGGGCGAGCGCGACGTTGTGCAAGATGCGGAGTCCCTCGGCGTCGTGAGCGACCGCGCTCGGCTCGGGGTTCGGGAGCTGGCGAAAGTGCGTGCGAAGCTCCCACGTCCAGAGCGGGTCGGGGACGACGTCGAAGGCGTCGTGCGTGGAGGCGACGAACCAGCGCTCGAGCGTGCTCGGCTGGCGTCGCACGAGCGCGTACCCGCGCAACGGCTCGTGCGGCGCCTCGACGTCGGCGAACAGGAACGGCCCGAACGCGCGCACCGCGAAATCGCGGGTCACCGATTCGACGGCCGCGCGCTGCTCAAAGCGCGCGTCGACGGCGAACGTCGTGACGCCGTACGAGCGCGCGCGAGGAATGCCCATGTAGCGCAGCGGACGCCAGAGCACCCAATCCATCCAGTACGACGGCTTCATGCTCGCCGTGATGCCGACGACGGCTTCCGGCGCCAGCTCGAGCGCGACGGCCTTGAGCGCCGCGGACTTGTCGAAATCCGGGTGGATGATCAGCCCCTTCTCGTTGAAGCGGCCGCCGCTCTTGCGCGCGTAGCGGAGGGCCGTGAACGCATCGGGCAGGATGGCGAGCACGGCCGCGAGCCCGAGCGCGGCCACGGCCCAGGGAATGCGCGCGAGCCGCGACATCCCCCAGCGTCCGGCGACCGCCCAATGCGCCGCGGCCCCGAGTGCCGCCACGAGCGCGCCGAGCCCGTACGCGAAGTAGAGCGCGAAATACTGGGGCCAGAAGAAGTGGATGTCGGCGCCCTGCTTGAAGAAGACGTACTGAAACGTCGCCGTCGCGAGGATCGCGAGCGGGAAGAGCTCGAGGTCGCGCCGGAGCACGACGAGCCGCGTGACGAGCGCGAGCAGGCCGAGCTTGCCGAGCACGATCGCGAGCGGCGTGAAGGCGAGCGAGATCCAGTAGCTCCGCGCTTTGAGCACCTCGGATAGCGGGAGCTCGGAGCCCGCGGAGCGGAATTCGCCCTGGCGTAGAAACTCCGCGAGGTGGTCGAGCTTCTGGAACCAGACCGCGTGGAACACGAACACCGCCGCGCAGAGTGAGACGGCCGCCGCCCACAGCGTCGCGAAGCGCTCGAACGAGAGCGGTGCGAAGAGCCGCCGCAGCACGAACCCGCGCAGAAAGAGCCCTGCGAGCACGAGCCCGTCGAAAACGAAGCCCGGCCAATCGATCGACGCGGCGAAGCCCATGCCGAGCACGGCCAAGACGGCAAAGCGTCGCCGTGAGCTCTGCGCGAAGCGCACGAAGCCGTACGTCGTGAGCGCCATGCCGAACATGCACGGGATCTCGAGCGCGAAGAAGCTCGCGTAAGCGAGCGTGATCGGCAGCGCCACGTAGCCGAGCGCGGCGATGCCGCCACCGAGCGGTCCGTAGAGTCCGCGCCCCGCCCCGTAGATCAGCCGCGGCATGAGCGCGCTCAGCAGCACCGCGGGCGCCCGGCAGACCCAGTCCTGATGACCGAAGAGCGCCGAGAAGCCGGCGGCCGTCCAGAACACGCCGAACGGGTGGTGGCAGTAGAAGTCCCCCGGCGCCGGTGGGCCCACGATCACGGTGGGGATCGGCGCGAGCACGTGCCAGCGCAACATGTTCTCGCCGCCGAGGGCGATCGCCGTGGAAGCCGCGTAGTGCCCGGCTCCGAACGGGCCGCCGATCTCCCACAGACCGACCCCAGTGATGAGGAGGGTGGCGATCAGCGTGAGGAGCTTGCCGGTGAGCTCGGCGCGCGCGTCGGCTTGGGGGAGGCCGCTGCCGTCGTCGAAGCGGAGGTCGCGGAGTCGACGGGCGCTGAGCCAAAGGGCGCTGAGCGACCTCATCAGCTCGGATTCTATGGCAGATTGGCCGCCGCGCGTGCGCCGGCTCCGCTACCTCTGGCTTCTCGTTCCCGCGCTCGGCCTGCTCGAGCTCGCGTCGAACGTCGTGCTCTCGCGGCGAGCACCGGGCATCGACGCGTGGCGCGCCGTCGAAAGTGCCGTGGTTGCCCTCAAACGGTCCGGCGAGCCGGTCGTGGTCGCGCCGGAGTGGGCCGAGCCGCTGGCGCGCCTGGCGCTCGGCGACCGAGTCTTCCCGCTCGGCGAGCTCGCCCGCGCCGACGACCGGACGGTCCCGGGGCTGCTCGAGATTGCCGAGCTCGGCGCCCGCTCGCCCGCCGTCCGCGACTGGCCGGTGGTGTCGGAGAAGCGCGAGGGGCCGTTCGTCTTGCGCGTGCTCAAGAACCCGCGCGAGCTTCGGTCGCGCTACCGCTTCGTCGACCACGTCCGTCCCGGTGAGCTCAGCGTCGCGCTCGTGCGCGGCGACACGGAGCGCCCGTGTGAGTTCAAGGAGCACGTCGTTGCGACGGCGGGCGGCCTCCACGGTCAGGTCGCGTTTCCGAGCGCGCGCTTTCAGTGCGCGGGCGGTGAGCAGATGTTCGTGGGCGTCACGGTCATCGACGATCAGGACTACCGGCCGCGCCGTTGCATCTGGGCGCACCCTCCCCAGGCGGGCACGCTGCGGCTCCGGTTCCTCGCCGTTCCGCTCGGGGCGCGCCTGCACGGGTTCGCCGGGCTCTCGTATTTCTTGTTCCGTGACGGCGTCGGTCCGCCCGTCACGCTGGCGGCCTCGAGCGGCGGGCGCTCGTTCGGAGCCGTGTCGCATCGCGACGAAAGCGGCTGGAGCGGCTTCGACCTCGAGACGCCGGGGCTCGCGGGGCAAACGGCCGACGTGGACTTCGAGATCCGCGCCGAAGGCGGCTACCGGCGCGACTTCTGCTTCGCCGCGGAGGCCGTCGAATGAGCGGCGAGCGCTTCGAGCGTCGCGATCTCGTCACGGCTGCCGCGCTCGGGCTCGGCTACCTCTGCGTGCTGCTCGCGAGTACGAAAACCCTCGGGTACATGCGTGACGAAGGCTTCTACGTCTTCTGCGCGCGCGCGCTCGAGACCTGGTTCGACCGCATCGGCGCCGAGGGGTCCGACGCCTTCGCCCGCGTGAGCATCGACCGCTACTTCGACCCGGTTCACGAGCACCCGGCGCTGATGAAGCTCTTGTTCGCGGCGTCGCACCGGCTCTTCCATGAGCGCTTCTCGCTCTTTTCGGAGTCTGGCGACGCGTACCGGCTGCCGGGGATGGCGATGGGGTCGCTCGCCGTTGCCGTTCTCTACCTCTGGGGGACGGCGACGATGGGACGCGTCGCGGGAGCCGTGGCGGCGCTCTCGTTCGCGTGGATGCCCCACGTTTTCTTCCACGCGCACCTCGCGTGTCTCGACGTCGCCGTCGCGGCGATGTGGCTCCTCACGAGCTTCCTCTACGCGCGCGCCTTCGAGCGCCGGCGCTGGACACGGCTGGTTGCCGTCGGGGTCGCCTACGGGCTCTTCCTCAATACGAAGCACAACGCGTGGATGTTCCCGTTCGCGCTCGTGCTGCACCTCGGGCTGGTTCGACTCGTCGAGCGGTGGCGGAAGCTGCCGCGCACGGGGCCGCTCGTGCCGTGGGCGCTCGGCTCCGTGCTCGTGCTCGGGCCGCTCGTGCTGTTCCTCACCTGGCCGTGGCTGTGGTTCGACACCAGCGAGCGCGTGCTCGCCTGGTTCAAGTTCCACCTCGGGCACGAGTACTACAACATGGAGTTTCTGGGCCGGACGTATTGGAAGCCGCCCATGCCGCGGCTCTACGCGTGGGTGATGACGCTCGGGACGGTCCCGCTCGTGACGCTCGCGCTCGCGGCGGTCGGCTCGTTCGATACGCTGCGCGCCGTCGTTCGCAGCCGGGAGCCGTCACGGCTCGTCGTGGACGCGCTCTGGCTCGTCGGGATCGCGACGAGCTACGCGCCCTGGTGGTCGAGCGACACGCCCATCTTCGGCGGCACGAAGCACTGGCTCACCGCATATCCGTTCGTGTGTCTGCTTGCGGGGCGCGGGTTCGCGCTCACGGCGTCGCACGTTCGCGCGCTTCTACCCGAGCGCCCTCACGTCGCGCCGGCAGCCACCGCGGCGCTCGCGGGAGCGGTGCTGCTCGGTCCGTTCGTGATGGCCGTTCACGCGCACCCGTACGGGCTCTCGTTCTACACGCCGCTCGTCGGTGGCGTGCCCGGTGCCGCGAGCCTCGGGCTCAATCGCACGTTCTGGGGCTACACGACCGGGGTTCTCGCCCCCGACATCAACCGTCGAGCGTCGCCCGGCGCGGGCGTGTACGTGCACGACACGGCGCTTCAAAGCTTCGAGCTCATGCGCGCGGACGGGCGCCTGCGTGCCGATCTCAACGGCACGCTCGCCCTGCACGCGTCCGAGCTCGCGCTCTATCACCACGAGCCGCACATGCGTCGCGTCGAGTTCGAGACGTGGCTGCTCTACGGAACGGTCGCGCCCGTCGCGATGGGGGTCTACGACGGCGTCCCGATTGCATGGCTCTATCAGCGGCCACCCGCCGCCACGCAGCCAGGCGCGGAATAGGCGAGCCGTTTCATCCGTCCATGCGTCTACTAGCTAGGTGCGCACGACATTCCGCCGCGCGCGCCCGTGCGGACGTTTGCCGCGGCGGCGAAATTCGCTCCGGCGGCACAACTCGCGCCACGAACCTCCCGAACTACCGCTATGTCGCACTTCGCGTGGTTGCCCCGGGCCGCGGTCGGGCCCATGATCTTGGGTATGGCGCCCGTTAAGCGTGTCATCACCGCAATGGTCGTGGGCGGCTTGCTGCTCACCGGCGGTGCCCGTTCGGCCTTCGCGCAGAGCGCAGACAGCGGGTGGTTCAACGAGACGGTTGCCCAGCCCGGCACGACGCCTCCCCCCACCGGCCCCGTTCAGGCACCGGGCCCGGGCACGCCCGCCGCTCCCGCCACGCCGGGCGCCCCGGGGGAGCCGCTCGCGCCGAGCCCCTTACTCAACACTCCGCAGCAGCCCGCCCCGCCGGTGGCCACGCAGGAAGATCAGGATCCCCGCTCGCTCACGGCGTGGAATTCGTACCTCGATCCCTACGGGACCTGGATCGACGACGGCCGCTACGGTCGTGTCTGGGTTCCAAGCGCCAGCGTCGTCGGCCCTGACTTCGCGCCGTACTCGACGGGCGGCCGCTGGGTTCTCGACGAGTCCAATCAGTGGACGTGGGCGAGCGACTACCCGTTCGGCTCGGTCACCTTCCACTACGGGCGTTGGGTCTGGATCGCGGGCACCGGCTGGGCGTGGATCCCCGGCATGACGTACGCGCCGGCCTGGGTGGCATGGCGCGTCCCCACAGGGTCCTACGCGTACGTCGGGTGGGCGCCGTTGCCTCCTTCGTACGTGTGGTTCGGCGGCTACGCCGTCTGGTACCCGTACTACCCCGTGTACCCGTGGGTCTTCTGCCCGAGCGAGTACGTCTTCTACCCGCACGTGCACCACTACGTCGTGCATGACCACTACGGCATGGCGTACGCCGCGCACTACACGCGGCCGTACTACCCCGCCACGCCGCATCCCGGCGCGCATACGTCGGCGGCTCCGCACGGCCCGTCGCCGCAGGCCGCGCGCGTCCCCGCCGGCGCGGTCCCGCATGACCGCGTGTCCTCCGCCGCCGGCATGCCACGCGGCACGGCGATGAGCTCCGCGACCTACTCGCGCCAGCAGGTCGCCCAGGGCGATGCGCGACGTCAGATCTTCGACGGCAACGCCCCGTCGCGCGCGCTCCCGCAGAGCCCGCTCCTGCGTCAGCCCGCGCTCGCCTCCGGCCGGGGCCAAACGTACGCGCGCCCCTCATCGTCGTTCTCGAGCGCTGGGCCGGCTTTGCGCTCCGCGTCCGCACCACGCTCGTCGTCCGTGTACGGCCCGATCCGCTCGTCGCCGCTCACGACCACTCGCTCGTCGCCCCACATCAGCTCGTCGCCCCATATCAGCTCGTCCCCGCATTTCGACGCCGTTCGCTCCGCGCCTCGCTCCTCGTGGGGTGGGGGTGGCAGTCACTTCAGCGGCAGCGGGTCTCACATGGGCACGCACATGGGGTCGCACGCCGGCGGCTTCGCCCATGGGGGCGGCGGTCGCCGCTGAGCGCACGGGCGATGAGCAGGATCTCCGTCGTCGCGCTCGCGGGAGCCCTCGCACTCGGTACCGGTGGCTGCTACGACGATGGCGTTTATTACTACGACGACGGCACGTACGGCGACAGCCAATGCGCGCCGGGCTTCGACCAGTTCGGCATCGACGCGGGCCAGACGCTCGACCTCGATCCCGGCGTCGGCGCGGGCGTCACGGCCGAGTACCTGGGCGACGGAGCCTGGCGTTTCGCCGCCGCGTGCGACACGGCGCGGAGCGGCTATCCGTGCGCGTGGGACATCCTCGTGAGCGGCGTCGACGGCCAGATCCAGGGCTTCGAATCGGAGAGCCTCGAGCGAAGCGACGTGCTCGATTGGAGCCCGAGCACGGAGGGCGGTCCCGCCGACGCGGCGCGTCTCGTGGCCACGACTGACGTCGATATCGACGCGTTCACCCTCGATGCGACACCGGGTGCGACGCTCGACGTCGACGTGATTCTCGACGGCCAGTGCGGCGGGACGTACCTGCACTGGATGAACGCGGGCCGCGTGGTGAACGCTCACACGCAGGCCGTGGACCTCACGCCGTCGGCGCCGTAGCGCGGCCGACTAGTCCTCGCGGCGTTGGCGTTTGCGCTTCTTGCCGCGGCGGCGGAGCTTGTCGAGGGCTCGGACGGGGCCGGGCAGGGAGCTCTTGGAGGCGAGGCCGAGGATGGCTTCGGTTTCGCGCGCGCGTTCGCGCGTGACGTCCATGAAGCGCTGCTGGCTGCGGATGGCTTCTTCGTCTTTTGCGACGAGGCGGGCGTAGCCACCGTCGGGGCGCAAGGACCACGCCTTCACGTTGTCCTTCCACATCGTGCCGAGGATCTCGTCGATGACGCGGCGGCGCAGCGAATCGTCGAGGATCGGGTACATCACTTCGACGCGGCGGCGGAAGTTGCGGGGCATCCAGTCCGCGCTCGAGCCGTAGACTTCCTCGCTGCCGCCGTTCCTGAAATAGAAGCAGCGCGCGTGCTCGAGGAACCGATCCACGATCGCGCGGACGCGGATGTTGTCGCTCACGCCGGGCACGCCCGGGCGCAGGCAGCAGATGCCGCGCACGAGCAGATCCACCGAAACGCCGGCCTGCGAAGCCTGGTAGAGCGCGGTGATGACGTCGGCATCGACGAGCGAGTTCATCTTCGCGATGATGCGTGCTTCGCGACCTGCCCGCGCGTGCTCGGTCTCTCGCGCGATCAGGCCGAGGACCGCCTCGTGCAGGCCGAGCGGCGAGACGATCAGGCGGTTCCAGCGGGCGGGCGCGCTGTAGCCGGTCAGCATGTTGAAGAACGCGGTCGCGTCCTCCCCGATGTCCTCGCGCGCGGTGAAGAGCGACAAATCGCTGTAGATGCGCGCGGTTTGCTGGTTGTAGTTGCCGGTCGCGAGGTGCACGTAGCGGCGGAGCCCGGCGCGCTCCTTGCGCACGACGAGCAGCACCTTGGCGTGGGTTTTGAAGCCCATCAGGCCGTACATCACGTTCACGCCCGAGCGCTCGAGCGCTCGCGCCCACTGGATGTTGCTCTCCTCGTCGAAGCGGGCCTTGAGCTCGACGAGCGCCGTCACCTGCTTGCCGAGCTCCGCGGCGCGCTGCAGCGCTCGCACGAGCGGCGACTCGCCGCCCGTTCGGTAGAGCGTCTGCTTGATCGCGAGCACGTTCGGGTCCTCGGCGGCTTGCCAGAGGAAATCCATCACCGCCTCGAACGACTCGTAGGGGTGGTGGAGGAGCACGTCGCGCTCGGCGATCGTGCCCCAGAATTCGTCGGCGTCGCGCAACGGCGGCACGTACTGCGGCGTGAATGCCTCGTCGCGCAGATCGCGGCGATCGTCGGACGACGTGAGCACCGTCATGTCGCCGAGGTAGAGCGGCCCGTCGACGACGTACACGTCGCGGCGGCCGTCGAGCTCGAATTCACGGCACAGCCATTGGATCGACTGCTCGGGGGCTTCGCCGCTCACCTCGATGCGCACCGCGTGTCCGCGCTCGCGCCGCCGGAGCTCGGCCTGCAGCGACAGCAGCAGATCCTCGGCTTCTTCCTCGTCGATCTCGATGTCGAAGTTCCGCGTCACGCGGAACGTGAACGAGCCCGTGATGCGAAGCTGCGGGAAAATTCGCTGGCGATGCCGGACGATCAGGTCCTCGAGCGCCACGAAGGCGCGCCGCGTCCCCTCCATCGGCACACGAACGAGGCGCGGCAACGTCGCCGGCACCTGCACGAGCCCGAACGACGGCTCGGCCGTTTGCGGGCGCTTCTCGAAGATGATGCCGACGTTGATGCTCTTGTTCCGCACGTGCGGGAACGGATGGGCCGGATCGATGGCGATCGGCGTGAGCACCGGGAAGATGTTTTTTTCGAAGTGCAGGTCGAGCGCTTCGAGCTCGCTCGCAGCGATCTCGTCGGGCGTGAGGAGCGCGAGGCCGGCGGCGCGGAGCTCCTTTTTCAGGCCGCGGTTCCAGATGCGATAGTGCTCCTCGACGAGCTCGTGCCCGCGCTTGGCGACGGCCGTGAGCTGCTGGTCCGCCGTCATCCCGTCGGGCGGCAGGTCGTCCACGTCGCCCGAGAGCTGGGCCTGCAAGCCGGCCGCCCGCACCATGAAGAACTCGTCGAGGTTCGTGGCGAAAATGGCCACGAACTTCAGGCGCTCGTAGAGCGGAACGCGATCGTCGGCGGCCTCGGCGAGGACCCGAGCGTTGAACTCGAGCCAGGAGAGCTCGCGATTGACGAACAGGCTGCGATCATCGAGCCGCGGGGGAACGGGCGCAACCGGCGTCTCCGCCGGAACGCTCAGGAACACCCGACTGATCTCACTGGCGGTACTCATGGATGGTGGGCCCCTGCCCGCAAGAGGACGCGCATCCTACAACGCACGCATTCGACCGCGAGTCATCGCCGTCAATTCTCACAATTGTTACACACCGCCCGGCACCCGGCGCGTGGCACTCAGCAGGCGTTCAGCACGGGACGGCTTCTCGTTGTCATTTGGGGCCCCAGCCCCAAATGACGCGCGACCCGCCTCGCTTCGCTCCACAGGTTACCCACCGCAGGGCGCGGGGCTCGTGCTTAGCGAAGTGGGCCGTCGTCGTGCGCAGCGGGCCCGCGGCACGCACTGCACATCTTCCGGGATTTCTTGAGGCTTTGTGACGCTCCCGCCGCACTATGGAATACTTCGAGGATCATGAGCGACTCGGAGAACGGGAAGCACGGGCAGGAGGCAGGGCGGAATCCGGG
>Ga0070682_100001833_pt1 | contig 11843 bp, 11 predicted proteins | sample KBSC63LmetaG_FD_64668 | JGI IMG/M metagenome (GOLD analysis project Ga0070682, IMG submission 64668) | Corn rhizosphere microbial communities from Kellogg Biological Station, Michigan, USA - KBS C6-3L metaG | ecosystem: Host-associated > Plants > Roots > Rhizosphere | place: USA: Michigan... | reverse complement strand
ACGATCCGCGCATCAAAGCCGCGTACCTGGGCGAGGCGCTTTAGACACGCCGGCGGCGGGCTCGGGCGGGCCCGTCGCGCACCTTTGAACACCGGCGGGGGTGCCTGCATCAGACGGGGTGAAAAGGCTAACCGGGTACCTCGCGGTGACTCCCGGTGCAGCCCTCTACCGAAGGACCATCCATGCTCCGTCGAGCAAGCGCCGTAGTTTGTCTGCTGATTGTCGGCTGCCACGCCGAACGCCCCACACCCAACGTGAGCGACGAGCCGACGCTCGCGATCCTCGGCCCCGACGGAGTCGTCTGTGCTGCGGTCGCCATCTCGCCGGCTCTGGCGGTGACGGCGAACCACTGCGTCCCCGACAAACAGGTCACGTTCGTGACGGCGTCTCGCAATGGGCAAGCGGACCGCACGCTGTACGGCGTCGTGGTCGCGCGCGAGGAAGCCTCGGATCTCGCCGTGTTCACGGGTACGGCGCTCGTCCCCGCGACGATCGCGCCCGGCAGGGTCGACTACGAGCACGCGACGACGCTCATCACGCACGTGCCCGCGCCCTGGACGGTCACGGAGCGGCGACCGCTCGACGCGAGCGAAGGTTTCTTGAAGACCGATCGCCTCGAGCTCGGGATGTCGGGCTCGGGCTTGTGGGACGACGGCGGCCGGCTCGTGGGGATCGCCGTCGGCAACGACCAATCGCTCGGCTACTTCGCGGATCGAGCGCGGATCCGGCGCCTCGTCGACCAGGTGCCCCACCCGCAAATGGGCCCGGATCCAGCAGCGCCTGCGGCGCTGTGGGGCGACCCGAATCTCAATTTGGAGGAGCTCATCGCCGGCGCGCAGCGACACCGCCGGCACATCGAGAGCGGCCTCGAGCGCTTGGAAGCGGCGCACCCGTAACGCGCGGCGCGCTGACTTCCGCCGGCGCTACGACGCGACCGCCAAGAGCCCGAACGCCGCGACGCCGGCGCGCCGCAGATCGCGCCGCACCTCGTTCACGGCACTGCTCGGAACGTTCAACGTCGCAGCCACGAGCTCGGCCGCCCAGGAGTCGAGCGTCGTCGAGCCGCACGCCGACAAGTCGGTCGCGGTGCCGTTGAGCACGCCACGCCACGCGTCGAGCGTCGCGACGAATTCGGGCGTCGCGTGCGTGCCGGAGGGCACGACCAAGCGCCGAGCAACGAGCCCCCGCAGCGCCGCGTCATCGAGCGCGCCCGCAGCCAAACGACCGTGCTCGCAAAGCGCCGTCAACGCCGCAGCCGCACGCGTCGCCCCCCGGGCGAGCACGACCCGCGCGAGCGTCGCGACAAATACGCCGAACGGCTCCGGCGACGCCGCCGCCTCGAGCTCCGCCCCTGCCTCCAGCTCTGACTCAGCCGCCGCCTCTGCCGCGCTCCCACCCTCCGCCTCTGCCTCTGCCTCTGCCTCTACCTCTCGCCCTGCCCCTGCCTCTCCCTCTGCCGCTAGCTCTACCTCTCGCCCTGCCCCTGCCTCTCCCACGCCCCTGACCTCCGCCTCCGCCCTCACGACCCACGCCGGCTCCAGGACCCGCGGAAGCGCACCTTCCGGTGCCCGCAAGCGCAGCGTCGGCAGCGCGCGCCCGAGCGGCGCCGGGCAGGCCCAGACGAGCCCGTCATGGAGCTCAGGGTTGTCGTTCGGGAACTCGGAGGACGCTCGTCGCGAAAGCACGCTCGTTCGTTGCTACTAGGGCTGCGCCGATCCGCCAAAATTCCGGCTTTTCGCGCCGGCCCAGCCGAGGGGCGCTATTCTCGGCGCGTGCGTCACCTGGGATCGCTCATCGCGCTCGGCGCGCTTGCCTGCGCGCCCACGGTGCCGGCGCGTTGGGTCGAGGGCGGCGCCCCGCTGACGATGGCCGCAGCGCGCTGGAACCGCGGCGAATCCGACGCCGTCGAGGTGCGCCCGGACGGCAAGGTCTACGAAGGCGGCAGCTTGATCTTCGTCATCGACCGCGTGGGGCGCGTCGCCGACGATCACCTCGAGCCCGTTGCCGTGCTGTTGCCCGACGGGCGCCTCGCCGGAACCGACGACCACTTCCTCGGTCAGGTGGGCGTTTCCAATGCTTCACCGCCGCAGTCTGGACAGGCGTGGCTCGCCGTCGTGCCGAACGGCCAGGTCATCTACTTCGACGATGACGGCACGCGCTCCAACGGGGGCATGTGGGCCGGCTGCGAGGGCCCGGCCCACCGTACCTGCACGCTCGTCACGCACCTTTTGGCTCTGAAAAGCGCCATGCAGCGCGCGCAGCCCGCCGTCACCGTCGGCGTCGGGGTGGGCGTAGGCTTCTGACGCCGCACGGATTGGTCTAGGAGTCTCGCCATGCTCGACGCCCGCTACGTAGCCGACCATTTGGACGAGGTTCGCGCCCAGCTCGCGCGCCGCTCGCCGGACGACGCCGCCGCGCTCGACGCAGTCGCCGAGCACGTGCGCAAGCGACGTGAGCACGTGCAAGCGACGGAGAAGCTCCAAGCCAAGCGCAACGCGGCGAGCGACTCGATGGCCGCGCTCGCCAAGAGCGGCGAGAAGGAAGCGATGCAGGCGCGCCGCGAGGAGCTGAAGAAGCTCAGCGAGGACGTGAAGCGCGGCGAGGCGGCGCTCGCCGAGATCGAGGCAGCGATGGAGGAGACGCTGCTCTCCATCCCGAACGTGCCGCACGCGACGACACCCGACGGCAAAACGGACGCCGACAATCCGATCCTGCGCGTGTGGGGCAAAAAGCCGGAATTCGATTTCACGCCGCGCCCGCACTTCGAGCTTGGCGAGGCCCTCGGCATCCTCGATCTCGATCGCGCGGCGAAGCTCTCCGGGGCGCGCTTCTCCGTGCTCTTCGGCGCGGGGGCGCGGCTCGAGCGCGCGCTTTCCGCGTTCATGCTCGATCTCCACACGCGCGAGCACGGCTACCGCGAGGTGTATCCGCCGTTCATGGTGAAGGCGCAGGCGCTGATCGGCACCGGGAGCCTGCCGAAATTCGAGGGCGATCTCTTCAAGACGCACCGGCGCGATCCGAACGATCAAGACCCGCTCTACCTGATCCCGACGGCGGAAGTGCCCGTGACGAACCTGCACGCCGACGAGATCCTCGACGGCGAGAAGCTACCGCTCGCGTACGCCGCCTACAGCCCGTGCTTTCGCAGCGAGGCCGGGTCCTACGGCCGGGACGTGCGCGGCCTGATTCGGCAGCACCAGTTCGACAAAGTCGAGATCGTGCGCTTCTGCGCGCCCGAGCAGGGTCTCGCCGAGCTCGAGCTCTTGACGAGCCACGCGGAGGAGGTGCTCAAGCGGCTGAACCTCCACTACCGCGTCGTGGAGCACGTCACGGGCGACCTCACGTTCTCGTCCACCAAATCCTACGACCTCGAGGTTTGGTTGCCCGCGCAGGACGCGTTCCGCGAGATCTCGAGCTGCTCGTGGTTCGGCGATTTCCAGGCGCGCCGCGCCAAGATCCGTTACCGGCCCGAGCCGAAGGGCAAGCCGCGGCTCGTGAACACGTTGAACGGCTCGGGACTCGCGATCGGGCGGACCTGGGTCGCCATTCTCGAGCAATACCAACAGAAAGACGGGAGCGTCGTCGTGCCGGAGGTGCTGCGCGCCTTCATGGGCACCGATCGGCTCGTCCCCGAAACGTAGCGGAGAAACGAGGGAATATGTCGGAGGGTGAGCGGGTAAAGACGGAGCTAGTCGGGCGGGTGCGAGTCGTGGAAGGCGACATCACGCTGCAGGCGGTCGATGCGATCGTCAACGCCGCGAACGGAACGCTGCTCGGAGGCGGCGGCGTCGACGGCGCCATCCACCGCGCGGCGGGCCCCGAATTGCTCGACGAGTGCCGCGCGCTCGGCGGTTGTCCGACGGGCGAGGCGCGGCTCACACGCGGACACAAGCTGCGCGCGCGCTTCGTGATCCACACGGTGGGGCCGGTCTGGCGCGGCGGCGCCGACGGCGAGCACGAGCTGCTCGAGCGCTGCTATCGCGCGTCCTTGTCGATCGCGGCGCTCGAGGGGCTCGGCTCGATTGCCTTCCCCGCGATCAGCACCGGCGCATACGGGTTTCCTCAGGCAGAAGCCGCCCGTATCGCCGCGACCACGGTGGTCTCCTGGGCGCGCGAGCGGCCGCTGCCCGAGACGATCCACCTGGTCTGCTTCGGGAAAAAATCGCTCGACCTGCACCAAGAAGCGTTGGCCCGAGCGGTCGGGAGCTGACGGCTCCACCGCGGCCGGGCTACGCTCGCGACGTGATGCGCCGCTTCGTGCTCGCTGCGGCTCTGCTCGTCCCGCTCTTCGGCTGCCGCGACGAGCGCCACTGCCACGAGGAGATGACGCGCGCTCAAGAGGTCGTCAATGGCATCGACTCGAAGTCGATCGACAGCCTGAAGGGCGCGGTCGCGTCGCTCGAGACGGCGATCGCCGCCTGCGAGAAGGCCAAGCTCGGCGACGAGCGCAGCAAGCTGCTCGAGGCCAAGAACCAGATCGGCGCGCAGCTTTCACTGCTCGAGCGCAGGGCGGCCAAGAAGAAGGCGCCGGCGCAGAGCCCCGCCGAGCTCGAGAAGGTGCAAAAAGAAGGCGACCCGAGCTGTCCGAAGGGGCAAGCGTACAAGCACGCGGGGATCGAGAAGGAGATCCGCTGCACGGGACCGCAGCTCGTCGACATGGGCATGGACGCCGTGAAGCAGTACTTCGGCACGCGCAACTACAAGCTCACCGTGACCGACGGCCCGCCGCGGATTCGCGCCGAATTCGGCGCCGAGCTCTTCGTGTTCACGTTCGACAAGCCGGGCGACGAGGCCGGAGCCAAGTGCCTCGAGCTCTATCCCGCACCCGGCATCCCGTGGCGCGAAGCCGTGGGCCGCGCCGTCGGCGGACGCATGGAGAAGCTCAAGAACGGGGGCACCGTCACCGCCAAGCGCGGCGAGCTCGCGCTCGTCGTGGAAGATAGCGAAAAGAAGCAGCTCGCGAAGATCGGCGACTGCAGCTGACGCGGTTAGCGCCGGCCCTTACGGCCTGAACCGCCGCCGCGACCACCGCCGTGACCGCCACCGCCACCGCGACCACTACCGCCGCCGCCGGCACCGTGACTTCCACCGCCGCCGCTTTGGCTGCCGCCACCGCGCGCCCCGCCACCGCCCGAGCTGCCTTTCTTGCCGCGTGAGAAGCGCGACTCGCGTTGCCCGCCACCCTGGGGCGCAGTCTGATGAACGCGCGCGCGGGGAGCCTGACGATCGCTGCGTCCGCCTTGCTGACTGCGTCCGCCTTGCTGACTGCGTCCGCCTTGCTGACTGCGTCCGCCTTGCTGACTGCGTCCGGCTTGCTGACCGCGTCCGCCTTGCTGACCGCGTCCGCCTTGCTGACTGCGTCCGCCTTGCCGGTCGCCGCGGCCACTTTGCGGCTCGTCGCGCGGGCCGCCGAACTCCTTGAGCAACGCCTCCGGTACGACGCGCCGCGCATAAACGGAGCGGCGCAGCACGGCAACGTCCTCGATCGTGACGAGCATGCGGTCCCCGAGCGAGATCGTGTCGCCCGAGCGCGAGCCGACCATGCTGATCTCGTCGGAGCTCTGCTCGTAGCGATCCGGGCCGAGCCCCTCGAAGCGCACGAGCACATCGACGAACGGCGCGTCGAGCGAGACGTAAACGCCGCTGCCGACGAGCGCCGTCACCGTGCCTTCGTAGGTTTCTCCCACGCGATCGCGCATCAAAAGCGTGCGGTAGAGATCCACGACCTCGCGCTCGACATCCATCGCGGCCCGCTCGCGCGTGCTCGCGCGGGTCGCGGCGCTGCCGAGCGCCTCGAGCGCCGACTCCGACGTGTCGGGCTTGCCGCCGCGAATCAGGTGCTTCACGGCGCGGTGCACTTCCACGTCCGGGTAGCGGCGAATCGGCGACGTGAAATGCACGTACGCCTCGGACGCGAGCCCGAAATGCCCGATGTTGTTGGTGTCGTACACGGCCTGCTTCAGCGAGCGGAGCAGCAGCATCTCGAGCACGGCGCGCCGCGGGTGCTTCTGGACGCGCGCGAGAAAGCGCGACGCGCCGAGCGGCTCGCGGATCGCCTCGAGATCGACCTCCACGCCGAGCTTCTTCGCGACGACGCCGAGGCGCTCGAGCTTCTGCTCGTCGGGCTTGCCGTGAATGCGGTAGACGCCCGGGCTCTTTCGCTGTCCGAGGAAGCGCGCGACCGTCTCGTTCGCGAGCAGCATCAGCTCCTCGATCATCGAGTACGCGCGTTTTACCCCGGGATCTTGGGCGCGCCGCACGACGTCCGTCGGAGCGCCCGTCTTCGGATCGAGCACGACGCGCGCCTCCGGCAGGTCGAGATCGAGGGCGCCACGCTGCATCCGGCGCTTGCGGAGCTTGCGTGACAGCTCGTCGAGCACGCGCAGGCCCTTCTTCAGCGCCTCGGCTTGCGTGCTGGTCGGCCCCTCTTCGGTGAAGCCGAGCGTCTTCGCGACGCCGCCGTACGTGAGCATGGCGTGCGAGCGCATCAGCCCCTCGACGATCTCGAAGTCAGTGACGTTCGCCTCCTGGTCGAGCTCGGCAATCACGCACAGCGTGAGCCGCTCCTGCTCCGGAAGCAGCGAGCAGAGATCGGCGGCGAGCGCCGCGGGCAGCATCGGGATCGCGCGGTCCGGCAGGTAGATCGTGCAGCCGCGTTGCAGCGCTTCGTCGTCGAGCGCGCTGCCGGGTTGCACGTACTCGCTCACGTCGGCGATGGCGACGTAGGCGCGATAGCCGTCGGCCGTCTTGTCCACCCAGACCGCATCGTCGTGATCGCGCGCGTCGTCGGGGTCGATGGTCGGCAGCGGGACGTCGCGCAAATCGCGGCGATTTTCGCCACTCGCGCGCCGCAGGCGCGCGGCCATCGCCTCGGCCTCGCGCACGGCGGCGTCGGGGTGCTGCTCGTCGATCTGCTCGCGCACGAGGATCTTCTTCACCTCGACGTTCGGATCGCCGGGCGTGCCGAGCACGTCGAGCAGCTCGCCTTCGGGATTCTCGTCCGCGAACTCGGGGAAGCGCGTGATGGTCACGACGGCCGCCGCGCCGTCGCTCGCGTTCTTCGACGCGCCGTCGAGCACGATCGGGCCGCGGATGCGCGAGTCGTCGGGCTCGAGCCACACGCTCCGGCCGCGCTTGCGCAACACTCCCGCCACGCGCGGGCTGCGTCGCGCGACGATGCCGTCCACGCGCCCCTCGAGTCCCCGCGGTGACTGCCCCGTCACGACCACGCGCACGCGGTCGCCGTGGAGGCCCGCCCCGATCGCGTCCGGCGGCACGAAAATGTCATCGTGGCCCGCGGCGGCGACGAACCCAAAACCCCGCGGATTCAGGCTGAGCACACCCTCCCACGCTTCGGGTCGCTTCTCGCCGCTCCGTGGCCTTGCCATGGGCGGGGCTTTACACCAAGCCCCGGCCGAGTGGCACAGGTATCGCCGGACCACGCTTGTCCGGCTCGCGGGAGCCCGCTAAAGCTTCCAACGTGAACAAGGCCCTGGGGCTCCTCTTGCTCCGCGCCGCGGCGCTCGTGGCGCTGCTCGGCAGCTCGGCCCTCACGGTGGACTACCTGAGTCCGACACCGAGCTATTGCGGCGCATCGAGCGGCTGCGGGCTCGTTCAGCGGAGCGGCTGGGGCTACGTCGGTGCGGCCCACATTCCGCTCCCCGCGCTCGGTCTCGTGGGGTTCACCGCGCTGCTCACCTTGTCGCTTTTACCCGGGCGACGCCGGTTCACGGCGGGGCCCGTGGCGCTGCTCGGCGGCCTGATGGGCGCGGCGCTGCTGCTGGTTCAGGCGCTCAAGCTCGGTGTCTTCTGCGTGCTGTGCGTCACGGTCGACACGGCCGCGCTCGTCGCCGCGGCCGGCGGCGCGCTCGTGCTCTTCGCGCGCGAGCCGAGCGGCGAGGGCGTCGCAACGAGCGCCAACGACGACGCCGTGCGCGAGCCGTTTCGCGACGGAACCTGGATGGCGCTCGGCGCGCTCGCCGTCGCCGCTCCCTTGCTCTGGCCCTCGCTGCGCCCGCTCCCCGATGTCCCGCGCGAGATCGCGAGCTACTACGTGCGCGGCAAGATCAACGTCGTCGAGTTCGTCGATTTCGAGTGCCCGTTCTGCCGGCTCTATCACCCGGAGCTCAAGAAAGTCGCGGCGGAATACGGCGATCGCGTGAATCTCGTGCGCCTCGACCTTCCGCTCGCCATGCACCCGCAGGCGCGCGGCGCGGCGCACGCTCACGCCTGCGCGGTCGCGAAGGGCAAGAGCGACGCCATGGCGAACGCACTCTTCGAGACGGAGGATCTCTCGCGCGCCGGGCTCGTGAAGGCGGGCACGAGCGCCGGACTCGACGCGAAGGAGCTCGAGGCGTGCCTCGACGCGCCCGCGACCGAAGCGGCGGTAAAGAAGACGGAAGCGATCCTGCGCGACCTCGGCCTGCTGCAGGGACTTCCCACGACGTTCATCGGCACCAAGATGCTCGTGGGAGCGGAGGAAGCTCCCGCACTGCGGGAGGCGTTCGACCACGCGCTCGACGCCGCCGATCGCGGCGTGCCTGCACCTGCCTACATTGCCGCACTGGTGGCGATCGCGGGCGCTACGCTCTTTTTCGGGCGCAGTCGCCGCACGCCCGCGGCACTCCCGCCGAACGCCGAAGGCGCTTCCTAGCGCTTCAGTGCGAGCCGAATCGCGAACGGCATTCGCGCTGAAACGCGCTGCAAAACGGTCGGAAAGCCGCCGCCCGAGGAGCGTGGACCGCCCCCGGACCGAGCGGCGCGTCGGGTCTCAGAGTGGTACACTCCTGCATGGATACAAAAGAGAACTCCGTCCCGTTCGAAACGTTTCGAGCGCTGCCGAAGACGGATTTGCACGTTCACCTCGACGGCTCGCTGCGCCTCGAGACGATCCTCGACATCGCTCGCGCCGACGGCATCGAGCTACCCGCCACGGACACCGAGGGGCTGCGCGCCGCGATCGGCTGCGGCAACGAATTTGGCTCGCTCGTCGAGTACCTGCGCGGATTCGACATCACGCTCCGCGTCATGCAATCCGAAGCGGCGCTCGAGCGCATCGCGTTCGAGCTCGCCGAGGACGCTCACCGCGAAAACGTCCGTTACATGGAGGTGCGCTACGCGCCGATGCTGCACACGCGCCGCGGCTTGAAGCTGACGCGCGTCGTCGAAGCGGTGCTCGACGGACTGCGCCGCGCGCGCGAGACCTTCGGCATCAAGGCGAACGTCATCGTGTGCGGCATCCGCAACATCTCCCCCGAATCCTCGTATCAGATGGCGGAGCTCGCCGTCGCGTACAAGGGCGGCGGCGTCGTGGGCTTCGACCTCGCGGGCGCCGAGGCCGATTTCCCGGCCAAGCACCACCGGCAAGCCTTCCAGCTCGTCCGCGACAACAACATCAACTGCACGATCCACGCCGGCGAAGCCTACGGCCCCGAGTCGATCGCCCAGGCCATTCACGTCTGCGGCGCGCATCGCATCGGCCACGGCTGCCGCCTGCGCGAGCACGGCGACCTTTTGCACTACGTCATCGATCACCGGATCCCGCTCGAGTGCTGCCCGTCGAGCAACGTGCAAACCGGCGCCGTGAAGAGCCTCGCCTCGCACCCGCTCAAGCTCTACTTCGACCTCGGTCTGCGCGTGACCGTCAACACCGACAATCGCCTGATCACGGACACGAGCGTCTCGAAGGAGCTCCACCTCGTGCACCGCGAGATGGGCGTCCCGTTCGCCGACATCAAGGCGATGGTCCTCGCCGGCTTCAAGTCGAGCTTCCAGCCGTTCCACGAGAAACAAGCCATGATCCGCCGCGTGATCGCCGAGCTCGACCGCTACGACGACGACGGCGTCGCGCATCCGACGAACTCGGTGCACGCGTCGGAGCGCCCGCCGCGTGCGCGCATGAGCACGAGCGTGCGGCCCGACGCCGAGTAGCGTTTTCTCAGAGCGAATCGAGCGGCTTCGGGCAGAGGCCACGGAGCTTGCAGGTGCCGCACTCCTTGCCCGACCAGATACGCTCGAAGCGCGCCTGCGTGGCGTCGAGGAGCACGTCGTCGTCGGTCGCGATGCCGAGCTCGAAGTTGCGGCGACCGTCGTCCTTGGCGCCGAGCCCAGCGCCCGTGAAGTTCGCGCTGCCGAGATAGAGGTACGCGCCGTCCACCGCGATCATCTTGAGGTGCACGCGAGGGCAATGGCGAAGCTCGAAGCGTGGCGCTTTGAGCTCCTTGGTGCGCACGAGTGAGGCGCGGAAGCGGCGCGAGGGCAGCGCGCCGTGCAGAATGCGGATCTCGATGCCACGGCGCGTGAGGTCGACGAAGCGCTCGGTGATCGACATGTAGCGGCCCTTGGCGCGAGCCCGTGTGCCGATCGGTGCCTCGACGTGCACATCCTTGAGATTCGCGGTCGAAATCCACACGGAGTTCTTCGCGTTGCCGAGCACGCGGTCGATGATCACGTCGTAATGCTGGCGGTCGCTGACGAGGTCGATGGCCGCTTGGCGCGCGCGCGCCGGCTCGAAAGCTTTGACGGCGCTGGTTCGTGCTCGCACGCGGTGACGATAGCGAGCCGCCGACCTGCGGGCCAAAATCGCAGGCACCGGTGCTATATTCGCGCCGTGACCAACGCGCCTCCTCCGCCCGGCCCCCTCGCCGTGAGCGGCCCCTGGGACCTCGTCTCGGCTGGCTATGCCGCCGAGGCGCAACACCTGATGCTGCCGTTCAGTAAGGACGCGATCGAGCTGCTCGCACCCGAGCGCACGGCACGCGTGATCGACGTCGCGGCGGGCTCCGGCACGCTCGCGCTCGAGCTCGCGCCGCGCGTCGCGCGCGTCGATGCCGTCGATTTCTCGGGCGGAATGCTCGAAAAGCTCGAGGAAACGCGGAAAGCACGCGGGCTCGAGAACGTCGTCACGGGTCGCGCGGACGGGCAAGCGCTGCCGTTCGCCGATGCCACGTTCGACGCCGGCTTCTCGATGTTCGGCCTGATGTTCTTTCCCGACCGCAAGCAGGGCTTTCGCGAGCTCCATCGCGTGCTCAAACCGGGTGCGAAAGCCGTCGTGTCGAGCTGGGCGCCGGTCGCGGAATCGCCGCTGATGATTCTCATGTTCGGAGCGCTATGCGCCGCCGATCCGTCGCGCGCCGCTCCGCAGACGAATCTCTTGAGCCTCGAGAATCCCGACCTCTTCAAGCAAGAGATGAGCGAAGCGGGCTTTCAGAACGTCGAGATCCGCCGCGCGACGCACGCCCTCCACGTCCCCGACGCAGAGACCTTCTGGGGCGGTGTCACGCGCGGCAGCGCGCCAATTGCCCTCCTGAAGCAGCGCCTCGGTCCGGACGAGTGGCTGCGGCAATCGGAGGTCGCGCTCGCGTACCTGCGCGAGCAGATCCCCGCTCCGCGCGAGTTTGCGACCACCGCGCACCTCGGCGTTGGTACGCGTTAGCGACGGGGTGCGAGCGGAGTTTTTACAGGAAGGGGGAAGGACGGGAAGGATCGGGGAGGGATTTTTTTGGAAGCACCCCAAAAATCCTTCCTACCTTCCGCCTTCCTGTTAAATCCCCCGAGCGTCTCTCTCAGACGACGATCACGATTTTCCCCTTCATGCCGCCGCCCTCGAGCTTCCGGTGCGCGTCGCCGACGCGCTCGAGCGGAAACGTGCTGTCGATCACGGGACGGACTTGGCCGCGCTCGACGAGCGTCGCGAGCGCTTGGATCTTGGCGCCCGTCCGCTCCATGAACCCGCAGTAGAGCGTCTGATTGCGGATGCCCATCATGCTGACGTTCCCTTCGATGCCCGCGATGTTCGCGAGCTTTCCGTAGGGGCGCACGCAGCCGATGCTGCGCGGGATCGT